>ERZ1026874.21-NODE-21-length-112744-cov-37.372450_pt1 | contig 112744 bp, 182 predicted proteins | sample MGYA00380167_ERZ1026874 | MGnify/ENA primary metagenome ERZ1026874 (study PRJEB33269, sample SAMEA4719803) | human gut metagenome | biome: human-associated habitat; feature: organic feature; material: feces | place: Cameroon | collected 2013-10 ...
TTCAAGTTCCGGAAGCCCTTGATTAGGCTACAGCGATTATCCATTCAATCGTCCGGAGCGGATTAGCCTCAGCCCCCGAATGGATTTGGGGAGCTACGTTAGGGATGAATGCATAGGCACGTCAGGATGTCCGTCCAAGTTCTGCCCTCTGCGGTTCGTGGTTAAAAGTGGCGAAAGCTGCGGTGCTGCGGACAAGAAACCACCCTATAACATTGGCGATGGGCGCACAACCCCACTTTGGTGGGAGATTTATTTATTAATTTAAATTGATTTTTTATGATTTACGTAAGGAGCAAGGATGGTAAGGCATTGATGCCAAGCGAGCGTGGAGGGAGGATAGGTTATCTTCTTCGCCACGGCAAGGCTCATGTTGTCAGCCGTGTTCCGTTTGTCGTTCAGTTGGATTATGAGAGCACCACCTATACGCAGGAAGTGAGCCTTGGCATTGATGCTGGCTCAAAGCACATTGGCGTTTCGGCGAGTTCCGAGAAGAAGGAGCTGCTTGCAGCGCAGGTTGAGTTAAGAAATGATGTTGTGAACTTGCTTTCTACTCGCAGGGAGTTGAGAAGGACAAGGCGAAACCGCAAGACACGTTACCGCAGGTCTCGTTTTAACAACAGAAAGAAGAAAGATGGTTGGTTAGCACCCAGTGTTGAGCAAAAGGTTGAGAGCCACTTGAAGGTTATCCGCTTGGCTCATAAACTGCTTCCAATCACGAAGACCACAATCGAGGTTGCCCAGTTTGATGCTCAGAAAATCAAGAATCCCAACATCAAGGGCGAAGAGTACCAGCAGGGTGAACAAATGGGATTTTGGAACGTGAGGGAGTACGTCTTGGCAAGGGATGGGCATAAGTGCATTCACTGCAAGGGCAAGAGCAAAGACCCGATTCTGAATGTTCACCACTTGGAGAGCCGTAAGACTGGTGGTAATTCCCCAAGTAATCTCGTAACGCTTTGCGAGACCTGCCACAAGGCTTACCATCGTGGTGAGTTCGAGTTGAAAATCAAGCGTGGTAGTTCCTTGCGTGATGCAGCCGTGATGAACATTATGCGTTGGGCAGTCTATGAACGAGCAAAGGAAGAGTTCGGGAACGTTCACTTGACCTATGGTTACATTACGAAGCATACTCGCATTGAGAATGGTATTGTAAAGACCCATGCATCCGATGCTTTCTGTATTGCCAAGAACGTAAATGCAATGCGGTTGAGGACTTTCTTTATGTGTCGTTGCGTTCCCCGTCATACGAGGGCTTTGCATGTAGCGAATCCAAAGAAAGGCGGCATCCGCAGGAGCACGATAGCCTCTCATAAGATTGGCAAGTCCCGCTTTCAGCGTTTCGATATGGTGCGTTGGAAAGGCAAGGAATGCTTTATCTTTGGAAGCTCAAATGGATTTCAAGTAGTGTTACGTGATGCTTATGGTGCGAAAGCACATAAGTCAGCAAAAGTGAATATCAAAACGATAGGATTTTTGAAAAGATTGAGAAATAATGTTTTAGTAGAAGAAAAGGACTTCCGAAATTTGAATAACAATAAATAGCCTATCGCTAATGGTTGTTCCCTTGGGCAGGGAGATAGTTAATACCTCATCGTAAGATGTGAACACTTAAAATTTGCCGACAACCATTGGCAAATGCCCAGAAGTCAGCGGCAGAAACCCTTGGGCAAGGTTGGGAATGGTGCACAGTCTTCAAATTCGCATCTGTCGCTGACAAACGGATGAGTGGCATTGGCAACTGAAAGCAATGCGACCCTCGCAAACTTGGAGCGGATTTTCTGATTAAACATTCCGTGTACTGGGTCACTGGGGAGGTATTGCCACCAAGAAGGGTTTGAATCCCTTCTCATCCACTAATTTTAAAAGGTTAAATTATGAATGAGTATTGTGAGAATTTGATTTCAAATGGAGTTCCTAGCTGGATAGTAGAGGAGGCTTATAAATTTACAATTGAGCCTTTGAAATCAACAGAAGGCTTGGTAGGAATTGATAAGGAAAATAGTGAGCTATATAGAAATGTCATTATCGCAGCCTACATTGAGGGTGCTAGTGCTACATTGGAAAAAGTGCAAAGATATTATGGCGATGAGGAACATAGTTAGACAATGGAACGAGGCAACAGAAGGATATTCGTACCGCTTCAAAGGTGGAGAAATTTTCCTCCGGTTGGTAAAGGCTGAAGAATGCTACGAATTGCGTAACCCTATTGGCTATGGTGTTCAAGTAGTCAAGTGCAAAGACTTGGATGAAGCAGATGCTAAAGCCAAGGAAGTGCTTGAAGCGTTTTTTGATGGCAAAGTTAATATAAAAGCAATCTGATTATGGACTTAGAATTATTGATAGATAAGATAGACTTTAGTCAAGGTGCAAGGCAGATAGCCAAACAAGCCTTGGAGTTGGGAATGAAATGCCAAAAGGATAGTGCTTGGCATCCGGTAGAAGAATTGCCTGAGCACAACAGACGCATTGTCGGTTTGACCAAGGTTCGCAAGCGTTTCAAGCATCTGAATTTCATGGGTGAGGAATGGTGGAAGAAGTTTACGGAGTCCAACGCCATCTATAAATGGGCTTATGTTGAGGACTTGATTTAAAATGAAAGATATAAAGCGTATACCTAAAATAGGTGAGGTTGTTCCTTTCTTTGATGATGGGAAGGTCTGTAGCTCTAGGTTGTATAAGGCAATCATAAAGGATGTAGCTTTATATGTCTATGCACCGGATTATGTAAAGCAAGCATTCAAGACTAATTCAGAAGTGTGTAGTTGGATCTGGAATGGAACAACTGACTATTTCATTGGTTGTGTTATTAAAGAGTATGATGAGAATGAAATTTGGTTTGCTCGCACAAAAGAAGGTGGTTGGTTTAGTTTAGATATTCAGTCCGATTGGCAAGGTGGAGTACTTGATGTAGATGGAGAATTAAAGAAAGTACTAGATAGTAATCGAAGAAATCCATAATGCTATTTTGTTTTAAATGTTTGCCCCATCACTATATATAATAATGTAGTGGTGGGGATTTTTGTGTTAACGTCAGCAAATTATTTGTTTATACTATTATAGAGTGTTAAATGATAAAAGAAATACATTAAATAATTTGCATGTTTCAAATATTCTTTGTATCTTTGCATCGTAATTAAGAAATAAAGGTTACTAATAAAAAATGGTGAGACACACCATAAAAACTGTAAAAAGAAAGTGGAAAAGAATAATGCTTATGTAGAGGTGTTGGTAAAGATTGCCAACCTCATGGGTAGAACAAAGGAGTCTATCCAGATGTCGTCTTCAAATACTCATACGAGTATTACGATGTTTGCCGAAAATAATAGCAAGATTATTGGAAATTGGTATTTTGATGCTTCCGATAGCAAGGAGTTGGTGGATGCTACTTTCAATGGTCTGAAGGCTTTGGTTGAGTCTCTTGAGCACAATAAGAGCAATGACGGACAAGCAGCGTAAGTACATAGAAAGTCTTATCAAGAAAGTGTTTCGTAATGCAGATTCGCAGAGCGAAATACTTTCCAGATTGGATAGGGTTAAGATTTCAAGCCATCAAGCTTCAGTAATGATACATGCATTGAAGTTAGAGTGCAACATCGGTCGCTCCGTTCCGGCATATATGTTAATGGCAAACAATCTAAATCCAAAAATGGATGAGTTCTTTAGTATATTAGGGTACGATGAATGACGTATTCTTCAAGAAGAAAAGAAGTTGATATGAAAAAGGTAATTATGATAATTTCCGTTGCCGCCATTTTGGTAGGTTGCAAAGGTAAGGGTACAAGAGTCCAAATCTCGGAATCTGTTGACAAATTCAAGGTCGAGAAATTGTTTGTTGTTGATAGTATAACAGTGTACAGGTTCTATGACCAAGGAAATGCTATCTATTTCACTAACCGGAAAGGTAGGGTAGATGCAACCCATTCTGAGTACAATCCGGTTACTCATACATACAATGACGAGGTTAACGAAACTTTATGTGAAGGAGACTAAAAAAATGGAAAAGAGATTAACTAAGGAAGAGTTTCTGAAGGATTTATGGCATCCATACGACAAAGAACCAAGAAATCGTTCTAATATTCTATACTTGAATGCTGATGAAAATATTTACGGCAAACAATACGTTAAAGAAGACTACAAAGAGGGTTGGATGGATTTTGTATGTTTCTATAGTGTATGGAAATGGGCTTACCAAGATGATTTACTTCCAAAGGAAGGAGGCGAACAATGACTAAATGGTACTCTGCAAAAGAAGCTCCAAACTACCATGAATGGATTCTTACAGAATGGTATGATGGAGACGATGGAGGTCTTAAGTACGAAGCTGATTATCTTTACTCTCTTGTTTGTTGGAAAGATTATGTAAAGAGAAACAACATCACAAAGTGGTGCTATATTAAAGATATAAAAGATTAGGTATATGAAAGTACTTAAGAAGATTTTTGGTGAGCATATTTTCGATAATCGAAATAAAGGCTTGTAGTGTTAGTCCGAATTTAAAGAGGAGGTTTGATTATGAAATTATCTGAAATAGAATTAGATTTTTTGTATGAGAAATCTGCCGAGTTGTTTAGAGATAAAGTAAAACAACGAGGGGGAAGATTATGAACATGATAATAGATGCGCTTGCCCTGAAGCTGTTCGCAGAACTCATCTACGAACTCTCGCAAGAGAATCTATAGAAGATGTTAAGATCTTAATTGAAGAACTACGTAATAATGGTTATGAAGCTTAATAAAATGTTTTTTGACGATAAGAAAATAGAAGAAGCTGCAAGACGAGCAGCAGACTTGTATGAGCAAGATTTGCCTATGATGTCTTATGATGAAAACACAGAGGTTGACGGTCAGCATCACTTCTGCCAAGAATTTGGCGCTGAGTTGTTTAAAGATGGTGCTAAGTGGGCTATCAATGAGTTTTTGAAGAATTTATGGCATCCAAATGCAGAAGAGCCAGATAAGAGCAAGAGCGATATTATTACCCTTGGTTTTGATAACGATGCTTATCTACAATTTAAAGAATCCATTCTTTGGAATGAGGAATCTTGGAGACATTCGATTAGCAGATGCCAAATCATCAAATGGGCTTATTTATCTGACATACTACCAAAAGAAGGAGGCAATCAATGAAAACATTTGTCTTTGATGTTATGCTCAACGGAAGATTTGTCTGCACATTAAAGTATAAATATTGTGCGCTCTTCCCGATAGATTTTGAAGATTTAACAAAGTTCATCCTCAAAAAGAGACCTACTTTGAGAGGAAAGGACTATAGAATTGCGTTTTGATTATGAAAGAGCTTAAAGTTGGAGAAAGAGTAACTGTTACTCTTGAAGTTGTTGGCGATGATGTCGGCGATGGTTGCGATGGCTGCTTCTTTGGTCTTGATGACACATGCCATAACCCGACTGTAAATGGCAGGGCTGAAGGTTTTGATTGCGAATCTGAAAACCGTTCAGACAGCAAAGACGTAATCTTTAAAGAAGTTAAGGAGTAAGCTATGAGTAGAAATTTAATGAGAATGGCGTTAATGATGGCTGCTACGGCAGCTTACGCACAAGGTGATATTTTTGGAAGCCCAAGTCCTAGACTTGATACACCAAATGGTAACATTCCTTCTGACAGACAGAAGTGTCAGCCAAAGGAACAACATGAGTTTATCGTTAAGGGTGTGAAGATTATGGCAGCTTCAAAGAAAGATGCTATTAAGAAGTATAATCATCGTAAAAAGTAAAGCGTATGAAACATAAGTTAAAAATGATATGGCGAATCCTTCGTGACAGACAGGTTGTAGTAATAACCGAAGACCACGGAAGAATGTACTATAATTGGGATACAAGAAGTCTTGAAGATGTTTGTCAAATGTGTCACAAAGTGTACGATATGGCTTATATGATGAATAATAAAAAGTAAAGCGTATGGCACAGAAATATATTGTTGGTGATATTGTTATGTATAAAAACAGAATACATACAATTATAGATATACTTGCATCAAATGGTTATGAATTATCTTATGTAAGACATCAAGTAAGCCCAGTTAGATTATCTGGAGTTCCTCTTACTCCAGAGATTCTAGAGAAGAATGGGTGGAAGAAAGAAGTGATGAGCAGAGGAGTAAAGAATAGTCATACGGTATATACAAAACCCGATATTGAAGAATATGGATATTTTCCTATCTACATAGAAAAAGGTATCGGTGATGAGTTTGATGTATATCCGTTTACAGATAACCACGATTGCAAACAAATTGCATATATTAAATATGTTCACGAACTCCAGCACCTTCTCTTCGGTTTAGGACTTAACTCAGAAATGGAGGTGTAGGTATGAGTGTAGCAACACAAGTCAATTATTGTTGTCCTTTCTATGGAAGAAAATGTTACCAATGTGGTTATTGGAATAACAGAGGAAATGAGTGTGAGATAATAACTCATCAAGACAGAAAGATTTGATGTTTAACGTCTTCGGGCATAAAAGATATATTATGAGTGAAAATTTGATTAAATCGTACAAGGGCTTTGATAAGAATATGCAATGCCGTGGATTCCAGTACGAAGTTGGAAAAGAGTAAGATATGGACGGAGAAATCAAGTGTTGTAACAGAGGTTTCCACGCTTGCAAGTCTCCTTTTGAAGTATGGGATTACTACGATATGCTAAACTCTCGCTTTGCCGAGGTAGAGCAGTCTGGCAAGATTGACGAAGAAGAAAAGTCAACAAAGGTATGCTCTTCTCGTATCAAGATTAAGGATGAGTTGAAGCTGGAAGACATCATTAACATCGGTGTCGAATGGCTGAGAGATATTACTTCACCATCAAAGGTTAAGACGGATGGAGCGTTGAACGACAACGGAGGCAGAAAGAAACAGATTGGCTCATCGGGCTACTCTGCTAAGATTGGTTCATCGGGCGACTATGCTAAGATTGGCTCATCGGGCGACTATGCTCAGATTGACAGCACAGGAGAAGATTCCGTTATCATGTGCGCTGGTAACAAATCCGAAGCCAAAGCAAAGATTGGCTCTTGGATAACGCTGTCAGAATGGAAATGGAGCGATGAAAAGAAACGTAATGTTCCAGTATGCGTTAAGACAGAGTACGTTGACGGAGAAAACATCAAGGCTGACACATGGTATAAGCTTGAAAACGGAAAGTTTGTTGAAGTAACAGAGTAGCTAACCATCCTTATGGGATATAAATATAAGTGATATGAATAAAAAAGTAAGTGAATTTGTACGTAAGTATGTTGAGGAGCACTTGGATAAGAGTGACCCAAAACAAGAGTTTGAGGTATTTGTAGTATGGCAGTGCTACATCCTTGGTAATGCGAAGTGGTTGCTCTCAACAACGCTTCCTGATGAGAGGTATTCACCATTAATGGAAAGAATGCTGAGCAAAATGATTTTGGTGATATGTACGACCATCATGCTCAAGATGCAGAGCCTTATGCTTGTGCCGATATGCACTTTGACCCAAAGCCATCAACAAAGGAAGTACTAGACCGCTATAATATAACGGATAAAGAATATTATGAAATCTGTAACGAACTAGAAAGCGAGTTGTACGTTGGTCATTGCGGATGGTGTGTTTGATAGTATTTAAGAATAAACAATATAAGCAATGACAAAGGAAGAAATATTGGAAAAGGCATCTGATTTTGAGGATGAAGATGAGTTTGTGAAGTGTGATAGATTGCCGTTCACTGAGGAATGGTGGCTATTGCATCAACTAGTGTATCATCTTGGTTTGGCTTGTACCTATACAGGTCGTGGTTATATAATTAAGAAACTTAAAGATTAGTAAAATGGAAGCGAATGATTATTTGAAGGCTATGCAAGCTATGGATGAATTGGATAGACTTGTAACCAGTGTTTATCCAGATAAGTTCAAGTTGGTCTGCAAGAAGCATGGAATAGATGAATGCGAGGCGATGAACATGTATTCGTACTTACAAAAGATGCAGAAAGGTCAGTCTTGGTTAGTTAGATACAAGCCATTGGAATATCTAGAGCGTGTATTAACACTAGCCAAAGAAGCTTATGCGTCTTACATGAGCAACGGCTTGATTCTAAGTATGGTCAATTTTGGTGATAAGTACACAAGAATACTTGTAATATTTGAGAAAGATGGCGTAAGAAGCCAACAAGAATTTGACCTTAGAGAGCAAAGAACATATGTCGATATAGCGGACTTTATTGGAAATGGTTACTCCATCGTATCTGTTATCCGTCAGTCTGACAATGTTGACAGCGAAAAGTTTGTTGGAGAAAAGGATGAGCGAAGTCATAGTATTCCTATTTACGATGGTGATGTAATGCTTTGTTACGTGAACAAACCGGAATTTTGGAGTTCCGATTGGCGTAATAGCGGACTTTATATTTGTGAGAGCGGCTCATATCATAGATTGCTATACACCCCGAATAAGGGATATGTAAGACACGGAGAGCCTGATGTAGATGAAGACTTCACCCTTGATATTGGGGAAGAATCCTTCAGTAGTTATGTTATGACTTTAAACCAGTCTTGGTATAAGTTGGGTAATGTTCATGCAGGTATAGGCTTTTTGAAGGAGAAGGAATAGAAGAGTAAAAGGAGAGGAATATCATTTCCCCTCCTTTGTCCTAATCTCCAGCTCGATAGGCTTGCCGCAATGAGGGCAAACAAATGTTGGCTTAGATGGCTCGATTTCGTCTTTGAAGAAGTCTCCAACCTTACACCCTAATACATCGGCAATACGCTGTAATGTCCTCATCGTAGGGTTACGGCTGAGGTTTTGGGTAAAAGTAACTCTTGATATACCCATTTCTTTAGCTACCTGTTCGATAGTAAAGCCCTTTTCTTTAATTATTGATTTAACGTCCATATTTATAATATAATAATGTATGATTGAATTTCGACTGCAAAGATAAGAAAGTTTTTTGAAACTACCAAATTTTTCTCTTGTATTGATTGAATTAAATCATACAATGTGAAGTTCTGTTAAGAAAAAGGTCATACATACATAGTTATGTTAAAAGATGATTAAAATCATTCGTTTTCTTGTAAATAATTTGGTTTGTATGATTTTATTTTGTATCTTTGCAATGTCTTTAAGAGATAAAGGCTTTAAAGTTTAACTATTAATTGCTGTTATGCAGCCGAGTCGGCACTCGTAAAACGGTATAGTGATTATGGCTACTACATTAAGAAATACATTGAGTGAGGTAATGAAGCTTGCTTGGCAGTTCATCAAGAAGAACGGCTATACAATGAGCGAGGCTTTAAAGGTTGCTTGGATGAACATCAAGCTGAAGGGTCAGATGAAGAAGCGCATCGTGAAGTTCTACTTTCAGAAGGTTGATGGCAGCTTGCGTGAGGCATTCGGCACATTGAGCGAGAAGGTTATCCCAGCTACACAGGGTGCAGGTCGCAAGATGAATGACACTTGTCAAGTGTACTTCGATACCGAGAAAGAAGAATGGCGTTGCTTCAAGAAGGCAAACCTTATGAGAGTTGCATAACAGATTTCTAACGATTTAAAAAGAAACTAGATATGAGCGCAAAGATTATCGTGATGCAAGGCAACATGGTTGCAACCATCGAAGAGACGAACAAGGACGCATTTATCAAGCGTGGTGAGTATAAAGAGACCGATCTGGACAGACGCAAGCGTGAGGTCGATTTCTTGATTACAAGCATCGCAAACCGATACGAAGTGACATTCAATCACAAGGTAGAGCTGAAGGAAAGCCGAAGCATCAAGAAAAGCGAATATTTCGATAACATCTACTACGTTACCGAGAACGCATTGAACAAGCTGAAAAAGCAATACTCATACGAGTGTGACTTGTAATAGATTTCGTGAGGCACACGCTAAACTGCACCGGACTTTGAATATTAAACATTTAAGAGATATGGATAAGAATTTGATGGATGCTCTTTACGTTGAGCATGATGGCAAGATTGGCGTTTTAAGCTCAGATGAACGCAAGGTGGTATCACAAGTTATCGGCACGGATTTGACGATAGTGTACGACAAGAATGAGTGCAATACGTACCTTTTAATACCACTAACCCGAAACCATAAGTTCGAATGCAAAAGTAGCCACATTATCGTGGATGGCAAGCGGTTCGATTCGGACATCTTCTTCCGCAAGGATGCTTGCCAATGGATTGAGATTGACAAAGAAACGTTATCTAAGGTAGCGTAATAAATAAGGAGGTTTAAGCGATGAAAGTATATGTTGTAATTTCTTCATACCAACATGGATTGGGTGAAGCAGTGGAGGTTGATGCAGAAGTCTTCTCTACCATAGATAAGGCAAGAAAAGCGATAGGACACAAAGGGATGAACACTTTGGAGAATTACAAGCGAGTTTTGAATTGCGATGATTATCTATACAATATCTCAGGTTCTTTCTTCCATATCTCAGACAGCGAAGGAGAAACGTGGGACAATTTCGACATCGTAGAACAAGAATTAAAATAATAAAGCGATGAAGATTGATTTTATCAAAAATATTATAGAAGTTGCGAAGGAGTGTGGTTGCCTTGTGACAATTACACTTGTAAATGGGCAGGTATCTCATGTAAATTTTAGTAAGCATATAAAGAAGTTTACTACTACAGATGATGTTATCTACAACGAAAAGGAATTATAGGAGATAAGAATATGGATATATTAGATTATTATGAGGTTGTCACCTCAAAGATTTTCAAGTTGGAAAGCATGAACGAAGGGCTTGTATTGATAGCACCGGAGCAGGAGGTAGATGGAGTCCGTTCCTTGATGGTAGGATTATATGTTCCTGAGCATGAACGATACAAGATGTACACTTTCAGTTCCTCTATGAACGAGGGTGAACTTTGCGACAAGTACAAGGCGATGGTCGGCTCAATGGATGTGCTTAAACCGGATTGGGACAGAATCAGAAAGAAAAGACGGAAGAGGATCTAACCTCTTACCGCCTTTAGGATGCAAGCTATTTCAAGATTATTTTTAGAAAATATGAAAATAAATTAGAGTTTTCTTGCATTTTTCAAAGGTTTTTATTACCTTTGCGAATGTAAACAACAAAACAATGAGCTTATGAAAGTATTATCAGTTCGCCAGCCGTATGCTTGGTTAATCGCTATCGGCTGCAAGACCATTGAAAACAGAACCTGGAATAGAAAGTTCCGTGGTCGTTTCCTTATTCATGCTAGCCAAGCCAAACCCGAAAAACTTGACGGATGGCAGGAGAGCGCAATGAAGAAATATTGCCAAGAGCATGGTATTGTTATTCCGGACTTCAAAGACTTGCCAACGTCAGCCATTATCGGCAGCGTAGAGTTGGATGATATTCAATTCCATGAGGCTTATCCGGATGCGTTTGCTGAAGATTTCCAATATCATTGGTTCTTGAAGAATGCTAAATTGTTCGATGAGCCGATTAGAAACGTCAAAGGCAAGTTATTCCTCTGGGATTATGAGTACAATGAAGCCGAAATGTAAAACAACAATACTTTTGTAATAAAAATACAAGTCGTTGAAAATTAGAGCAAAAGTATTTGTTATTCCCTAGAGTATATAAGAGTTAAATGTAAATATATTGTAAAATATCGAAGTTATGAAGAAGAAATTGATAATTGCCATCATCGTAGCCATTCCCTTGTTGATGGTGTGCAGTGGATGTGGAAATAAGAACAAACAACCTACTATCGAGGAGCAGATTGCACGTAACAAATATATAGATAAGATTATGTGTAATGATTCATGTAAGGCAAAACGTGATGTAGTTTTAAAGAAATATTTCGGTTCAAACTATACTTTAGCCAAAAGTAAAATTAACAATTATGACAGCAATTATAATTGGGGATATTTTATGGACGATGGAGTCTTAGATGGCACAATAAATGGAGCAAAGGGAAAATATGAATATCATATAGATATTACGGTTTCTATAGAAAATCCACTCGATTGGACACTTACGGAATTTCGTGTAAAGGATATAAAAACACAACATTACGTTTATGTAATAAGAAATGGAAGTGAAGAAAATGTAGAGGAGTATGAGAAGGCAATTACAACGAGCAATTCAGAAAGTGATATATATGTTTCTGATGAAGACTTATCCGTAATCGAGGATGCTTTACAAAGAGAATGGGATATTAGTAACGCCTCTAGTGCTGTAGGTGCAGAAAGTTCAAATGTCTTCAAGGTCAAGAAAGAAAGTATCAGTGGAAATGAGGTAACTGTTTCTTATTCTTTGCGTTCAACCTATGGTGGTCAGAAGAAATTCGTTGATTTGCATGGCGTTGTTAAGAAGAATAGTGATGGCTCTTGGAGTGTTGTAAACTTAGGCTATTAACAGTTTTAGTTTAAAAATAGTTTGTTTGGCATATTACAAGACTGATAATATAATAAGGTGTAGTTTTTAAAATAGGTTTCTAAAATAAAATAAAGTTTAAATAAACAAAGAAACACACTAAATAATTTGCGTGTTTTAGAAATTATGCTTACCTTTGCAAACGAAATCAGAAATGGTTCAAAAATCTCAGAATTCGCAACTTACCACTTTATGTGAAGAATGAGTTTTTTCAAGTACGTATGCAACTAAAAAAGGTTGTTCAATTCTACTTGGGAAATATGGTATAGTAAAGTATTGTACGGTACAGTAAAGTCAAGCATGGTGCAGTGTAGTCTAGTACAGTAGTGTAAAGTCGAGTAAGGTAAAGTACAGTCAAGTAGAGTGAGCCATCCTTCGGGGTGGCTCTTTTTGTTAATTGAGGTTAATATAACAAAAAAGTTATCCTTTTATTTGCATATATAACAAAAAAGTTATATCTTTGCATTGTCTTTAGGACAAAAGAGGTCTTTTACTTATTTATTAATTTCTTCTATATATGATGAAGACTAGTCAATTAGTGAGAAAGCTGACCCAAGCAGGTTGCTATGTGGTTCGGCATGGTGGTAATCACGACATTTGGTTTAGTCCAACAACAAAACTTAAATGTCCAGTGCCACGGCACGGCAGTCGTGAAGTTTCTCGAAAGACTTACGACAGTATTCTTGAAAGATTGCTTGGGCTTTAAGCCCAGCAATTTTTCGCTTATATAGCAAGACGTTGATATGGGTTTAAGACCTCTTTTTAAAGTTTAGAATCGGGATTATGGCAACAAAGGTAATTATACAAGTAGAAAAGTGTAAAGAAGAAAAGAATTTTTCTTGCTATATGGTGGATAAATTTCCAGACTTCCATTTAGTCGGATTTGGCAACTCAGCAAAACAAGCGATGGATGATATTTTTGTAGCAAAGGAAGAGATTAAAGAGCTTCTTGAAGAAGAGGGAAAGCAAATGCCTGAATTGGTGTTTGAGTTCCGGTATGATATAGGTTCTTTCTTCGATTATTTTTCATATCTAAATATAAATGGTGTCGCAAAGAAAGCTGGCATTAATGCTTCTCTGATGCGTCAGTATGCAATGGGAATCCATGAGCCTAGCAAAAAACGTAAGCAGCAAATTCTTGATTGCTTACATGGAATTTCAAAAGAATTACAGGCTGTCGTGATTTGACGGTCTTTATATATAGAAGAAAAATAAGTAAACAACCGAGCCTTCTGCATGTGAATGTGGAAGGCTTTTTTGTATCTAGACATTATTCTTTGCACTTAAATTTTTTGTGAAATAGCACACCTTTATTCTTTCATTATTCCTTTGATTATTAGCTAATTTTGCCAATAAAATCATATAAGGATGGCACAGTTAGAATTTAATATCAAAGCGAATTTCGACCAAATCAAGCAAGCCAAGCAAGAGCTTGAAAGATTGCATGGTGAGTTACAGAAAACAACAAAGGCGACAGATAAGGCGGTTGTTCAAGACCTGACGGACAAATATGCAGAGCAAAAGCAAAAGGTGACAGAACTTAGTTCCGCAATGTCTCGCTATGCTTTGGTGATGAGTAGTGATTATGCCAAGAAAATGCAGAATCTTACAAGAGAGGTTTATTCTTTCGAGCTGCAAGCAGACGCATCTAGTCGAAAGATTGAAAGGCTTTCTTCCGAGATTGCAAAGATGCAGTCTAAACTTCGTAAAGGAGGCTTAGATGTAGGCACTTCAACAATCCTAAATCGTGATATAAGCGAAAACTCCACAATACTCAATGATGAGAAAAGGCGTTATGAGAATCTAACCGGATTAGGTAAGCAGGCAAGAATCGAATTGCAAAACATGCAAGCAGAGTATGTCCGCTATTCGGGTTCTTCGAGCGCAACTACTGATAACATAAAGGTGATGACTGATGCCTTTGCTGGAATGATTGAGGAAATGAAGAAAGTTCCTACTGTCGGTGAGGGTGCGACATCTTTATTCAATCGTCTTGGTGGTGATGCTAGGCAATTAGCAATGAGTCTTGTTGGTGGATTGGGCTTTGAACAATTGGCAGAACATATTTTCAATGTCCGTTCTCAGTTCCAACAACTTGAAATTTCATTCACGACAATGCTTGGTAGTGAGCAGAAAGCTGGAGCATTGATGAACCAACTTGTTCAAACGGCTGCGAAGACTCCTTTCGACATGAGTTCGATAACGAATGGGGCGAAGCAGTTGTTGGCTTATGGTACGGCTGCAAATGAGGTTAATGATATTCTTGTTCATCTTGGTGATATTTCGGCAGGTCTTAGCGTTCCACTGAACGATTTGGTGTATTTGTATGGTACAACGATGAGCCAAGGCCGCATGTACACGGTGGACTTGCGTCAGTTTATGGGCCGAGGCATTCCGATGGCAGAGGAGCTTGGTAAAATCATGGGCAAGACAACCCAAGAGGTTCAGCAAGCGGTTACTGATGGAAAGGTCGGAGCAGATTTGGTGAAGAAAGCTATCATCAACATGACCGAAGAGGGCGGCAAGTTTGGAGGTCTGATGGAAAAGCAATCCACAACCTTGCAAGGAAAATGGTCTAACATTGGCGATAGCGTTGACCAGATGTTTAACGAACTCGGCAAGAAGTCGCAAGGAATATTTGGCACAGGCTTAGACTTGATTTCGTCTTTGGTTGACAATTGGGAGACGGTCGTTAAAGTTATTGGCTCGGCTGCGGTAGCCGTAGGCACATATAAGGCAGGTCTGATGGCGGCAGCATCCATTCAAAAAGCTCAAAACCAAGCTACACTTGATAGTATTGCAAGTAATCTTGACGAAAAGATAAAAGCGTACAAAGATGAAGCTGAATTGTATCATTCCTACACCGGAAAAGATACATCCGAATATAAGAGCCAAAGACTTTCGGATTTGAATAAGGCTGTTTCTAATACTGATATGTTGGGTACGGATAAGGCCGAGGAACTTGTGTCTCTTAAAATCAAAGAGGCTCAGACCGATGGAATCATAACCCAACAAATGGCAGAGCAATTGCAACTTAAACGTGATATGCTTGTCACTCAGCAACAATCTGCTGCTAAGGAACAGATGGAGGCTTTGGAACTTTCCAAGGGACTTGATGAGAAAATGGCTCAGTTCAAGGAGATGGAAAATGATTACCGACATCTTAACGGCAAAGATACCAAGGACTACATGGCAAGCCGTTACAACGAGTTGGGAAGTGCATTGGCTGACACTGAAAATATCGGTGATGATGAAACGGAGCAACGCATATCTAAGCAGATAGAATTAGCGAAATCTGAGGGGTTGATTAGTGAAGAAATGGCTAAACAACTCCAGTTGAAGCGTGACCTCTTGGTTGAGCAGACAAGACTTGCGGAGAAAGAACAACTCCAATGGCAAAATGCGGTAAATGCCAAGGAAGCCGCAGAAGAAGAGTTGCGTGCAAAAAGATCGCAAGAAGCCGACATTGCTGCTGCAAATAAGGCTGCGGAACAAGCAAAGGCAGAGGCTGACCTTAAACAAAAAATAGCCAAGGCAAATGAAACCGCTTATGGTAAGGCTCTTTTGGAAACTAACGCCTTACAGAAGAAAGTAGACTTGCAGCAAGAGAGTTACGACAAAGCGATGGATGAGGCTCGTGAAAAGAGAGTCGTCCTTGCTCAGCTAGATGAGGAAATAAAAAAGCAGCAGCAAATCATAGAACAGAAAGAAAAGGAATTGGTCTATGATAATGGGGCGGTTGATACGACTTCATTTGGTGGCTATGCGGATTCTTTTTCGGATAACGAAAATAGTTCAATAGTTCAATACGAGGCTGAACAAGCGAAATTGGAAGAGCTGATGCAAAAGCGTCAGCAAGCGGATGAGGAATACGAAAGTTCTAACGCAAAGCGTAAGGCTATCCAACAGGAACTTCAGACTACGACTGAGAAGTTGACAGAAGCCGAAGAGAATGAAACCGAGGTCTATAAAGAGACAGGAGCAGCGGCAGATGAAATTGGAGATATTGTTCAGCAAGGAATAGATATAGAGGATGGTAAGATTAGCATTACGGAGGCGGCAACTACTGCTACACAAGCTAATACGACTTCTGAAGCGAGCAATGCAACCGCAAAAGGTGCTAATGCAAATGCTACTTCTTCGGAAACTATTGCTAATACGGCAAATTCGACTTCAAAGACAGCTAATACTGCGGCTACTAATGTAAATACAACGTCCGAGAACGTGAATACAGGAGCAAAGGAACGAAATTCCCTTGTTACCTCTATATTATCTGTTGGCACAAAGGGGTTAGTCTTAGCTCAAAATGTGTTAACATGGGCTACTAATGCCGTTACCGTTAGTATGAGGGAGCTATGGGCTGCAATGCTTGCAAATCCTTTAACTACCATCGTTACTTTGGTAACAACCGCAATATCCGTTTTTGCGATGTTTGGAAGCGAGGAGGAAGATACCGCAAAGAAGACACAAGATATGGGAAATAAGGCTGCTGAGGCTAGCAATAAGGTTCGTTCCTTGTTTGCGGTTTTGAATAATGGCAAGGCAGAAGACCATAAGGATGCAATAAATGAATTGAAGTCTGCTTATGAAGAATATGGGATAAAATTGGATGAAACTAAAATGAAGTCTCAAAGCATGAGTGACCAAGCTGATGAGTTAAAGGCGCATGAAGAAGAACTTATCGGTATTATTGAAAAGCGTTCTCTTGAAATGGAGCGTGCAAATCAATTGCAGGAGGCTTACAATAATTATAATTCTTCAAATGATTCCTCTTTCGGTTCATTCAAAGATTCTATTGACGACAAGTTGTCTGATGTAGAAATGGGAACTATTCGAAGTCTCATAAGTCAGGATGACATAGACAAGTTAGCTGAACTGCGAAAGGAGATGAATGCTTGTGGTGGAGATTTAAAGGTGTACAACGCATTGAATGCTCAATACTCTCAATTACAAGGGGAGTTGAATGTAAAAATAGGAACTTATCTCGAAAATATGCACCATAGCCGTTCTGAGGTGGCTCAGATGATTCCTGACATAAACGACTTTACTGATGGGCTTGTTAGCAACAAAGTTGAGTTGGATGGTACTGTTGATTCTATAAATAATAGCGTCAATGCCGCAGAACGTGCGAGAAAAGCTACATCTAAGTTGACTTATGCGCAAGAGGAACAAGCTTTGAAAAATCAATATGCGAAGAATAGCTTCAAGGATTTGAATAGTGAAATCCAAGAAACAATAAAGTTGTGCAGTAGAAAATTGCATCTTGATATTAAGGTTAACTATGATGATAGTGAGCTTCCTGCATGGATTAAGAATATGTCTCAGTCTCAGTTGAAAGCGAGTATGGCAGCGAGAAAGAACTGGCTTGACGGACACAAAAAAGGGGATATTCTTCAAGTTGGAGGTCAATACAAGACTTACGAACAGGTCGCAAACGAATTGGCTATGATGCAAGCAAGAGGTAACAACATCGAAAGTAAGCCGAAGAAAAGCCAAAAGGAGATAGATAAGGGGAGGAAGGCAAGAGAGAAAGCGGCTAGGGATGCTGAAAAGGCTAGGAATGATGCCGAGACAAAGGCTGGTAATAAGCGCAAGGCAGAGGAGGACTATTCCAAGTCTATTTCATCCTATTCGGAGAAAGCCAGTGATGAGTTGTCAAAGCGAAGAACGGAATTGATTAAAAATGAGACCGAAAAGGAGATTGCTCAAATTAATATGTCTTCAGACAAGGAGAAAAAGGCTATAGAGGATTCGATTGACAAACTCGTTGAGGCTAAGAAAAAGAAAGACCAGATCGTTTGGGTAAATTCGGGCAAGGGTCGTAAAGCCAACATGTGGAAACAGGGTAAGTCCGATGCGGAATACCGCAAAGAGGTATTGGGCACACAAATGGTTGACGACAAGGGTAATCATCTTGGGAAGACCATTGGGCAGAACTCAGAAGACCAAATTGCCTTGATTGAGAAACAGAGGCAATTAAAGCTGAAGGAAATCCAGCAAGCAGAGATAAAGGACATGTTGGATTTCATGAAGCAATACGGCAGCTTAGAACAACAACGTTATGCTATTCTGAAAGAATACACGGACAAGATAGACCTTGCTAGAGAGAAAGGTGATACTTTTGGCGCAGCGAGTGCGGAAATGGAGATGAACGACCAGTTGAAGAAGTTGAATTTTACGGATTTCAAGGATTCTATCAATTGGGATGTTGTCTTTCAGGATATGAACCGATTGAGTATTCCTTATCTTGAAGACCTTCGTAAGAAAATGAAGGAGTTGCTTGGTTCGGGTACGTTGGAAATTGATGACATGAAAACCGTATCTGACCAAATCTACAAGATTGATGATGCGATTTCCGAGCAGAAGGATAGATGGGGATTGGTTAATGATGCAGTCCGTGAACACCGTAGGCTTATTGATGAGGCGAAGGATGCGCAAGACCGATTGGCACAAGCTAGAAAGGGGGAGTTTGATGCCAAGGCTGATAATATGAGCCAAAGGAGAAAAATCCAAGGAGTGTTTGCTGAAAGTGGGGTTAACATAGATACCAGTAATATCACTTCTGCCAATAAGGACAAACTTATGGGTTCTACCAAGAATCTCAGTGTAAGCCAAACGGAGAAGTTACGTAAGCTTTTTGATGATTTGGCGGTTTCAGAGGTTAAGGTCGGAAAGGCTACAAAGGAAGTCGGAAAGGCACAGGAAGAAGCCAAGGTAAAGCAGGATGCTGCAAAGAAGAGCTTGCATGATACTATAGAGGAATGGGCTGAGGGCTTGAGGAAAATCCAAGAGAAGCTGAAAGACCTTCCTGGGTTAGTCGATGCGTTAGGTCTCGGAAACACAGGCTTTGGTAAAGCCGTGAATAACGGAATGGATGCATTGAACAGTGGAACACAAGCCTTTTCTGATTTTGCAAGCGGAAACTACATAGGCGCAGCTATGAATGGAATAAAAACCATTGGTTCGTTGGGCAAGATGTTTGGTATTGGTGGAGGTAATGGTGCAGAAGTTGCGAAGAAAACAGAAGAGCTGACCGAGAGCAATGATAGATTAATGTATTCCATTGATAAGTTAAAAGAGTCTATTGACAAATCTTCCGGTTATACAGCCGTTAGCAACTATAATGCTGCTTACGATGCTCAAAAACAGGTTAACACCCAAACGATGGATATTCTTAAAACACAGATGGGGTATCATGGGGCACACCATTCAAATTCTTATTATTGGAATCTTTCTGCACAAGATTATGCGGCAATCAATAAGACTTTGGCTGAGCAAAGTAAGATAAGGGGTGGTTATACTAATTCTTCGATAAACAAGGTCAATTCCTTGGAGGATATATACAAGCTCACTCCAGAGCAGATGGCTGATATTCGTACACATAATGCGGATGTATGGAAGAACATGACCGACCAAGGCAAGTATGATAAGACGGAATATTGGGAGCAATATACAGAACTGGCGGGAAAACTAGAGGAGTTGACGGAGCAAATCAATGAGAATTTGACTCAAACAACCTTTGATTCGATGAAGAGTGACTTCATAAACAATCTTATGGATATGAGCAAGTCTGCAAAGGATTTTTCTAATGACTTCACTACAATGCTCAACCAGTCGATGCTTAACTTCGCTTTGGGAGACCTTATGAATAAAAAGCTTAAGCCTCTTTATGAGAGCTGGGCAAACAAGATGAAGGAGAATGGAGGAAGGCAGCTCACGCCAACCGAATTGAATAATCTTAAAGAAGAGTATGACAAGATAGTTCAAGAGGGTTTGGCTATTCGTGATAATATTGCTGATATTACGGGTTATAAGCAATCTTACGAGCAGTCCGCTTCTTCCGGTTCTTTTGAATCAATGAGCCAAGATACAGGTAACGAGTTGAATGGTCGTTTCACTGCGGTACAGATTGCCACGGAGGGAACGTATGAGGAGACAAAGCTCATAAATACCAAGTTGGATGCTATTGTAGCTCGTAATGGTGGCGCAGAGGGTAGCTTACTAACAGCTAGCGTGAATACTATTATGGGTAATGTAGGTAACATTTGGTTAGCCGTTGATGAGGGTAGGACTATCCTTGCACAAAGCTTGATGTACTTGCAGTCGATTGATGAGCGACAAGAGCGTTGGCATAAGCCTATGTTGCAAGCATTCAATGATATACACGAATTGAAAGATAAGATGAGTAGATTGTAAACTTAATTTGTGCCATGTTAAAGTAAGAGGGGAATGCGTGATGCACTCTCCTCTTTTTTTATGGAGAAAGTTTTTGTTTTTCACAATATAGATAAGTGTTGTTAAACTGAGTGCTAATTTTTGGTAGAGTGGAATATAATAGCTATCTTTGTGGTCGAATTTTAAAACTTATAAGGACATGAAGATATTAGAACCGAGATATGAAATCCTATCCCAAGGTGAGGGCATGGATGGAGTTTATAAGCAGATAGAGTTGTGCGGTCGCACTTGCTATGCGTCAAGTATGAAGATTGATAAAGACAGCGCAAAGCCTTTCGTTGAGCGTATGGTAAGCAGCAATCATCTTGCCATGTGTGAGCATGGAACGATTTATCTCCATGTAGCCTATGAAGAAGGATTTTTTGTACCGGAGTCTTTGTTGGTCAAACACTATCGTGAGAACAAGTATTCCAAGGTGATGCAGATAGGTAACGATTACTATATTACGACCAACTACAGAGTGATAGTAGAGAATGAATGGTTTGATGATTTGGACTATATCTGCGAGCCTACGGAATGGCATGAGAAGCGAATAACAGTCCGATTTACTACACAGATTGCAGTAAGTAGAGAGGCTAACAGACATCGTGTTGATTCCGTAGCGGAACAAAGCACCCGATATTGCAACTATAGTAAAGATAAGTTCGGAGGTGAGATTGCTATCAATAAGCCAAAGTGGGTTAGTGATGATAGTTCAGCTAATCCGTCGTCTTATGATGGTGGAACATTTGTTGACCTAGCAAAGAACATTGGTAGTTATGAGCATTGGAGTCCGGTAGAAAAATGGTGGTTTGCCAATAGAGTATGTGAAATGATGTATTTGTCTTTGGTTAAGGATGATGGTTTGAAGCCACAAGATGCGAGAACTATTCTTCCTCTTGATACCAATACGGAGCTGATTCATACCGCATTTGTGAGTGATTGGCTTCATTTCTTCGATTTGCGCTCAAAGGGAACTACCGGAAAGCCTCATCCAGATATTGAGGTATTGGCAACCCCATTGATGAATGAGTTCAAGGAACGAGGTTTGATTTAATCGCTTATGAAGAAGAAAGCCAAGCAAATAGCCAAGGTGATGAGCAATGACTCTTTAGAGGTTGTTGCTCAGATGATTGTTGATGAGGCTAAAGGTATACGCTATGAGGTGTATGCCGATGGTTCTAGCAAGAAAGATAAGTGTGGTTGCGGTTGGCTTGTGCTTCATAAGGGAGCGATTATCAAAAGTGGGAAATATACATTTATCACAGCTAAAGTGAACGATTCGGTGAGAGCCGAAATAAGGGCGGTCATTCAGGCATTGAGTGATTGCCCTCCTTTGTGTTCTGTTGATGTATATGTGGATTGCCAAGTAGCTATAGAGAGAATACAGGCTTGCAAATTAGGAGATTTGCAGCCTATATATAATAAGGTAGCGAAAGACAAGGCGATAAGATACCATTGGGTAAAGGCTCATAGAGGTAATATGTATAACGAAATGGTGGATTCTTTGGCTTTTTCTGCTATAGAAAGTTAATCCTGTGACTAAACATATAATAAGAGTTAAAAGATAAAAGAAATACATTAAAAAACTTGCATATTTCAAAACTTATTTGTATCTTTGCATCGTAATTAAGAAACAAAGTTACTAATTTTAAATAGGTGAGACACACCGTAAAAACTGTGATTCGTTATGAATACTAGATTGAGTAAGAAAGAGACAATGGTTTATGGCAACATCGGAGTGATGGCTGACGTAATTGGAGGTAACAAGTACTTCACTTTTGCAGATTTGTATGATTTCGATTTGGATAATACCAAGGATGAGTTGAAAGAGATATTAAACTCTTTGACAGAGAAAGGTTATTTGAAGAGTTTTAATGATTTCGATAAAACTTATCGAGTTTTGAAGTAAGAGCACAAAGGGGATTCAAAATCCCCTTATTATATAAATTAAGAACGTGAGACACACGTAAAACTGTATTGAAAAAATGAAAAAGGTATTCACGATTGAAAATGCATTAACGCTTTTGTTTGTTCTTGAAATAGTATCATTAATATTTTTACTTGGATAGGGCTTATGCAGATTAAGTTTGGTAAGATAAAGTTTACTGCGGCTAAGTCAGAAAAAGGATGCCGTTTTGATGCTTGCTACAAAGGTGAGCATGTGGCTTTTGAGAGTGAAGATATGTCTTTGTATGATGATGTCTTTTCTGCTAATAATAGAAGAGCAAAGGCTGCAAAGAGGGTGATTTACGAAAATATAAAGCACAAGTATTATGAATGTCATAGAGATTAGCGACTTTAACGCTGCTGATGAATTTGTTGTTGAGGCGATGATGCATGATGGCAAATTCAAGGTAATAGGCAAGGTTATCACGGATAATAATCTTCTGAATGATGATGATTTGGAAACCATCTGGGATTATGCCAACTGGGAGACGAACGGCTATGAAAAGATGGTTGTCTCTAATGGAGTGTACAAAGGCTTGAAAGCATTCAGCGATGGGCGTTTGTTCTATGTTATCACAGATGATGAGATTGGAGTGGTAAACGACAATATCATGGTACGTAAGCATTACGATGTCAACAATGGCTATTATATTAAGTCTTCAAGGTTGCACAAGGAGCTATCCAAGGATTTGTGGTGCTTCGGTAGCCGTGAGACTATTGAGAACGAATATAAGTCTAACCCATTTATTTGTGGTAAGTGATGGCAAAAAAGATTAATCATATTAAGCCTTCATTTATTGAAGGCGGTGAAGTCTGGCATGATATTGATAAGTTCCCGATGCTAGACCATACAATTCTAGTAGAGTTGCAGGTAAAAGGCTCAGACGGATTGATTTACCGGACGCAAGATGTATGTGTTGAGCGTGCGGATAGGTTCGTACCTACGATGTCTTTTGTTCCTAAGCGTTGGGCGTATGCAATAGACTTAGCTCAATGTAAGCAACTTGAAGGATAAAAACAAAATACAAATTAAGAATAAGCATATGGAAGAGTCAAGAGGTGTTTACACATTACCCGTCTTGTATAATGAACAAAGTGGTAGAAATGAAGGTGTATGTGTCAGAAGTGAACTTGGAGTAGTTGTTGCAATCGACAATGAAGAAGAGTTTAAAGGAGTTTTTTCAAAGGATGGTGAGGTGGATGTATTCAAGCAGTTACTATCACAAGAAGTGTATCGTTTCAACACAGAACACCATGCATTCCCAACTGAGTCTTTGATTTCTTACAAGATGGATGGCGACATTATCTTTGAATTCGTTGAAGTAACAATCGGAAAGATGTATGGCGGTTATGTTTATATTGTACATTACAACTTTGCAAGCACGGCATCATAATAAACAAGTTTGATTATGACAGTAGTAAGAGAAAAATTAAAAATTGCAGCTCAGATTGAGGTACTGGAAGATATTGCTATTGACTATAAGGGTAAGACAATAGATAACATCATCCAACAGTTAGAAGCAAGGCTGAGTGCGTTAAAGTAAGTTTAGGTTTTGATAAGTTGAAAGATAATGAGTGGTGGACGTTTTGATTATGCTCAGAATAGGATTGCTGACATATATACAAAGATAGAAGATTATGTTGATGGTCATCCATTGGATGAGGAAGATGAAAGATGTTTTCTCGAAGACCGATGGTTGGAGGAGGATGAAGACAAGTATGTTAGAAAGCATCATCATACGATGCCTAACAGATATGGCTTATCTAAAGAGACTATCAAGGAATTCAAAAAGGGTATTGAACTTCTGAAGAAAGCTCAGATTTATGCCCAAAGAATAGACTGGCTTCTTTCCGGTGATGATGGAGAAAGCAATTTCCATCTACGTTTGAAAGAGGATTTAGAAAATTTAAAAAGTAAAAAAGGATAGATTATGAGTTGGAATTATCGCTTAGATACACCTATGATGCAATTAGCTGAAGAGGTGAACAAGAAATATGATACCGATGCAGGTAAAATGCTTCTTTGCACTTATCTCTTTATGGTATCAAGTGAAGAGGTCAAGGACAAGCAAGCTTTCTTTGACTGGGTAGAAGAGCTGAATAAATCCTGTAAGTGTGATGCGGTAAGGGAGTACGTGAAAATCAACGAAAAAGCCGATTGGCTGCATGGTGGATTCCAAAAGCCTATTTACCGCCACTACAAGGGCAATTTCTATGAGTATCTTGGAGAGGTTACTGATAGCGAGACTTCTGAGGTAAAGGTTGCGTATCAAGCAGTGTGCGGACAGCATGAGGTTTGGGTGCGACCAAAGGAAATGTTCTTTGGAAATGTTGAGGTTGATGGTAAGTCAGTTCCTCGATTTGATAAGGTAGATTTAAAAGACTTAGAGAAACAAACCGAGAAAAGCAATGGACAGAAAAAAGATTAAGAACTTGTTAGGTCTAGCAATCTTGCGAGTGAATGAAGTCGTACCAGATTTCGAAGACTTGGATAAGGTTCTTCCTTTGCTAGAACAAGCATATGATGAAGCGGATAAGTCTGATTGGATTTCTGTTAAGGAGCGTTTGCCTGAGTTTGATGAAGAAGTTCTTGTTACTAATGAAGAAAATAAAGAAATATGGTTTTGTCATATAAGTAACAACCCGTCAGTAATAACCGCAGAGTATAAGTTTTGTAATTACATGTTGATGCCAGTAACGCATTGGCAAAAAATTAAAGAGTTGGATAATGGCTAATAAACAGACGATAAAACCAAAGGTAGTTCCCTTTGAGATAGCCAAGCTTATGAAGGAGGTTGGCTATGATGAGAAGATAGCCGAATTTTGGGCTTATGCCAGCCCTTGGACAGCAAAGGGTGGTGTTCGTAAGGGTTGAAAATATAGTGAGCATTATGGCAGTTATATTGCTTACCCCAATTCCGAGTGGGAGAAATCCAATATAGAGTTTTCTGCTGCATTAAAGTTGAGTAGCAAGCATCCGGCAATATCCGCTCCAAGTTATGATATGGTGCTTGATTGGCTTTTAGAGAATTTCGGTTATTATATTTGTGTTGCAAATGTTTCGAAAGGAAAGTTCTGTTGGCAAGCTACATCATGGTGTGTAGAGGAAGGCTTGTGTCATACGGATAGCAAGGAATACTCTAGCAGATACGATGCGATGGATGCGGCATTCAAGAGTATCTTAAAGGCTCGTATTGAGAATAAAGAAAGCAGACTTTTAAAGGAAATGCAAAATGAAAAGACTTTATGATACCTTTGTACACTCAATACTAACGAAGGTAGAAGCTCGTTTATGTAATGAACTCGAACGTGTTTACAACGATATTACAAACAAGATTGTTGAGAAGAAAGGTAAACTAACTAACGAAGACGTAATAGAGTTTCAGAAAGAACTACAGGAAGTGTACGACACGGATGCTGATATTCGTGAAAAGATTACAGGCATTAAAGAATCCAAGAAGTGCATCTTAACTAAAGAAGCATGTGAAGAGTTAATAAAGAGACTTAGCGTGATTAATATAAAAGAAGATGAACAAGCAAAGAATGATAGAGTGGGTAGCCACTTGTGATACAGGTATCTCTTCAATGACTATGTGGAGTGCATTGATGGGGGTAAAGCGAAAGAAAGATTTGAATATTCCTAAAGACAATAGTGACTTCCGTAGATGCTATGACATGGTAGAATACGGACACGTAACCTTGGATGAGTTACAGGCCGTGAAGGAGCAGTATACTTGGTTCGTACCTTTTGTTGATAATTGGAAGGAGTTGTCTCTTTTGTTTGAAGAAGAGCTGGACAAACGTTTGTATATGCGCATTCGTCAGCTATGTGAAGAGTCAGATGCTATCCGGTACGAGAAAAAGGGAGAACTTTATTATGAGAGGAATTTTTGGTATAATATAACACAATAATCAAATTAAGAATAAAGAAAATTATCTTAATGTTTTGTATAGCGATGCTCGGCATGAGTGCGCTTACAAGTTGTCATTCGGTTTCTCCCGATGCAGACGAAGAAGCCGTAATCGTAAAGAAGCCTTGGTTTATTGGGCATGGAGGTGTAGAACAGCAAGCAGTGCAGACTGGTCTCACTTGGTGCTGGTGGTCAACGAGTGGTTATTACTTCAAGATTGTTCCAGTCCGTCACGAGATTACCTTAGATGATTTGTTTAGTGACGATAACACGCCACTTGACTTCCATACTGTAATCATTACTCAGATTGAGCAAGGCAAGTCCCCAATTCTTTTGCAGAATTATGGAGAGAAATGGTTTGATACTAATCTCAACAATTATTTCTGCAATCTGGTTCGAGACCATATTTCTCAGCATTCCCCATTTGACTTGATGTCGAATCGGCAAGTGCTTAATCAGATTGACAACAAGATACGCAAGCAGATGCAGGACTATGTGAATGCTCTATCAAAGAAAAAGCAGATGCCTATCATCATAAAGGAGGTTATCATTGGTAAAGCTACACCAAACAAGGAACAGCTTAATGAAATGAACCGCACGGCAAAGGTCGTGCAAGCCAAGCAGACACAAGAACGTGAATATGAAGTGCAGATAGCAAGAGAAAAGGCTGAGCGACAAAAGGCAAAGGCAGATAAGGCATATATGGAAGAAATGAACCTTTCCGCTGGTCAGTTTATCAACCTTAAGTGGATTGAGACAGTAGCAAATAAGCAAGGAGCAAATATTGATGTTATGGTTGGCCCTGCTGAAAGCATGTGGAATATAAGACGCAATTAATTTATTTATAAATCAAGTAAACAGAAATGAATAAAGACAAATTAAAGGTCAGTTTTGAGATTGATCGTTACAAGGTGATTGGTATGCTCTCACGAAATTGTGAGAATGCTGAAGAGTACAATGAGATTATGGGTATTCTTGAAGGCAAGAGTGAGTTTGTGCGTGACGCGAATGGTAACGAGGAACTTGCAAGCCGCATTTGCAATTATGCTTTAGACTCTATCTTGGTTGAGAATCCAGATTTGGCTCTCCGTAAGCGTTTGGATAAGGAACAGAAAGGCGAGGATGCTCCTGATGTTTCAAATGTTATCGAAATTAAAGGTGATGACGCAAAGAAACTTGTAGAAACCCTTTGTGGTATTCTCCGCAAGGATAAGTGATGTGAAATTCATCAAAAGAATATAAATAAACACTAAAACACTTGCAAGTATAAGAAAAAATGCTTATCTTTGCATCGTGTTTGCAACAGATGGCCTTCTGAGAGGTCGCTTCTACCATAATAAGTCAAGACTTAGGAGTTTACGGCATGGTTTACACATTACCCAGCCCAGCTAGACTATAACAAGGAAACTCTTATTAGGGTGAGAGACCCTAGTTGCTGCATTAGACAAGTGGTTAAGTCGCCAGCTTTTCACGCTGGTATTCAAAGGTTCGAATCCTTTATGCAGTACATACAAAATTGCCCTATGGTGTAATGGCAACACTACAGGTTTTGGTTCTGTCATTAGTGGTTCGAATCCGCTTGGGGCAACAAAGTAATGTTAGGAATGTGTTCCATAGATGGTGCGATATTCAAGCGGTTAAAGAAGATTGACTGTAAATCAATTCCCATTGCGGGTTCGGTGAGTTCGAATCTCCCTTGCACCACGAGTAACTTTTGTCAGATTACGAGGAATGTAGCTCAGTAGTAGAGCACTTGGCTTGGTAACTAAGGGGGCGTTGGTGCGAATCCAATCATTCCTTTACGCTTTCGTAGCTCAGTGGCAGAGCATAGGATTTTTAATCCTAGGGTCGAAGGTTCGAATCCTTCCGTTGGCACAATGATACACAAGAAGAGAGCCGTGATGTTTGTTCTGTTGGAATCTCGGACATCTGTCAACGGGTAACGTAGGAAGCAGATGGAGTGAATAAAGTTGTGAATAAGCTTATGAACTAGGGAAGCAAGCGGAATGGTTCTCTTTTGTGTTTCATTTAGTTTAACGAAAAAAGAGAAGAATATGAAATGTCCGCTAAGAATGGCAGTCGCTTTAGAAAAGAACAACAAGGTATATCCAAAAGATGTACGGAAGTTCTTGATGGGATTGTACGCCACGTTGCATTTGACAGATAACGCAACGGCTAAAGATATGGAAAAGCTGGTATATTATGCTTTTCGGAATGGTTACCTACTAGGTGTTAAGTCTGAAGGAGGTGATGACCAAAAAGCGTATGACAGACTACCGGATTTGGGAGTAGAAGAAGATATTGGTGATGATTTAAAAAGATAGTCGATAAAAATTAGTAATTAGTTAGTAAAGTTCTTTAGGCTTTGGTGTGTGAACATCGAATCCTTTTTATATATAATAAGGTAAAATAAAAGCTGAAATGTTAACAAGCCCCGCATAACAGTTATGAAAGGTTAAAATACGAAAGTAAAACATTAAAAAGCTTGCATGTTTCAAAACTTATTCGTATCTTTGCATCGTCAATCAAGATAAGTTGGTTGATTTGCCGAGTGACAAGTTTCACTCAATAAGGTGAGAGCGACACCAAGGGGTAAGACCCGAAACAACTAGCACAATTGATTATGTCTAAGCAGACTGGTTTTTCATTCGCAAGTTCAAAGAAGTCATTAATTGAGACTATTGACGAAATCAAGAAGTCAAAGATGCCTCGCAACGAAAAGATTGTTGCATTGAAGGCTTGCGGTCTTCGTGAGAAAGAAATCTCCGATATGTTGAAGGTTTGTGTGCCAAGTGGTTCAACTTCAACGAGATTCGTTTATACATTCGGTGTTGAGATAGAATGTGTTCATGCCGAGCGCAATGCCTTGATAGAGGCAGGTCGTCAGAATGGTGTTGATATTCATTCTGAGGGCTATAACCACACCGACAACAAGAGTTATTTCAAGATTGTTAGTGATTCTTCAGTTGGTGGTGATGTTGACCCTAACGAGGTTGTAAGTCCGGTATTGAATGGCAATACAAATGGTATGGCAACCTTAAAGAAGGCTATTAAGTCTTTGGATGCCGTAGGTGCAAGAGTAAATTCTACTTGTGGTCTTCATGTTCATATTGGTGCAGCAAAGTTGACAGGTGAGCAGTATGTAAACGTCTTCAAGAATTATCAGAAGCTTGAAAGATTGATTGATAGCTTCATGGCTCCTTCAAGAAGAGGCAATTGCCGTTGGGCAGCCAGCTTGCTTGACAAGGATTTCTCTAATTGCCACGACAATTACGATGTTAGAAATAATGTATTTCATGGAGACAGATATTATAAGGTCAATGCTGAGAGCTATACACGTCACAGGACAATCGAGTTTCGCCAGCATCAAGGTTCAACTAATTACAAGAAGATTGAAATGTGGGTTAAGTTCTGCGCAAAGCTTGTCGGTTGGTCTCGCAACAATGTCTTCACTAGTGAGGTTATGAATATCGAAGATATACCTTTCTTAAATAAAGAAGAGAAGGCTTTCTTCCAGAGTCGCAAGGACGCATTTGCAGCCAATAACGATTAATTAAATTAGTCCTAGGGTAAAAGCCCTAGGACACAAAGAAATCAAAGTGTTATTAAGAAAAAAGAAAGGGTAAAGATATGTGTGTTATTATTGTATGTCCGAAAGGTGTTGCTTTGCCATCTGTAGATGAGCTGAAGGCAGCGTATATGAGAAATCCTGATGGTTGCGGTTTTGTGAGCGAGTCTGACCATTACAAGAGTTTGCATTTCTCTACATTTATACGTAGATTGATGAAGCGAGATATAAATGAGAATGTAATCATACATTTTAGATTTGCTACTCATGGTTCTGTCTGTGTCAAGAATTGCCATCCATTCTGCAAGGCAGGTTATTGGTTCGCACATAATGGAGTGCTCCCGATTTGCTCTGAGCATGATAAAACGGATAGTCAGATTTGCTTTGAGCGTTTTATCTATCCTACTATCAAGAAATATGGTTGGGGTTCTGATGAACATATGAAAGAAATGAATAAATGGACTGCTCATAGCTCTAAGTTTGCAATGTTGCATAATGGTGAGATTTTGAAGTCCGGTAAATTCATAGAGCGTGATGGACGGTTCTATTCTAATATGAATCATTTGGGTTATATGAGAAATGTCATAAACTCTTAGATATTTTAATGTTTAGGTTCTTTTTAATTCGACAAGCGTCAGATGTCCGTGAGGGTATTTGGCGTTTTTTTGTTATATAAGGTGTCTTATTTTGTGTTGCTATTAATTATTCGTTTATGTGATAAAATAGCCTTAAATCGCTTGGAAATGCCGTTATTACTCACTTTTAAGCAAAAGTGAGATACTTGCAAATGGTTTAGTGTGTTTATTGTTCTTTTCGTATTATCTTTGCACTAGTTTTAACAAATATATCGAAAGAATGAAAGATAAAATTTTCCAGTTACTAAAACAAGAGTATAAGTCTCTTGGGTTAGGTGATGAAGTTCTTCAGGCACATGCCGAAATGCTTGATAAGATGGGGCTTGTTACTGATGACAACATCGAGACAGTGGTTGCTAGTCAAAAGAGTTTTTTGGAGTCCTTGCAAAAGGACAATGACCGCAGGGTTACCGATGCCAAGAAAAAGTTCGAGGAGGCGCAGAAGGCTAAAGAAGAGGCTGAACGCAAGGCTGCTGAAGAAGAAGCTAAGAAGAAAGCTGACGAAGAAGCCAAGAAAGCCGCTGAAGAAGCCGAAAAGAAACGCTTGGAGGAATTGGCAAAGAAAAACGAAATGCCGGATTATCTTAAGAAATACTTTGAAGAGCAGGCAGCAGAGAAGAAAGCTTCAGATGAAGCAAGAACCAAGGAACGTGAAGAGTTTAAGAAACTCGTTGAGACCTTGACTCAGAAGAACTCAGACCAAGCCAAGACTTACAACGAACAGATGGAGGAACAAAGCAAGACCATTAAGGAATTGCAAGAAACTATCCAAAAGCAAGCTGAGGAGGCTAAGGCTAAGGAAGAGGCTGCTGCAAAGGCAAAGGCAAAGGCAGACCACGATGCGAAGATCTTATCAAAGGCTAAGGAGTTGGGCATTCCCGAAAGTCGTATCAACGAGGGTTTCACTCTGAGCGATGATGCTACAGATGAGACTATCGAAACATACCTCTCCAAGGTAGCGAACAACTACAAGGCGTTGCAACAACCACAATTCGGGGGCAGCTATCGTGCTAGCGAGGGTGAGCCAACAAAGGAGGACGTTGACAATGTAGCCGCATCATTAGTTCAGTCACTTTAAAAATTGAAAAACATGAATCAGGAATTGAAGACTACGAAAAAGCAAATTGTCTTTGGTGAGGATTCCGTCATTATCCAGAAATGGGAAGGCGACATCAAGGGCGGTCGTGCTTTGGATTGGACAGGCGTAAAAGATGAAGTTCTTTACGCAGGTCGTGTTATCGTGACAGATGGTAAGGGAACTTACAAGCCATTGCCTATTGAAGCAGGCAATTATAAGGCTTTGGGTACTGCCAGTGACCCATTGGAGCTTTACAAGTATGCGGGTGTTCTCTATCGTTCTATTCTGAACGGTGAGCCAGCGGCAATTATGACTGCTGGACAAGTAAACAAGGTAGCAGCTAAGGCTGCGAATGGTGCAGACTATCCGGATGCGTTCCTTACAGCTATGCCAAAGATTGCTTTGGTTAGCGATGAGGATGCTAACAAGTTCGATGAGTCTGACGCAACTATGGATAAAGACTAAAAGAAGGAGGATAACAGATGGAAAAATCACTTTATTTTCAGTTGGTCAATAAATACTTCCCACAACTTGTTGCAAGTGTAGTAGAGAAGTTGAACGGCAAGAATCAGACCACATTGACCTATATGTACCGAGACCACTTGACTAACACATATAGTCAGGACGGACGCTGGGCATCAATTACTGCGGAATATACACGAGTTGCTGCTGACGTTGTATCAATGGATGCAGAACTCCCATTGAAGAGCCGTGATAAGGTTTCAACCGCTGAGGGTCAAATCCCAAAGGTTGGTATGAAGCTTTACATGACAGAGAAGCAGCTCAAGGATTTGGATAACATGATTGCGCAACGTTTGCCTCAGCCACAGATTTTGCGTAACTTGTTTGCAGACCTTCCTCGTTGTATTCAGGCGGTTTATGAGCGTATTGAAGATATGTTCCTCAGTGAGTTGTCAACAGGTGTAGTTTTGGCAACCCGTTCCGGTGGTACAGGTATTCGAATTGACGTAGGTTTTGCCGAGAAGAACAAGTTCGGTCACGGTGCTAAGGCTTGGGACGCAGAGGATGCAACCCCACTTGATGACATTCAATTGGTTTACGACAAGGCGATGGACGACCAAAACACCATCACTACTTGTTATCTTGATGATTACACAATCAAGTTGCTTGGCAAGAACAAGCAGGTTCGCGCTCAGTTTGCCTTCAATCAAGGCATTGCAATTAATAGTGATAGCAATATTCCTATTTTGAGCTTTGAGCAGATTGCGTCTATCTTTAGAAACAAGTGGCAGACCAACTTGGTACGTGTAGCCCGTACAATCAAGACCGAGCTTAACGGCAAGAAGGGAACACACAACCCTTGGGCTAAGGGTCATATGACCTTTACTTGCTATGATAACTTGGGCGATTTGTTCTGGACTAACGTAGCAGAAGCAACAAGACCTGTTGCAGGTGTAACTTATCAGACCGCAGAAGAGTTTATCTTGGCTAGCCGTTATTCTACCAACGACCCACTCCGTGAGTTCACCAGCTCACAGGCAATGGTTGTTCCTATCTTGAATAACGTTGATGCTATCTACTCTTTGGACTCAACACAAGCAGTAGGTTAGGCTTATGAGAGGTGAGGTAATTAGTCCGTTCCGTGACAAGTTCCATTTTAACACCATCTATGAAGTTGGTGCTGTCTTGGACTTTGACGATGAACGTATGAACTCCCTTATCGAACGTAAGCTTTGCAAGATGTTGGAGGTGCAGGATGGTAATAGTTCTGCATCTCCAAAAGACGATAAGGAAATTAAAGATACTCCTAAAAAGGAAGTCTTGAATGATGGAAAAGAAAATCCCGTAAAGGAAGAAAAAAAGAAACCAGAAGAGACACCTAAGAAGGAAGTCTTGAAGGAAAAGAAGGAGAGTAAGCCTAAAAAGGAGAAAACTCCAAAAAAGGATGCTGCCGAGTCGACCGAAGAGACTTCTCAAAAGGAGAATGTAGAAGAGGAACTTGACGAAAAGGCTAAGAGCGAGCAGGAGGCTGCAAAGAAAATCGCAGAGGCTATGAGTCAGGCTCAGAAATAATGATGTCACATGAAGATAAGAGAATACATTTCACAGAAGTTGCGTGCATGGAATATTACCGATGCCCAGTTGGAAGATGTTTCGTCAGGTATAGACCTTGACGAAGAATATACGTCTGACAACTCGCAAGTTGTAGGCAAGGCAATGATTTCCGTAATCGAGGAACTTATGCTTGCCCCATATATGAGCAATGTGAACGAAAATGGATTCTCTGTCTCTTGGGACTACTCTAGGATAGGGCAATACTATATGTGGCTTTGCCGAAAATATGGTGTTGCTCCGGATGATGAAGTGGTGGCAGCTTTAGGGCTTTCCACTATCACGGATAAGTCTGATATTTGGTAAATGTCTAGGTTATGTTATATTCTCCTCACATATTAAAGAAGAAGTTCGTGAATAAGGTTGTCAACAAGTACAACGAGGTCATTAGCTCTTCTGAGGAATGGAAAGAAATGGGGCGTTGTCGGTGCGATGACAACTCTACCGAGCATTTCACTACCGATAATGGTAGCATATATACACCGAAATATCACATTGTTTGTGACAAGTGCCAGATTTCCGAAGGTGATGAAGTCAAGGTCTATTCCGATGATGGAATCTACCGAGGAGGTGGAAAGGTCTATAATGCCCCTAAGTGCAATTATCTTGGTTATATGAGTATCTATGTCTGATGTTATAAAGGATGAGATAGACGCTTTCATTGCGCAGGGAGAAAGGGAAGTAGATGAATTCCTTGATAGGTTAGGTAAAACAGCCGTTGAACTTGATAAGGCTAACGGAAACTACCGAAACCGCACAGGTAATCTCAGAAGGTCAAACTATAGTAATGTACATGACCATACCTTAACCCTTGGAAACAAAGCCGAATATGCGTCTGATGTTTCCTCTAGGGGATATGATGTTATAGATGCGGGTATTCAATATATCAAGAAAGAAATCGAGGATATGCAATGATAACAGAAATAGATGCTGGTCATGTAATCTATGATGACTTGGAGTTGATGGGATTGGAACGTAGACTGAAAGGACATCTGAAAAAGGGTGGACTTGATGGGGAAAAGCCTATGGTCGGTGAGAAGATTCCAGATGATGGCATGATAGTAATCATTCCTAAGCGCATGAGTGCAGACAAGACTTATTTCAACGATTGTACTATAGAGGTAAACATATTGCTCAAAGATATAGAGGGCGAGGCTAATCCTCAATTGAACGAGCTTTTAAAAAAAGCTATTGAAACCTTGTCCGACAATGAAGTCGGAAAAGCTGAGGATGTATGGTATCGTTATTCTATCCGCTCCCACGGCATAGAGCAAGAAAGTAAGTTGAGTTGTCATTACGCAAACATTACTATTGATTTTGAAACATTAAACGTAAGATAAGATGAAACCTTTTATTGGAATCAAGAGAATTTGGTATGGTGCTCCTCTTACCGAGGCAAATACACCTGCTAAGTTGGCTACATGGTTGAAAACCGCTACAGAGGTTTTGAACAGCCATGAGGGAACATGGGGATATTCTCAGGATGACCCTAGTGTTACCGAGTACAAGAACGAGCTGAACGGACAGGTTTACTATCGTGACAAGACCGATGAGGGTGCTAAGACTATTACATTCTCTATTGGTGTCTTCTCCTGGAAGAACAAGGTTGACCTTCAAGGTGGTAAGATGTACGATTCAACCGGAGCAGCGACTACAACGGAGGCGAACGCAGTAGGTTGGTCTTCTAGTCAAGATTTGGAAAACATCAACAAGTGTATTGTTGCTCAGACCAAGACAGGAAACTACATCGTTTTCTCAAATGCGGCTATCGTAGCCAAGGGAGACCAGCAGGACAAGAATATCACTTTGGGTATTTCTGCCGTTGCTATGGAAAGCGAGACCGATGGTGTGGCTGGTGAGTACCAATGGGAAGGCTCTGCGGTTGTAGAACAAGAATAAGACATAGGCAACAAATGATAGAGGGGGATGGTGTTAATGCCGTTCCCCTTTTTTAATATTCAGAACCATGAGTAAGGCAAGTAAATTAGTTACGGATGCAATTCTTGGAGAGGACACCGTAACGATAATCGTGAATGGAAGGGCTTATTACGTTTCACCACCTACAATTATAAAATTGGTCAAGGCGGCTAAATACCTTGATAGTTTCGAAGAGGGCAAGACCTTAGCGGAAGTCTTATGCATGCTTAAGAATTTGGATGATGCTTGCAAGGCGTTGTCCGTATTCATACAAGGCGATGAATCCATAAGTGATGAATTATCTAAAGGAACGCTTGAAGAGGTTGTCAATGGCTTACAAACGGCTTATTCCTTAATCTCTATAAAGGATTTTCAGACGCTATCAATTTTGGCGAAGAGTGCGGCAAGGATGATAGCAAAACCACGACCATAGGTAACGATACACTCTTAGGACAGATTGCATCTTTTATGGATAGTCTGCACTTATCTTACCAAGAAGTCGTGAAAGAGATACCTTATAGAAACTTATTGCTGATGACAAAAGACAAACAAAGAGTAGCATGTGGTGATGTAATGTATGAGGTAACGGAAGAAGAGTTTGGCATGAACTTCAAAAAAGGATAAGTTTAAAATAATGCAAATAAAGTATTAAAAGCACTAAAACGCTTGCAAGTTAGCAAAATATTGTTTATCTTTGCAAGCGCAGAACAAAAAAGGATAAAATGGCGATTTAAGAAATTGATAAGATATTAGAGACACGAAACCCGATGGACTATACCGAAAGGCAGTCCGAGTCACTATTCCTTTGACTTTGCAATCGGTAGTTTCGTGTTTTTGTGTTTAAAATAAGATGCAAGACGTAAGGTTAATATTCGAGATACTTGTTTCCATGTTGCTTTGCGTTTGTCTCATATTGCTTGCTGTAAGTAGATATAGGCAAAAGAAAAAGCGTGAAGAACCAGAGCGAAAGGAAATGGACTTGATAGACTTCTTTTCTTTGGGAGGAGTTGCCTATTATTGGAACAAAGGTGGTAAGCAGCAGAAATGCTACACATACGAAGAATTTCTGAAAATCAAGGCTGACTATGTGGAGCTTTGGTTGAATCAGAATAGATATATTTTTAACTCTCAATTAGATAGCGATGATATATAAAGTATTTGTTTTGTTGCCGACAATAGTTGTGTCAGATGGTATTGTTGGTATAGCTTGGCTAGGAAAGGTTTTTGGCTGGCGATATGGAAAGAACAAGAAAAAGAGCAAGAATGTGTCCTTAATGATAGGATATAACACAGGAATGTCTCTTAAGTCAAAAATAGACGATAACGCAGCGGATGATTATTTAAGACGCATTGCCGAAGAAAACAGAATCTAAATTCAAGGGTTAGAGTCCCTTTTTACAACCATATTACTTGTGGTTATTTTTATACATCGGTTTTTATTAACGATTGTTTTTTTATGGTAGATAAATGTATAAAAACGAGCACAAGATAATTAGGAAAAAATACGTAAAAGACGAAGAGTTTGTTACGAACGTTGATACTCTGAAAATCGTATATCCAAAAAGTACCGAACAATGGCGTGATGTTGTTGGGTACGAAGGTCTGTATATGGTATCAACTTTTGGTAGAGTTAAAGGCTATCCAAGAAAAGGTTGTCAAGGTAGAATATTGAAAAATGGGTTAAATGAAAAGGGCTATCCTTGTGTCAACCTTTCTCGTGCCGGAGAAAAGTATCATAGAGTGAGAGTTCACAGACTTGTTGCAATGGCATTTATTCCCAATCCAAATAATTTACCATTTGTTAATCATAGAGATGAAAACCCTGCAAATTCCGAAGTTTGGAATTTAGAATGGTGTACGCAAATGTATAATATGAATTATGGAACTATTAGAGATAGATGTTATAAGACTCCAGGGAAACGAGTTCAGCAATATGATTTAAATGGTGTGTTGTTAGCAACTTATGAAAATGCTTATATTGCTAGCAGAATTACAGGTATACAACATAGCCATATAAGAGAATGTTGTAATGGAGGAACTTATGTACACAAAAATGGTAAAAGATGGAAAAATATATTTTCAGCAGGAGGTTATATATGGAAAGAGATAGATTAAACCACCAATTCTCATATAATTGGAGGATAAAAGATGTGAAATTCAAAAGAAATAAAGGTAAGGTTATGTCTTGCTTTTGTTGTGGAGGAGGCAGTTCCTTCGGATACCTACTAGCTGGCTACGATGTTGTAGCCTGTAACGAGATAGACCCAAAGGTTATGAAAATGTACTTGAAGAATCACGATGTCAAGTACGCTTTCAATTGTGATATTCGTGAGCTGATTGCCAATATCAATATTGGGGGGGGCATATTATGAAAGAAGAGCTTCATAATTTGGATATATTGGATGCAAGTTTCCCTTGTTCGGTATTCAGTATTGCAGGTGATCGCCAAAAGGCTTGGGGAAAGGAAAAAGTGTTCCGAGAAGGTCAGAAGGCGCAAAGGCTTGACGATTTGGCTTTCTACTCAATCGACCTCGCTAAAGAACTAAAGCCAAAGGTAGTGGTTTTTGAGAATGTTCAAGGTTTATTACAAGGTGAAGCCATCGAGTACGTAAAGGAGATTTATAGACAGATGGATGATGCCGGATATATCTTGCAGCATTGGCTTCTTAATGCACGTAACATGGGCGTTCCTCAAAACAGACCTAGGGTATTCTTTATTGGGTTACGTAAAGACCTTTGCGAGCCGTTTATGGTTCAAAAGGATTTGTTCGAGCGAGTGCCTAAGATTGATATGGACTTCAACGAGAAAGAAATTGTCTTGGATGAGTTCTCTGACTATTGTGGAAGGCAAATTCCTAAAGGAATGATGAAGTATTGGGAGCATAGAAATGAGAAAGATAATTCTATCGGTGATATTGTCAAGCGGATGGATAATCGTCTTTCTATGTTCAATAACATGTTTCTCAAAAAGAACAAGGTATGCAATACTATATCAGCAAAGGAGGATAGACTTGTGTATTATGATAATCCAAGTTATCTTTCAGCACATGATACGATTTTAGCATCAACATTTCCGATGGATTATGACTTTAATGGCATGAAACCTTGGTTTGCTTGCGGAATGTGTGTTCCTCCTGTTATGATGGCTAATGTAGCTACAAGAATCTGGGATTGTTGGTTATCAAAGATTAAAAAGGAGGAATGCGCATGATAACAGCAAGTATGACTTCGGGTGAGATGCGTAGAGTACGAAACTTAGATGAAACAAGAATCTATGAGTTTCAGATGCGAAAAGCTAATGAGCTTAAACGTGAAATGAAAAGACAGAAAGTTAGGCAAATAACAAAGACCTTTGAGTTTGCTACACCGAATGCCGATTATTTCATCGTTGTAGGTGTAAAACATGGCGATGTATTTGCTTCGGGTTTGTTCATTTATCTGAAGGAAACCAACGAGTATATTCCTATGAGTAGAAACGAGGGGTATAGCGAGGATTGTTTTGCCATGAGCGTTCATTTTCTGAAGAGATTTGCAGAAAGGTTTTTGAAAAAAGACTTACCGATTGCCAAGATATTGCAAAAGATATATACATCGTTTACAGGTGCAGTTCAGCTCTATAGTGATGACAAGACAAGAAGGGTGGTATTTGCTATTCCGGAAGGGCTTATACTCACAGAATACGAGCAAGAAAAGCATATCATCCACTACAAAACCTTTGTAAGCATGGATATGCTAAAGAAGACACAAATGCGAAGTTACGAGAAGATTAGTGCATTTTTAATGGAATCTTGTCAGCAAATAGCTAAAGCAAGAGAAACCGGAAATGACGAAAGGCTGTGCGTTGTGTACAAAAGGTTTTATAATGATATTGATTTGCTAGATACAAAGGAGGCGCAAGCCATATATTCAAGTTTCTTTGAAAAAGGAGGTAACAATGAAAGATAAATGTATAACAAGGTTTCTTGGTGATATTAAGCCTATAAAGAATTACGAAAGGTATTATGTTAGCAAGCTGGGACATGTTTTTACTATTGGGAGAACGTCTCAATTAAAGGAAATCGCACCTTGTAAGACACCAAAAGGTTATCTGAAGGTATGGCTTTACAAGAACGGAAAGCGCAAGATGTTTTATATCCATCGTTTGGTAGCTCAGGCTTTCTTGGAGAATCCAGAAGCGTTGCCGATGGTGAATCATAAGGATTTCGACAAGACGAATAACGATGTAGATAACTTGGAGTATTGCACTGCAAGATACAATGTGATTTATTCTGCTATAGCAAAGAAAACCTCTTCCGAATACTTGGGCGTGACCTGGAATAAGAGTGTAAGAAAATGGCAAGCTCAGTATCAAGTAGGTAAGAAGAAAACTTATATCGGATGCTTTGGTACGCAAGAAGAGGCTCATGAAGCTTATGTTAACGCTATTAAAGAGATTTGATATGCTTGAATTTGATAGAATATACAATTCCGACTGCATAGAAGGAATGAAACAAATAGAGAGTGGGGGGGTGAGCTTAATTGTTACTGACCCACCATATTGTATCTCCTATAAGACCGGATGGAGAGCAGATGACCATCGTTTTTCGAAGGAAATACTCAATGACGATAATGAGCAATTGATTATTGATTATATGAGCGAATGCTACCGGATTTTAAAGGATGATAGTGCTGCTTACGTCTTTAGTTCAGCCAAGACCTTGGACTTTTTTATGCAACAAGCGAGGAACGCAGGGTTTACCATTAAGAATGTGCTCATTTGGCGAAAGAACAACCATACGGCTGGAGATTTAGAGGCGCAATATGGTCAATGTTACGAGCCAATCCTGTACTTGAATAAAGGCAGACGAACCATAAACGGAAAGCGTTTGGAGGACGTATGGGACTTTGATAGAGTTCCATCAGATAAATTGGTACATCAGAACGAGAAACCAATCCCCTTGCTTATGCAATGCATCTTGAAATCATCGGACGAAGGAGATTTGGTATTTGATGGTTTTATGGGTTCAGCAAGTACTGCTCTGGCTTGTATGCGAACAAACAGGAATTTCCTTGGCTTTGAGTTAGACGGGGAATATTTCAAGGTAGCACAAAAAAGAATCAAAGAAGAAATGTTTAATCAAAAAGATATGTTTGGATATGCTGGAGATAGATAAGATTTATCAAGTAGATTGTCTGGATGGTATGAGCAAGATAGATGACAAGTCCGTCTCGCTTATACTCACAGACCCTCCATATGAAATTTCAAGGGATTCCAATTATGCAAAGTCAGCTCCTACTGGTAAAGATACCGATAGATTCCGCATATCTATCGACTTTGGAGATTGGGATAAACAGGAAGCATTTGATATAGGTTCAATGATAAGAGAATCCTATCGGTGCCTGAAAGATGGTGGATATATAGTTTGTTTCTATGATTTGTGGAAGATTGGGATCGTAAAGGATGAGATGACTAAAGCCGGATTTAAACAAATTAGATTTATAGAAAGGATAAAAACAAATCCTGTTCCAATAAATAGTAAGACAAACTATCTCACAAACGCAAGAGAGGTCGCTGTGTGTGGGGTGAAAGGTAAAAATCCTATCTTTAACAGCGAATATGACAATGGAGTATATAGCTTTCCAATCTGTCGTGATAAGGGGAGATTTCATCCTACCCAGAAGCCTGTTAGTCTTTTCAGAAGCATTATAAACAAGCATTCCTGCAAAGGAGATATTGTACTAGACTGCTGTATAGGTAGTGGAACTACGGCTATTGCGTGTATTCTAGAAAATCGTAATTTTATTGGTTTTGAAACTAATAGAGAGTTTTACGATAAAGCAAACAAGAGAATAGAAAATGAATTAATGATAAAGTAAGACAGTTTATTTAGTAATGAAAGTTAGGGGGTGATATGATGGAGCTAAATAGAATTTATCAAGGTGATTGTCGAAAGCTTCTAAAGCAGCTAGATGATGAATGTATAGACCTAGTATGCTCTGATGTAGCTTATCCTGTACAAGCTAGAGGTGGGCGCAGTAATATGGGTGGATATTGGAATGATAATCAAACTAGAAAAGGTAAGATATTCAAGAGTAACGGCATAGATATTTCGGAGTATATCAACGAACTATATCGAGTACTAAAGGATAAGACTCACTGCTATCTTATGTGTAATGATTACAATTTGATACACTTTCTTGATGTGATAGTGAAAAGTGAATTTCATTTTACGAAGTGTTTGATATGGGATAAATGCTCAAAGGTGTGTGGAACTTATTATATGTGCCAAAAGGAGTATATCATCATGCTTCGAAAAGGTGGTGGTAAACCTATCAATGAGTTTGGTACATCTGACATTCTGAGTGTCCCTATTCCGATTAATAAGCGCAAGGATAAGGATGGATTGATTAATCAAACCGAAAAGCCAGTTAAGTTGATGGAGATATTAATCAGAAACTCAACGAATATTGGCGATGTTGTTCTAGACCCATTCATGGGGAGCGGTACAACGGCAAGGGCTTGTGTTAATCTCGAAAGGCAGTATGTCGGCTTTGAAATAGACCAGCGACAAGTAGATTTTGCCAATAATGAATTAAAGAACATGAGTAGGCAATTAAGTCTGTTTTAAAGCTATGGATATGTGTAAGGTTATTCAATGTAACCCAGTTATAAGAAATGGGAATAAAGAGATAACGGACGCTTTAATAAGAGTTATAAAGAATGAAGCCTCGAAGTGTGGATTGGTACGTGATGAATTGGTTGAATATTGCAATCAATTGTTAAGGGAAGGCGAAATCAAGGCTTGTATTGAGAATTTGTTTTATAATTTCAAACGTTATTTTTGGAGGTATTATTGATATGAGAAGAAGAAAGTTAAACAAGTCTCCAATGATAGGTCTCTGTGGATTTGTTGTCGGTTATGAGTGCAAGGAAAAGGGGATAAAGTTGTTGGAGTGCGATAAGGCGCAAGCTGATGCAATCATTGTTCCTCATCATTTCTCTCATAAGGTAACGAAGAATAGTTGCTTGAATCTTTTGGTATTGTACAAGGATAAGATAAGGGGTGCTATGCAAATAGGGTATGGAATCCGACCGCATATCAAGACTGAGAAGGACGAAGTGTTGGATTACCATCAAGTGAGGGAATTTGACCGAATGTGGTTGTCTGATGATATGCCAAAGTATAGCGAAACCATTTGTCTTTCTCTCTTGCACAAGTATATTAGGGCAACGCATAAGGAAATCAAGTATCTTATATCTTATGCCGATACGTCCATAGGTAACAAGGGAACTATATATAAAGCTGCAAACTATGAGCATATTGATACCATTAAGGCAGATTTCTATGTATTACCAAGTGGTGAGCGTGTGCATCCGGTAACGATGTGGCATAGGCACAAGACAAGGGTGTGGGAGGTTCTGACGGAACTATACCCTGGAATAAAAAAGGCAGAAGGGTTTCAACTTAAATTTCTGAAGAAGTTATGAAGAAAAGAAATAAAAATATTCCTTGTCATTTGCATCCAGACCCTGAGCATTGGGTTAGAAAAGGAGATACTTGGAAAGCAAAGGTAGCTTATGAATCCGAGGAGGATGCTTGGGAGTTTCTTAATCAGAATTCGAAGTTGAAGGCACTTGGCTGGCATCCTTACTTATGCAAAGTATGCTCTAAGTGGCATATTGGTAGGTAATATAATTAACGATTATGAAAAAAGAAGATAGACTTAAAATATATCGCAAATATGATGGGCATTGTGCTTATTGCGGTAAGAGTATAGAGTATAAGGATATGCAGGTTGACCATCTTGTTCCGAAGAATCGAGGTTGTTACTCTCGGTGGAACGACAAGGAGGGAAGGTTTGTCGTTTTACATGGCGATGACTGTTTGGAGAACTATATGCCGTCTTGCAGGTCTTGCAATCTTCGTAAGCGTGATATGAGTTTGGAACAATTTCGCTCAGAGATTACAAGACAGGCTAAAGGATTGCTTAATGGCAAAGCTTCTTTTCAGGTAAAGATGTCGCTAGCTTATGGTTTAATCGAAGAGCACTTTGATAGACAAATTGAGTTCTACTTTGAGAAATTTAAATAGTTGAGAATATGAAGAAGTTTAAGAAGTCGATAGAGATTAGCACTGAGAATATTTCAGACGTTCTTCAAGTGCCAATTGTTACAAGTTTATACAAGACTAAGAATTATAAAAACCCTTGTCTTGAAGGTCGTAGCGTTCCTTATGATACTATAGCAGTGATATATGTTCATATCGAAGGCTTTGATAGCGATTTTTGTATTGACCAAGGCAACATTCTCGCTCTTGATATTTGTGATACTTGGTATGCTTTTTCGAAAGCAGGTTGGGAGAAACATAAAAACGATGAGATATGAAGAAGAAAGGATATTACGAATACGACCCAGAGATTTACCCTTATCTCCTGTGCGTATCAATCGGTATGGACGAGGAAGATACAAACAAATGCTTTGAAGGAACAAAAGGCGAGTCTCTAGAGGTTGACTTTGACAGTACAAGTGCAATGTCATTCGGTAGCGTGCGTAAAAAGTCTGATAAAAAGATGTGTTCGTTCGTGAATTTCAGAAGCAAAGCTGAGATGAGAATGAGCGTTTGCTGCCACGAAGCGAGTCACGTATGCGATGCTATCGAGGACTATATTGGAGCTAAACACGGAAATGAGGCTTCTGCCAACTTGATTGGTTGGATTGCGTCTTGCATCAACAAGGCTCGTTTGGGAATTGGTAATTTTATTGAAATTATAGATAAGAAAGATAAGTAACACAAAGGTAAAATGCCTTTAGGTAGCTTTGCCCCATCACTATATAATAATGTAGTGGTGGGGATTTTTGTGTTAACGTCAGTAAACTTTTGGTTTGTAATATTATAGTATGTTAAATACTAAAAGAAACACATTAAATAACTTGCATATTTCGATAATTCTTTGTATCTTTGCATCGTAATTAAGAAACAAGGTTACTAATTGAAAAGGTGAGACACACCGTAAAAACTGTAAGAAGAAAAATGAAAAAGTTTTTTGAAAACTTATCTGAAAAGATTAATGATGCGGCTTTTGAGGCGCAGCTTGATGATTTTGCTTGCGAGTTTGATGCTATTAACAAACCAGCCGAAATCGTGGTGTCTGTTAAGAGTAGAAAGGTTATTCATTCAAATGGAAACGTTTCTTCTTATCCATATTACAATGTAGATAAGATTAATATCTATGATGAAGACGGAGAAGACGTTTCTTCAAAATATCCTTTGTTCTGCCAAAGAGTTAAGAATTGCGTGCCTTCTTATAAAGATGTTGAGAATGACTTGATGGAGGCAAATATGAGCGACACAGAGCTTTATTTTGGCTCAGAAGCTAATTATTTGCGTTATAAATATGGCAACTAATTTTTGGCTATGGAGTACGAAAATAAGTTTGTTGGTCTTTCGTCTGTAATGAGTAACGACCTTAAAATATTAAGGTATGAACTAGAGTATGGATGGAAATTGGCTCTTATGCCAAATGATGTGTGGTACAACTAATTACATTTAAAATTTCAAATTATGGCAGAAAAGATTGATATAGTGGAAATCCTAAAGGATAAGCCGAATGTTGTTAATAACGCTAGATTTAGAAGAGATTCGGGCTGGCAATGCGGTGGCGATAGATGGAGTATGAAAAGTATATCTGTTCCTACAGAAAAGGAAATATCAGATATTAAAGAAGAGAATCTTCGTAAGGCTCTCATCTCAATCCATATTAAGGTCTGGGAATTTAGAATTCACCCTGTAAGATACTCTTGCAGTGAATACGCCATTTTTCCCTATTATAGGAAAGTTTGAGGCCACATCAGCTTTGTCGCAAAATTCACGCTTGGTAATTCCTTTATATTTAAGGTACTCACGCAGTCTTGTCTTTGCGTTTTCGTTCTCACTAACCTTAATAGGCGAAGAGATAAACATTTCACCCATTCCGGTTCTGATAAAGCTTGGATTCACCTGTGGAAATTTACTTGTTATGGCTTGCAAGCTTTTTGAGGACACACGATTAGTGATGCGGCTTACGAACCCATGCCCTAAGCCTACGGTGTCTTCGAATTTTTCGTTTGAAGTGTAACCCAAAGCAGTGATTACAGCCTTCAGTCTTTCGTATGCACTATTCATAACCTAAAATTTAAAACGCAGTAAGCGTATGTGTAACTTAATTTATGTAAGTGTTTAGAGTTATAAGACAATAAAAGTTAATATAGTATTTAAAAACACTTATTTGTTTGCAAGTTTGCGAAACTTTTCTTATCTTTGCACTCGAAAACATTAAAGATGTTGCAAATATACATAAATATATTGTAACCTGCAAGAAATTTAATGTATTTTTTGTGATATTACATAAAAAAGGTGAGACACACCATAAAAACTGTAGAAAGAATATGTCATTAAGCGAGATCAAGCAATTAGTATCTATAGCATTTCAAGCTGGACGGATGGATGCCCAATTTGAAATGGGCTTGCGCTCCGACAGGATACGCAGAAAGGATGCCGAATGCTATCTTGCATCAAAAGGATTCGAAAAGCAGATGATTGACAAATGGGTCAAGAATAGGTTAATGAATGAATATGTAGGAGAAAGCAAGAACTCACCTAGATATTATTCCCTTAAAGAAATCAATGAACTTGTTGTTTCTTGTCAGATAAAGAAAATGATTATTTAAAAAATATACGACTATGGCAGAGAATAAGACAGTGAAGCCTGTAGAAGGGCAGAGCGCAGAAATTAAGGATTATGAGTTTCGCCTCCTTGATGCGGATGAGATTGAAGTCCGTGTCGGTCAAGGTGGTAATCAGAAGTCACCGGACTGGTGTTCCTTGTTACTTTATAAGGACGCAAGATGTGACATGAGACGATTAGATGAGAAGTTCGGCATCTATGGTTGGAAACGTAAGCATGAGCTTATCGGTCAGAATCTCTTTTGTACGGTTTCCGTTTATAGAGAAGGTATAGGTTGGATTGATAAGCAAGATGTTGGCACGCCAAGTAATACCGAAGCCGTTAAAGGTCAAGCAAGTGACTCTTTCAAGCGTGCATGCTCTTGTTTGGGTATCGGTCGAGAATTGTATACTGCTCCCAAGAAGATATTCATCAACCTCAATCGAAACAATGAATATACTCAAAGCGGAAAATTAAAGACGGTTTTCCACGTAGGGTATGTAGGTTATACTAACAGATGTATTACCAAACTTATCATTCAAGATGAGAATAATATGGTACGTTGGTATTGTGGTATGACCGAGCAAGAAGTTCTTGATTGGATGGGTGAACATAAAGAGGTATATGGTTGCTCAGAGCCAGCTCCAAAGAGCGAGGAGGAAAAAGATGAAAATCTTAATGAGCAAAAACAATATGCATATCCACAATTGCAACAAGCTCAGGTTTGGGAAGATGTGGATAGAGTTTGGAACGGATTTCCAGACCTTCAGAAGTCCGAAGAGTTTAAACGCAAATGTGCATTACGAAAGATGGAACTCGCACAGAGCAAGAAGGATTTAAAAGCAGTTTATGATGCTTATCCCGAATATCAAAAGAATGCGGAGTTCTTAGCAAAGTTGACACAATTTAAATCAAGATTAGTATGATACAATTGAATAACAGCGGAGTCCTTTATGAGGACTCCACACACCAGTACTTTTACGATGGTCGTGAGTTGAATGGTATTACAGGTATGCTTCATCAGTATGTATTCCCCAATATGTACTCTAACGTAAGCGAAGAAGTATTGAAAAAAGCTGCTGAAAAAGGCACTATTATCCATGAGCAGGTAGAGTTGTTTGCTTCATTGGGCATCGAACCAGCTTCAGAGAGTGTCAAGGCTTTTGTTGCTTATATCAAAGAGCAAGGTTATGAGATTATTGGCAGCGAATATGTCCTTCGTATCGGAGAAGACCATGCAAGTGCAATCGACTTGGTGATGCACAAGGTTGACGCACCGGACGATGTGGTTGAGATTTGGGATATTAAGGGTACTTATTCCGTTAATAAGGAGTATGTGCGTTGGCAGAACTCAATGTATAAGTTCGGTTTCGAAACATTGAATCCTCACTTGAAGGTTACACGTATCTGTTGTATGTGGTTGCGTGATGACGAGAAGCGTGGAACAATCTGTAAACTCATCCCATTAGGCAAGCCAAGACCAGCGAGTGATGTTAAAGAATTGTTCCGATGCGAGAAAGAAGGTCGTTTGTATAGTGATGATGCAAAAACCCCTTATTATATTATTGATAACGAAATCGCACTCATGGACGTTCAAGAGCGCATTGCTAAATTGCAAGAACAAGAGAAGGAGTTGAAGGCTGCTATCTTTGATGGTATGTCAAATGACAACCTCACATCTTATAAAACTTCGCTTTACACTTATTCCTTGAAGTCCGCTTCTGAGAGAGTTACGTTAGACACGAAGGCTTTTGATGCGGATGATGAAGAGGCTTACAACCATCTATTGAAAAAGTATAAAAAGGTAACTAAGGTAAAGCCTAGTTTGACTTTGAAACGAGTTGGATAATTTATTGTTTTATTAAATATTTTAAGTTATGGCAAATAGTTATAAAGGTAAGATTGTTGCTATCGAAGGCATTCAATCTATTCAGAGACAAGGTAAAGAACCATTTGAAAAGAGACGTTTGATGCTTGATGCAACACGTTTCGATGGTTTGACAGGTGAACGTGGCTACGAAAAGCGTATCATCTTTGATTTCAGCGGTAAGAATGTTCATGTTCCGGATGGTTTTAATGTCGGGGATATTGCAGAAGTGTTCTTTGACGTTGAATCATATAAAGGAACAAAGAAGGATGGTACAACAGATTGGTTCACATCGGTTCGAGGCTACAAGATGCAAAAGATAGAAGCACAGAACAATGCGCCACAAGGTGGAACGCAAGCTGCCGCTAACAATCCTTTTCCACCACAAGCTCCAGCCGCAGGTGCAGCCCCTATGCCACCAGCGCAGCCAAGTGGCAATAGCGCATCTGATGCACCATTTTAAACTTATTATGGTGGAGAATTAAGTTTCTCCACCTTTCATTCTAGTTGAAGATGGTTTACAATATGTTAAATCCGGTAGAACTTGAAAAGTTCGAGGAACGAGCCAAGGCAATGGTAGCCAAAGCCAAGAAACTACAAGGTGATTATTATAACGAGAAGTTCTTTGTTGTTGACCTTAAAGAGAGACAACAATCTAGGACAATCCAACAGAATGCTTATCTGTGGGTAACAATCACTTATGTAGCTATAGAAGAGGGATATACCAAGGACTATATCGAACAAGAGTTCAAACGTGTAAACAAGGATGTTTTTCTTAGGGAGCGTGAGAATAAGCAAGGCAAGACCTTCCAATATTGGAGGCACATACCAGACCTTGACAAAGAAGAAATGTCTTTATGTATAGACCGATGGCTTCATCATTGTTCTATGGAAAGAGGATTATACATACCGACTCCACAAGATCATGCTTATATGGTATGGCAGACGCAGGTGGAGAGGCAAGCAGAATTAAATAAAGAGTTTTTATAGGATGTAGGTGACAAAAATACCACATTCAGTAATTTAAGATATAAGAATATGAAATCATTAACAGGAAAGTATTTTATTGTAGGTGTTCGTTATGAGAAGACACTAGAAGATGGAACGAACGCCAAGACTACGGAACAATATGTTGTAGATGCCTTGTCTTGGTCAGAATGCGAGGCTAAGACTACCGAAGAAATGGCAGTTTACACAAATGGTGACATGGAGATTGTTACTATGAAGAAAGCTGGTTTCTCGGAGCTATTCCTTTCAGAAGTTGATAGTGAGGATAAATACTACGATTGCAGTATTAACATGATTACTTTTGACGAAAAATCAGGCAAGGAGAAGAAGACCAAGGTTCGTTATCTTGTGCAGGGTGATACCATAGAGAAGGCACGTAAGAATGTTGATGAGATTATGTGTAAGACAATGATTGATTACAATATTACAAGCCTTAAGGAAACATCAATCATGGATGTGTTCTTGCATATGGGTAAACCAAAGGAGTAAGGCTTTTCATTTTTCTTAATATTTAATTAGTTTGAAATCCCCCTTATATGGTGGTGCTGCTTAGTTTAACGGAAGAATGTCCGTTCAAATCGGAAGGTTATGAGTTCGACTCTCATGGCAGCAACTATGGAAAGAGATTACATTTTAGAAAATATTCAGAGCAAAGGAAATTACGAATTATATATTCCACCTAATGTAAAACATCATGGGTATTTTCCTAAAGGGCACAAGCCTTGGAATAAAGGCATATCTTGGAATGAAATGGGTATACCGAAGGAGAAGCAAGATGCTATGCGCAAAAATTTGGAAATATACCAAGGAAAAGGAAATCCAAAATTAGCCGGATGGAATTCAAGACCAGTAATAGCTATTGACGAATATGGAGAGCAAGTCCATTGGTATAAGTCAGCAGCCGATGCTGCAAGGAAACTAGGGCTTATCCGTAGGAACATTACGAGAGCTTGTGTAAAAGGCTACTACTGTGGCGATTTCAGATGGAAATACGATTCAAGATTTGATAAAGTATAAGTTATGGGATATTACGATAGATTTAACAAAGGAGGAAAGAAGCCTAAACGCCAAAGGAGCGAGAAGCAAAAGTGGGTTGATAAGCTAGATAGACTTATGTCGGTTTATATCCGCATGAGAGACTCTAGAGAGTTTCACTATAAGTACTTCAGATGCATAAGCTGTGGACGAATATTGCCAATCGACCAGGCAGACAATGGGCATTATTGCGGACGAACTCATATGAGCTTGCGCTTTGATACACGTAATCAGAATGCGGAATGCAAACGATGTAACAGATTCTCTTCTGACCATCTTATTGGTTATAGAAAGAATTTGATTATGAAGCTTGGAAGATTAGCTTACATACAAAAGCATCCTCACGTTCCTTTGGATATGGAAGAAGTTAAGCGGCTCGGAGAACAACAAGTTGATTTATTGGAGGTAATGAAACATCAAGCAAAGAATTGGTCGGTGTTTGAATTACAGGAACTCTATAAATACTATGCGGCTCTAATTCTGAAAATGAATGAAGAAAAAGACAGCGAATAAAGTTTAAAGTATGTTATAACATAAATAATAAACACTAAAACGTTTGCATTATTGAATTATTCTTTGTATCTTTGCAATCGTATTCGGTGAGACACACCATAAAAACTGTAAGGTCTTCTCTATGGACTTTTGTTATGCATAAGACTTGTGCATTCCTACATAGTAACAAAAGTGATTTCATATTATTTGTGAAATGAAGTTTAAATTAAGACCATATCAAGAAGAGGCAAGTAAAAAGGCTGTTGAGTTTTTCTTGAATGACAAGAAAAATTGGAACGCTCTGGAAGTGCTTCCGACAGCATCGGGCAAATCATTGATTTTGGCAGATATAGCTGCTAGACTCAAGGATAAAGTGCTTGTATTCTCTCCTACTAAGGAAATTTTGGAACAAAACTACAGGAAGTATTGTTCTTATGGATTTGATAATGCCAGCATCTATTCCGCTAGCTTTAAATCAAAGGAAATCAGCGATGTTACTTTTGCTACAATTGGTAGTGTAAAAGGGCATCCCGAATTATTTACTGACTTCAAGTACATATTGATTGATGAGGTTCATCTTGTGAAGCCAGAGTCCGGCATGTATAAGGATTTTCTCGACAAGTTGAAGAGTAAGGTCATCGGCTTGACTGCAACACCATTCCGCTTGTATTCCTATCAGAACTATGGTAGCATACTGAAGTTTCTAACGAGAAGTCGAGACAAGATTTTCAAGGAACTTATTTACTATGTTCAAGTTGAAGATATGGCAAAGAATGGATATATCTGTCTTCCAAATTATTACTCTTGCCCACCGCCACAATGGAATGAAGGTAACTTGCAGCTCAATTCAACTTGCCGTGATTATACAGACCAAAGTGTCAAACAAGAATATGAACGTGTGGATTTGTACGGGTGGCTAGTTAGTGTTGTCAATAGATTACTTAATCCGAAACGAGGTGGACAACGTAAAGGCATCTTGGTTTTTACCAAGTTCGTTAAAGAGGCTCAGATGCTGACCTATTCCATACCTAACTGCGAAATGGTCTGCGGAGAGACACCACCTAAAGAACGTGAGGCTATCATCGAGCGTTTCCGCAATGGGCAGACTAAGGTACTGGTAAATAGCCAAATCTTGGTCGTAGGCTTTGACTATCCGGAGTTAGATACTGTAGTGTATGCAAAGCCAACACGCTCTTTAGCGCAATACTATCAAGTTGTAGGAAGACTTCTTAGACTATCAAAAGGAAAACAGCCTTGGTTTGTTGACCTTTGCGGTACTTATGATAGATTCGGAAAAGTTGAAGACTTGAAATTGCTAGACCAAAACGGCAGAGGGAAGTGGGTAATAATGAGTGGAAATAAACAATTAACAAATGCATTTTTTTAAGATATGGTAGTAAAATTAGACGAAAAAGCATGTAGCTTGGATGCAGATGAATTGGTCGCTTTCGTCCGTCTGTCATTTAATGCTGACAAAGACGGATATGTATATGGGAGCAACAAGGAATTATCGGATAAGATAGGTATGTCGGTAGCCAAGACAAAAAAAGCTATTGATGGACTATTTGAGAAACAAATGGTATCTATCGGAAACGGAAAAGTCTTTATTTGGAAGCATGAAGACAACATAGAATTTGCTGAAGGCGAAGAATCTAAACCACACAAGAACGAACCTGAACGAATAGCATTGAATAATGTCCCTAGTGTACAACAAGTGGATGATAAAGCAAAGAAGGTTTGCGAATATTTCAATAAGGTTATCGCTGGAAGAGGAATGCCTCTAGTTCATGCCCTGACATCGAAGAGGAAGTCAATGATTAATTCACGGCTTAAAGAGTATGGGAGTGAGCAGATGAAACTTGTGATTGATAAAGCAGCCGCATCTGCATTTCTTAATGGTAGCAATGGATGGATGGCGAGTTTTGATTGGATTATGAGACCAAATAATTTTGTTAAAGTATTGGAAGGAAATTATGATGACAGAAAGCAAGGAACTAATAAAGATGCAGAGCAAGGCTATTATCAAGAGTCAGCCAACCTCGTGCAGCGTCTCAATCAACAGAGAAAAGCAACGAATATTCAATGAGTACGGAACGTTCGATGATGTTCTAATGTCTTTCTCTCCATCTAGCCAAGTAGGTAGTAAGATGCCTATCGGAAAAGCTTTTAAAAGCAACGCACCAACGCTTACCTATCTTGACCTGTGCTATGGAGAGGGAAGTGCAATAACATGGCTTGTAGCATGGGTTTCTGATGTCTATGGTATTTGTGGCTTTGTAAATAATGAAGTTACTGACAATATCAAGATAATGACGGCAAATGCCATAAAGAATGAGTATTATTTCCTTAATCTGAACGAGCTGATTACTTTCTTCAAGATGTTTATTGCCGGAAAGTTTGAGAAGTTTTACAAGAAGCCAAATCCGCAAGTTATAACAAAGAGCTTGAATACTTTCTGTTCCCATCGTATAGATGCCGTAAAAGCAGTAGAGGCAAATATACAGAAAGAGAAAGAGGCTAAAGAAGACGAGGCTATCAAGCAAAATGCCATCACTTATGAAGAATGGGCGGCAAGAAAAAAAGCAAAGGGCGAGGAAGTTAATATAGAACTTATCGAAGACGAGAAAGGCAACAAGCTTTTTCGGGTTAAAGCTCCTAAAGCTGATGCTAGATTAGACTCGGCTTACATGATAGTTAAGAATACGACAAATGCAGATTTCGATGCTCTAAGCAAGCTGAGAGATTGCTTTATCAAGAAATATAATATAGACCCTTATGATTTGATAAAAAATTTAGGAAATAAAAAACTTAGAGAGTATGAAGAAAGAAGAAATAGTCAAGGCGATCGTTAAGAACCTTAGAGACGTAAACGGCAAGAAGTTCCGCAAGGATGATGTTCAAGCCATTGTGAATTTTTTTATAGACCTCACCAAGCAGTCGTTACGTAATAGAGACAGAGTGACGATACGTAGCTTTGGAACGTTTGTAGTACGACACAAAAATTCCAAGCAAATCAATTGCGTGCGAACAGGAGAGAAAACGATGACAAGGGAGAAAGACCATGTGGCTTTCATTCCTTCTAATGATTTTGACTTAGATTCAGTAGTATAAAAAATGGAGATAGCAGAAATTGAACAGATTATAGAGGCTTGCAACTTTGATGTTGCCAGTCAGACCCAAAGAGCAGAAACGTTCAACGTCATTGACGCTATTGTAGAAATGCGCAAATACAAAGGTCGTTTCAATGCCAAACGTTGGGAATATGAAAATGTTAATGGATGTGGTACGATAGAAGTGTATTCTAAACTCGTTACCGGAACTCTAGAGGACAAATTAGCAGAATTTGCTATTACATTATTCTCTATGGCTAATAAATACAAGATGAATGTCAAATCGCTGAGGCTAGACCCAGATTCAATGAGAGACCGTTCCTTTGAGGATTTGATGATGTCTATGCTGAAGATTGAAATGACACATTATCGAGTGTTCAAGAAGATTATAATCTTGATTGGCATGCTTTGCGGATATTGCATGATGAATGGTATAGATTTGTTGTGGTTCGTAAATAGGAGACTTTTGGTAAGCATTAAATAGGCTAAAATATGAAGAAGTTAAAGTTGGTTTTTACGAGTACGGATTTCGTATCTTATACGAAGAGTACTATGGGTATGTTATGCAAGGCTCTGCTACGAATTCCTTACCTTGTGTTTGTGGGCATAGTTAGTACAATATGCTGGCTTGCTAAGTGTATTGTAAAGTTCTGTAAGGAGAACACAAAGGCTGCTGTGATAATTGGCTTTGCCATTTGCTTTATGGTTATGTTTGTTGAGTATGTTTATTTCAAGATTCAAGTTGCAAAGAGTTCATATCAGACAAGTGAACTAATAAGGCGAAACTATGAGTTGGAACAGACTGATAGATACGATATTGGTTATCACGATGCGATGGCAAAGAACAAAGAAATGCTTATTCAAAAGGTTGAGCCATGACGGAAGAATTTAATGATGCCTTTACGAGAGCGCAAGCCTTGCAGAGAAGGTTTAACCCAGATTGCATGAACTCCTTTTCGATAGCTGTTAAATACGATAGCTATTACGAAGAATACATGGAGATTGAATTGAGAACGGATAATGACAAGTTCTTTATTTCTACATTGACATGTGTTTATGAAGAGGATTATACTCTAAGGTTAGACGAATTAGAAAAAACAATAGATAAATTATTAACAGATGAAGACAATGAATAAGAAAGTTATTTTTGTAAGCCTTTTGGATGCTATTAGTATTCCATCGGGTAATGAGTATCCGGTTGATATTACGGATTTTCAGTTAAAGCATGATTTCTTTAGAGCGTTACAAGCTGATGATAATGTAGTCCGTGTCAACATTTTAGGATATGACAAGAATCAAATTATGTATTCAAGCGATATAACATTCAAGAAAATGGTGTCGGTTGTTACATACGAAATTGCTATGTATGCTGATAAGGCGGTAGTTCCATATTGCTCTACGGATAGTATTGATGATACTTTTGTAGATGCAGCAAAAAGCACCGATAGTATAGAGTTTCTCAAAGACAAATCTAATTGGCTGATTATTGGGAACGATGATCTGGCTGATAAATTTGGGATTGACAATATAACAATGGAGAATTTCGTCAATGGAGAACTTGGAGACTATTCTGAAGGAACTAAGGCAACAGAAAAGAGATAAACATATTAAACCGGAAATCTTGACCTTGGCAACCATAAAAAACAGGTATGGGAAAGACCCTTTACCTGAGTTGCGTAACTTATGGTCTAAAGGACTGGTTAAGAATTGTAGAACTTTAAATGATTTAGGCTTTATATATAATGGATAAGGAGTTAACAAAGAAGTTGGTAGCACAAGGCAAGGCTTATGTTCTTGACTTGCGAGGCGGTAGTGTTCCTTATAAGGAAGGTAATGCTGCGGCAGTTGATTTTTATTGTCCACAAGATGTGGTATTGAATATGCCTTGGGTGAAAATGGGTAGAGGGCACATCAACCTACGTTTAGGAATTGAACTTCCTAAAGGTGTTGGCTTGGATATTCGTTCACGTTCTGGTTTTACTGACAAAGGTATGGAAGTTGATGTGGCTTTCATCGGAAAGGATGAAACACAAGTTGGTTACATGACTAAAGTAAGAGCAGATGTAGATATTTGTCTTGGCTTAGTTGATGAAGATTACAGAGGCGATATTGGTGCGCTTTATTTGGTCAATTCTGAGCGTTATATGCCAACGAAAGATAGCAAATTTAAGCTTGATTCAGATTACGAATATTATGTTTTCGTAGTCAAGAAAGGTACTCGTGTTTGTCAGGGTGCATTCCGCAAGGTAGAAAAACCAGAATGCATACTTGGAGAGTTGAATATGGAAAATAATCGTGGTGGAGGATATGGTCATGGTGGAACAAAATAACAAAGGGTGTAGCGAATATGCTAACAAGTATATCTTTGAGATTAGACTTTTGGCAGACATGATTGAATGCAAGGATAATGCTGCTTTCGTTTCATCTCTAAGGGAGGACTTCGGAAAGCTCGGATTATTTTCAAGCGCAGCCAATTTCCTTCGTCTTATGTATGAGATACGAGCATCTTCTGATGACAAAGAAACCTTACGTAACCATATTCATGTAATGGCGATGGAAGTCTTGCTTACGCTCTCTTGGTATATTGTCTCAGATTACAACGACATCATCGGGTCGCAAATCGAGCTTTTCAAAACCAAGAACAAGCGATATGGAAACGCTTTTTCGGAATGTTTTACCAAGGATGGTTATCCGTATGCCTTCGGTCATTTGCAAGAGAAGATTAATCGTATTTGCTCTTTGCTGACTTTGAACGAGGATGCTAAAGAAGAGCCTGTCCTTGACAGCTATAAAGATTTATTGGGGTATTGTGTTTTAACACTAATCGAAATAAAATGAGATACCGAATAACAAGAATAGAAAAAGTTATCAATGGGCAGAGTTCGTTTGAGCACTGCTCGTTGATAGTTTCTAACATAGAAAAGTTTAGGAAACAAATAGACGCAGACGAGGTTAACTTTGTCTATGAAATGTTGAATTAAAAACAGAAAAGGATGAAAGAACCAGACATTGAAATGAATTTAAAGAAAATCATGGAACGCATAAAATGGATTAGAGAAACTAAGGCCATCTTATCCAAGGAAGAAATAAGTCTTTCCATTCCATTGATGCAAGATTTATCGCAAGTAGGCAATATTTACGATAAATTTATGAGCTATCATGCCGGACGGAATTCCACAATGGTACGCAAGCAATTTATCTTTGTTATTCTTTACCTTTATTCTCCTAGTGCCCTTGGCGGTTCTAAGATGAGAAGAGGGTTAAGAGAAAAAATCGCTAAGGTTTTGGGGTGTACATGCTCTAATGTGAGCCATGATTACAAAAATATCAGTTTTTATTATGTTACTTACCGAAGTTTCCGTAATGACGTGAATGAGATATTGGATAAGCTGTTAATGGATTTGGGGTTAAAGGAGATAGGGGAAGCTTAGTCTTCCCCCTCCTTGTTTTTGTTGTCCCCCTCTTTTTTATCCATCTTTGCACCAGTGGCTTTCATAATAGCCTTCAGAGCATCTTCAAAGTTCAAGGAATCCTTACCGCCATTAGGATGTTTTTCCCACCAGTCGGGGTCAACCCAACGCATTGCCTTGTCATACCAAGTTTGGTCGATGGATGTTTTCTTGCCATCTTGACTTATCAATAAATAACCACCTTGCCCATCGCTAGCTATTCTCTGAACTTGTTCAAGGTTAACCCATGTCTTTTGTTTTTCGCTATATACCCACATAGTTATATGAATTAAATTATTTTTGTTCCTATTGTGCAAAGATACCGCAAAGTATTAAAAAAACCAAATAAAACCTATTTGTGTGTTTCAAGTTTGACAAAATGTGAGTTATTTTGTGTACCTTTGCGGAAAATTCTTAAAATATGATACAAAGATTTACGGAAATGTACTACGATGATGCAGTGCGCTTCGCTCAGTACATACAGGCTACGGAAGGTGGCGAGATTGAACTGGTTAAAGAGGATGCTGATGGTTTCCCTCTTCCCCCTAAGCATAAAGTGTTTGATAATATGGTGAATTGTCTGAAGATAAGGAACTTTGAAATTGCTTATCTTCAGCAAAGACGTAATCCTGATGATGACAAGAAACATCGTAACCGAAATCTCTATCGCTACATCATGGGGCAGAAGATTAAAGAGGTTCGTGAACTTAGCGGTATGACCTTAGAGGAGCTGGCTGAAAAGTCCGGCTATAAGCCTAACAATATTCGTAACATTGAGATGGGGCGTTTTAACGCAGATATTGATACGTTATGCAATATTGTTGAGGCTATGGATGCTCATTTTGAGGTGATGAAAGATTAAAATGTGTTTCTGAACATAAATTATATTTAATATTTAAAAGAAATGTATTAAATAATTTGCAAGATTTAGGTGTTTTTCTTATCTTTGCAACGTAATATAAAAGGTGAGACACACCGAAACAACTGTATTGAATATATGAATAAAGCATATTTGATTTTCAGCAAGAACACAAGCATTCAAGAATGTTGTACTTGGTTTCGTTATCGTGACGAAGCTTTAAGATACAACAAAGAGCATTTTGAAAACGTTTTTAAGGTTCTGCCACATGAGTTCGATTCTCTGAAAGATGTAGACCCTTGCGAGCCAACAGAATTTATGGATTCTTCAAGATGCGAACATTGCTGGAGAAAGATTAAGAATGATTATCTAAAACATATAGGAGATATGAATATGAAGAAAGAAGAAAAGTTTGTCATTGATGATTCGCAGAATTACAATGATATGTTTAGTAAAAAGGAACGGATGCAAATTAATAAGGCAACCAAACCTTTAGAGAACAAGTAATTTTCACTATTTATTAAAAGTGAGTTTAACAACCCGAACGTATTTGCTTGGATGAAAGAATTATACTATCTTTGCATTGCGTTCCTTGAAATAATTAATTATGAGTAATAACAAAGAAGATTTTGATGCGCAGGTAAGTGCATTTAAAGAGAAGTATCCCGATTTCAAGCCAGCCAAACCTATTGAGGTTCTTAACTTGATTATGACAAGAAAAAATGCCAAGGAGATTCTTGAAGGCAAGAAGAAGGTTGAGTACAGAGCCTATACAGACCATTATATTGGTCGTTTGTTTGACAAGGATGTTTTGGAGTTCCTCAAGAAGCATGGTGAAGAAGAGGATGTAATTAAAGCGCAAGAGGAGGGTATTGTTGACCCATTGCGAGTAGTGAAGACAATCCACTTCCATGATTATAACAACTCGTGGTATCTCGATTGCGATGTTTTGGTGAATGATACCTGCATCGTAATGAAAGAAGATATGGATTTTCTTCATGAAGAGTATGATAGCCATGACTTGGATGAAATGTACGAGGCGTTGGAGCTTAAAAAGGAGAAAGAGCGTCCTTTGTTTTTCTTCTTTGTTGTTGACAAGGTAACTAAAACGACTCTAAAGTAGGTGGGCGTAAGTCCACTGACCCTAGATAATTCCTCAAGGGGAGTAGTTTATGATTCGTGGACTTAAAACGTTACAACTATGTCAGAGGCATCAAGAGGTTATCGTTACACCCAATGGAGAGCGGTAACAAATCGTACAACAGGTCTTCGTGCAGGTGAGAGACGACAGCGTGGTAGAAATATCGAATATCGTAACACTGGCGCACAAGGAACTACTTACGGTGGCGCAATGCGTACATTGGCAGCTCGTACAGCAGCTAATAACGTCACAGAGCGTGTAAACCGCAGACTTAGAAGAGGTTAAAAGTCTTAGAGGGGTTGAATGAATTAAGTTTCATTCGCCCCTTGTTTTTAAGGAGAATAATGTATGCAAGAACTAAAAAGAGCAAGAGAAATCATTGACGATGTTTCCAAGGAGACAGACAGTATATTGCTTTTCCATTCTTTGAGTGGAAAGGATTCTATCGTCTTGCTTGACTTATGTTATAAGAAGTTCAAGCGAGTTATTGTAGTATTCATGTATCTTGTGAAAGACTTGGAACATATCATGCGTTACTATAATTACGCTAAAGCCAAATACCCGAACATAGAATTTGTTCAAGTACCCCATTATGCTTTATTCAATTATATAAAGACAGGGTATATGGGAATAAAGCAGAATACAAAACAAAGACAATGGACTCTAGCTGACATTACCGAGAGACTTAGGGAAAAGCTAGGCGTTGAGTGGGCTTGTTATGGATTCAAGCAATCGGATTCTTTAAACAGACGCCTTATGCTTAGAAGTTACACGGATGGAAAGGAAGCCATTAATTGGAAAACGAAGAAGTTTTATCCATTATCAACATATAAGAATAAGGAAATTATGGATTTTATTCTTGACCATCGCTTGAAAAACCCAGAGGTATGTGGAACGAATAAGCAAAGTTCGGGAGTTGACATTGAGGATGTAGAATATCAGAAATTTCTCAAAGAGTTTTATCCGGCAGATTTAGAGAAGATATACAAGGTATTCCCAATGGCAAGGATAGTTATGTTGAAAGCTGATAAAAACAAGGAGGAACAGAAATGAAAAAAGGAAGTGAAACAAAGATAATCAAGAGGTCTCAAATAAATCTGAACCCTTGTAATCCGAAGGTACATACCGATGCAGACATCAAACAGCAGAAAGCCAATATCAAGAAAGTTGGTCTCATTGGTGGTATTCAATGGAATGAAACAACAGGAAATCTCATAGATGGGCATAAGCGTGTGATGAGTGTAGACCTTATCCAAGGTTATGATGGTACTCCCGAAACCGATTATGACATCAAGGTCGAAGCCGTTGACTTTGACGAGAAGACCGAGAAAGAGCAATTGTTGTTTATGGCGAAGTCGCAAGACCCGATAGATTACAACATCGTTGCCAAGAATTTCAGTATAGATGAAATAGACTTCAAGGCTGCTGGCTTTACAGAACAAGACACAGAACAAATCAAGATGTTGCAAGATGACCTGGAAGCTTCATTAAAAGAGTCGGGTATGGATGACTTCAGTGAGGATTTTCTGAACGAACCGATGGCTTCTGTTGCTGCGTCAGTACCAATGACGGAATTACCAAACATAGAAAAAACATCTGAAGAGATTGTAGCCGAGCACGCCTCCAAACCAAAGATGACAAAGGAAGAGGTAAAAGAGCAGAAGCAACATTGTACTGATGTCGGTATGAAAAGACAGGAGGATATTGACAACTTCATATTTATCGACTTTGAAAGCTTGGAACAGAAGCAGCTGTTTTGTGACATGCTGCACATGGTAGCCACTAGCTCTATGCGTGTTTCTGGTAGCCAAGTCTTAAGCTTATTGTAATATGGGACGCAAGCGAGTAAAGCCTCTTGTAGTGAGGAAGAATCCCATAGATGTTGCCAACATGGTAATTGATATGGCTAGGGAACAGAGTAAGGGTTGTATCGTTATGATGTCTCTTGGCAAGGACTCCATTGTTACTTTGGATTTGTTGTATGATAAGTTTGAACGGATAGTGTGTGTATTCATGTATCTTGTGAAAGACTTGAAACATATACAGCGATGGATAAACTGGCTGAAGGCTAGATACCCGAAGATAGAGTTCGAGCAGATACCACATTGGAATACGACATACAATCTTCATTATGGAGTTTATTGCGTTCCGAATCCAAAGGTAAAGGTTCTTAATCTTTCTATGGTAGTAAAAGCCTTAAAAAAGCGTTTCGGAATAGAATACGTATTCTTTGGTATGAAGAAAGCAGACTCGATGAACCGAAGCCTTATGCTGAAGTCGTATGAGGATGAAAATTACATTCATGGTGGAAATTGTTATCCGCTTGCTGATTTTACTCAAAAGCAAATCTTGCAATATATGAAACATCGGCATCTGCCTAAGCCGATAATGTACTCCAGAGCATTGCGCTCGGAGAATGCAGAGGTTGGGAATGCGTCAGGCGGTTTGTCTTTGGACTTGGATTGTTTTGCATGGCTAAGAGATAATGCACCCGAAGACTTAGAACGTATATATAAGGTATTTCCACAAAGTAGGGTAATACTCTACAGATATGACAACAGATAATGTTCTTTTTAATTTATATATAATAATGTATTATCTTCTTTATATGTATTGGCAGGCTTGTGAAAGTCTGCCTTTATTGTTAATGTATGTAATATAGAAACGTTATAAGTAAAGAAATGTTAAATAAATAGAGAAAAACCATAAAACATTTGCATGTTGAAAAATTATTTTGTATCTTTGCAATGTCTTTAAGAGATACTTGAAGATTTGCCGCAAGACAAGTTTCTTGCAAGATAGTGCAGAGCGAGCACGTTAAAAACTAGCACAATTGTTATGAAGATGATTACCGAAAAGCAGAAGAAGTTCATCAATGATATTAAAGGTGTTATTACAGAAAATGGTATTAATGCTATTGATGCATTGGACTTGAATAAGTTTACTTGCTATGATGCATCTAAGCTTATTGGTGGTTTGCTTGGTCTTAGAGATTGTTACAAGGCGATTTCTAGAGGCGCATGTGTAACTAGTACGGCATATTGCGAAGAGGCTTTAGATAATGTCTTTAATACAATTGACAAGTATAAATAATAAAAAAGGTGAGACACACCGCAAAAACTGTCAAAGAGAATGAATAGCAAAGAATTAGTAAGAAATATGATAGCTTTCTTAAATGAGCGTCACGATATGGATTGCGCCACGTTACGTCAGCGTTTTGCAGTATGCTATGGTATGAGTGAAGACGAGGCAGAGAAAGTTATTTTGTAGCTGACAATGCTTCAGATATTTGCAGAAAATTTTGGTGTTGAAATTTAAAACTTTGAGATTATGGATAAGAATACTGCATATAGAGTAATAAGCCAATTTAGGGCAAATAATTGCAAGAGTGGAGCTTTGGCTATCGCTTTGGATGAAGCATTAAAAGCATTAAAACCGATTGCAGTAAATCAAGTTTTTTGCATTAAGCTGGAGATATTAGATAGTGAAAACTATTATCATTCAAAAGCAGCGCTATCTACCTTATGGTTAGAAGCGTCTAACAATAAGAAAAAGATGCAAGCACATATTGCAGAATGGAGAAGTAAGGTCGTAGAGCGATGCAAGGATAACAACAGCTCTTTTGAGTTTGACTTTCATCATGGGAGTCCTTATAATTTCACGGCAAACAAGTCGAATTGTAATGAGTTACCTTTTTACTTTAAAGGTAAACACTACTGCTTTACAATATTAGAGGTTTCTAAGAGTATTAAAAGCATGTATGATGACCGTATCGAAAAAGATATGGATGCAGTTCAAGATATGATGTCTTATTTAAATTTATAGAGCATGAAGTTATACGAGGTAGGCTGCATCATCAAAGAGGTGCAGCCAAAGAATGGAGTAAAGATTACTCTAGAGGAAGCTCAGGCTTTAGTTGGTGGTTATGTTGAGTTGGTTCATCTTGATGATGATAACATATTATTGTGCGATGAAGAAGGACTTCTCAAACATAAACCTATAAACACTTTGGCTACAATACAAGCGAAGGGGCTTGGTTGGAAAGGTAGTTATTTGGTTGGGAGTGTTTTATTTTTAAAGGATAAGGAGTTTTAAATATGAGTAAGGCTAGAAAAAATGATATGAATAAGGATATACCCGAAGAGCGAATAACTCTTCGGGTATTGAAGAATTATTCCAAGATGCAAGAAGAGTTGTGCCGTCTACGTAAGAAAACACGTGAACAAGGCTACAGACTTAATGAACTCAACAATCAGCTACAGAGGCTTAGCTCGAAAGAAGTTAGATGTGAGTTGGAGAAGTACAGAAAGTTACTCTTAGAGCGTGATGAGTTACGTGAAAAGAATAAGGCTTTGGAACAGGTGGTAAATCAATACGATGGGTTAAAAAGGTTTTTTACTAACGAATTGAATAAGAAAGAGGAGGGAAAAGAATGATTATATGTTCTATGACGGGGCGTGAATTTTTTGGGATATTTATTAAGAAAAAATAAAAGAAAGGGTTCCATATGGAGAGAATGACGAGAAATGATGCCGCTGCTTTTTTAGGCGTTGACCCTCAGACGATTACAAACTGGGTTAACAAGGGCTTGCTTGGAGGCTACAATGATATGAGCAGTAAACGCTTTTGGGTGAATGCTGATGATGTCAAGAAGTATTCCGAGAAGTACAAGATGTTGTCTGTCTCAGAGGATTTGCTTGATAGAGAGCAGAAAGAATTGTTAGCAAGTGAGCGAAAGGTAAATGCTAAGATACAAATGTTAATGCATGATGCGTTAAACATTTCTTCTTTCAGTTATGAAAAAATCGGTAGCTCACTTTGTACGTTATTGGAGTTAACGTCACAAGGTGGAATGCGAGAGAAGAAGATTATGCAAGCAATTTTCAATGGGGACAGGATTAGTAATATAGCCGAAGAGTTTGAACTTTCAAGGGAAAGAGTTCGCCAGATTGTCATTAAGGCTGTTCGGAAGTTCAACTATGCGATTGAAGAACTTGCAGACTTGAAGCAGGAGAACAATTCCTTGAAAGAAGAAATTAAGAATGTAAAAATGCAGTTGATTATGCAAGAGGGTGAAAAAGAAGAAGAACAACCTGAAGATGTTCCCCCTTCGGTATTCTCCATCCGATTAGTTAATTGTAATTTACCAGTTCGTGTCCTTAATGTGACAAAGGCTGCCGACATAGATACTATTGGAGACTTGGTGCAATATTCCAAGTTCGATATGGTAAAATTCCGAAACTTCGGAAAGAAAAGCCTTATGCAATTGGATGAATTCATTCACGAAATGGGGTTGGAATGGGATATGGATAAGGCTAAGATATACGCAAGAGGTATTCAGCGGATGAAAGATGACTCTTATATTGAAGAGTTGTTTGGAAAGCATCTTGCGGATATAACAAGCGATATTGAGAAAAAGTATAATCTTTCTCCGGCTGAGGCTATGAAGAGATCTTATAGTGAAATGAAGAGATATGTAGGATTTAAAGAGAAGAGTAATGAATGAAGTATATAATGATGTTTTAGGTAAGGCGTTAAGCATTAAATCAACCAATAATATTGTCGTAAAAGTAGAGCAAGGAGCATTAGAAGTTAATCTGAAACAATGTAGTGTAAAGCGAATTATGTGGTTCTCTGTCTTCTTGATTGATAGATTTACTATGCGTCCATGCAGTTATACTTTCTATTCCTCTATGAGTGACGATGAGTTGGACGACACCTTTACACAAGTAGAAGGTAGATTGGGCTTTCTGAAAAACTTAAATTCTAAATAATATGACGGAACAGGAAAGAAGAGTGGTAAACCATGCAATGAAGATACTAGAGCATAGCCAAGATGATGAGGCTAGGGCGTTGGCTGTCAAGTTGTTGGAACAAGGTACAAAAGTACCTCTTCAGAAAGTGCAGTTTTACGCCGCATATTGCAATGGCTTGCGTGATGGGTATTCAAGAATATTCGACCTAATACAAGGTGGTGGGTGGCTTGCGAAAGTGAGCAAGAAGGAAATGCCATATTTCGAAGCAGAGAAGGAGCTTGTAGAGAGCTGTATTGATGCTTGCTACGATTATCATATGGGCAAGTATGATATTAGGTACAAGGATAAAGAATTATCCAAAAGTGGTAAACTATTGGCTTGCAAGGCTGTTTTTGTGAAACAAACGATGATTGGTTTTGAGGTTAAATACAACAAAGATAAAGAATGATTGCACAATATAGATAAGTGAAGTTGTAAACCTTTGATATGTAGGTACTCCCTTGCAAATTTTGTATCTATGCAAATAAAAAAGGAGATTTATATATGGCAGATAGAGGATATAGAGGCAGACCTCAACGAGGCGAAAGAGCGGATAGGCAAATCAATGCTGGACATAGCCGTGGGTTGGATGCGGCTTTGTCTGACGCTGAAGCTAAGATTAGAAAGCTAAAGACGGAACGTATTTATGCCTTTAATAAGGACGGAAAAGAAATAGCGCATTCCCAAACAGGAAAGGCACATAGTACGCAATTACCTTTTGGCTATAACTACAAAGATGCCATCATTACTCACAACCATCCTAATAGAGGTATTGGAGATACTATAGCTGGAAGAGTTGGCACAATTTTGTCCGGAGCTGACATTTTTACAACTATAGCACATAACGCTTCCGAGATTCGAGCAGTTACAAAGAATTATACGTATTCTTTGAAGAGACCAAGTAAAGGGTGGGGACTTTCAGAATCGGATGCATGGGATGTTTTTGGTAAGAAAAATTCGCAATGGAGACGAACCCTTCAACAAAAACAGACAGAGTATCTTTCAAAGAGCGGAATACGAAATCGAATAAACGAGAAAGTGCTAGCTTTAAACAGAAAGCGTTCTAGTTTTACGAAAGGAGGGAAAGTCCCTAGTGCAAGTGAGGTGTCTAGTTATAATCGTGAAGCAAACGAAATACAGAAACGTGTCACGGAAGCTAATGATAGAGGCAATGTTGGTGCGCAATATCAAGTTATGAAAGAATACGCAAAGAAATACGGAAGGAATTTAACACGTAAGCGTACATCTTAAGGAATATATTCAAAGGATGGGTAGTATTGTCCTTCTTCATGTGGAAAGAACCTTCCCATCATTGACAATGCCGTAGTACATTTTTCATATTGCTTTTGAAAACCGTACTTTTTAGCTCTCGATAGGTTGTGATGCAGGTCGTTGATTTTGACTTGTATTGCAACCATATCTTTTGAGTCAATGATTGATTGTACGTAGTCAAAATACGGAACACCTTCCTTGTGGGTTAGGACACATACACTATCGGCAATGTCTTTTCTAACACCTAGTGATAACAGCTTGTCGTAGGTCATATCCGTATCTTCAATCGTATCATGGAGAAATCCGACACAAATCTCTTCGGTACTATTACCCATTTCTCCAACATGGATAGGGTGCAATATAACAGGCAATCCAACCTTATCAATCTGTCCTTTGTGCGCCTTGCAAGCGATACCGAGGCACAATTCTATCATTTCAGAATCTTTCATATTCTTCTTTCGTTATTAACTCACCTAATTCAAGAGCATCTTGTGCATAGGTATTTTCATTAAACTTAAACTCCTTTGGCTTACGTCCTTTACCTTTTGGGTAACACATAAGTTCTTTATTTACATATTGATAATGGACAACGATGTCATCCTCCCAATAGTAAACATAAACCGACTCTCCGTTTTTAAGGAGGTGGCTGATTTTGTTCTTATCTTTATTGTTCATAGTCTTTATCTCCTTATTACAATGCAAAGATATAAAAAATATATTAAGCTTGCAAATAAATTAATGTTTATTATTTGAAATTTAAATATATTAATTATTGAAACGTAGCATAGTAAGCTTGTTGCATAGATACCGACCTTTGCTTTTTACCTCCATTACTCTTGGCGGTTCTACTTTGCTCGTATAACGCATGTCCCCAACCGGATGGTTTCTTGGTCTCTTTATAGATTTCTCGCATGGTCTTCCCACCCAACAGCTTATAGGCTATCGAGTAATTCTCCTTGGCGTAAATCATCTTGGCGGTGTTAACCTGTATCTCACCAATAAGTCCGGTCTTCTTGTTCCGAATATTGATGATGTTTCCTGAATAGCCAGTATCCAGTTTCTGTTCCTTGAGTCTAACGAACTCAAAGCCTTTGTATTTGCCTTTAAGGTCTTTTATTATTTTCGGTATTGACCCTTTATCTGCGATGATAGTTGTTCTGTACGAGTCTTTTATGTCTTTGATACCATTAGCCTCGCCCTTAGCCTTGCGTACAATGGAGTCAACACTCTTGTAATTGATAGGAGTAACCCTTGCTCCATACTTCTTAGCTATACCTTCAGCTATAGCTTGTAGCTTGTTACCAACCGACTCGGCTTTTCTCCGCATAGAGGTAGCTTGTGCTCTCATCCTGGCATATGCCCCATTATTACCAACGTCTCCCATAACTTTTTTGTGCAAAAGTAACCAAAACAAAAGTCAATTAATATATTGCTGCGATATGTTATTTCACTAAAAAGACAAAGTGAAAAGACACGCAAGTAAACATTTCTCTTAAACAATTATTATTCATACCTTTGCAAGAAACAATGAGTTGATAAGATGACGAAACCAAGAGATTATTTCACAGGCAAGCAAGAAGAGTTCAAACGCTCCGAAGTGCAGATAGCACCATATAATCCAAGGAAGATTTCACAGCAGCAGAAAGCTACATTGAAACGTTCCATAAGGAAATATGGCGTTGTTGGTGGTATAACCGTCAATAAGCAGACAATGACCATCGTAGGCGGCAACCAAAAAGTAACCATCGTGGATGAGATTATGGGCTATCCCGAAAAGGATTATACTCTTTTAGCTGAGGCTGTAAATATGGATTACAAGACCGAAGTTGAACTGAACTTCATGCTTAATTCCGAGAATGCTCATGGAGAATGGGATGACATGAAAGTCCGTGAATTACTGCCGGACATAAACTATATGGATGCCGGATTAGCGGAAGAAGACCTATCCCTGTTTGGATATGATGCAATGGTAAAGACTGAAGGCGAAGATGAGTTAGGTAAAGAGCTAAATTCATTACTAGACCCATTTGCCCAAGAAAGCGAAAACAGAAAAGCACCAGCACCAAAGGAAGTGCAAGAAGAACAGAGACGACAGATAGAGCAAAATCAAATCATAGCCAATCAGCAGCAGGAGGCTCAATACCAAGCGAATAAGGAACGTATGCAACAGGTAAAGAAAGAAGTAAATACCAAGGCAGCGGAAAAAGCATTGGAAGCCGAGTCTTACGTCATGCTATCCTTTGATAACATCGAGAACAAGGAACGCTTTATGAGCACCTTTGGCTTTATTGAAACCGACAAGGTGATAAAGGGAGAAATGCTTATGAAGGTTGCTAAACGCATATAAACAAAAACAATATGAAAGCAATGAAAAAGATTATAAGATTCACGTTAGGGTTTATAATGGCGGCAATAACAATAGGTATGCTCATTCCCTTTATGATTGTTTCTATGTTTCTTGGCAAGAGGAGAAAGAATGCATTCAATATGTGGGTGTCGTGTCTTTTCTCCCCTTTGATAAACAAGGTAGGACAATTGGTCAACTCGTAAATAACGAAAGATTATGAAGGCAAACGGAAAAAGATTAATGAAGATTGTGAACTTGGCTATAGCTTTGATATTGGCAATACCGATGTTCATTCTAGCCGTTCCTTTCTATATGTATAACAAGATAAGAGGCAAGGTATAAATCCCATCTGCCCAATATATAGCGAAACAATAATAAATACAAGAAAATGGCAAAACCGAAATTTGATTACAATGGCGATGCTTTCTACGATGAGATAGAACAGCTTGCAAAGCAAGGTCAGAAGGATTCTGAAATTGCCTACGCCCTTGGTTTGAAGTTTGGGGTTGACCTAAATCCACAGGTCTTCAACCGAATGAAAAACGGAAAATACGAGAATTGGGATGAAGACGAAAATGCGGAAAGAGGCGAAAGAATAACTCAATCCCTCGTGCGTGGCAGAGAGTTTATCAATGCTATCGTGCGTGGCAGATTCCTAAAATGCGCCCTTGGCGGTGTTAAAGTAAAAGGCAAGACAACCACCAAAAGACACATGGTTGTAGAAGGAGTTATGATGGATGATATAGTAGTGGAAACAAGAGAAACCGAGCAGGAAACCCCACCTAACATACAAGCTCTTTCTACTTGGCTATTCCATTACGATATGACTTGGAGAGAGATACAGAGAGGTAAGAAGGATGAAGAGGAAAAGGGCATTCCTTTTGACCCTAAGAAAGGTATATCCGTCAATAAGTGGATAGAAAGAGAGATTGAGCAGGAAGCAGAAGAGCAAGAGGAGGGTGAATAATGACAAAAACACATTCCGTTTATTATCCTTTGTATAACGACAAGACGCATTTCATTTACCTTATTACAGGAAGCCGTGCGTCAGGAAAAAGTTTCTCTGTCTCTCAGTTTATCGAAAGACTTACTTTTGAATATAATGCCGAAAGAAAGATAGCGCATAAGATTCTTTATACACGTTATACGATGGTGAGTGCCGCTATTTCCGTAATTCCAGAGGTTAAAGAGAAGATAGAGATTGATGGCACACAGGATTACTTTAAGAATACCAAGACTGATATAGTCAACAAAATGACAGGAGCTGAAATCATGTTCCGTGGTATCAATACTTCTAGTGGTAATCAGACTGCTAAGTTGAAGTCTATTCATGGCGTGACTATATTTGTTGTTGATGAGGCTGAGGAGTGGACTAGTGAGGAAGACTTTGAGCGAATTATGCTCTCAATCCGTCAGAAAGGCTTGCACAACCGAGTAATAATCATTATGAACCCATGTGATTCTAATCATTGGGTATTTAAGCGTTTTATAGAAAAGACACACAAAGAGGTCTACTTTGATGGCGTTCCCGTCCAGATCAGTACTGACCCTAGAGTGCTTCATATACATACAACATACCTTGACAACATAAAGCATCTGTCACCGGAGTTCCTTAACGAGGTGTTGGAAATGAAGGAGAAAGAACCTGAGAAATATGCGCATATAATGATTGGCAGATGGTCAGATGTCTCTGAAGGTGCTATATTCAAGCATGTAGGTATCGTTGACAAGTTCCCTAGTAACGCAAGGAAAGTAGCCATCGGTGTAGACTGGGGATATTCGAAAGACTATACTGCTATTGTAAAGTGTGGTATCGTAGATAATCGCCTGTATATAGAGGAACTTTGCTATAGAACGGAAATGTTGTCTAGTGACATCATAAAATTTTTGCGTCCTTATGCGGAAGAAGGTTTGTTAGTGTATGCGGATAGTGCTGACCCTAGACTTATAGATGAGGTCGCTCTTGGTGGAATAGTTATATATGGAGCACAAAAGGGTGCTGGTTCTATATTAGCTGGTATAGACAAGATGCAGACATTCGAAATCTTTACGACTAGGCAATCTGTTCATTTGCAGAGCGAGTTCCGTAAGTATGTGTGGGCAAAGGATAAGGATGGCAATTATATCAATGTTCCGGAAGACCATGATAACCATTTGATAGATGCTGCAAGATATTATATCCTTGCCGTATTGCTCGGTAAGGTAATGAAGCCAAGAAAAGTATCTAAATCAGACTTAGGAGTGTACTAAAAGACAAATATATTTACTTTTGTAAGAAAAATACAAGTGTTTAACTATAAGATGGTTAGTTTAGGTGTTGTGTAAGGGTAGATAAAAGTCATGTGTAAATAAAAAAGATTGTTTACTAAACAAAGATAGATTCTTTAGTAAACAGTCTTTTTTATTCACTTAAAAACTAAGTGAAAGGCGTTTGCTCTATATAGTAGGTAGAAACCTTGTTTATTATTACCTTTGCTTCAAAAAGTTATAAGGATGTTTGTAGATTCAATTATTCAGATAAAGACATATTTCCGAAACCTCACTCTCAACGCATTGGGTGTGGAGCGAAGCATCTTCGAACGTTTGGATGATAACGATGTTGATGCTGTCGTGAATATGATGGAACAGCATGATTTCGATGTGGATAATGCCATTTCGGAATATAATCCGCAAACTCACAAGGTGATGAGCCGTGAGGATAAATGGGTAAAGGGAGAGAAACCATACAGGACGGAGAAGTTGGCTAGAACAAGACAGAGATACATTAACGAGGTAGAGTTGTTCTTCTTATTAGGTAATCCCATTATGTGGAAGAAAGTAGAAGGTGACGATGAAGCCTTTGAGTTATACAAAAAATACTTGAAGAATATATACTTCAATACCAAGTTACGCCAATGTAAACGTCTTGCCGGAGCGGAAACCGAAAGCGGACTTGTCTTTAATTTCTCGCAAAAAGACGGAGAAATGCATGTTGATGTATACGTAGCAGCACGTTCCAAAGGACATAAGATGAGAGAATTGTTTGACCAATATGGAAATATGCTTGCTTTTGCGATAGGTTATTCCTTAAAGCGAGAGACAAGAACCGTTGAATGTTGGGATATACTAACATCTGTCTTTAATTATCATTGCGAACGTGGTGGCTTTGGGTGGAAAGTTTATAAGTATCCTAATCCGACAGGAAAAATTAATGGTATCTATTTTCGCCAGCCTAAAGCGTGGGAAGGAGCAGAGCCAAGAATGGAACGTGAAGAAATGTTAGACTCCAAGATAGGAGATACGAACAACTACTTTGCCGACCCTATAGCTGCGGCAACTGCTGACGTGATACAATCAATCCCTAAGCGGAACAAGCCAGGCAAGCTGATACAATTGACAGGAAAGAATTCTAGGTTTGAATATATCAATCCTCCTCAGAACTCGGAAATTCGCAAGGCAGAGAAAGAGGACTTGGCTCAATCTATATTGTTTGATACATTTACACCGGATATATCACCGGAATTAATGAAAGCTATGAGTACACTTACCAGTGTTGGTATAAAGCGTGCATTGGTATTGGGTTACATCAAGAGAGCAAACCGTATGGAAATCTATGAAGAGCTTGTTGGCAGATTGTCTCATGTGATTATTGCCGTTTTGAAGGAACTATATCCAGAGAAGAGAAGCAAATTGGATAAGTTGGAGGTTGAATTCGATTTTGCCGAACCTTTCGAAGATGACAAAAAGGATAAGTGGAAAGTAATTGCGGAACTATATAATCAAGGCGTTCTGTCTCTTGAGACTGCTGTACAAATGCTGGCTCTTACTGACGCTCCTGCCGAAGAAATTGAAAAGATACGCAAGGATGCCGAAGATAAAGTCGCATTAGCTGCTAAAGTAAGAGGAAATGAAAATACAACTTCATAATATCAAAAGCTTATTGTTTTTGGGCGCATTTCCTAATAGGATTTGCGCCCTTTTTGCACTTAAATTTTAAGTGAAAGCGTAATAGTAAAAATATAATATTATTCCTCATTTTGTTTTTAACTTTGTTGGCATGAACATGAATGAACTTATCATAAACGGAAAAGATGCTTGGTCTACCTATCGTGTTAAGATGGGTAATGGTTTTTTGGATGCGTTAGAGGCTGATGCAGACAATAAAAGCTATATTACCAATGAAGTAAGGACAGAGAATGGAACTAGGGTTGTTCCTATCCGTCCCAAAAAGGCAGAAAGAAGCATTACCTTGGAGTTTGTTATTGTCGGCAGAGACCATAGCGACTATAATAAAAGGGTTAAAGCCTTTGATGCGCTTATGGATAATGGTTTTGTCACGATACAGGTTCCGAAGTCGAAAGATGATGTATATCGTTTGTATTGTGCGAGAAAATCTCCTACTTATTCAAGGGGAAAAGGTGGTGCTATCGGTAAGAAGAGCTTAAAGTTCATAGAATATAATCCAACGAACAGGGGAGTGTTGACGGATTCGGATAGAGAAAAATTCACTTTAAAAGAATTTGAAGATATAGAATAATTATGAAAACTTATAATGAAATTGACATAAAGTATTACGATAATGACGGAAACATACAGGTAAGATGTTCTGTTCCCGTCACACAGGACGCATTGGTTCATTATGAACTGATGCAGTCTCATTATTGTAAGCTTTCCTTTAAGCTTTCTAAGCCGATATATTTCTTGCTTGGTGATTTTATAGATACGCCATATGGTCGATTTGAACTGATAGATTTAGCTAAGGCCAAAGATAATGATACTATCGGATATTCCTATGAAATTCAATTTGATGCATATTATCGTAAGTTCAAGAACAAGATATTGAAGTATCGCCCGAATACAGGTTCACAAGAAGCGACATTCTCTCTTACTTCAAAAATAAGCACCCATGTAGAGGTGATAATGAAAAGTCTGGCTTATTATGCGAAGTTAGACAAGTCTTATCTTTACGACCCTAAATTTGAAGGCGAAGGAACGGACTATACTTATGTTATTGATGCGAGCGTAGACGCAAATGCTGCAAAGCTTATAACCTACTCAAATACAAGTATGTTGGATGCTATTGCAAATATTGCTCAGACGTTTGAATGTGAATGGTGGTTTGAAGGCAATATTCTACATTTTGGTACTTGCGAGAATACAAATGCGATTGTTGATTTCAGACTAAACGACAACATCGTTTCTATGTCAAGTTCACAAAGTCAGTCCACTTACGCAAACAGGGTATATGCTTTTGGAGCTGCAAGGAACTTGCCTAGTGGATATAAGAATGATGCAGATGCGGATATAACAAAGGATGGTGTCGTAGAAAAACGTCTTATGCTTCCTACTTCAGCAGAATGCTCTGACAAAAATAGGCAATTGCTAGCAGAGAATGGCTTTGAACTGAAAAATGGATATATACAAGTTAGTGGACTCCGTGAAGACCAGTATGTTGAGGGAGTAACTACAAATGATGATATTTATCCAAGAAATCTTATCAAAACGTCTAAGGTGACATCATACGAAAAAGATGTAGAGGATGAAAGTACACCTGAAGAAGGTGACTTTATCAAAAGGACATTCTATCGTGTAAACTCACTTTCTATAATCAATGAAGATGGCGAAAAAACAGGTGATATGGCTTTTCGAAAGTCATATATTCTTAGTGGTAAGAACCTACATATAGTATTCCAAAGCGGTTCTCTTAATGGTATGGACTTCGAATGTGAGTTTAATCCAGATGGAGTTGAAGAAATACTTAAAGACGATGATGGAAATCCAATATTGAAAGATGGAAAGGAACAGATAAATCCTATGTCGCAGGTATTTGAGATTGTTGCAAATGAGGATTATGGTCGTTTCTTGCCGGATATAACTTTGCACCCTAAGGATGGAGATACTTTTGTCCTCTATAATTGGGATTCTACCAAATTGGGCGATACTTTGGTTTCTTCCGCTTCCAATGAGTTGCTGACGGATGCCATAAAGGATTTGAAGAAGTCTATGATAGATCCTACGACATATACATGTACCGCTGAGGCTAACTATTCCTATAATCAGGGTAGGGGTAACTTGCATGGAGTCGGAGACAGAGTAAACCTTTACAATAAAGGTTATGGTGACAGTCATAGGTCTTCAAGAGTTATAGGATATGAGTTTTGCCTAGATATTCCTTATGATGGAGCAAAATATTATGTTGGAGAAAAACCGTCATATTCACGACTCAATGCAATGGAGTCTAAAATTGAGGAACTTGTCTATAACGGACAGAGTTATCTTAATGGTAATGGTGGCGGTGGAAAATCAATTTACATCATAAAGAGCTATGATAAGACTGCACCTACTGATTACAACGTGTATTCAGCAAAGGCAATAGATGAGCAAAGATTAAACAGGACAAAAGACGACACAGCCCACGGTACTATCACCTTCGAGAAGGTGCAGAAGTTCCTCAAAGGATTGAATATTGGCGAAGGTAACGGAACATGGTCGGCTGATGGTACTCTGAGCCTCTTCAAACTCCTTACCAATAATTTCGACTCTGGTCCTTACGGTCATGGTGCTCAGATAGATGAGAAGGGCAATATAGAGGCAAACAGCATCTATGCCCGTCAGTTCATATCAGCACCTAAGTTCGTTTTCAACGAGATCTCTGTAACCAAAGCAGAACAGTGGAATACGAACGGATATGGTACCATCGAGAGCGTGGACTTGAAGAACTGTATCATCACTCTTCATCTTGAGGAGAATGACTATGGTTCCTTGCAGGTGGGTGACATCTGCCGTGGTATCTATGCGGATATTGACAATGTACATGGAGCAGACAAGACAGAGGAAGGAGCATTGGATGACTGCAACTTCGTTCAGCATAAAGGTTTCTTCACTACCTATTTCTACGTGATGCATATTATCACGAATGAGAAGGGTAAGTTTGTCTTCCAGTATGGCAAGAAAAGTTCCGTGACTCCAGACCCTTGCGCCTATATGGACTTTGCCCAATACGGTAGCTTCACAGATGAAAAACGACAGAGCAGCATGTATTTCTCTTCACGAGGAAATAGCTATATCGAAGTCTTGGATGGAGTCAAAACTTGGGAAGTGCAGTCTCAGAACCGAGTCGCTAGATACGGATGGTTGGGCGGTCTGACCCTTGTCAAGAAGGATGGCTCTACCGTGCGACCTGAAGGCAATGGCATCTATGTTCAAGACAACATCTATTTTGGTGGCAATATCAATTACCTGCAAGGTCTTTCGGGACTGGATGACTTGCGTGAGGAGGCGAAGGCTTATGATGTAAGTCTCTCGCAATATCAAAGCGTCATCACGGTAGATGATATGGGCAATGTCATCAATGGTCTCTACACCGAGGATGAGGCGAAGACTACGAAGCAATACCGCATCTCTACGGCTGTATTCGTCCGCAAGGGAATGGATATATTGCTTGAAGAGGATGGCAATACTGAGGACGTGACAGCAGGACATTATCGTGTACATGCCGTGAGCGAAGATTGTGAGGTGATGGTGCAGAACTCTACCATCTTTGTCACCGCAATACGCAATATCAAGGACGGAGTGGCAGGAACAAAAGATGATGCCACCTTTGACTATGATGCGATGAGAAAGGCAACCGATGCGATGGTAACGATTGTGGTGGAGCTAGAAGGAAAGACCTCGAAGATGGTGCAGATGCCTATCCGCATTCAGCATGATACCCTGCCTTTTATGGTGTGCGACCTCAGTAACGAGAGCGCATCGGTGGCGTGGAATACCAAGACAGCTAAGTATATCGGCTTGCCTATCAAGACTAAGGTTTCATTAATGTATCATAACGAGCCATGGACGATTTCCTCGCTCAATATCTCTAAGGTAGCAGGACTGAAGACTTCGATGAGCATTGAGGGTAAGGCGAAGGTAATAACGATTGATGCGGATAATCTTACTGCCGATACCCTTGCTCAGGTTACGAAGATGAACATCACGGTTGTTGGCAGATATGCAGGTGCTAACTATGAGTATACAAGGGAGCTTACCATTCTGAAATCGTCTGATACCGTAGTCTATGAGCTGATACCTTCTGCGGACAGCATCGTGATTGATAAGGACGGAAACACGACAGTTAATTCCGTAAGCTGCGATGTCTATGCTACATCGTCAGACGACAAGCGATACAAGCTGACTGCCCTTCCTGCTGGAATGTCGTTGAAATACGGAAAGGGCGAGAATGCTACGACTTCCGTAGGTATCGGAACAGATGTACCTGTGTCAGTATCAGACAAGATGGTTACTTTCGCTCTCTATGACAGTAATAATAACATGCTCGACAAGGAATCTATCCCTGTGCTTGCATACGGTAAGGACGGTAAGGGTATTGAGTATATCTTTAAGTTGCAGAACTCCGCTCCTTCTAACCCTACTCCTAGCGACTATGCTACCAATGCTGAATACCAGCGCACAGATTATGTTCCTACCACATTGGGATGGACGGATGACCCTACGGGTGTGGATGCAGTGAACCAGTATGAATGGGTAAGCAAGCGAGTATCTACAAATGGTCATTGGGGACCTTTCTCTGCCCCTGCGGAATACGCACATTTCGGCAAACATGCGCCTAAGGCAAAGTCTTCCGATGATATTGTCACGATTCCGACAGACAGCAATGGCAATGCTCTTCTGGCATTCAGCGAGGAAGTTGGCTTTAGTCTGCTCGTAGACGGACATGAGTGTAATATTTCATCTATCCAAAGATACAGTTCTACGCTCAGTCATGTGTCCTGCTCTATCAGCGGCAATGTAGCTACAATAACGTGCGAGGAAGGTGCTGCCCTCGGTATTACCTCGCAGACCATTGTCTTCAAGGTGACGGGCACGCTTGACGATGGCTCAAGCTATTCCGACTATGTGACCGTGAAGGTAGTACCTAACGTGACGGGTTCGGACGGAGATGGATATGAGTATATCTATTATCGGTCTAATTATCTCCATAATAATTTCTCTGCACCTAAGCGAACAAACGGAAAACTTACTGATGACTGGCAGGATGACCTGATGGCTCCTACTGTAGATAAGCGATATGTTTTCGTAGCCTACAAGCAGGGTGAAGTTGGCAGTGATGGTGAGTTCTCGATGCCAAAGCTTTTCACTCGTTATCCCAAAAGTATCGTCAGTCAGGAAACGAGGTTCATCGCATGGCACTCTCTGACTGATGGACCAGATGCTTCCACGATATGGAACTTTGGCAGCACGTCCATGCCGACCAATTTCAGTGACGACAAGCCTTGGTTGTGGAAGGTGGTCCGAACAGACTATACTGAGGATGCTCCTGAATACACAGTGTCCTGCGAGGGATATAAGGCTAAGGACGGCCATAGTCTCCTCGTAGGCTATCAGTCTTCAGCTTCAGAACCATCAGTGCTTCCTACTCCGAAAACGCTTGCCGACTATGATAAAGCGCAGGATGATATTGGCAACGGCTGGGCAAAGACGGCTCCAGCTACGGGAGGTAAGAGTATCGTGCTGGGTGGTAAGATTACAACAAATGAAATTTCCGACAGGTACAACAGCAGTACTAACGCATGGGGAACAGAAGAAAGTGAAATTCTGTTAGATGGTATCAAGCAGAAGAAAACATTCTATAAGACGCCTGCCTCTCTTGGTAACAACGGCTATTGCATACGCCGTATTAAGGTTGTTAACCATTTCCGGGATAGCTATCTCAGAGTGATGCTGAAGTCTTACTCTGAAGCTAACTACGACCTGGTATGTATCTCCCGTCTCTATCTTCCATCTGAGGTTATAAATGACAAAGGTAATCAGCTGAAGACAGACGATGAATATCTCAGCAAATCGAAGTATGCCTATGAAGTAAGCGGCAACGGACAGAGCCTTGTTGCTGAATTATCCATGCCTGATGCAGGAGAATATTATTTCTTTATCGGATATTTCAAGGATGGCAGCAACGACAGCTACGGCGACTATGGTCTCTTTGCCTGGCAAGCAATGATAGCTCTTACTGAGAGCTTGTGGCGTACCGACGGAACCGTAGATGATGCCAGCAACATAACTTGGAGCAAAGCGATGCCGATGCAGGCTGAAGCCATCGTTATGGAGCGCGCCTACATCGCTACCACGAACGATACTTCGGTACCAGCCAAGCCTTATCGTACAAATGGTATCCTACAGGGAGGATGGACGGCAAAACGGCTAGCTGTATCATCTACGAACCGGTTCATCTGGGAATCGGTCCGCACAGGAAAGCATGGTACAGACTCTGTTCAGGATGACTGGAGCCAGCCTGTTGTGGTAGCCAACTTTGCCGAAGCTGGCAAGATGGGCAAGAATGGCTGCATCGTCCGGAATTCCGAAGGATGGAAGAGCGGGGCCACTTATCATAACGACTCTGCGCTGACCCTTGAGCAGAAGTATATCGACCTGATATATATCGAGGACAGTAATGCCAACGACGGCTGGTCTATCTATCAATGCAACGTTACGCATACGGCTACGGGCAGTTCATTCGACCCTTCGGCAGTTGACTCTGACAAAAATAAGCTATGGACGAAACTGAGTGATGCTGGTCCGATGTATTCTCCTCTCATTGTAGCCAAAAATGCGGTTCTGAAGTTTGCTCAGGGGCAGCAGTTTAACCTGATGGAAGGTAACAATATCTTTGGCTCGTTCCGATGGGTGAAGGATGATGCAGATTATGCGTTCTGGATAGGCGGTACTGAAGGCAGCAAGGCTACCACTTCAATCACTAGGGGTGGCAAATTTAAGACGACCGATGCGGATATTACGGGTAAGATTACGGCTACGAGCGGACAGATTGGCGGCTTCAAACTGGAAGATAATGATCTGGTCTGTAGCAATGCGCGATTAACTATTGGAGAAGAAAGCAATAATTTTACCCGCATGGTGGTTTTGGACGCAAAGAGCTTAACTTATGATAGTTATAACTTTGCTCTATCTGTCGTAAATTATGGTATCGTTACTCATAGTTCTACAACTCAGGCAGGAATCTACATTAATGTTGGTGCTTCCAATGCTAGTGCTCAATACCCTGGCATTTCAATGGAAAATGGTACATTCGTTGGTTTCCGTGTTCCTATCTTCCCACTTGGTTATAGTTTGGATTTGGGTAATGCATCTCCAACTTATGCGTCAGGAATGTGTATCCGCTGCAACAATTCATCTAACATCACGATAATCTTGCCAACTTCCGCAACAGGTGCTAAAAAAGGAGATGTTTTTACTGTTATAAGAGCAGGAACAGGTGATGTTACAATTAAAGCACCTCTTGGAGTTAATTATTATACTTCATCTGGAAAATCTGGAACGTTTACGAGTACAAAAAGGTACGAGCAAATACATCTTGTATTTGATGGAGATACGTGGTTCTCTGAATGTAGTGCTGGGTAAAATATGTTAATTTAATAAAAAGTAAAGAATATGAAAGTTAAGTTAGAACATCTCGAAGTATTTGTGACACTCGACAAGAGCCAGTGTCAGGTGGTAGACGCACGCAAGCAGATTGCGAACATCATCTACTCGCAGGGTGCAGGTCTTGGATTGGCAGGACAGGCTCTTGCCGTCAAGATGTGGAACGGAAGTGATGAAACCGACTACTCGCAGGAAGAGCTAGACATCATCAAGGGGCTGGTGGAGAAAACCACCGCTCCTTGTTTCATCGAAGCAGTCAGCAAGGCAATCAATGAATCTTTAAATCAATAATTTTATGGCAACAGAAACAAAAATCAATGACATAGCCAGTCAGCTCAGCACCGCCTCACGCCTAGTAGTTAGCACCGACTTCTTCTGGGTCTACACGGCTAGCGGCTTGCAGGTCAAGATTCCTGCTGAGTTCGTAAGGGCTTATCTCGTCAACGGTGTGAAGCCATCCATCAATGCCAACGGCAACTGGGAGATTGACGGCAAGGATCTGGGCGTGGCGGCTAAGGGTAAGACACCGCAGTTCCGTGGTGGTACGATGGGTATAGAGGTAAGCTATGATGACGGTAAGACGTGGGCGCAGGCTGTGGCATATACCGACATGGATCCTGACCTCACTTCCCTTGTCGAAGCCTATAACAAGGTGATTCAGGGAGAAGCCGGTAGAGTGAATGCTGAAACCTCACGGGTAGAAGCGGAAAAGGCTCGTGTAGCAGCAGAAACCAAACGGGAATCAGACTTTGCGGCATCAAAGGCGGCTGCCGATAAAGCAACAGCGGATGCTAACGGTGTTGCACAGCATCCTCCTTACGTAGACGCAGACGGATACTTTTATAGATGGGATACAACCACCAAGGCTTATAGCAAGACAGACGTGAACCTTACTGGTAAGGCTTTTCAGATTAAGAAGGTATTCGCTTCCGTTTCTGCAATGAATGCTACGGACGTAAACACTTTCGCTGAGAATGATTTCATCCTCATCAATACCGCTAATGTGGAGGATGATGATAACGCCAAACTTTATGTAGTCGCTCTTAATGAGCAAGGACGGAAGTTCTACTCCTATCTTGTTGATATGAGCGGTTTCCGTGGTTTTACGGGTAAGACTCCTCAGTTTCTCATCGGTAACGTAACCACTTTAGCAGAGAATGCAAATGCTACTGCTTCGGTATCGGCTTCTGGTACTGATACGAACGGGAACCCTGTCTATAAGCTGAATCTCGGTATTCCGAAAGGCATCCGTCTCCGCTTTGCTGACCTCACGGATAGTGACAAGGCAGAACTCATGAAGCCAGCTACCGATGCGGCTGCGGCATCCAAGACGCAGACCGCAGCCTGCAAGACGGCTACAGATAACGCCAATGCCGCAACGACGAAGGCTAACACGGCAGCAACAAATGCTGACAAGGCTACGTCTGCTGCCAACACAGCAACGACGAAGGCTAACACGGCAGCGACCAACGCTGACAAGGCTACTGAAGCATCGAAGACGCAGACGACCCTTGCCAAGGAACTGAACGACAACCCTTTGAAGCTGGGAGACAACGGCAACTGGTGGAAATACAACCCTACGACAAAGGTTTACGAGGACACGGGCATAGCTGCCATCGGTGGTATCCTGTATCCTTCGTTCAGCAACCACCGCAATCATCTGTATCTGATAGACTATCAGCAGTATGTGTCTAACCGAGTTTCATATAATCGTAACCATTTAAGAATAAAAATATAAAAAATTATGGCAGAAACAGAAAAAAAAGTAATTGACCTTGGAGCTGTAGGTTATTCAGACAAGGGAGATTGGAAGCAGGGATACTCTTTCGTAGACAGTGAGAGCGGCGAAACTGTGACGGGATATGACGAGAACGACATCGTGCATACCCAAGATGGTATCTATGTGTCGCTGGTAAGCGGAAACGCCACTCAGCCTTCTGCTTCGGCAGATGAATGGAAGGTTTGGCTGGATAAAACCCCGGTCAACGACAGCATCACGCAGTTCAAGGCGCTGATGGATGCCTTCCAGACACAGAACCCGTTCTGTGGCTTTGCCCGTATATCGGGCGATGCCGACCCGGCTCCTGCGAGTGATTACATCTATGGCGGTCGGCAGCTGATACGTGAGATTGGCTCGCATATCAAGTTGGGAACCGTGAAACGGGTAGAAAATGAAGCCGTGTTGCAGCATGAATGTGCCAAGGGTCGCATAACGCTTGCCACCAATGGCGAGGATATGGCGGTAGACGGTACGGAAGGCGACATCATGGTATATAGCGATATTCCGCTCTATCTGCTGAAGGGTAATGAGACGGTAGGCAGCAATGAGATGAGCTGCATTGGTGTAGGCGTTATCCCATGCTACTGGCAGAACCATGCAGCCAAGCTGCTCAGTCCGTTTGCCATCTCTCCTTTCTATGCCGTCAACTGCAAGCTGACTGGCGATGAGCGTTCTCAGGCTCACTGCGTCATCGGTGATGCGGGTGTAGGTTCTTACAGTGCTCCGGGTGGATTGCTCAAGGAAGTGTTCAAGGCGAGCGGAGCGGGTTATCCTACACAGTACGTCAATGCCTTGCAGTCTATCCATAACGCACAGAACAAGAATGCGGATGCCAACACCAACTATCCTTACATGGGTTGCTATTATGAGTTTTACGAGTTGCTGCTGGTGCTGATGTATGCCGAGTGTGGAACATTGAACACTACTGACCTCTACTGCATGGGTGTAGGCTGTACGCAGCAGGATACTGTAGGAGATTCTACCTGGAACGATGCCAAGATTGCAGCCAACAGCGGTATCAAGATGTTCAAGAGTGATAAGACGGTTGTAGGCTTTGCAGGTTTAATGTCGCAGAGTGTGAAGAACGGTGCCAGTGGTAGTGCGCAGTATAATGTTGACCAGCTGGTAGGCTCTCAGCATTATGGTTTCACCATAAACGGTGAGGTGCTTTCCGTACTCGATAAGATTACGAAGGCAGGATTGCAGTCTAAGATTGGCTCTTCCTCTAATATTTTCTATGAGGATGCAAGTGGCAACATGGTTTGTTCTTCTGATGGCAGTATCAATCCTACCAACGGTGACGGTATGACAGCTAACAAGCGATATTATATTGTTCGAGACGTACCTAATTGTCAGGGTATCGGTGATGGTGTGATGACAGCCGTGGTCAACTGTTATGTAAAGATGAATTGTGCAGACAGTTGCTATACCGGTTCTACGAGTCTTGCAGGTGGATATATCATCTATAAGTTCTCTCATTCTATCTATCGTGGACTGAGTATTCCGATGGATGGTCTGTTCCGTCAGTTGAGCGGAGCGCATTATCTTACGGGTAGAACCTCCAGCGGCTATTACAACCGTTTCTACTGTGCCAGTAAGTGGCAGGACATGCAGCCTCTCACCAACGATACTGCCTATGGCGACGTAGGCAGTGCCAAGGACTTCAATATTCTGAAGGGACTCTCAGATGTTGTTACCGTAAGCGGTAATCAGAACTGGATAAGCAAGGCAGATTATTCTCACTCTCTGTTCTGCTTTACCGGTTTCAGTGGCAATGCCCATACCCATGAATGCTGTTTCACCTGGAATGGTAAATACATGTGGGGCTATGGAAGCAATGGCTTGCCAGATGTTGGCAAGGAGGGGGTCAAGGCCCTTGTTGTCGGGTGCGACGCGGTTAACGCTATTGCGTCCGCTCGTACCGCTGATTGCAGCGTCGCTGTTAGCAATAGCGATGACCGTTGCGCCGGGTCTTTTGCTGTCCCTCAGCTCAAACTCAAGCAGCAATAAGGCAGCAATAACAAAAAGCTGTCGGCTTTTAGACCAAATAGCCTCAAGCAAGCCTACAAGCTGCGGAGCGGCGGCTTTTAGCCGCTCCGCCTGGCGCGCTCTCATTTTCAGGGGAGGGAGGAAATAATTTCAGATAACGAAGTAACAAAAAGTAAAAAAAATAATGAAAAATCTCATCGGACAGAAAAATAACGATTCAGCGAAGCAGCCATCATCAGAAAATGGGATGATGTACGGCTGTTCGGTGGGTGAGTCTAGCCAGGAAGTGCTTGGCAAGCCTTCTCATGTGGAGGATACCTATCCGGCATCCGAACCATGCACTTCTGGCGAAGACAAGAGTGCAGGCAGGGAGAAGACCCTTGTTGTCGGGTGCAACGCGAATAACGCTAATGCGTCCGCTCGTACCGCTAATTGCAACAACGCTGTTAGCAATAGCAATGACAATTACGCCGGGGCTTTTGCTGTCAAACAGGTAGAAACCGCAAACATGAAACACCCTGCAGCGCGGTCAACAAGACTAAACATAGCGCAAGACCATGCCGCCACCGGTGGGCATGGAGAGGATGAAGTCAGCAGTCTGCCGTTCTGGACGGACGATATTGCCGACCCGTGCGCCCACGTGATGGGCAGCTATCCGCTGAAAGCTACCCATGAGGGAACAGAAGCCGAAAAGGAGGCTATCCTTCAGGAATTGTATACAGCCAGCAGAAAAAGAAAACTTCAGAATCTGAAACGTTTCATAACCAACCCTATCATCGTGAGGATGGGAGTAGAAAGATGCCTGTCTAGAGCAAGCGACTCGCCGGAGGTGCGTGATGCTATCCGCAACAAGGAGAATATCATTGCACGCATCATACGGGAGCTGACCGAGGAGACGTATCATTGCCAGCCTACCACCCGCAGGATCATTACCAAGCGGGGCAAGGGCGACAAGGACCGCAACGCAGACATCTATACCGTATACGACCGATGTGTGCAGAACATACTGCTTATCGTGTTGCAGCAGAAACTCACCAACAAGCTCTCGCCCTGGTGCTATTCCGGCATCAAGGGCAGAAGCCTGTGGAGCAATGACAAGACCTACTGCATGGTGAACCGCATACGTACCTACGTGCAGTATCACCCCAAGGCAAGTGCCGGACTTACAGACATCCGTCATTTCTACGAGTCATTGCACTCCAAGGTGGTGCTGGGCATATTGTTTGATACGATAGCGTGTCCATATACCCGCAGTCTGCTCTGCGACATCCTTCTTCAGACGGAAACGCTCGTCATCGGCGGTACTTTGTCACAGCTCTTTGCCATGCTTACGCTCACGGAGATGGACTATGAGATGAATCGCATCTTTCAACCACAGTTCTACGGAGCCTTTGGCGACAACCGCATCATCATGGATGATGACCGGGAGAAGGTTATCAAGGCTGTGCATTGGGAGATGAGCTATCTGGAAGGCAGATATGGCATGCACATGAAGAACGACTATCAGATAGTGAGAATATCCGACGGTTTCATGTTCTGCAAGCAGCATTTCCGGAAATCGTTTGTCAATGTGAGGGCAGAAATCAGGCGCAGGGCTATACGTGGAGCCATCCGCGGGCAGCAGCATTATGCAGGCTATCACGGCATGTTCGTGAAGACTGACAGCAGGAGATTGATATTTTTAATAAAGAACAGATTAAATTCTTTACGAATGATAAATCAGAAGGGAATGGCGGTAAAGCCAATGGTAGGAGAACTCATCAAGCTCAACAAGGTAGAGGGAAAGGAGGTTTATATCACTGGCTACGTGGTGCGCAATAACAATAAGGACAGCGAATATTTCGTGCGGTTCCAGTTCATCGCAGTCAATGATGATGGCAGCAAACGCCTCTATGTGACCAACAACGGCAGTTTTGAAATCAAGGTGTTCTTCAAGCTGGTGGATAGCGGAGCCGTATCGCTGCCCGTGCATACCCGCATCTGCTCCGAAGGAACATCCTATTATTTCGAGCAGTTCCATACCAGCAACCAGGAAGCCTGCAATCTGATCTGCAAGCAGCTGGGCATTTAATACGTAATTATTAATTTCTTAAGAAAAATAGAATGATGGAAAAGACAAGACAGATTTTTGAAACACAGCAGGCACAGGTGCTTGTGTGTGGTAGTGGTAGAGTAATGGTAGCCCTCAATGAGGAGCAGGTGAAGACCACGGAGCAGGTGCCTGTAGCCATGGACGAAGACGGAACGATGGAGTATGAAACCCGTGAGAAGATGCAGTATGCCTACGATGTATATTGGCTCACCCTTCCATCTACTGCCCCTCATGATGCTGCCGCAGTGCTCGAAGCAGCCAAGACATCGATGCTTGCTGACATCACTTCCTACGACTCCTCTACAGCCGTTAATTCCTTCCTGCTGAACGGCATGGAAGTATGGCTCGATAAGGCGACACGTGTGGGACTGATGAACTCTACCACTATCGCTAAGAGCATGGGGCAGAAGACTACGACATTGTGGTTAGGAAGCTATCAGCTCGAAGTAGACTGCGACAAGGCTATCCAGTTGCTCTCTGCATTGGAAATGTACGCCCTTGAGTGCTTCAATGTGACCGCAGCGCATAAGAAGGCAGTGAGCGAGTTGGATAACATTGAGGGTGTTATGACCTATGATTATAAGTCAGGCTATCCTGAGAAACTGAAGATGGAGGTGTAGGCTTATGTGGTATCTTGCATTCATCGCATTCCTCCTTCTCGGAGGATATTTGTTGCTGATGGCTCTCCGCTTCGGCATCCCTAACATGGTGAGTGATACCTATTATCAGTTGCAGGGCTGTACAGGCAGCGAAATCGCTCCCTTCAAGAAGCCCCGAAATATGGGTTGGCTCTTCTCGCTGATGATGGTGGCGGTAGCGTTTCTCATGCTCATCTCCCTGCTCGATACGGGCATGGGCATCCAGTTCCTCGCCTTCCTCGGCTGTGCAGGCTTGTGCTTCGTAGGCTTTGCCCCGAACTACTGCGACCGTGATGCCTATTCCGTGCATAAGACAGCAGCCATCGTGGCAGCGGCAGGTTGTGTAGGCTGGTGCTTGTCGGTATGCTGGTGGATAACGTTCGTGATAGCCCTGATATATACCATCTACCTTGTTGCCACTGATTTCTTCAAGGTGGCAAATGGTATCTGGTATATCAGTAAGGATGTAAAGTTTCATCCTTGGTATTGGCTTGAGATAGCAGGGTTCGCAGACGTGTTCCTCACGTATTTATTAATGTCAATTATTTAAAAGATGAAGATATGAAGATCGTAAAGAACAGATTCATTCCCCCTAGAGGTTTCAGTTACGTGAACCTCTTCGGGGTTCTCTTCACAAGAAGAGACAAGCCAATCAGTGATAAGACTCTCAATCACGAAATGATACACACTGAGCAGATGAAGGAAATGCTCTATGTATTCTTCTACTTGTGGTATCTCATCGAATGGCTCATCAGGCTTATCATCCTCAGAGACAGCCATAAGGCTTATCGGGCAATATCCTTTGAGCAGGAAGCCTACGCCAATCAGGAGAACCTTACGTACCTTGGAGGCAGGAAGCGTTATAGATGGCTTACTTATATATTCTAAAAGATAAGGCGGTTTACAACATGTAGCCGCCTTTCTTTTTGCTAGCAAAAACTTACAGATTGTTACATTTTGCAAACATTAACACAAAAATATTCTCATTTTTGTTTATTTTGTGCAGAAAAGGGTATCTTTGCACCATCATTTATTTTAAATCAACGAATTATGAACAATTAACTATAGACAAAAGGAGGTATTTCAATGACAGAAGAACAAAAAGACGAAGTCCATCGGTTAGTTCAATCAGTCGGTGTTGTACAGTTGTCAAGAGTAATGTTTAAGGACATGGACGTTAGCGAAATGATAAACGTCATTATCCTTGCAGGTAGAGGCTACAGCATAAAGCTACTCACTTGGTTTAAGTATTATTGTGAAGTGATGCCTCTGTTTATCATGCTTTTTCATATTGCATGCATGGTAACATTTGCGTCTCATGAAAAAGAAATGTGCGTATGGTTTAAGGAGAATTGGGTATCGGCAGCATTTATCTATTTTTCAGTTTACATCCATCCGCTTGTGCTTATACTTGCGAGCAGATTCTTTTGGCTCTGCTACAGATGGCGTATTCCGATGATTATCTACCTATTTGGGATAAATGCTATTCATATTGTATACTGGAATGTTTTTACCACCAACGAAATGGTGGAAGCTAATGTGGTAATACTTGTAATGACCATTATATTTTATGTATATGGTTTTGCCGATAAGTATTTCTCAGGCAAGGGCTGTCAAAGTTTAATCTCTAGATTATAATGATATGGGAAAGTTATTTGGTTATCACACCTTGGGAGTGTTATTAAAATCGTTGTCTGACTCTTGCTTTCGAGCAGACGAGCAAGAGAAGAGAGGGGAGAAGGTAACTGCTTGCGGAATGAGTAGCGATGAGATAGAAGACCTTTGTGAGAACTATCTGCCGTATGCTCTCAACCCAATGATGAGCACCGAGGAGGTCAAGGAGAAGTTACACGTTTCTGACGCTACGTTGAACCGCATGGTGGCTAGGGGTGACATTCCGAATGGTGAATGTAAGAGGCGTGGGCACTCTAGGTATTGGAAGAAATGGGATATACTACACTTCATTAAGAGTAAGAGAAAATCATAACGTATAAGCCCTATCGCAGCACGGATAAGCGAGTGTATATGAGTATTAAGGACTTTATGTTTTTTGCTTTGATTATAGTAGCGATACTGGTAATCATCAACAGCACTTTCATTGCTTATCTGTACCTTTCGTATAAGTATAAGACGATAGATAAGTTCTTTCTATCTTGGGTGACATCATCAACTATGATATTGATAATGTGGTTCGGGTTAGGATTGTATCTGTATCTACAATGACAAGTTCGTAGCCCGATACACCTTATTATATAGGATATATCGGGCTATTCTATTAAAAAACATTAAAGCACACATATTTATGTGCTAAATATTTGCATATTTGATTTTTTCTTCTTATCTTTGCAAGCGTAAATAATACAATAACTTAAAGTACAGCAAGATATGAAGAAAATTAATTTTTCCCCAAGAACAAAATCAGAGGCAATGGAAATTGCTAATGAGTATATCGCAAGTAAGGATGGTCTTGCTTACGATATGGATATGAGTGTAGATGAAGCAAAGGCAAATGCTGAGATTGTTTGTAAGCACCTTACGCTTACAGTCAATTGTGATGGGGAGTCTCCATTGAAGCTCTACTATAAGATTGAAGATTAATAAATTCAGCCCTCGACATCACGGATAAGTCTATTTTATGAGTAGATTAAGTAAATCACAAGCTTTTTTGGCGTTCGGCTCTGAAATCGTTAATGAAGCAATGGAAACCGATAAAGAACCAACAAGCAGACTTATGTATCCATCTTTCGAAAATCCTTCGCATCTCGGCAAAGATGAGTATGCTGGTGAACCTATAGAGATAGATGGAATGAGAATAACTGCCTATTATTATCTTACCTCAGATGATATAGATAATATTGATTCATACGACTGGGAGAGCAGCGTAGAGTTTGAAGTAGAGGAAATTTTCTAATAATTTTAACACGTTTTAGATATGAAAGAAACTAAGAATGCGACAATTCGCCTTCCGCAGGAAATTGCGGATTGGCTCACTAAGGATGGCAAGTCCATCAACCAATCTGTTATTGATACTGTCAATACATTGCAGAGTATAAGATTAATCTCTACAACAGAGCTTCGTGGTATATTCTCTGCAAACGAATGGATGTTCCTGGCGGATTCATTCAACGGAACAATCATCAACGAGTCGATAAGATATAACGTTAAAATGCTTATCGCTCATTGTGAAGATTCAGTGATTTATGATTCACTTGATAAAAAGTACGATGTGGATATGGAGGTGTTCAAAAAGAAACTACATTCCTTGCGTTGTGCTAATGTTGATGCCCTTTACGCAAGAATAGAAGATTTTTGGAACAAAGACATTGATATAGAAGATTGGGCTAAGTTTTGATTAATATAGAGGTTAAAGAGAGGTAAGTGATTATCTCTCTTTTTTTATTCAGGAAATAAGAATAAAAAATACCATATTTACGCATATTTTATTCTTATTTTCTTTTTTATGGTCAGAAAACTTAACAAAATGCGAGTTTATTTAAAATATGAGAAAATATAAAAATTGTATGTTTTCTTACTTTAAATCCAAATGATAACATTTTCTTATCATATATCTCGCTATCACATGTTTAAGAAGTCTTCTACATCAATGTACTCAATTCCGAAATTCTCTGCGCATTTTTTGTCGGAGTCTGAGAAATCTCCATCTTTTCCGCTAGCATCACCTATCATTATCAGCTCACTTTTCTTCCAAGAAGAATACGATTCTAGCATTCCGGTATTTGGCTTTCTCATTCCTATCTCTGCGTGCGATGGGCAATACATAGAATTGACGAAGATATTTCGTCCGGTATGATTGCGAAGATATTTTTGCATAAAGCTTTCTATCGCTTTTATCTTTCCAATGAAGTCCTGCTCGTCAACGAATCGAGGGATGCCTCCTTGGTTTGAAACTATTTCCACATAGTAAAGAGTAGGGAACACCTCTACAATCTTATCCAAAACCTCTTTACGTATTTTGAAATCTGTTACATCTGTTGGAAATTTGTTTCCTGAAATAGTCTTGATAATAGTATCATCTAAATCAATGAACAATACTTTTTTCTTGATTAAATATCCTTTTTCTGTCATACTTTTGCTTTTTGTATATTGATATATAATATCTTTACCTACGAAATTAACCTTGTAAAACACAGTTGTTACGGTGTGTCTCACCTTTTATATTACAATGCAAAGATACGACAAAAAAGATTGTCTTGCAAATAAATTAATGCAAATTTTAAAACGTTATCTGTTTTTAATGAAATCTTTAACAATTCTCGCAATAGCTTCTTGCTTGATAGCCATAGGAGAATCACCTTGGAATTCTATCACTTGGTTGCCGCATTCCTTCCAAAATAGGTTGCTATTGATGCGTTCGCCATCTACTAAGATCCAATCCTGATAATACTCAAAAGAATGCATCTTTGTTAGGGGAACGAGAACGAACAATTTATTCTCCTTCTTGTCTACGAGTACCGACAGGTCTGTATCATCAAATGTGATGATAACTCGATTTTCATTCTCGGAAAGAACGTTGTAATCCTCGTTATAACGTTCATAAAGGTAATTTTTGATTTTTGAACAACTCATATTCTTGTAATTTTATAGGAGGGCAGATGGAAAAATCCAAGGTCTGCCCGCCAAGTTAAACTTATAAGGAAATCTTCTATAATATCGACTGGCAAAGCCATCCCATAAGATAGCATGGTTCTTCGCCTTGCATATCTATTCCCAGATGGTTGCATATATGTGCAACTACATGAAACATTTCATGTGTGAGACTGTTTATATACTCACCTTCAGAAGTAGACTTGCAAATGAGCACTACACTTGTGTTCTTTGAAACATTTGTGTATGTCAACCCTTTGTTTGGTGAATTGGTTGAAATGTGGTCGTATGCATCCAACAATGGTTGCCCTTTACAATCAATGGAACTTAGTAAGTCCATAGCTTCGTCAACCTCTTCTTGATTAGCTACATGACATACAATCACATTCCAATCATATTTCTCCAAGTAAATTTCTTGTTTAATCATAATACATCATCCCATGGAATGCCGATGCCATTATGGTTGCAATCGGCATAAAATCTATTGAAAATAAATCCGTCCGCTTGGTCTGGGTCATCCACCATATCCTTAATGAATTGAGCCAAAGCAGCTTCGTCTTTTAAAGAAGACTTAAAGAAATCGGCTCTAGCCATGTTTGCGACATAAACGAAATCGTAATTGTCGGCATTCTCCAACTTTACGTTGTTGACTTTAAGAAGTTCCTCGACTGTATCTTTTTCTGTCGGTTCAACTTTTTCGAGCTTACCAGTCGTTGCGTTTATCTTGCGCATTAAGGTAATAGCCCAATCGCACATCTTTTTATTGAAGTGCCAGCCATTGTAGCGAAGGTATGCAATCATCCCTTCAGGCTTCATATCGTATGCGTCAAGTGGTATTTTGTATCTTCCCATAATAAAAGCTTTTAAAGGAGGTGGAGATTTCTCTCCACCTCAAAGTGTAATACTAATAGCGATAACCGCCACCTCTGCGACCACCATGTCTTTCACCATAGCGGTCATCATCGTCATCATCCCAATTGTCTCGGTAATCCGGCATTGGGCTTCTGTGACCCATTCGTCCATACTTGTCATCCCCCATTTCATCAATGCAGTGCATGAGTTTGCCACCATACTTAAGCATCTTCTCTACAAGTTCCGACATTTCATTTACCTTGTTTTCGGTAATTTCTATCATGTATCCCATAATGATTTACTTTTTTGTATTAACTTTTTCCAAAGCCACTGACAACATAGACTTAATATCGGTCAAAGTTCCCTTCATTCCGCTAACCTCGCTTTTGAGGTTATTGATGTCTTCTTCCTGTTGTCTGTCTTTGGCTATTTGTGGATTCAATACGGCACGCATCTTTGCGCACTCTTCCATAACCTTTTTGTGGTATGGCTCGCTTTCTACAATCTCCTTAGAATGCCGATACATAGCCTCAACTTCCGCATCCATAGCTTCACGGCTTTCAGAAACCACGAGGTTTTCCGAATTTGCGATTTGCATATTGGATGGGAGTTGTTTGAACTCCATTTGTTCATTAGGCAATTTTACGACAACATCAACGGTAGTCTCCATTGGTTGTGGGTTGAATTGCCCAGGAGTATATGTCGGGAACTTAGGTTGTGGGTTACTGACCGACACAACCTGTCCGATTTTGAGACTTGGGTTTTCACCCTTGTCAAGCACATAGAATATGCTGTTAGGTCGAAGTCCTTGAAACATAGCTTTGTAATGTTAATTGTTAAACAATACCCGTCATTAGCTGAAGGGTGTTAGTATCTCGCTCGAACCAAAACTGATAAACTCCAGTTCCTGCAATATCGGCTACCGTCAAAGGATTGCCGTTGAACTTAGTTACAGCTTGGGTTACGCCATTGGTCTCGAAAAGGATAGGCAGCGTATTTGTCGTACCTGTCGGAATAGCTTGATGTAGGTTCACAAAGATAGTTCCCCTATAGTTAGCATTCACGAAGGCGTGGTTTCTGAACGAGAAAACGACATTTTCGGTGTTCACCACCACGCCTGTAGATGCGATAGCTGCCGAGCCGTTACGATTAACCCATGCAAAAGGTCTCATCCATAACATAGCAGCCTCCTTTCTTTAACCCCAGAATCCGTTGTTGGCAGCATTCAAACCATACAGACCAGCCTGATAAGCGACACAATTAGGAACCGCAGTAAACGGGCTGTAAGGAGTAGTTACCGTCTCTGGCAACTTACACTTGATACCTGCCACCTCACTCTGCAAGCCAGCCAATACCGCATTGATAGGTGCTACAGCCTGACCCACAATATGTGATGTCATAGCGGAAGACTTGAAGGTACTGTTCTCCTCACGAAGAGAATCAATCTTGTTCTGCATCTCACGCATCTCAGCCTGCTTCTGACCGTCAACGATGGTCTGAGTGCTTTCCTTGATAGCGTTGTGCAAGTCACAAGTCTGGCGCTGGGTCTCGTAAGCCACGTTAGAGAAGCCACGTTCCTGACCTACGGCTACATTATTGATGGCATTCTGCAAAGTGCCAGTCTGCTGACACATAGCCAACTTGACGTTTCCGTCCATAGCCGTAATATTGTTATTTACACGGCAGCAGCAATCAGCGAGTTGTGATGCAATCTGCATGTTACCTTGCTGAAGAGCGTTGATGGTTTGCATTCCGCTCATGCCTACTTGGTTGCCCACGTTCTGAACTTGGGTTGTCAAGGCAGAGATTGCTTGTTGAATCTGTCCTTCAGTACAATTGAGCTGAGTAGCGAGATTACTAAGTGCATTGCGATTGCCACCGATTGCATCCATAAGCAAGGAACGACCGTAATCATTGTTGATTTCGTTAGCAAGACCTGCACCATTACCACGACCACCAAAGCCAAAACCATTACCACCCCAACCGCAGAAGCAAAGGATGAAGAGCAGCCAAATGAACCAAGAACCATCACCATTGCCGAATCCGTTATTACCCTTCATCGCAAGAAGAACGTTTGGATCAACGCCTCTCTGTTGGAGCAAAGGAGCTATCAAGCTCATCATTCCTCCATTGTTACCTGAACCCTCTGGATTAAAAACATAAGTTTTTGATGTCTCCATAAGAATAATCTTTTTGTGTTAAACCTTAATTAAACTAACTCTTTGTAACGTTACGGCTGCAAAGTTACGAATAATAAGGATAAGATTAAATAACTCTATCAAGCTTTCTTTTAAACGCTAATAATCAAGTAGTTAAGGTGATAGAAGGTAACATCATTCGTTCGGATGCATGAAAATCAAAGGCTTGTTTGCAAATTCCGTTTGCAGAAAAAGAAAAAATGCAAACGGAATTGCAAACGGAAACTAAGCGCACACGAATTTAAAGCCGAACTTTCGCGTGTAGTATTTCTCTTTCGGATGTCTTTTCGTCTCGGAGTCATAGCAGAGAACAAGCGGCTCACCATCTGAGTAGAAATAGTTGTAAGACTTTCGCAAATACATCTTAGCATTCAAAGCCTTTGGGGAGAGTTTTCTTATTCTCAACCTCGTTTCTTGAGGCTTACCCGACATAACCCTAAGTTCTTCCATTTTATATTGCATATGCAGCTTTCTGCCTTTACTGGCATACTTTTCTTTATTCCAATAGTTCCGTAGAGACTTGTTTCGCTCTTTGCGAATCCTAATTTTCGTTTCTTCATCATGTTCTAGAGCAAACTTACTGACTTGTCTCAATATTGTTGATATAGGTATATCCAATAATTCTGAAATTTCTCTTGCAGTCATTGTTTTATACATGTCGGAGATTTTTCTGATAGTTTCCTCATTCAATTTGTTGTCTATTTTAGTGCCACCTAAAATTGCGATATACTTATATAATGTATGTGCGGTAACGCCAGCAGCCTTAGCTACTTCCTTTCGTGGATAGTCATTAATATGGGCTTTGATATAGTCCATCTGTTCTTGTGTTAATTTTCTTGGCATCCTTCATCCTCCTCAAAAGAAAATCCATATTTATTCATGTAGTATTTTTCGTTTATTCTATGAGTATTCCGGTCATAACCTAAGATATAAGGTTCTCCTTCAAAGCCGAAATATCCATGTTTTGTAATGAGATTATACTTTGCGTGATACGCTTTTGTCGGCAACTTCGAAAATTTGAAATTCGTTTTCTGTGGAATACAGGACATAACTCTGAATTTTTCAACACGCATCGTTCTTCGCCAACTTTTTACCCTTTTACTAATTGTTGCTTTCTCATACGCTTTCTTTAAGTTTGCCAAACTATTCTTCTTGAGCCTTTCAATAGTTTCTTTCGAATGAGTAAGCTTTAGTCTTTTTGCTGCCTTTCCTACTGTAGATGGATGACACCCTACAATCTCGGCAACCTCTTTGACCGAATGGTCGGGGTAAAGCTTTCTGATTTGTTCATCACGCTTCTTGTCGGGTTGCGGAACAGGTCTTTTGCGTTGGATTTCACAATTACACTCATGTAGAATCTTATATAGGAATTTTACGCTGACACCCATCTTTTGTGCCAGCTTATATCTTGGTCGCTCATTTATGTGCGCCTTAATAAAGTTTATTGTGTCTTGTTCTATAACTTTCATTTTATTATTCAGTTTTTTATGGTGTGACTCACCTGTTTAAATTCGTAACCTTGTTTTTTAATTACGATGCAAAGATACAAAGAATTATCGAAATATGCAAGCTTTTTAATGTTTTTCTTTCGCCTTTTAACACCCTATAATAATAAGCGTAGATTATTTACTGATGTAAACACAAAAATCCCCACCACTACATTATTATATAGTGATGGGGCAAACATACCAAAAGGTATTTTGCTGTCTAACTGCCTTTCTTACCTAGTGAACTACTCACAAACTAAAGACTTGCGGGTTTTGCGACACATTTTATAAACTTCTTCATCTTGCAATAGCCTTCAACTCCTCTACTTGCTTGAAGAACTCCTCCAGCGTGTCGGCTGTGTAGTGGATGCCCTTGTAACGGATGAAGCTAGCGAAGCCGCCCTTGTCTTCCTCAATATCTGTAGCCACCTCTTTGTGCGATGCAATTAGCTGCCATGTAGGAACGCCCAAAGCATCCGCAATCTTGTCTAGCGTTGCAGTTGTTAGTGATTCTGCCTTAATCATCTGCCCAACTGCTTGCTTTGTTACTCCCATTTTTTGTGAAAGGGTTGTATTAGTAAACCCTTTACTTTCCATGATTTCTTTTATTCTTAATGCCATATAAACTATTTACTTTATGTTATTTGGTGCAAAGATACACATTATTATATTAAGTAAAGTAAACCATTTACTTAAATAAAGTTAAAGGAAAGTATTTTCTTGCCAAAATATTTGGTAGAGTAAAGAAAAAGCTTAATCTTTGCATCGTGATTAAGAAACAAGAACAATTAAATAGAGGTTGCACCTCCGAGTCGGCACTCGTAAAACGGTATAGTTATTATGGCTACTACTTTTAAGAAAATGATGAGAGAAGTAATGCAGCTTGCATGGCAGTTCGTGAAGAAGAATGGTTATTCTTTGAGTGAAGCGTTAAAGGTTGCTTGGATGAATATCAAGCTGAAGGCGCAGATGAAGAAGCGTATCTGCAAGTTCTACTTTCAGAAGGTAGATGGCAGCTTGCGTGAGGCATTCGGCACATTGAGTGAGAAGGTAGTGCCACAGACACAAGGTGCTCGCAAGATGAATGACACTTGCCAAGTGTACTTCGATACGGAAAAGAGCGAGTGGCGTTGCTTTAAAAAAGCAAATTTGATTAAGGTTGCATAGTCGCATAAGTGGATGAAATTCGTGAGGCACACGCAAAACTGCACCGGACTTTGAACATTAAATATTTAGAGAAATGGATAAGAATTTGATGAGTGCTCTTTACGTGAGCTACAGTGAGAAGATTGGTGTATTGTGTGACAACGAAGACAACACTATTTCAAGAGTGATTGGTACTGACCTTACACTGGTGTTGGATAAAAAGGATATGGCGGTCTATCTGTTAGTCCCATTGACCCGAAACCACAAGTTCGAGTGCAAAGGTAACCACATTATTGTGGATGGCAAGCGGTTCGATTCTGACATCTTTTTCCGCAAGGATGCTTGTCAATGGATTCAGATTGACAAAGAGACGTTATCTTTGGTGGCGTAAGATATATTAAGGTGAGGCACACCATAAACTGCAATTAATTATAATTTCGGTGAAAATTCTTACCGAACCCCTTGCGTATATGAAGAAAAATTTGTATCATTGCAATGGTATTCGGTGAGACACACCATAAAAACTGAATAAAAGAGATATGAGGAAGATTCACAGGACATACAAGTTTAGGTTGTACCCGAACAGGGAACAAGCCGAGTTGTTGGCAAGGCACTTCGGTTGCGCCCGTTTTGTGTATAATCATTTCCTCAATCAGCGAAAAGAGCAGTATAGGCTCACTGGTAAGAGCGATAACTTCTATGCTCAAGAAAGGTCGCTTACCGAGTTGAAGAAGCAAGAAGCTACCACATGGCTCAAAGAAGTTAATTCCCAGTCGTTGCAATTCGCCATCCGCTCCCTCGAAACAGCCTATACCAATTTCTTCAAGAAGAGGGCAATGTTCCCAAATTTCAAGTCCAAGCACTCCAAGAACAGCTTTACCGTACCACAGCATGTTTCTATCGTTGGCGGCAGACTCTTCTTGCCCAAGTTCAAGGAGGGTATCAAATGTCATGTTCACCGTGAGATAACAGGCAAGGTCGGCAAGGCTACTATTTCCAAGACACCGAGCGGCAAGTATTTCGTTTCCGTGTTCACGGAGGAGGAATACGTTACGCCTGTCAAGAAGTCGGGCAAGTCCGTGGGCGTGGATATGGGCTTGAAGGACTTGCTCATCACCTCTGAAGGGGAAATTTTCAAGAATAACCGATACGTCAAGAGATACGAGAGCAAACTTGCAAAGGCACAGCGGCATCTGTCCCGAAAGAAGAAAGGCAGCAGAGGGTTTGAAAACCAAAGGCTCAAAGTTTCCAGACTTCACGAGAAGATAGCCAACAGTCGTGCCGACTACCTGCATAAGTGCTCCATATCCCTTGTACGGAGATATGATACCATCTGCATTGAGGATTTGAACGTCAAAGGAATGGAGAAAAACCATCGTCTTGCGAAATCCATCACCGATGCGAGCTGGGGCATTTTCGTTTCCATGCTCACCTACAAGGCGGAGTGGAATGGCAAGAAGGTAGTGAAGATAGACCGATACTTCCCGTCCTCGCAGACCTGCAATGTCTGTGGGTATGTAAACAAACATACCAAGGATTTGTCTGTTCGTGAGTGGGAATGTCCTGTTTGCCATACTCATCATGACCGTGATGTCAATGCTGCTATCAATATTCTCCGTTTTGGTCTAAACCATACATCGGCAGGGGCTGTCGATTACACGGGTGGAGAGGAAGTAAGAGCCGACCTATCGGAAAGCCGTTCCTCTGCGAAGCCCGAAGCTTACAAGTCTTTGGCTTGTGAGTAGTTCACTGTGTTATAACTTTGTTTAAGTAAATATTTAATTATTTGCACAAAAATTAATTGTGTAGTTATCTGGTTAGACTATTTACACATTATTATATATAAATTACTATCTTTGCAACAAAAACACGAGGAAATGACAGCGGAAACAATTCAATTAATACAGACGGGAATTAATCTTCTTTGCGCATCAGGTGTAATCTCTACGCTGTTGTACTATAATAGTAGAAAACGAAAGGAGGCGGCACTCGCATCACAGGAAGAGAATAAGACTATTTCATCGTATGCCGATGAATGGAAGGCACTCTATGAACGTTCCAATGAGTCAGTCGTTAATCTTAACGGCAAAGTAGATGAACTCTATGAAGAAATCAATCAGTATCGTATTACGATACGTAATCTTAGGGACGAGAAGAACGATTTGAAGCTTGCCTTGCATGAGGCACAATGGAACAGATGCATCAAGGATGGATGTCAACTTAGAACCCCACCAAGAAAACGAGATTCTTTAGAAGCATTAGTTGAAAAAGAAGAGAGTGAGATATATCGTGACAGGGAGGATTAAAATATGGTTAAGTATCTGAAATTACTCATACAAGTTAATAGCGGACATTCTAGCAAGGCATTCTTCTTAGTGTCCGTTACTTTAATAGGTTGCTTGATGCTCTTGGTGGTCTGCTTCATCTTAGTGTGGGAAGTAGTGACCTTTGGTACTATCAAGACAGACCTGATGGGATTGAGTGCATTCGTTGGTAGTGTGGCTAGTTTGTTCGTCACGGCTGGCATTACCAAGACGATAGGGGAACGTGGCGAACACAAAAGCGAAAATGAAAAATAGACTATGGCAGACTCAAGTATTTTAAAACCATTCATCCTCTCATTTGAGGGTGGATTTTCCAATAAAAAGAGTGATAGGGGAGGCGCAACGATGAAAGGCGTGACCTTAGAGACGTTCCGTAAAGTTTATGGTGCTAGTAAGACCGCATCGGACTTGAAGAAGATAACCGATGAACAATGGCATCATATATTCAAGAAATATTATTGGGATGCTTGCAAGGCAGACCAAATCAACAATCAGTCGGTGGCTAACCTTTTAGTTGACTTCACTTACAATAGTGGAGTAAGCAGAGCCGTACAAAAGATTCAGACTATCGTAGGAACAAAAGCTGATGGTATCATGGGTAACATGACCTTGACTGCTATCAATTCATACAAGCAAGGTCAATGGGCTTTGTTCGATAAACTGAAGGTGTCACGAATTGCTTTTCTTAATGCGATTGTGAACAATGACCCAAAGCAAAGTGTGAACCTGCATGGTTGGCTTCGTAGAGTAGGGAACATACAATACGGAAAGCTCGTATGTAATAACGGAAAGATAATCACTTGGTAATATATATAGGGTGCATCTTATGATACACCCTGTATTTATATACTTAAATTCTTGACAATCCAAGAACCTATTGTAGTATTCTCTTCTTTAGCTTTTTGTTTTATAACCTCTGCAACATCTTTAGGTATTCTAATGTGTAAATATACATGATTTAGTGCTTTTCGTCCAGATCCTTCTCTTGCACCGCCTCGTTTACATGTTTTATTACTATTCATATCTAGTATTTTATTCTAGTTTTTAATAAATCCTTGACATTCCGGTTGGACAGAATGACGTGCCGTATTTCTTGTCAATCTCACCCAAGTAGATTTCAATCTCGTTATTTGCTTGAAGAAGCTCGCTGACGATGCGGTTCTTATTTTCCCAATACCAATCATCATAATCTTTGCTATCGTGGTCATCGGGAATATCGTCCGAATATTCCATAAGTCCGTCAATATCATCAATCATAGCGACCTCTCCACAATCCGCACTAAACGACACACCATCTAATCCTGACAATCTGATTTCTTCATTCAGTTTATCAATCTTTGCGAGAATGCCGTTTTCGGAAGATTCTGCGCAATTATCAATATTGGTATGAAGTTCATGTCGCAAGCCACACAATCTAGTAATCATGTCTGCTTGTTCCTTTGTCATACCCTTACTGATGGCAATCTCTTCATTGTGAGCATTTCTTTCGGCTGCACTATTTTTGCGATACTCGTATTGTTCTTTATTAAGATAAGCCATAAAGTTGCTTTGACCGTGATAGCGAGGGCTTAGATGTATTGTTATTCTTCGTGCTTGCTAATATGAATGTCGATTTCAACTTCTATTGGTTCTTCGTCATCCCAAGTTGGAACGTCTATACCTAAGTCTTCACAATAGCTTTCATCAATATCAAAAACATGGCCAACTCCATTGCTTTCCCAATTAAAGAATCCTTTGACAGGTGGAGTAGTAAATAAATGCAAACATCCATCATCATCGCAAGCTATAAAAGCTAGCCTATTTTCAAGGAATATTGGTTTCATGTCTTATGCCTTATCCGTGTTGGCGAGGGCTGATAAAAATTGTAATTTTAGTTTCTTAAACATAACCTTTTGGTCAAGGCTATCGGAAAAACAAAGAGAAATAGACTCTTTTAATTGTTCGTCCGTTCGGCAATCTATATAATCTGCATAAATAGCTTCAATATAGCTATTATACTTATTAAAATCATATTTTATAGAGCCGTCAGATAGGTGAACAATATTTTTTGTCCTTCTATCTATATTCTTGTTCTTTGGAACGTATAAAGTATTACTCATCATTTAATTCTTTTAGTGCACAATCCAAAAGCTTATCAATATCCATTGATAGCGAATAACAGTTCTCATCATCTATTCTTTCTAGCTTTCTTCGAGCACGATTTATTAATTCTATTAAATTTTCTTTATTCATATATATTCGCTTATCCGTGTTGCGTAGGGCTTAATTGGTTATTAACCTTGTTTCTTAATTACATTGCAAAGATACAAATAATTATTGAAAGATGCAACTAAAAACCAAACATTTTCTTTGCAATTAATAATATTTTGCAGAAAAGAGTAGTATCGTAAGGTTCATTAACAGAAAAGACTTATTTTTCACTTTTCTTGTTTTGCAAAAACGAAGTCTATAATTTATATGGATATAGTAATATAAATGTTTATCTTTGCACCCAAAAAGGAGTTAGGTATGCAGCTTAGATTTGATTGGTGGCGTTGGCTCGTTACCATATTGGTAGGTTTCTTCATCATGCTGATGATGTACGGATGCCGGACAACAAGATATGTAGAAGTGGAAAAGGTGGTGCGAGACACTACTACTTATGCTCATTGGGACTCAATCGTCAATGAAAGGGTCAGGCTCATTCGGGATAGCTTGCTCTCGTATCATTGGGAGCAGACCGAAAAGCAGGTTAAGGATTCCACATACATCAAGGATGATGTCAAGACAAGGGTAGATGAGAACGGAAAGGTGCTAGGTAAGGATTCTACTCACATAGAGATAAGATACAGGGACAGCAAGGAACTATCCAAGGTTCGAGATAGCCTTATTCATTATAAGGAGATAGCAGAGCGAGCAAGTATATACAAGGCTCAGAGGGACAGCCTCAACAGAGAGTTGAGTATTATCCAGACCAAAAAGGAATATATAGAGAAAAACTTGGAGGGATGGGACTTGTTCTATTGGAAATTCGGAATGATTTCCTTTTGGGTCGTTTCCTTGACGCTGGTAGCAATGATTTTCTTTCTCACGGTAAAATACAAGAAAAAGTTTTTTCATTAGGTTGGTTTTTAGTTATTAAGGTTTTAGATAGGTTTTTAGGTAACAACTTATGGAGCAGCTGCCAGTGATGGTGGCTGCTCTTTTTGTATTTTGAAAATGCCTTAGTGTGCAAAACGTCACAAATGCGAGTGGTTTAATGTGTTTTTAGTTTCGTATACGCAACTAAAAACAAAGAATAATGTTAAGAAAGCATAATATACATATATTATCACATTAAAGTCTTTGCATATTGAAAATTAATTAGTATCTTTGCAGCGTGCTTTGTTGGTGCTGACACGCTTACATGAATCAATAAGATTTTCCGTGGCGAAAGCCACATCACGATAATCCTTACCTAGATTTCGGTGTCAGACGAATGAAGGGTAAGGATTTCTTTTTAGAATCCTTATTTTTGAGTCGAAACTTTCTTAGATAGCTCTAAGTTGCTATGGGTTATAATTATTGGAGTAGGCGAAACACAGATAAGTTAAACAAATAAGGAATTTATGGGAAAGCATTATTTACATATACGTATGGACTTGGTAAAGAAGTATACCTATGGTGCGTCATCATCAGAAGTGAAGGCGCACAAGGAGACGCTTTGCTTTGCTATTTGGTGTAAGATGCAACACAGAAATTCTGTAATATTCAACTTAACCATTAAGGATGTAAAGAAAAAACTCGGTGTAGGCTATTCAAAAGCAAGAAAATTGCTAAAGGATGTCAAGGAGGATGGACTCTTTACAGAACTTGGAAACGGGCGTTTTCTCGTGAATACGTTCCGTAACAAAGAAAAGAAGTCCAACAAAAAGGGCGGTAGCTTCCAAGGGGCTTACGTTTGTCGTATTCCTATTAACAAGGACTATAAGCTAAAGGAGTTATATTCTATAGTAAACAACATTTTGTACACATCAGTTATTAGTGGCGCTCGTCAAGACTGTTTTAACGTTGGTAACAATGATTGTGCTTGGCATCAACTAACTACTAACTCGTTTGCAAAGGTTGTGAATATGGGTCATGGCTCTATATGCCGAATCAAGAAGAATCTTATCAGCGAAGGTAAGATTAAGTCCACGTATGCGGAAATGCACATGGCAGATGATAGAAACGAGGGAGAGATGGAACGAACATTGCAAAGGTTTGGTCGTAGGAACTTTACGTTTAATGTAGGTAATCTGCACTATTTAATCATACCTTGCTCTTACTCTTTTGGAGACCGAGAGACTTCTGTTGCAATCAAGCACAGAATCTATGGTTATAAGTTAAAGGGACATCGAATGCAAATAAAGGAAAATTGTACAATAGGAAATCTACCTGATGGCTTCTATGCTGGGTAAGTTCTATTTTGGACATTTTCATATTAGTAGTTAGTTGGATTCTATGTTTAGGGAGTCTTTAATATGCTAACGTGTTCCTTAGTATATTACGTGTTATTATATATATACGAGATTATGAAGAAGTATGAATGTTATATAAGTTTAGCTGGAAATGTGTGTGGTGACAAAGGAAGTTATTACTATGCGTTTGATACCTTTGAAGGAGATAAAAAGATTGATTGTGCTGTGACAAATCGGAGTATTTCTGCATATCCAAAGGCACGTTTCGTTCCGATTCTGTACAAAGCATTAAGAAAATGCAGAGGTGAGTTTCAAGTTTGTGTGTATTTGCCAAAAGACTATGATTTTGTAGAATTACCTAATGGTGAATATCAAATATCAGCTTCGTACTCATGTTCCGAGATAACTGAGTACACTTATAAGTGCAGCGACAAAATAACAATAAAGAAGTTTGATGAAAAAAGTAAAAGATGTTTGGATGTACAACAAAAAGCAGAAGATATAAGAGAAATTAACGAAAATGAAGAATTACGCAAGTCAATAGACAAAGAAATGAGGGCGAAAAATAAAAACACCAAAAAAGGCTTGCACAAAGAAAGATTAGTTCCAAACTATATTTGCTATACTGATGGTAGCTGCGATAATTATTCCACTCATAAGGCAGGTGGTTCTGCTTATATCGTTGTGAATACATCTACAGGAGAACTTGAAAAAGTAAAAACGCATCATTGTTTGCATACGACAAATAACCGAATGGAAATGTTAGCGATAATATCAGCAGTTAATTATTGTCCGAAAGGTTCGGTTATAGAGGTTCGAAGTGACTCTAAGTACGCATTGAAGATGTTCCGTTATACAGATTGGGAGATAGGACAAGATATTAAAAACCCAGACTTAATCAAGTTGTATCGTAAGTGTGCAAAGGATAAGCTTGTTATTTTGACTTGGGTAAAGGGACATAATGGTGATGATTTGAACGAGCAAGCAGATTGCTTGGCTTTTGGCGCATATGAGAAAGCATTAAAAGAGAATGGCTTACCAATGGCTCCTGAGAAGTATCGTGCTATGAGACGAGGCAAGCAGACGGTGTTTGAAACAGATAATTAAAGAAAAATTTGATTTATTATGAAAGAGTTAGGTTTTGATAAGCTATACGTAAAGTTTAGCAATTTATATTGTGAGTATCGTAGTAGAAAGCAATTCTTGAAGTGGTTGAAATCCGAAAAGAATCTTTCTGAAGAGTTGTTTGAAGTAACGCCAAGTGAAGGTGGTTCGTTTGACGTTGTGTTGTCTTTTGAAGAGATAAAGGACTTATTTCCGATTATGGAGAACTCATTGCCTAAGTATGAAAACGATTTAAAGCAAGTTTTGTTGGCCATAAAGGAAATGGGACAGCTTGAAGTCGCAAAGATATGGCATGAGGATGATTGGGGTGATGGCTTTGTAGAGGATTTTTGTAAAACTCATGATATTTAATGAAGATACGGACTTTTGAACTATGTGCTGGATATGACTCTCAACTGATGGCTTTGGAACGACTGAAGAAGAAACATCCTGATTTCGATTACGAGTGCATCGGCTGGTCTGAGATAGAGCCAAGTGCAATAGCCTTGCATAATGCTTGTTTTCCTAGTCTATCCGAAAAGAACTTTGGAGATATGATCAAGATAGACTGGAGCAAGGTTGCTGACTTTGACTTGTTGACATATTCAACACCTTGCCAGTCTGTTTCACAAGCCGGAAAGCAGAAAGGAATAGAGGAGGGAAGTAATACCCGTTCCTCTATCCTTTGGTTCACAAGAAACGCCATTATTACCAGGAGACCGAAATACCTCTTGATGGAGAACGTTGAGGCTTTGGTTCAAACAAAGTTCATCGGGTTCTTCAATAAGTGGCGTAAGGAGTTGGAATTCTATGGATATGTCAACTATGCTAAGGTGATAAATGCAGCCGATTGTGGTGTTCCTCAGAACAGAAAGCGTGTCTTTATGCTCTCTATACGAAATGATGGAGAAAAGACCGATTATCACTTTCCGAGAAAGATAAAGCTGGAGAAACGCTTGGTTGATGTCTTGGAGGAAAATGTGGACGAGAAGTACTTTTTGAGCGATGCCCTGCTATGTAAAGAGAAGTTCGTGTCAAATGAATGGAAAGAGCCTATGAGTGCAGCTATAAGAACACGTTCTGAAGGAAAGTGGATAAAAGGCGAAAAGCATAGTCCAAAGGTTGAGCTTGGAAAGAATATAGCCAATACCATTACATCTGCGAGCAAGGACTCCTTGGTTGTTCTTGGAAATGCAAGGTTACGCATTAGACGTTTGACTCCGAGAGAACTTTTCCGTTTGATGGACGTTGACGAAGAATACATAGACAAAATGCTAGAAAGTGGAGTGTCGAAGTCAAGTCTTCAAAAGGCTGCTGGTAATTCAATAGTTGTAGCATGCATGGAAAGGATATTAGAGGAACTTTGGTTTCCTGAAAGTAAAGTAAAGGTCGCTGATGATGGTCAGCTATTTCTATTTTAAATATAGACAATATGATTTTTTTGAATAATAAAGAGAAAAAGGAGAAAGCAAATGCTATCTCATACAGGGTAGATGAGTACATCTGGGGGCGAAAGGATTTTGTTACCGATTGCCCCTATGGTGAGAAAGGCAGATATACCAACGCCATTAATAAGGTTGGTGATTTGGGATGCAATACTTGTGAATGGCAGGTAAAACACGACCCAAGAGCGCAAGTTGTGATGTGCTCCCATCCAAAGGTGGAGAAGAGCGAGGTTAAGAAACTTTTTAAAGATATGTGATATGGATAAGGAGAAATTAAAGAAAGATTACGAGAATGCTTGCAATGCTTACTTGGAGGCATTCTGTGAGAAGCATGAGTTTTACGGATTGGATAAACCGGAGACATATTGGATAGGAGACCAAGTTGGAGGAATAGCCAATTGCGGTGATTTTACCTTCGATATGGCTACTATTGTAACTGATATTGACAATGATGCTCCAGAGGAAGAGTTGTTGAAATGGTACGATTACACTTTAGAAGCTAGTGAGTTTAATTTGCCTATTCCAAACTTCGACCATTGGCTTATGGGGTGTCCTATAACATCAAGCAAATGGTTTGAAAACATGCGAGCAAAGCGTAAGGAGTTTGTGGATTTGTTAAAACAAGAAAACGAAAGGTTGAAAAATGGAAAGAAGTAATCTTTTTAATCATTTGTTGAGGATATATGATGAAGGTCTCAGTATGAAGACTACCGAACTTGAATATGGTACACTTGAAGTTACTGTAGAAAATCGAAGCCAAGACAAGAAAATTACATTCTTAGCAAAGGGCATGGAGGATGCCAAGCAGAAAGCAGCGGAATGGCAGGTTGGACAAATGCTCTTGAATTGCGATGATTTCGAGGAGGTTGTTATGTTCTTGACTCAAAGAAAGAAGCTTAAAAAGGAAATGTCAAATGGATAAGAATTTTAGAAGTTGTTTTTGTTGCGTCCATTTCCTGGAAATACAAAATACAAGCACAGGAAATGTTTTGAAATGCAAGAAAGGTAGCACAGTGGAAGTAAAGGGGAAGCGACTGACAGAAATCGCTGCAAGATGCAAAAATTACAAAGCGTGAGGCACACGTTAAAGAACATAGTAAGATGAAATTAAGGATAAAGGTAATTTGTAGCATAAGTATTTGAGAAAGTGAAAAATGTAAAAACTGTGAAATAAATGGTAGAAACTATATTAAAAAATTAAATAATACTAACACAATAAAGAAACACATTAAAACATTTGCATATTACAATAATTCTTTGTATCTTTGCATCGTGATTAAGAAACAAATGTTATTAATTAAAATGGTGAGACACACCTCAAAAACTGGGAATAATGACAAAGAAAGAAATTTTAAAACAATGGCTTGATGAGCCGAAAGTGAAATATTGTGGCAATTCAAATTTCACGTTAGGTTATGGTGATGGCTGGGATTGGGTTAAAGATGTCCTACGACCAGCTATTACGAAGAATGCGATGTTCCTCAGGTTCTTGGAGCATGGTTTCTGTGAGATAGAAGAATTTCTGAAATCCAAGTCCGAGAAACCGAGCGAAGAGGATTGTACTTTGTATTCTGTTGGATACAAAGATGGAGTCAAGGATGCCATGATTGCGATAAAGAATAGATTTGAAAAATTAAAATTTCAAGTTCCGGAAGCCCTTGATTAGGCTACAGCGATTATCCATTCAATCGTCCGGAGCGGATTAGCCTCAGCCCCCGAATGGATTTGGGGAGCTACGTTAGGGATGAATGCATAGGCACGTCAGGATGTCCGTCCAAGTTCTGCCCTCTGCGGTTCGTGGTTAAAAGTGGCGAAAGCTGCGGTGCTGCGGACAAGAAACCACCCTATAACATTGGCGATGGGCGCACAACCCCACTTTGGTGGGAGATTTATTTATTAATTTAAATTGATTTTTTATGATTTACGTAAGGAGCAAGGATGGTAAGGCATTGATGCCAAGCGAGCGTGGAGGGAGGATAGGTTATCTTCTTCGCCACGGCAAGGCTCATGTTGTCAGCCGTGTTCCGTTTGTCGTTCAGTTGGATTATGAGAGCACCACCTATACGCAGGAAGTGAGCCTTGGCATTGATGCTGGCTCAAAGCACATTGGCGTTTCGGCGAGTTCCGAGAAGAAGGAGCTGCTTGCAGCGCAGGTTGAGTTAAGAAATGATGTTGTGAACTTGCTTTCTACTCGCAGGGAGTTGAGAAGGACAAGGCGAAACCGCAAGACACGTTACCGCAGGTCTCGTTTTAACAACAGAAAGAAGAAAGATGGTTGGCTAGCACCTAGTGTTAAGCAAAAGGTTGAGAGTCACTTGAAGGTTATCCGCTTGGTTCGTAAGTTACTTCCAATAACGAAGACAACAATCGAGGTTGCTCAGTTCGATGCGCAAAAGATTAAGAGACCCGACATCCAAGGTGAGGAGTATCAGCAAGGTGAACAAATGGGTTTTTGGAACGTGAGGGAGTACGTTTTGGCTAGGGATGGACATAGGTGTGTTCATTGCAAGGGCAAGAGCAAAGACCATATTCTGAACGTTCATCATTTGGAGAGCCGCAAGACAGGTGGCAATTCCCCTAGCAATCTCGTGACTCTATGTGAGACTTGTCACAAGGCTTACCATCGTGGGGAGTTCGAGTTGAAAATCAAGCGTGGAAATTCCTTGCGTGATGCAGCCGTTATGAATATTATGCGTTGGGTAGTCTATGAGCGAGCGAAGGAAGAATTTGAGAACGTTCACTTGACTTATGGTTATGTAACCAAGCATACTCGCATTGAGAATGGTATCGCCAAGACCCATGCAGCCGATGCTTTCTGTATTGCTAAGAACGTAAACGCAATGCGGTTGAGTTCCTTCTTTATGTGCCGTTGTGTACCTCGCCATACGAGAGTGTTGCACGTAGCCAACCCTAAGAAAGGTGGCATCCGCAGGAGCACGATAGCCTCTCACAAGATTGGCAAATCTCGCTTTCAGCGTTTCGACATGGTACGCTGGAGAGGCAAGGAATGCTTTATTTTTGGCAGCACGCATGGTAATGTTGTATTGCGTAAAATTGATGGTGTAAAGGTGCATGAAACGCAAGCTGTGAGTGCCAAAACGATAAAGTTTTTGAAAAGAATTAGAAATAACATTTTAGTTGAAGAAATAGTATCTATAAGTTGAATTATTATGGATTTAGGAAAGGCGATTAAGACAATTAGGGTAAGCAAGGGCTTGACCCAACGACAACTGAGTAAGGCTATCGGTTGTAGCGAGACAAATATGTTGTTTATGGAGACCGGAAGAACGTTTCCACGCAAGAGTAAGATTGATGCAATATGCAAGGTATTGGAGATTCCGATGTCTTATTTGTTGATGTTTGCTATTACACCGGATGATATTCCGGAAGATAAACAGAGTTTGTACACAAGCATCGTTGAGCCGATGCGTAACGAATTTATTAGGGAGTTATTGCGATGAAGAAATACTATTATTTTGTGGCTAAGTATGTCAAGCATGGCATAACACGAACATGTACAGGCACACAAGAGACGGATGAAGGCTATTTTGATTTTATCTGTGCTGGAAATTTTATAGCACAAGAAAATGATGTTGATTACAAGGATGTAATTGTAACTTTTTGGTCTGAGATTAATTCAATAATGTTTGATAAATATAGGAATAAATAACATAAAAATGGTTAAATTCGAGTACGAAGGCAATATCATTTGGAAAAATTACGATTTCTATTTCATGCCTTGTGTAGGAGATTATGTTGTAATAAACAATCTTACATACAAGATTAAGTCTCGTGTGTTCAAGTGTCAAGGAAAGACTGTAAAAGTTGTTTTAAAAAAGGTTGATAATGAAAATACGAATAGTTAAACATGTTTGTGCCGATGGAGTAGAAAGAGGTATCTTGGAGTACCGCAACCATTGGTGGGAGAAGTGGAAGCCATTGCATCAGGACGGAAAGCTGGCTTATGTTTCATATATGGGAACGAAACCTTGTAAGTCTGTGCAAGAAGAGTGCTTCGATGTATTAGGATTGAGCGATGAATCGAGAAATACCCGTGAGCAGATGTCCCGTTATATCTTGGATGCCGAAGAGGTATACATTGGTGCAAGAATTGGTAACGAATATCATATCGGCTATGATGTTGATAATGATGAGAGTTTGGAAACGCTTAGGAATTTGGAGGAATAGTTATGCTCGGAAAGATCTTTTCGGTTAAGACCGATATTGTATATCGTAGAGAGGAGAGTTTGAATCTCTTTAAAGGCAAGAAAAAACTTGATAAGGTGGTGTCCGGTCGGGTTCTCAGAGAACAAATTAAGTTGTTTGGTTTCATTGTCAGAACAAAGTATATTTATCAGATTTGCTGCCCATCAGTCGATATGAATGATACCCATGAGGTTTGCACATTGAATAGGGTTGAGGATTTGGTGAGAACAGAGTGCTATAACAAAGTTGTTGAATATTCTAATAGAAAGCATCATGCCTAGTGTAAATTGTTTCAGAAGAGTCTTGTTGAACGTAGGTGGCAAGAAGATAGTCATAAGTGTTCCGAATGGAATGACCGTAACCGAAGTGAATAAGGTTATGGTCGTTACTAGGGCTTATCTTCAGCAGTATGTATATGTCGAAATGGTCTTAGCAGAGTGCTTTATGCAGAAAATCGAAAAAAGTATTCTGAAGAAGAAATGCGTTAGGTTTGAAGTTAAGAAGAAGTGGGTGGACTGCAAGAAGAACCTTCGAAAGGTGGTTAAGTATTATGACGCTTATGTTCCTAATGCAGATTTCAATAACGAATTCGCAATGACGTTTTATGACAAGATTAGTGGAGACTTGTATAAGTTGCGAGATAAGATTGCTTTAAGATTACAGAACTTAGGGATTGGTGAAAAATCGGGAGTTTATGCGAATGCAATCATTCTGTACAATCTGACCAACCTTTGTTTGGGAACTTATGAGAATATCATCCGTAAGCTGTATGAAGATTTGCATGTTAACTTAATGCAAGCGTTCAAGGACTTTGCTCCTATATTGGCATTTGAAAATTCTTATGACTTCATGGCATTGGTGATGGATAAGGATTTCAAGAGATTGGCTGACCATTTGATGACTAAAGAAATTCTTTCTTATTTCGATAAGGTAAGAAAAGGTGTCTTTGACGAACAGACTTTGAATGAGGCGGCTATCAACGCAACGGAAGACCTGAAGGACGATGAGAAGGATTTACAGCGAACTTATATAGGAATTAGTGACTTTATGAAGAGTGACTATCCTTTGGAGAGTGTGACATCTAAGAAAGTCAGCTGATGAAGATTGAACCAAGTGAGTTCTTGCCGATAGGTAATGAGTTTCAGAAAATCTTCGGTGTAAGCTTTGGAAAGTTCATTGATATGCGGTTTCTTTTGGCAAGAAAAGAGCTGGTCTTCAACTTGCTGAAGTTCACAGACTGGCTTGAAGAACGTTATCCGGATGAGTGTTCCATTGATGGAGTGAGTTACAATGCGGTTGTCGAGCGAAAGTTTGGCAAGCGAGGTGTTAAAATGATTAAGAAGTTGATAGGATGAAGTACAAGGGTAGTAAGGCTAGAATCGTGCATGAGATATTGCCGATTATGCTGGACAAAGAATATGATACGTTTGTTGACGCTTTCTGTGGTGGATGTAGTGTTATTGAAAATGTTCCGGACACGTATCGCAGGATTGCCAACGATAAGAATAGGTATCTTATCGAAATGTGGAAGTATCTTCAGAATGATGGGTTTGTCTTCAACCATATTAGCAAGACGTTGTATAACTTTGCACGAGACTGCTATCATGGAAAGAATAATTACTTCACGGAAGCTGGTGTTGGACTAATTGGCTTTATGGCTAGCTTTAATGGTCGTTTCTTTGATGGTGGCTATAGCGGACATAATGTAGTTGGCAAGAATGGAAAGGTAAGAGATTACATAAGGGAGCAGATAGAAAATACAATGCGTGATGTGCCTCTTCTCAAAGGTGTTGAGTTCTATAGCGGCAGTTATGATGAACTTGTGATACCGGATAGGAGTATAGTGTATTGCGATTAGCCTTACAAAGCTACGAAAAAGTATGATGTATCAAAGAACTTCGATTACGAAAGTTTCTATATATGGTGCATGGAAATGGCTAGAAGAGGTCATAAGGTATTTATCAGCGAATACCAGATGCCGCAAGAGTTCAGATGTGTTTGGGAAAAGGAAGTAACAAACTCTCTCAACCCGAATATCACAAAGAGACCAGTCGAAAGGTTGTTTACTATTGATTAGAAAGAAGAAATGAAAGAAACTTATTGCTTGGAGGATACGCTTTACAATACAAAGCGTTACTTCACTATAGAGAATGGAGTGGTATCAGGAACAGAACTTGCACAGGAAGACTTTAACGTATTTCTTGATCTTGCAAGTCGGCTTGGCTATAAGGTGGTGAAATTATTCAAGTTCCGGAAGCCCTTGATTAGGCTACAGCGATTATCCATTCAATCGTCCG
>ERZ1026874.23-NODE-23-length-112357-cov-22.668519_pt1 | contig 112357 bp, 96 predicted proteins | sample MGYA00380167_ERZ1026874 | MGnify/ENA primary metagenome ERZ1026874 (study PRJEB33269, sample SAMEA4719803) | human gut metagenome | biome: human-associated habitat; feature: organic feature; material: feces | place: Cameroon | collected 2013-10 ...
CTCTCGAAATCGTTATATCCATTCGCAATCCGGACTATCGTCCTTCTTGCTCATGTCTGTTTGCTCCCCTCATAGAAATCCTGCTTTGCCTGCAAGCAGTCACGCAGGATTTTATGGGTGAGCTTATTATACCATATTTATTGCCTTTTTTGGTACAGTTTTGTATAATTGAGATATTAGAGTCCTAAGAAAAAGCCGATGTATCTGTAGGCAGCAGAGGAGGCATATTTATGGCGGATTCGCAAGAAAATAAGCAGAAGGAACAAAATGACGTTTCTGAGAAAAATTTTATGATAGAAAAGATCAAGGAACGTCCGGTAAATAAGAAAAAGCTGTTGCGCAGGACTTTGATCACGGTTTCCATGGCGGTGATCTTCGGTCTGGTGGCCTGTTTCACTTTCTTGGTTTTGGAACCGGTGATCAGTAATTGGTTGTACCCGGAAGAGGAACCACGGGTGGTGGTATTCCCCGAAGATCAGGATGAGATGTCTCCGGAGCAGATGTTGGCAGAGAATATGCAGCAGGAGAATCAGAACAGTCAGTCTTCTTCTGTTCCCGGTGAGGTTATGGAACAGGAGCAGATCCGGGAATTGTTATCCGGAATCATATTGGATCTGGATAATTACAAACAGATTTACAGTGCTCTTACCCAGTATGTGGCAGAAATGAACCGTTCCATGGTTACTGTGACAGGAGTGTCATCCGGTGTGGACTGGTTCAATAATGTAAATGAGAGCAAGAACCAGTCATCCGGTGTGATCATAGCGCAAAATGGCAAGCAATTACTGATTTTAACCGATTATTCTCCGGTAAAACAAGCAGATGACATTATTGTCACATTCAACGAGGGCACCCAGGCAGATGCATCTTTGAAGGAAAAAGATGAGACTACAGGTCTGGCGGTGATTGCCGTAGAGCTGGATACTCTGAATAAAGATTTTCTGAAGAATGATATTACGATCGCTACTTTTGGATCTTCTAATATCAAAGATATTGCCGGACTTCCGGTGGTGGCTTTGGGGCGTCCCATGGGTACGAACGACTCACTGGGATATGGCATCATTACTTCTTCCGCCAGTGAGTCGGCGGCATCGGATACCACTTATCGGATTCTGCAGACGAATATTGTAGGCAGTCAGAATGCAGGCGGCGTATTATTCAATCTTCAGGGACAGGTCATTGGTATCATTACCAATGGCAAATCTGCCACAGATATGAAAAATATGGTTTGTGCTTACGGTATTACGGAATTGAAGCGTCATATCGAGAAAATGTCGAATGGAGAAAAATTCGCCTATCTGGGTCTTAAGGGTGTGGATGTCACAGAGGAAGCTAACAGCGAACTTGGGGTTCCTTACGGAGCTTATATTAAAGAGGTAGAAATGGACTCTCCTGCAATGCTGGCGGGAATCCAGCAGGGAGATGTCATCACAGGATTCGGTGAACGCGTGATCATCAGCTTTGACGAGTATACGAACTCTCTGCTCAGTATGAAACCGGGAGATAGTGTAGAACTGACGATTATGCGGCAGTCACAGCAGGAATATAAAGAGATGAAATTCGACATCACATTAACGGTGTTGAAATAGATTGACAGAAAGGTTTGGACAACAATATGAAATTTATAAAAGAGTTAAAAGAAGGCGACAGAGTATTTGATATTTATCTGTGCAAACATAAACAGGAGGCTGTTACCAAGAACGGTAAACCCTATGAAAGCGTGATTTTACAGGATAAGACCGGAACTATCGACGCCAAGGTATGGGAGCCGAACAATCCGGGCATCGGTGATTATGATGATCTGGATTACATAGAGGTATACGGTGATGTGACAAATTTCCAGGGGCAGCTGCAGATCAGCGTGAAGCGTATCCGTGTCTGCCGTGAGGGAGAATATAATCCTTCCGATTATCTGCCGGTGAGCTCCAAAGGCATCGACACTATGTACAATGAATTAAAGACTCTGATCGGAAGCATTAAGAACACCTATCTGCATCAGCTGTTGCAGGATCTGTTTATAGACGATGCTGATTTTGCAAAGAAATTCTGCAACTCTTCTGCAGCCAAGACAGTACATCACGGTTTCGTAGGCGGGCTGCTGGAGCATACTTTAAGCGTTACCAAGCTGTGTGACTACTACTGCTCTGCTTATCCTATTTTACAGAGAAATCTGCTTCTGACAGCGGCTATGTGTCATGATATCGGAAAAGTAAAAGAGATCTCTGCATTTCCGGTGAATGATTATACCGATGACGGTCAGTTATTGGGGCATATCGTGATGGGTGCACAGATGGTTGGGGAACGTGCCGCTAAGATCGACGGATTCCCTCACAATCTGCTGGCAGAATTACAGCATTGTATTCTGGCGCATCACGGCAAGCTGGAATACGGATCCCCAAAGGTGCCGGCGCTGATCGAGGCAGTGGCTCTGAATTATGCGGATGATACGGATGCCAAAATGGAGACCTTTAAGGAAATTCTGGAAAATAACAGTGAAAACAGTGGCTGGCTGGGTTACAACAGATTGTTTGAATCCAATCTGCGCGCTACCAAAATGGAATAAATAACAGAATAAATACTACAAATTCTATGAACAGACAGGAAAGAGAGGAAACATATGGAAATCAGTGCGTGTGTAAAATATGTGGGTGTAAACGATCATCAGGTAGATCTGTTTGAGGGACAGTATAAGGTTCCGAACGGAATGTCTTACAATTCCTATGTGATCCTGGATGATAAAATCGCCGTTATGGACACAGTGGATGGATTTTTCACCGAAGAATGGCTGAACAATGTGGAACAGGTTCTTGATGGGAAAATGCCCGATTATCTTGTTATACAGCATATGGAACCGGATCATTCCGCCAGTATTCCGGCTTTTCTGAAAAAATATCCCAAAGTCACAGTAGTATCCACAGCTAAGGGATTCCAGTTCATGGAACAGTTTTTCCCGGAGTTTTTCGCCGGTCAGGGATTGCCTGCGGAACAACGCATAGTTGCAGCGAATGATGGAGTCCTGGAGCTTGGACAGCACAGCCTGCATTTTGTCTATGCTCCCATGGTGCATTGGCCGGAGGTCATGATGACATATGAAGCAACCGAGAAAATACTGTTTGCGGCAGATGGCTTTGGCAAATTCGGTGCGCTGGATGCAGAGGAAGAATGGGCGGACGAAGCCCGCCGCTACTATATCGGTATTGTCGGAAAATATGGTCCCCAGGTACAGGCTGTTCTGAAAAAAGCGGCAGGACTGGACATTCAGACCATCTGCTCTCTTCACGGTCCGGTACTTAAGGAGAATCTGGGATTCTATCTGGAAAAATATGATAAGTGGTCTTCTTATCAGCCGGAAGAATCCGGAGTGGTGATTGCCTATGCTTCTGTCTACGGCAATACCAGAAATGCTGCAGAATACCTCGCGGATGTTTTGCAGGAAAAAGGACAGAAAACAGTACTATATGATCTGGCAAGATGCGATAAGGCAAAAGCTGTTGCCGATGCTTTCCGTTATGACAGACTGGTGCTGGCGGGTATTACTTATAATGGAGACCTCTTCCCCTGCATGCGCAGCTTTATCGAAGGTCTGACCGAGCGTAATTACCAGAATCGTAAGGTGGCAATCATTGAGAACGGCACCTGGGCACCCATGGCAGGCAAACTGATCCTTGGAATGTTTGAAAAAAGCAAGAATCTGACATTTACGGAGACTACAGTTAGCATCAAGTCTGCCATGAATGAGCAGAACAAGGGCGAGATCGGAAAGCTCGCTGAGGAACTTTGCTGAGAAAATTTTTCACACGCAAACAAGAGCCTGCGTAAGCTATTTTAGAATATGGCACTAAAGTACAAAAAAGTTTGCAGGTTACGGAAAGGCATAAGGATATTTATGGAATTTAAAAAGAACGATCGTGTAACGGTAACCATAGAGGATATGGGAAGTGACGGAGAAGGAATCGGTAAAGTAGACGGTTTTACCCTCTTTATCAAAGATGCCGTTATCGGCGATCAGGTGGAAGCCAAGATCATAAAAAGTAAAAAGCACTATGCTTATGCCAGATTAGAGAAGGTGTTACAACCTTCTCCTTTTCGTGTGGAACAGAAATGTGCATACCATAGACAGTGCGGCGGCTGCCAGCTGCAGGCACTCTCCTACTCCGAGCAGCTGCATTTCAAGGAACAGAAGATCCGCAATCATCTGATCCGGATCGGTGGGTTCGATGCGGAATACATTGATGAACGCATGCAGCCCATTGTAGGCATGGAGGAACCCTTCCACTATCGTAATAAAGCGCAGTACCCCATAGGAACTGATAGAGACGGTAATGTCATCACCGGTTTCTATGCCGGACGCACCCATACCATCATTGCCAATACAGACTGCGCCCTCGGTGCTTCCGAGAATCAGCAGATCCTCGAAACCATACTCTCCTATATGCATAAAAATAAAGTAACCGCCTATGACGAAGTTACCGGCAAGGGTCTGGTACGTCATGTATTGATCCGGAAAGGCTTCACCAGTGGACAGTTGATGGTATGTCTGGTCATTAATAAGAATATGACAAAAATGTCATACCATACTGCCGGAGTACAGAAGAATACGAATGAGTTTTTACCAAATCAGGGAGAATTACTGGAAGCACTGGCAGAAATAAAAGGTATGACGAGTGTGTCAGTCAGTATCAATACCGAGAAAACCAATGTGATCATGGGTACCGAGATCCATAATCTCTGGGGTGAGAGCACCATTGAGGATACGATCCACGTAAGAGACATGCAGAAAGAAAATTACCCTTATACCGGGGATGCATTAACCTTCAAGATCTCTCCTCTCTCCTTCTATCAGGTGAACCCTGTACAGACCGAGAAGCTTTACAGTCTGGCGCTGGAATATGCGGGACTGACCGGAAAAGAGACCGTTTGGGATCTCTACTGTGGTATCGGAACCATCTCTCTCTTCCTGGCGGGCAAAGCCAAAAAGGTATGTGGTGTGGAGATCATCCCCCAGGCCATCGACGATGCCAGAGAGAATGCAAAGAGAAACCATATTGAAAATGCTGAGTTTTTCGTGGGCAAAGCAGAGGAAGTCCTGCCGGAATTCTATAAAAAGGCATCCACAGAAGCATCTTCCGATGAAATGCTCCATCCGGATGTCATTGTCGTGGATCCACCCCGAAAAGGCTGTGACGATGCCTGCTTAAACACCATGCTCCGCATGCAGCCCGAACGCATCGTATACGTCAGCTGCGACTCCGCCACCCTTGGCAGAGACCTGAAGATCCTCTGCGATGGCGGATATGAGATTCGTAAAGTCCGCGGTGTGGACCAGTTCGGCATGACTGTGCACGTTGAGTGCGTGGTTGCACTACATCGGGTCGATATGTAAGAATCCTTGATTTGCGCGAAGGCAACGAGGAGAGTTCCGAAGAAACAACTGGCTGTAAAGCCAGTGTTTATGCGGAATTCGACGACTGCCCGCGAGTCGGGAAGTTTGTAAAACTTCTCGACTTCCGGCACTTTGAGCGACATATGATGTTCTCACAGAGTGATCGGAAAACCTACAAAAAGGCAATTTCAGACGGTGTAAATGGCTCGGTCGTTTTGGATGTGGGGTGTGGGAACACATAAAAGTACAGTTGCAGTAATTTCAAGTTATTCAACAGAATAAGAAACGTGAGAGACCGTTCATTTTCAAGTAATTGGAGATGAGCGGTCTTTTTCTATGCAATGGAGGATGTAATGGAAGAGATTAAGAGTATCAGAATTAGTGAGCTAAAGGACTTTAAAAATCACCCTTTTCATGTACGGCAGAACATGGAATTATAACGGAGGAACATACATGATTATCAGTGAAAGAATTTTTTACATAATGGAGCAGAAGAACATGAGCCAGTTGGAATTGTCGAGAAGAACCGGGATTGCAACAAGCAACATCAGTGACTGGAAAAAGAAAAAGACAAATCCAAAAGCAGACTGTCTATTATCCATATGTGACGCATTGGATATTACACCGGAACAGCTTTTAACGGGAAAAGGAATTGATCCGGAGTATAAAGATGCAGATATGGATTATGAAGTTACCAGGTCGGATATTAAGATATTAAAGCAGATTCATAGCCTTGGAGACGAACAGTATAAAAGATTGATGGCATATATGAAGGCATTGCAGAAACTGGAGCAAATGGAAAGCATTGTGGAGGAATAGAGATGGCAAATAAAATAGTTAGAGAAATTATTCATGCAAAGGGTATTGATATTGGAATTTACACGAAGGATTTTGAAAATGAATATATTTCGTTGACAGATATCGCAAAATACAGAAATGATAATGATCCCAGATTTGTCATTCAGAACTGGATGCGAAACAGGAATACAGTTGAGTTTTTGGCGGTCTGGGAAGAACTTCACAATCCGGATTTTAACCGTGTGCAATTCGAGGCGGTTAGAAGTGAGGCGGAACCAAACAGATTTGTTATGACACCGACCAAATGGATTGAACAGACAAATGCTATTGGAATAGCGTCGAAAGCGGGCAGGTATGGTGGAGGAACTTATGCACATAGTGATATTGCTATGGCATTTGCAACATGGATTTCTCCAGAATTTCAACTGTATATTATGAAAGACTATCGCAGACTGAAACAGGACGAAAATAGTCGCCTGTCATTGGATTGGAATTTGAACAGAGCATTATCAAAGGTGAACTATCGTATTCACACAGATGCAGTAAAAGAAAATTTGATTCCACCAGAACTAACACCGGAACAGATTGCCTATACATATGCCAGTGAAGCAGATCTTTTAAATGTTGCTTTATTTGGACAAACTGCAAAGCAATGGAAAAATAACAATCCAAGTAAAAAGGGTAATGTGCGTGACGATGCAAATTTAAATCAGTTATTGGTATTGGCAAATATGGAGAGCTATAATGCAATTTTAATTGAACAGGGAAAATCTCAATCAGAAAGACTCGTATTGCTTAGAAATTTGGCAATTAAGCAGATGGATACATTAGCCAGTATTAATTTATCAGCGGTTTCGGCACTTCCGGGAAGTGATATGTAAATTGAAGAAAGAAAAAATCAGAGTTTATTTGTATACCCGCGTTTCCACAACCATGCAGATAGACGGCTATTCTCTAGATGCACAGAAAACAAAAATGAAAGCCTTTTGTGATTATAATGAGTATGAAATTGCCGGTGAGTATGAGGATGCAGGAAAATCCGGTAAGTCAATAGAGGGAATCAGTATGTGGGGCAGGGCAAGTGCATTGTGGATGCGACCAGACTTGTACGCAGGCTGATTCCTTTGGAATGTGAACGCCTGATGGGATTTCCCGATTACTGGACGGACATACCAAAGGCAAGTGACAGTGCAAGATACAGAGCGCTGGGGAACAGTGTGGCGGTGCCATGCGTAGATTTTATTCTATGCGGCATCGCCATGTACTTATCAAAAATGGGAGAGGAGGAAGAGGATGTATATCTATCCCGATAACTTGAAGGCAAAGGCAACCATGTGGCTGTGGAGTTTAAAGGACTTAGCCATTGTCGGAATCATTATTTTATTCTCTGTGTTTGCGTTCGCCTATGCAGGGGTGTGGTTCCCGTTAGTCATCGCAGGAGCCTATCTATCGAAGAGAAGAGGTAGTGATAAGTGGTGCAAGCCATACCCCGCCGGCAGGGAATGATATGTATGCCCAGATTAAAAATTTCTATGTGGAACTGGCAGAAAAGAGCAACTTAAACGGAATCGAACTGGCAGCCTGGACTCATGCGGAATTTGTCCGTATCCATCCTTTTTTGGACGGAAACGGAAGAACCTCAAGACTGCTTATGAATTATCAGCTGCTGAAAAATGTTTTTTTACCGGTATCCGTGGCAAAAGAAGACAGACTGGATTATTATAATGCCTTGGATAAATATGCTGCAGAGGGAGACTTACAGCCATTCATGGAACTGGTTGCCACCTTAGAAGAAAAGCAGCTGGATAAGTACCTTGCCCATGTGCAGGAGCAGGAAATGAAGGCACCGACGCAGACAATGTAATAAAAAATGACAAGTAAATACCGCAGAGAATGAAGTATCAGACGAAAACGTTTGGTACTTTTTTTCTGCCCAAAAATCAAGAAACAGGAGGTATCCATGAATAAAAACAGAAAGAAAAACATGGTAACGGAGTCAGAAGCCGAGGCAAAGCTGAAAGGCTTTGAAGAGTGATAAAATATTCATTCCTTAGTAACCCATATTGTAAGATATGGCTGAACATACAGAAGTCAGTTCGAGTCGTAGTACCGAAGAAGTCTATGAAAATAGATAGAGGAAAGGACTTGACGGTTGTGAAAAGACAGACGCTATTTATCTGATACTTGAAGATAGCAGTTGCTCGAAGGAGGTTACTTATTTGAGGGTAGGTTGGAAACCGAGAGTAAAGGATAAGAACGCTTAGAGCTAGGAATAGATAGTGCAAGGCACAGGCACATCTTTGAACAACCGAACCGCCGCTTGCGGACCCGCATGAGTGGTAGTGTGAGAGGACGGGGGCTAGTCACCCCTTCCTACTCGATTTCAATTTTTTTCTGTATGTGGAAGGCGTCATTCCGACAATTTTTTTGAATACATTTTGGAAATAGGATTGGCTGCTAAAACAGAGGTAACTGCTGATTTCAGATAAGGTTTTATCTGTATAGCGAAGAAGACTCTTGGCTTCTTGTATTTTCGCATGGGTGATATATTCTCCAATGTTAAACCCCAGTTCTTGTTTGAAGTGTTCGATGGTATAGGTTCGGCTTCGGTGAATGTGATTTGCGATATCATTTATAGATATATTGGAATTTATATGGCTATTTATATACTGAATGCAGTCATACGTTTCTGCTGGAAGATTTGCCGGAATCTTGGATTGCGATACACGGGTAGCAAAATCTATTAACATATTAAACTGTAAGTTTGCAATTTCTGATACAGAGGTCATTTGTTCACATTCCTGAGAATAGGCATCAATTAACTGATAAGTTTGTTCTATATCAAGACCACCGGGAATGGCGGCAGTTTTACCAATGTGAGAAACAAGCGATATAAAAATATTTTTTGCCTGGCGTAGCGGAGTGTTTCCCACAATTCCCTCATGCAAATCATCTTTTTTGGCAGCTTCCAATAAAATGCTTCTTAATAAAGTGGGGTTGCCGGTTTGAATTAGATTTATAATTTGTTGTTCAAAAAAGAAAGTGCCATGTATATGTTCCTCTTCGCGTTTGACATAAGCGGTTAAAATTTGTGCAGAAGCGATATTTTCTTTATAGTTATCATCGATTAAATGAAAAGCAGTGGCGGAATCTAATTTGTTACCGTTTAGTGTGTATTCTATAAAAGCTATTGCATTGGCAAAACGTGAATAGGTATAGGATGGAAATGCTGATAGCTGATTCTTTATATCTTCTTTTGCTTCGTTTGAAAGTATATTTTCTTTTAGATAGTTCAAAATCATTTCTTCTGAAATAGCATTTGTAAAAACTGGTCCAATAAAAAGGAAAAGATTATTTTCTTTCTTTATTTTTACAATGCTGTAATACCCTGAATTTGTAGTAAACAAAATAGGATAGTTAGTTTCGCGATGAACGTACTGTGTAAAAGTCGTTTGAGCTACATAATTGTAATCCAGACCACTACTACATAGTAAGGAATCTCCCTCGAATAAAGCCACAGGAATATGTGAAAATGAGAAAAAATACTTGCAAAAGTATGAATAATCCATGATAAAAAACCTCGAAATGTACTAATTTATAATAACTAGAATTATTTTACAATACAGAAAAGAAAAAAACCAGTATGTTTATTATAGAAAATAATAAGATTCGAGGTGTGAGATGAAAAAACAAGCATTTAATCCATATTTGCCATCTTACGAATATGTGCCGGATGGTGAACCATATGTATTTGGGGACAGACTCTACGTATATGGAAGTCATGATGCCTTTGGTGGAAAAGGATTTTGTGTAAATGATTATGTCTGCTATTCAGCTTCAGTAGATGATTTGGGTGACTGGAGATATGAGGGGATCATCTATAAAAGGACACAGGATCCGGTCAATCCAAAAGGACATCAGTTTATGAATGCACCGGATGTGTGCCAAGGACCTGATGGAAGATTTTATTTGTATTACCAATTACAGATGGAAAACACCACTTTTGTTGTTTAATCTAATTGTCTCCGTTACAAGTACAATTTCGGGAAGCTCTGCTACCTATTACTGCAAATGGATTTTTGGTAATGATAACCTCGTAGCAATCGTGGGGGCAGTAGGAATGCTTGGAACGATTGTCGGATTCTTGATTTCTACGCCAATGATTAAAAAATTTGGAGCTCGTAATTCAATTTTAATTGGTTTGGCAGGTTCCGCATTATTTGCCGGAATCAGATGTTTGGCACCAGAAAATATCGTGATGTATGCAGTCACAGGTGCGTTAGGTAGTGGTATTCAAATTCCACTTATGTGTCTATATGGAGTTATTGCCGGATATGCAGTTGATTACAATGAGTACAAATATGATAAGAAGATGGTTGCAATTTCATCCGGAGCAGTAAGCTTTGGAAGCAAAGTGGGTAGTGGTGTAGGAACTATCATTTTGTCAGGTTGTTTATCACTCAGTGCCTATGACGCAACTCTTAAAGTGGCAACAGAATCTATGAAAATGGGAATCTATGCATTTTCAAATTTTGTACCAATTGCAATTAATGTGATTGTGTTTGTGATTTTCCTTGGATTTGATATTGAAAAGAAACTTCCTCAGATGAGAGCGGAAGTCGAAGCAAGAAGAAGTAAGTATTAAAATGGGAAAAAAGGACCATATGAGAGAAGGATTTAGATATGAGTTTTCCAAATGATTTTATGTGGGCCGAAGGGTATGGCCCTAGATTTGGCCTTATTTATGTGGACTATGTAACGAAGCAACGTATTATTAAAGATTCTGCATACGAATATAAAAAAATAATAGAAACGAAAGGGGAAGGATTTTAAAGATAGATTCTGTATATAATAAAGATGACTGTAAAGAAATATGAGATTTTTGAAAAACATTTTATGGCACAGGTAGAGGGAAATCCTTTCGATGTAGAGTTTTCTGCACAGATTATATCTCCGGCAGGAAAGGAAATAAGAGTGGAGGGCTTTTACGATGGAGAGGAATGCTTTGCTTTTCGTTTTATGCCAGCCGAATTGGGAGAATATACATATGTGACTCAAAGTCAGGTTTCATTTTTAAATAGAATAGAGGGAAAATTTACCTGTATAGAGAACGGAAAAGAAATCCATGGCCCGGTAAGAGTGCAAGATCAACATTGGTTTGCGTATGAAGATGGGAAATCTTATTTTGAGGCAGGGACTACTGCATATGGATGGATTCATCAGGATGCAGAACTTCAGGAGAAAACTTTAGAAACTTTATCTCAAGGATATTTTAATAAGCTACGTATGTGCGTTTTTCCCAAATGGTATGAGTACAATCATAGAGAACCACAGTTATATCCCTTCGAAGGAAATATAAAAAATGGTTTCAACTACGATAGACCTAATGTAAAATTTTTCAAACATTTGGATAGTTGTGTGGCTAAGTTAAAGGAATTGGATATTCAGGCGGATATAATTCTCTTCCATCCATATGAAGCAGAACATTGGCATTTTAATTATATGACAAAAGAACAGGATGAAAGATATCTTCGCTATGTAATTGCCAGACTATCGGCTTTCCACAATGTTTGGTGGAGTATGGCAAATGAGTATGATTTGATTACGGCAGGATACAAGAAAAAAAGGTCTGCATGGAAACATTTGATTCAATTTGTAGCAGACCATGACCCATATAATCATCTTTTAAGTATTCATCAATTAAATAAGATGTATGACCATAGGGACAAAAATGTAACGCATTGCTCTATTCAGAGAACAGAACTGTTTTTAACAGCAGAGTATACGGATACATGGCGGGAGAAATACAAGAAACCAGTGGTAATTGATGAGGGCGTATATGAAGGAGACTTAAATGCATGGTGGGGTGGTATCACAGCTCAGGAATTGGTGCGACGCTTTTGGGAAGCTGCTGCGCGCGGTGGTTATATGGGACATGGAGAATCCTATTATGGAGAAAATATATGGTGGAGTCATGGTGGTACGCTGGTTGGAGAAAGCCAAAGCAGAATCGCTTTTTTAAAGAGTATTATGGAGCAGTGTTCGCATATTCACTTTAGCAGTGAGTCTGGAACCAATAATATAGCAAGAGCTATCGATAAAACTCACAGTCAATTGATTTATTTTGGATTTTATCAGCCAAGGCAGTATGAGGTTCATCTTCTAGGTACAGGAAAGTATGATATTTATGTCATTGATACATGGAATATGATTGTAGAAAAACTGGAGAATTCTTATAGTAAATCTGTTTTGGTTGATTTGCCGCGTAAACCATATATGGTGATTCTTTGCATAGCGACAGAGGGTGCAGAGGGTGTTACCGCCTTTACGAGGGATAGTATTTTTGAGGAAATGAAATTTACCTCAGGGGGAAGAAAAATTTTAGGGTTTTTGAAAAAGATAGTACCACAATACTATTCTGGTATGTTAACGATGACGATTAATCAATGTAGTGCTCAGTCGGGTGGAGCGTTAGATGGATGGATAGGGGATTTCATTTTAAAAATAGCTAATAAAAAATAAAGGGAGACAATATGAGAATAAATTTAAATAATAGCTGGTTTTTTTCAAAAAAAGGTCAGTCGGCAGTGGAAGTTAATTTGCCTCATGACGCAATGCTGACAGAGCAAAGAGATGGTGCCTGTCATAATGGAGTCAATTCGGGTTACTTTCCGGGAGGGACTTATACATATGAAAAAGAATTGGAACTAACCCGGGAAAATCTGGGAAGTTCCATGGTACTTCACTTTGAAGGTGTGTATCAGAATTGCAAAATCTATCTCAATGAGAAAATGGTGGGCAGTCACAGATATGGTTATACAGCCTTTGATGTAGATGTCTCCAAGGACTTATGTGAAGGAAAGCATAAACTTCGCGTAGAAGTAGACAATTCTCTGGAGCCAAACTGTCGTTGGTATTCCGGTTCCGGAATTTACCGTCCGGTATGGCTGGCAGTAGATGAGCTTGTGGCTCCCCGCATTATTACAAAATCATATGAACCTGCAGTAATCGAAATACAGGCAGAAGCGGGTACAAAGGTTTCTATTTATGAAGGAACTGCTATGGTGGCAGAAGGTGAGGTAAATCAGACATCTATTCAGCTCACAGTACCAAATGCAAAGCTATGGACAGCAGAGACACCATATCTATATAGCTGTAAAGCAGAGAAGGATGGTAAAACTATACAGATGGAATTTGGCATTCGTCTCTTAGAATGGGATGCGAAAAAAGGCTTTTGTGTCAATGGAGAACGGATACTTTTAAGAGGGGGATGCATTCATCATGACCACGGTGTAGTGGGTGCTTGTGATTTCCGCACTGCAGAAGAACGCCGTATCGCTCTTTTAAAGAAATGTGGATTTAATGCCATTCGTATGGCACACAATCCTGCCACACAGATTACCCTTGAAGTATGTGACCGTTTGGGCATGTATGTAATGAATGAAACCTTTGACGGCTGGTATGTGCCAAAGACTTATCATGATTATGCCAGATGGTTTGAACAGGACTGGAAAGAAGATATTACTGCTATGGTCAAGTCTGCATGGAATCACCCATCTGTGATTATGTATTCCACGGGCAATGAAGTATCAGAGACTGCCACAGAGAAAGGTGTAAAGGTATGTAAAATGCTTACGGACTATATTCATACCTTAGATGATACCAGACCTGTAACTGCAGGTGTGAATGTGCTTCTCAATGTATATACAAATATGGGCATTGGGGTATATAAGGATAAGGGCGATTATAAACCAGAGCCATTACCGCAGAAGAAGGGTTATAAAGAAAAGAAAACAGGTTCTGCTTTTTTCAACGCTATGGCAGAAAAGCTCGGTAGACTTATGTTTTTCATGGCAGCTGGTAAGAAAGGCGATAGGGCATCTAAGGGTGCGGCTGATGGATTAGATATTATTGGATTAAATTATGCGGCTTCCCGTTATGAGGAGGATGCAAAAAATTATCCGGACCGTATGATGGTAGGAAGTGAAACCATGGCTGCAGATTTGCCATATAACTGGGAACGGGTGAAAAAATATCCACAGGTTATTGGGGATTTCGTATGGTCTGCCTGGGATTATCTGGGAGAAGCATGTATTGGCGATTGGACTTATTATTCTTATAAGGGTCTGCCTCTTTTAGCAGGTCAGGGTATGATTGACATTACAGGAAAACCATTGGCCGCTATGTATTTTATGCAGGTCGTATGGGGATTTCGCAAGGAACCATTTATTGGTGTCCGCCCATTAAATCACGTAGGAGAAAAGCCTTCTACCGGGGCATGGCAGTTTACCAATGCCATTGACAGCTGGACCTGGCATGGATATGAAGGTGTAAAAGCGGTAGTAGAAGTGTATGCGGCTGCAGATTCTGTACGATTAGAACTAAATGGAAAAGAAATTTCAACACAAAAGGTGAAGAAATATAAGACATTATTTAAAGTCCCATATGAAGCAGGAAAACTAGAAGCAATTGCCTTAGACGAACAGGGGATAGAAATTAGTCGTCATCATTTACAGACCGGTAATAAGGAAAAGAAGTTAACGGTAAAACCGGAAAAGATGGTTTTAAAGAGTGACGGACAGGATCTTTGTTATATACCAATTGAATTTACAGATGAATCTGGTAATTTACATCCATATGTAGAACAGCCGGTTATGGTAGAGGCAGAAGGTGCCGGTGTTTTACAGGGACTGGGAAGTGCCTTATGTAAAACGGATGAGAGATATGATAGTAATACTTTCCATAGTTATCGAGGAAGACTTTTGGCAGTCCTTCGTAGTGGAAATGAAACTGGAGAAATACACATGAAAGTAACTAGCGTTGGTGTGGAACCTGTGGAACTGGTGATTTCTGTGAAATAAAGGGAAATCTTAAGCAGCCATGAGAAAGTTTAATACTCATGGCTGTTTTTTCTATATTCGGCAGGGGTTTGTCCTGTCAGTTTTTTAAAAACATTTTGAAAATAAGATTGGCTGCTATAACATAGGTAATTGCTGATTTCACTTAAAGATTTGTCGGTATATCGTAGTAAACTTTTGGCTTCCTGAATACGTGCATGAGAAATATATTCACCTAAATTGAAACCTAAGTTTTCATTGAAGTGCTTCATGGTGTAGGAACGGCTTCTATGAATGTGTTTTGCAATATCATCAATGTTTATAGGTTCGTTGAGATGGCTATTGATATATTGAATACAGGTATAGGATTCAGAAGAGATTCCATCGGGCATTTTGGACTGTGATACGCGATTGGCAAAGTCTAGCAGCATGTTAAACTGTAAATTTGTAACATCAGAGGCATTGGTCATTTGTTCACATTCCTGAGAATAGGCATCAATAAGCTGATAGGTTTGCTCGATGTCTAGTCCACCAGGTATGGCCGCCATTTTTCCTATAATAGAAACAAGGGATAGGAAAATATTTTTGGCTTGACGAAGTGGTGTATTTGCTACAGCACCTTCGTTGAAAATACCACTGGTAGCGGATTCTAATAATAATTTTTCTAAAGCAATTGGATTTCCCTCTTTTACTAAATTTAAAATTTGCTGTTCGAATCGGTAAGTGCCGTGAATCAGCTGTTCATCTCTGGATTCATAAGCCTGCTCTGCTTGGGCAGAAGCAATTCCATCTTTATAGTTTTCGTCTGCCAGATGAAAATCGGTAGCAAGCTCCAAAGTTCTTCCATTTAATACGTATTCCAAAAATCCTATCGTACTGGTAAAGCGATAGTAAGTATAGGAGGGAAGTATGGATAAACGTTCTTTCAAGGCTTTTTTTTTCGTACGCGGTATAGAGTTTTCTTTTGAATATTCTAAAAGTATCTCTTCTGACAGGGGATTGGAAAAAGCAGGACCAAGCATCAAATAAAGTTTTGATCCCGATGAAATTTCAATAATTCCATAATATCCACTATTTAAAGTGATAATTTGAGGCATGGAATCTCTCTTTTCCATTGCCTGGCGGAATACGGAAAGAGGAAGATAATCGTCATCTAAACCGATTTGAAATAGTAAACGATCATTTTCAAATAATAGTATTGGTAAATGAGTAGAGGCGAAATAGCTTTTGCAAAAATGGATGTAGTCCATGGTTTCCTCCCAAAAGATTTATCTCAAATACTGAAAATATATAATATATTACAATACGAAAGAAAATTTTACAATACGATAAAAGAGGTTTTCTATATACTAAAATAAAATGAAAAATATGTAAGAGTTGCGTAAAGAGAGAGGTAAAGTAATGAGCAAATTTAAAGTTTTTGGGGCTTATACAAAAGAAGAATCTCAAAGAGAACGAGACCATCGCATTTTGGCTCGGCGTGCAGCAGCGGATGGGATGGTTTTGTTGAAAAATGATGGCGTATTGCCATTAGAGAATAAAAGTATTGCACTCTATGGTGTAGGTGCAAGAATGACGGTAAAAGGCGGATCTGGCAGCGGAGATGTAGAAGAACGATATAGTGTATCCATTGAGCAGGGATTACTGAATGGAGGTTATTCCATCGTACATCCCCTTTGGCTCAACCGTTTTGATGCAAAATTTAAGGCGGATACAGAAAGCTGGAGACAGAGTGTAGAAGAAAAGATTAAGGGGTATGGTCCCACCCGTACCATGGAAATGTTTGACATTATTCATGCCAGTCCGCTTGCCTATCCTGCTGCAAATCCTGTTTTCGAGGATGAACTTACGGAGGAAACAGATACAGCCATTTATGTAGTGGCAAGGCAGGTAGGCGAAGGCGGAGATCGCAGAGCCCAAAAAGGAGATTATCTTCTTTCGGATGTAGAGGTAGAAAGCATCAAATTATTAGCCTCTGCATATAAGAATTTTTTATTAGTGATTAACTGTGGTTCTACCATGGATTTATCTGTTTTAGATGAATGTAATATTGGGGCAGTTTTGTATTATTCGCAAGGCGGAATGGAAGGTGGCAATGCTTTTGCGGATATTGTATCCGGAATTGTGACTCCTTCTGCGAAGTTGACGGATACCTGGGCACTCCAATACAGTGATTATCCAAGTGCAGATACCTATAGCTATTTGAATGGTGATTTAAGCTATAACAACTACTATGAGGGGATTTATGTGGGCTATCGTTGGTTTGATGCTACAAAAAAACGTGTTCGATATCCATTTGGATTTGGTCTTAGCTATACAGATTTTTCTTATGCGGTAGAAAAGGTAGAGGCAGATGGCTCTGTTGTGACGGTAACGGTTGCGGTTACCAATGTGGGAGATACCTATGGGGGAAAAGAAGTATTGCAATTGTATCTGGCTAAGCCAAATGCAAGGCTAGACCATGAAGAAAATGGATTAGTTGCATTTGCAAAAACCAGACTTTTAAAACCTCAAGAAAAAGACCGAGTACAGCTTACTTTTGATATGGCAGAGCAGGGAAGTTTTCATAAAAATCGTTCGGCATTCCTTTTAGAGGAAGGCGAGTATGGTTTATATGTCGGTACGGACTGCAGAAAAACGGATTTAGCAGGTGTGCTTGTTTTAAAAGAAGAAGTGGTTTTGGAACAAACGGAGCATATCCTTCCCCAAAAAGTAGAATTTGAAGAATACAAATTATATCGAATTGCAGAAAAATATGATGCTTCTGTTTCCAGATATCCGTTGGAAACTACTGCATTTGAAACGAAAACCCATAGTTATGCAGTACCGGAGGTATGTGAAGCAGAAAAAGAAAAGAGATTGTTAGACAGCTTAAGCGAGAAACAGCTGATAGATCTTTGTGTAGGTGGTGGATATAGCTCGAAAGGATATATCAATGTACCGGGTGTAGTAGGGACTACCAGTGTAAATTTGTTGAAAAAGGGAATTCCAAATATTACACTCTCGGATGGACCGGCAGGACTTCGGGTTATGCAGGCTGGGGCGGTACAAAAGAGTGGTCTGGTTCTTTATCCTGAAGGATTACCAAAGGAATGGAACTGGGGATATTTAAAGCATTTAGCACCATTTGTTCGAAGTACCAGGGGGCGTCTGGTATATCATTATATGAGTGCTTTCCCATGTGAGACAGCACAGGCGCAAAGCTGGGATATAGAGCTGGTAGAAGAAATCGGTCGAGCTATCGGAGTAGAGATGAAGGAAATCGGTGTTGCAGTATGGCTGGCACCGGGTATGAATCTCCATCGAAATCCATTATGTGGAAGAAATTTTGAATACTATTCAGAAGACCCTGTACTGACAGGTATGATGGCAGCTGCTATTACAAAAGGGGTTCAGTCCGTAAAAGGATGTTATGTAACCGTAAAGCATTTTTGCTGTAATAGTCAAGAGGAGAATCGGGATTACATGTCTTCTAATATTTCCGAACGTGCCTTGCGAGAGATGTATCTTCGTGCCTTCCGTATCGTGATAGAACAGGCAAAACCGGGAACTGTCATGACCTCCTACAATATGGTAAATTCGGTTTATACACCAAATAGTTATGATCTATGTACCAAGGTGCTGCGAAATGAATGGGGCTTTGAGGGCGTGGTTATGAGTGACTGGAATTCCACTGACAAATGCTCCCATCCAGAAGCGATTGATGCGGGAAATGATTTAATCATGCCGGGAAATGCACCGGTGCGAAAAGCACTTGTGGAAGGTTTAAAAAGCGGAAGTTTAGACAAGAGACAATTAAGACGTTCTGCGGCAAGAGTATTAAGATTAATTTTAAGGGCAGGTACTTCGGAGGGGTTTTAGAATATGAAAAAACAGATTTTTAATCCATATCTTCCGCCATGGGAATATATTCCAGATGGAGAACCAAGGGTTTTTGACAATCGATTGTATATATATGGTAGTCATGACTGCTTTGACGGAAAGTGGTATTGCGAAAATGACTATGTGACCTGGTCAGCACCATTGGAGGATTTATCTGATTGGAAATATGAGGGGGTCATTTTCCGAAAAGATCAGGATTCCAGAAAAGGAAATCTTTATGCCCCGGATGTGATTCAGGGTGTCGACGGAAGGTATTATTTGTACTACTCCAAAGATGATAGCTCTGTTATTGGTGTAGCAGTTTGTGATACACCGGCAGGTCAGTATGACTTCTATGGAGAAGTCCATTATAAGGATGGCAGAGTAGTTGGAGACAAGAACGGAGAGTACTTTATGTTTGACCCGGCGGTTCTTGTAGATGAGGGACGTGTCTGGCTTTATTCCGGCTCTAGTGTAAGGAGTACAACTACAAAGCTTAAGCGCAATATGGCAGGCTGCACAGTTATGGAACTTGAGACAGATATGGTTACCGTGAAGGAAGGACCAAAGCTCGTACTGGAAGGAGCAAAAAGTTGGACTGCGGAGGTATATTTCGAAGGTCCGTCTATACGAAAAATTGGTGATTTATATTACCTGGTATATCCGACGAGGGATGCCTCCGGACTACACTATGCAACCAGTTTTTACCCGGATCATGATTTTGTTCAACGAGGCAGAATTCATTCCACTTCTGATATTGGATTACAGGGACATACGGTTCAAAATCCGGCCTATCCGGTAGGAAACAACCATGGTGGAATGGTTTGTATTCACGGACAATGGTACATTTTTGACCATCGGAATACCAATGGCACTGGCTTTTCCAGACAAGGTATTGCGGAACCGGTTTCCATCGAAGCAGATGGTAGTATAAAGCAGGTCGAAGCGACTAGCTGCGGGCTCAATGGAGAACCTTTGAGGGATGAAGGAGTATATCCTGCATACATTGTATGTAATCTTATGAACAAAAAGGTACTTTCAGGTGTGCAGTGGCCATTAGGACGACCCTATGTGACACAAAGTGGTGTGGATGATTCAAAAGAAGAAGATTTTTATATCAAAGGGATGAAAAATGGCTGCAAGGCAGGCTTTAAATATTTTGATTTTTCCGGTGGGAGCTATTGTATAGAAATAACCTACAGAGGCGGCGGAGGAAAACTGCAATTTGCCTTGGAAGAAAATGCAAAACAACCTCTGGGAAGCATAGAGTTAGAGTTTTCAAAGGATTGGAAAACGGCAACTCTATCCGTCGAAAATATAAAGGGAAAACATGCGTTATTTTTTACATATAGAGGAAAAGGCAGCATGGATATGTTGCAATTTGAACTGAAAAAGGAGAAGGGGTATGAGTAAAAAAGTAGAACTGTTAAGCAAAGGCTTGTTTGAAAAATCCTTTATGGATTCAAAAGTGAAGACTAGAGCGGTATCGAAAAAAGAGTGGATCCTGGGACATTTGATTGGACCGCTTGGATTGATTTTTGTGGTAAACACCATTGCGGCATTGGTGGAGAAATTCTTCACCCAGCAGACAGGTGCCATGTATGGCACAGAGAACCTTGCCATGATTCAGAAAATGGGTGGCTATTATGAGGTCATCATGACGGTGGCAAAGCTGTTGGCGGTGGTTATGGGACTTGTCAATGGCTGGCTGATGCAACACACAAAATCCCGCCAGGGTCGTATGCGTCCATGGCACTTGATCTTCGGTTTTGTGTCCATTGTCATCGGTATGTTGATTTTCCGGTTCTCTGGTAATACGCTGGGCGATAACTACTGGTATTATTTCTTCTTCCTGCTGATTGCATACCACACCATCGGTTCTACTTATTTCTATCTGTTCCGGGATACCATTGTTTCCATTACTTCCCGGAGTGCCAAAGAGAAAGCACACCTAAAGTTCATCCGACAGATGTCATGGACTCTGATTTCCGGTATTGTTATCGGTATGTTGGTGAATATGGTGGTGCTTCCTATGTGGTTGGAGCATGACCTGAATGGCTATGCCACACTGCTGACAATTCTTTCCATTGTTGCGATTCCGCTGCTGCTTCTGGAGTATTTCTACACCAAGGAGCGGGTTATCGAGGATGTACAGGAGCAGGGAAACACCAACAATATCCCTGTGAAAGAGCAGCTCAAGGCTTTGTTGACCAACAAATATTTCGTGATCTTTACTATCCTGATGACCGTTGGCGGTATTGTGGATAACTTCAAGGGTGGAAATGTCCAATATTTTTACATCAAGTATTTGCTGGGTGGAGAGAATAATTGGGCCATGTTTACCATCTATCAGGTGGTGACCGGTGTACCTCTGGGCATTGGTGCCTTTGTGATTTATCCCCTTGCCAAGAAATTTGGCATTAAAAACGTGTCGTTAGTGGGTTACGGATTGGTTTTGATTGGCAGTATAGTTGGCTGGCTACAGCCTAGCAATATGATCGTTGCTTTTGTGGCAGGTTTTATTCGTCAAATGGGTTACCTTCCAAACCTGTACGTCACCGCAACCTTGTTGTGCTACGCGTATGACTCCGTGGAGCAAAAATCCGGTCTGCGTCTGGAGGGCTTGCTGGGTGTGGCTATTATTACTGCAGTACAGACTGCAATTTATGCACCTTTCGCAGGAGGTTATGAGGCTGCCATTTTGAAGTTGGGATTTGTAGATGTGGCAGGGGTAACTCCAAGTGCGGAAGTCACCAGTTTCATGGCAACGGCTTTTTATCTGTTTGATATCATTTTGGCAACGGCTTATATTGTTCTGCTTCCATTTATGGATGTGGAGAAAAAGCTTCCGGAAATCAATGCTGAACTATTGGAGCGAAAAAAGGCTGCGACTTTGGCTCGTGGAGAAGAATGGATTGACCCTGCGGAATTGGAGAGCCGTGAAGCAGAAGAAAATGCTCGTATCCACGAGGAAAACCGCATTGCAGATTTGAAGGAACATTGTGCAAAAAAAGGTCTTGATTTTGATGTGGAAAACGCTAAATATCTCGCAAAACAAGCAAAAAAACAAAAAGTAAAGAAGTAATTGGAAAGGACGGAAGCATATGCTGACAATAATGGAACTAACTGTAGATGGAAGAATATCGCCAGTTGGTATTGCTTCCGCTCATCCGGTATTCTCATGGAAACTTCAAAGTGACAAGAAGAATATTAAACAGGTCAGTTATTGTGTCTGTATCTGTGAAGGAACGGATGTCATTTGGAATAGTGGAAAACAAAATACAAACGAAAGCGTTTATATTACTTGTGGGGCAGAACTTTTGCCCCACAGGGAGTACACTGTAACTGTAACAGTGGAAGACAATTATGGACAGGTAGCTTAAAAAAAAACAGAATTCTTTTCCGGGAAATTAGAGGAAAATTGGTCTGGTAAGTGGATTGACTCTTGCAAGGTGAATGATTCCCGAAATTCTCTTCCACCGGAGATATATCACAAAGAAATCAGTCTTTCCAAGCAACCTAGACGTGCTATCCTATACGCAAGTGCGATGGGGATTTATGAGGCGGAAATTAATGACCGTAAAATTGGAAATCATTATTTTACTCCGGGTTATACACATTATCAAACTTACCTGCAATTCCAAAGCTATGATGTTACAGAGTTTATAAAACAGGGAAAAAATGAGATTGATATTACAGTTGCCAACGGGTGGTTTTTAGGTACAATAGGCAATAAAAACAATAATTATGGTAAATACCGTGGTTTTATAGGAGAACTGCATCTATGGTTTGCAGATGGAAGTTACGAAGTCATTGGTACTGATTCGAGGTGGAAATGTTCCATGGATGGACCTGAGCGCTATGCTGATTTTTATAATGGTCAAACCATTGACAATAGAGAAAGAGAAATGCAGTGGCTGCCCGTGTTTGAACTTCCAAATGTGCTGAAATTAAAGGCACACTATGGGGCATTTGTGACAGAGGACCAAAGGCTGCTTCCGGTTAATAAGACGTGGAATGTTTATGATTTTGGACAAAATCACGCCGGAGTTTTAAGTATTACCGTAGATGCTCCTTGTGGCACTGCAATTACAATCCGTCATGGGGAGTTGATAGATGAACAAGGAAAATTGTTTGTTAAGAATTTGCGTAAAGCGAAGCAGACATTAACACTTATTTGTGGCAGGGATGGCATACAGGAATTTCATCCTCAGTTTACATTTATGGGATTCCGATATGCGGAAATCAGCGCAGATAAACCAATCCGTGTCGTAAAACTAGAGAGTATCGTTCTTACTTCCGATGCGAAAGAAATTGGTAAATTTTCGTGCTCTGATACTCTTTTAACAAAATTTCAAAATAATATTGCATGGGGACAGCGTTCAAATTTTATTGAGATACCAACGGATTGTCCACAGCGGGATGAACGTATGGGCTGGACCGGAGATATTGCGGTGTTTGCAGAAACAGCAGCATTTAATCGGGATATATCAGCTTTTATGAAAAAATGGCTTTATGACCTGCAGCTTGACCAACGTGATAACGGAAGCCTTCCGGTTACAATACCGGAAATTAAAACCTATCAGCCGACTCCGTTTCAAGTACCGATTGCAATTTGGGGCGATGCGGCAACCATGGTGCCATGGGCAGTTTACAGAGCATATGGTAATAGAGATTTTCTTTCGAGCCAGTATGAATCTATGAAAATGTACACAATGTCTGAAATTCGGATGGCGGCAAGATTTGGAAAGGGAAAAGAGAAATATTTGTGGAATGTAAATCCTTTTCAGTATGGTGATTGGTGTGCTCCGGGAGAGGGCGTGGGTGCGTGGAAGAAAAAAGGAAAATTTTTAGCTACTTGCTTTTTGGCAAATAGCGTATCTATTATGCATAAAGCAGCAGGAGAATTAGGAAAGATAACGGATGAAACATACTTTGCTGAAGTATTGGAAAATATCAAAGATGCTTTTTCTGCACTTTGTATGAAGGAATACGGCTCACTAAATAAAGAATTCCAGAGCTACTATGTGTGCGCACTGTATTTTGACCTTATTCCGGAAGAACGAAAAAAAGAAACAGCGGCACATTTAGTAAAGATGGTACGGGAAAAGAACCATTTGATTCAGACCGGATTTGCGGGAACACCGTATATTGCGTTTGCACTTGCCGATAACGGCTATGTAGAAGATGCCTACAAGCTGATTCAAAACACGGATTGTCCGAGCTGGCTGTATACGGTCAAGGCCGGCGGTACCACTGTTTGGGAACGGTGGGATGCATTAGATGAAAATGGACACTTCAAAGGAGCTGACTCTATTGCGGATATGGTTTCTTTTAATCATTATGCATATGGTGCGGTGGGGGATTTTTATTATCGGCGAATTCTGGGTATCGAAGCAATTACTGCCGGTTACGGACGATTTGCTGTCAGACCACTTCCGGGTGGAACACTGTCATGGGCAGAAGGCAGCGTTGACACAGTTTACGGCAAAATTGCTGTGCGTTGGGAGCTTGTAGAGGGTGTTTTCAGACTTAGTGTAACAGTTCCTGCAAACACCGAGTGTATAGTAACAATGCCAGGAAATAGCACTCATGCAATAGGCAGCGGTGAATACGAATTTCAGGAGGATATATAATGAGTAAATCAGTATTTCAAAAGGATTTTTTGTGGGGAGCTGCAACTGCGGCAACACAGATTGAAGGTGCTTGGAACGAGGATGGAAAATGTCCGTCTATTTGGGATGTTGCACCGGAAAAGAGGATAAAGAACGGTGATACTTGCCACGATGCATGTGATCATTACCATCGGTATAAAGAAGATGTGGCTTTGATGAAAGAAATGGGTTTAAAAACATATCGCTTTTCTATTAATTGGTGTCGAATCATGCCTGCCAAAGGACAGGTCAATGAAAAAGGAATCGTTTTTTATAAAGAGTTAGTCAATGAATTAATAAATGCAGGAATAGAGCCGCTGGTTACTCTGTTTCATTGGGAAACACCTCAGTGGGTACAAGAGGAAGGAGGATGGCTGTCGGATAACACGATTACATATTTTACAGAATATGTGAAGGTGGTAGTAGATGCGTTGTCTGATCAGGTTACCTGGTGGATGACTTTGAATGAACCCCAATGCTATATTATGAATGGTTATATGGTTGGTGCGCATGCTCCATTTAAACATAAATACCTTTCCTTAAGTAAAATGTCACGGGTTTGCATGTTGTGTCATGGAAAGGCAGTAAAAATTATTCGGGAGAGAGCAAAAACAACTCCTAAAGTAGGAATTGCGATGGCAACTACTTGTGTGATTCCGGAAAACGAATCGGTAGAAGCCATTGAGAAAGCATACAATGCAACCTACACGGGACAAATGGGAACTATGGGAAATGCATGGTTTTGTGACCCAATGTTAAAAGGTGAAAGTGTAACAGCATATGGAATATATAGAACAAGCAAAAAGGATTTAGATGAAATCTTCCAGCCACTGGATTTTGTGGGAATCAACACTTACTCACCAATGGAAGGTGGAAATTATGGACAGGGAAATAAAAATCAAAAACCAGGGTGTTCCAGAAACTCTATGGGATGGCTTGTGGATGAAGGGTGTCTGTATTGGACGATTCGTTTTATGTATAAGAGGTACGGATTACCAATCATTGTGACAGAAAATGGATATTCTGATAATGACAGTGTATGTCTGGATGGAAAAGTGCATGATCCACAGAGAACAGATTTTATCTATCGTTACCTTGGTGGCGTGAAGCGGGCAATTTCGGAAGGTATTCCGGTGATTGGTTATCAGTATTGGTCTCTTATGGATAACTTTGAGTGGGCAGAAGGATATAGCCCTAGGTTTGGACTCATTTATATTGATTTTGAAACACAGGAAAGAATATTAAAAGATTCTGCATATGAGTACAAGAAGATTATTGAAACGAACGGTGATTGTATATGAAACTTGCTGGGTTCAGAAGTTGCACAATTTTTCGCAATACCAGTAATAAATTTGTATGCAGAGTAAAGTAGATATATCAATACAGATAACTTGCAATGGAATATAAAAAATAAGAACGTTGAAGAAGAGAGCAATGGATATGCTAGTCCATTGCTCCCTTTTCACGTTATGGGGAAAGTTGTATTACGACATTCTGTAAGTCGTGAAGCAATCTGTTTCCGTGCGTAATGCATTGCTATCATTTACAGTGAAAGCGAGGTTTATAGCATGGGAACAGAAAGAAAACCGTTAAATATACAGATTGGGAAAAGGCTGCAAATTTCAAGAGAAAACATGGGATATATGCAGGAAGTGTTTGCCGAGGTTTTGGAAGTAGGCACAGAGCATTATCGCAAGATTGAAAATGGTTTGTATGGATTACAGAGAGAACAGATGCTAGTTTTATATCAGAAGTACAAGATTGATCCTACTTATCTGATAACTGGCGATAACCATAACACTTTCGATGAGGAACTCTTTCTTGCAAACTGTAGCAGAGAAGAGAGAGATGCCTTTCTGGAGCGTATGCTTGCATACATGAAGAAACTGATGATTAGTCAGCAGTAAGAAGTGAATTCTCCCAAATGTATATCATTTTTACAGATGGGAGGAGACGGATATGAGGATTGCGATATGTGATGATAATCCACAGGATATCGAAAGAATTAAGCGGTATCAGACAGTTGTGGAGTATTCTCTTGCTGGGTATCAGAATCCGATTGGTGTCGCAGAGTGGAAAAACCAGATAGTGCAGGCATTACCAGAGGAATTGAAAAGCAGCTTGCCGTCTATAGAAGAAATCGAAAAGGAATTGGAGTAAAAAGTGCCACAGGCTGTGGCACAATTACGAAAGATACAAAACGGAGGTGAATGACCGATGAAAAACACAAAATGTTATATATATACAAGAGTATCTACTTCCATGCAGGTTGATGGATACAGCTTGGATGCTCAGAAAGACAAGCTGAAGAAATATGCTGAATTTCAGGATATGAAGATAGCGGGAGAATACTCGGATGAAGGAAAATCCGGTAAGAATATTGAGGGACGGCCTCAGTTTTTGCAGATGTTAAAGGATATAGAATCTGGAAAAGACAAAGTTGATTTTGTTCTTGTGTTTAAGTTATCTCGTTTTGGACGTAACAAGATCTACATTATCTACTACACAGATGCGGAAAAATGCGATGGATTCACTTTCCTGCCCTACCGGAACTGGTATGTGGCGTATTAAAACGAAAATAAAAAAGCCCTCACATAAAAATGTGAGGGCTTTCGCATGTCAAAAATGGTCCTTATTACGCACTCAGATCCAAATTCCGCCCAATTACTGCGGCAGCATCGGCGGATTTTTTGTTCTGCTGATAAGGATTGCTTTCGTCACTGTAGCTGATCTTAGTCGTGGTGGTGCCGCCGGCGGTGTAGACAGTGCCGCATTCGGGACATACCGCGGTCCGCAGGGATACTGTGGCGGAGAGAACTTTACCGTTGTTCTGTGCAGCTTTGTTGTAGGCATTGGTTACATGCTCCTGCTCATGGGCGCGAACTCTGGAAGCGGAAGCCTGCGGAGATATATGGGATGCAGATTTGAAAGAGACCATCTCATCGGAACCGTCCTGATATTTGCGGTTCTTGCAGGTCTCACATTCTGCGGGAGAAGATTTCCTGCCGGGCTTTTCCACATCGGATTTTCCGGGATTTACTATCATACCCTTCTCTTCGGACCGTGCGGAAGATACCGCACCGGTAGAATAACCGTATCCGTAATTGCCGGTCAGACTATAATTATTATAATAATCGATTCCGTAAATACCTGTCATGGAACTTCTCCTTTCTGCATAATGCTTTGATTCATTACGTATATGTCTTCTATTTGCCCTCATTGTAGCACCTGTATCCGGTGAGAGCAAGTTAAGATTGCCGAAAAATCCGCTCTACTTCGGAAATTACCGAAGTCGTTCCCAAGATTACAATGGGATCCGGACAAGAACCCGCCAGAGTCAGTGCCTGTTGCACGGAATCTGTCCATATCGTGCCAATACCCTCTTCTGCCAATGACTCCTGCTGTTTTTGGGAAAAATGATAATGCGGATTCCCGGATCTGGTGAGAATGATGCGGGCAGCTACATCTTTCATGGACCGGACCACACCGGCATAATCCTTATCCTCCGGAATCCCCACAATTACCGTACAATTCGAAATCCCCAGATGACGCAGAACTTCTTTTACATTTTCACAGCTGGCGGAATGGATGCACGCATCCAGCAGGATAAAAGGGTCCGAACTTAGAATCTCCATCCGCCCCGGATGATGGATCGCAGACAGTTGGCGGCGAATTTGATTGCACATTGTATCTGAAAATATATCCGGAGCATCGGATTCCCGGCAAAGATCCGCCATGACATCCACGCACAGAGCCAGAGCCAGTGCGCAGTTTTTCGCCTGATGTTCTCCCAATAACGGAATCTGTAAATCAGGATAAATGTTATCTCCGATCACCACATCAAATAGCATACCGGAACAGGTATAGCGGATATTTTCTGCCTGAAAATCCCGACCATATATTTTGTAGGGAACCTGCATAGCCTCGGCACGGCGAACCAGAACCTTCAATACTTCCGGATCCTGCTCCGCAAAATAAACACACTTCTGCTCCCCGGTGATGACGTGGGATTTATCTTCTGCAATGGCAGTCAGCGTATCTCCCAGCTCTCTTGTATGCTCTAAGAAAATCCGATTGATCACGGCATAATCGTGACGAATGTTGTTCACATCATCATATTTTGCCCCTTTACCGCATTCAAATACATTGAAATCTGTATGTTTTTCCGAAAAATAAGTCAGTGCCAGGTCCGCCTGAATGCCCATGGGGCTGATACATACCGAATCCGGCAGATCGGAGGCAATGTCCAGAAGCTCCGGCTGGATCTGTGCCATCAGACGGCAAAAGTCGGTTTCACTGATCATGGTATCATTGACGCGGAAGCGCTCTCTGAAATCCGTAATATGAGGACTGATCATTAGGCCTACGGATAAATTTGTCTGCAGGATCCGGGAGATCATATTGGCAACGGATCCTTTTCCCTTGCTTCCGGTGACGACGACACAGGGAGCAATCGATTTTTGCCGGAGCAGAGATCTCGTCAGCTCAGGATGTCTTTTTCCGGCATCCTGAGCGGCATAGTCCTGATGTGTGGCAGCCCGCAGATAGGAAGCATAGACGAAGTCTTCCGCCTCTTTCTGCGTAGTGAATTTATGAAATTCCAGTGGTGTTCCGGAAACATTATTCATAAAAATAAGCATACCTTTCCGTAACCTGCAATTTTATTGATACGATAGTATCGTATATTTTCGTACACTGTGCAGGTACAAATATGAGATGAGTTCCTTATGCAAAGTCTGATCGTATTGTTTCCATAACTTTTGCTGCAACATTAATACCGGAGGCTTTTTCAATGCCTTCCAGTCCCGGCATAACATTGATTTCGCAAAAATAAGGTTTTTCTCTGCCAAAAAGCAGATCAATTCCCAGAAAATCCAGTCCGGTCTGCTCGTAAATATCTGCGGCTATGGCACGGATGCCGGGCGTGACAGGGTAAGGATCTACCGAAGCGCCCAGAGCTACATTTGCACGGAAATCCCCCTGGGATCTGCGCTGCATACAGGCAACGGCTTCTCCGCGGATGCTGTAAAATCGCAGATCTCTGCCGTAGCTTTCTGAGATAAATTCTTCGAAGAGCCATTCCTTGGAGGAAGGGTAGTGAAGAGAGAGTTCCTCATAAGAAGCTTTATCCCGGATGCAGACGATTTCCTCGCCCATGGAGCTTTCCAGTCCTTTACCGACAAAAGGAAGCCCCAGTTGTTCTACAATAGAAGAAAAAGGCAACAGTGAAGTTCCCAGAAGATATTTCGGGATCAGAAAGGCTTTGGAATGAAGCCTTCGTACCTGTTCAAATTTATTAATATAGATGTTATAAGCAGTTAAAGGATTATAGCTTCGGGTGGCAAGTGCATTTATAGCATCCTTTTCCCGTCCCCATTTATAGCGGTTGATGACAAAATCCACAGGTTCCAGTATTTTACCATGATTTATAACACCCTGCGGAGAGACCATAGTATCGTGGATCCCTACAATCTGCAGATCCATATCCAGGGCAGAAGCTTCCTGTACCAGACGATTGCAGGTATAAGCGTTGGTCATAGTATTATATTTTTCTATGATATATCCTCTGATAGGCATAAGGCACCTCGTAATTTCAGTATTCTCATGGTTAACATAGCAAAATGTAATCAAAATAGCAAGAAATATAGTTCTTCTATTGAAAAAGGAGCAATATCCTGCGTATAATAAGAGACATAAAAGCCTAAAGTACTACCACAGAATATATTAAATAGAAACAAAAGAGGAGACATACAATGAAATTACTCGAAGAGCGCATTCGCAAAGACGGTACAGTAAAAGCAGGGAATGTATTAAAAGTAGATTCTTTTTTGAATCATCAGATGGACATTGATCTGTTCAATGAAATGGGAAAAGAGTGGGCGCGTCTGTTCGCAGACCGTAAGATTACGAAGATCCTGACTGTGGAGGCTTCCGGTATCGGCATCGCCTGTGTGGCAGCCCAGCATTTTCATGTGCCGGTGGTATTTGCAAAAAAGTCCCAGTCCGTAAATATTGACGGAGAAGTATATTCCACCAAGATCGAATCTTTTACGCATAAGAGAGTATATGACGTGATCGTCTCCAAAAAATTTCTGCATCCGGAAGATCATATTTTGATCATTGATGATTTCCTGGCCAACGGATGCGCACTGGAGGGTTTGATCGACATTGTCAATAAAGCGGGAGCTTCTGTAGAGGGTGTCGGCATTGCCGTTGAGAAGGGATTCCAGAAGGGCGGCGACCTGATCCGTTCCAAGGGTATCCGTGTAGAGTCCCTCGCTATTGTGGAAAGCATGGATGACAAGACCGGAGAGATCGTATTTCGGTCTTGACAAAAAGTCAGACAAATGCTTATACTGACTAATGTTGAGAGAGTACAATAAAGGGGTCGTATGAAGGTGTCATACACCCTTTTTGCGTTGGACTCACCGGTTTATCTGCAGATCTGTGCCTGCGCTGCTACATGGATCTGTAACGAAGCAGCAGCGCAGAAAGAGGAGAATTATGAAAAAGAAAGTCGTAAGTTTACTCGCAGCTATGGCTCTCGCAGTTACTGCTCTGGCAGGATGCGGATCCAATAACGCAGCTACCACCGGCACAGATGCTGCAACTGTTGCAGCTACTACTGAGGCAGCAGCTACTACTGAAGCAGCTGGCGAAACTGTCAGTGGTGTAAAGGCAGGTTTTATTTTCCTGCATGATGAGAACTCTACTTATGATCTGAACTTCCTGAACGGAGCAAAGGCAGCTTGTGAGAAGCTTGGCATTGAGTACATGACCAAGACCAACATTCCTGAAGGACAGGAAGCTTATGAAGCAGCTTGTGAGCTTGCTGATGCAGGCTGCAATTTCATTTTTGCAGACAGCTTTGGACATGAGGACTACATCATCGAGGCTGCTAAGGAGTATCCCGATGTTCAGTTCAGCCATGCAACAGGAACCAAGGCTCATACTGAGGGTCTGGACAACTTCCACAATGCATTTGCTTCCATCTATGATGGCCGTTACCTTGCAGGTATCGTTGCAGGCATGAAGCTGAATGAGATGATCGCTAACGGTGATATTACCGAAGATCAGGCTAAGATGGGTTATGTAGGTGCTTATACATATGCAGAAGTTATGTCCGGTTATACCTCCTTCTTCCTGGGCGCCCGTTCCGTATGCCCCAGCGTTACCATGGATGTAACCTTTACCGGTTCCTGGTACGATGAGACCGCTGAGAAGGAAGCAGCTAACAAGCTGATCGAGGGCGGATGTGTACTGATCAGCCAGCATGCAGACTCCATGGGTGCTCCTACCGCATGTGAGACCGCAGGCGTTCCCAACGTATCTTACAACGGAAGCACTGAGGCAGCCTGCCCCAATACCTTCCTGGTATCTTCCAGAGTTAACTGGGAGCCTTACTTTGAGTATGCTATTAAATGTGTAGCAGATGGAACTCCTATCGATACTGACTGGTGTGGTACTCTGGAGACCGGCTCTGTAGAGCTGAGCGATCTTGGTGCTGCTGTAGCAGACGGTACTGCAGAAGCAGTAGAAGCTGCAAAGGCTGATCTGATCGCAGGCAAGACTCATGTATATGATATCACCACCTTTACTGTAGACGGCAAGACCCTGGACAGCTATGAAGCTGATATCGATACCGATCCTGATTATACTCCCGACCATGAGGTAGTAAGTGACGGATACTTCCATGAGTCCGATGTTGCATTCCGTTCCGCTCCTTACTTCAATGTAAGAATTGATGGAATCAACCTGCTGGATGAGCAGTATTAATTGACTTATTGAAAGAGCCCGGACGGCGCAGCGTTTATCGCCGCGCCGCCCTTTTTCTACCTTATGGATCTTTTGTTTGTTGTGGATGGATGAGGTAGAAAAGGGGCGACCAGTGTGCTTATGCCAGGTATTAGAAGACCTGAAAATTGCAGGTCGTGGATAAATTGGAAAGGTGACTAGGATGGAAAAAGAGACAAAAGTAGCTGCGGTTTCGATGAAAAACATTACCAAGACTTTTGGATCCGTGATTGCCAATGATAAGGTAAATCTGGATATCTATAAGGGTGAGATATTATCACTGCTTGGGGAAAACGGCAGCGGTAAGACGACACTGATGAATATGCTCTCCGGTATTTATTTTCCGGATGAGGGACAGATCTTTATTAACGGTAAGGAAGAGGTCATCAAATCCCCCAAGGATGCGTTACGGCTGGGAATCGGTATGGTGCATCAGCATTTTAAGCTGATCGATGTACTTTCCGCTACCGAGAATATCATCCTGGGTCTGGAAGGCAGGCTTAATATCAAGGAGGCATCCCGTAAAATAGAGGAGATCTGTGACAAATACGGTTTTGAAGTAGATCCGAAGCAGAAAATCTATGATATGACGGTATCCCAGAAGCAGACCGTGGAGATTGTAAAGGTGCTGTATCGTGGTGCGGATATCCTGATCCTGGATGAGCCTACCGCCGTGCTGACACCGCAGGAGACAGAGAAGCTCTTTAACGTTCTCCGGAAAATGAGAGATGACGGCAAGGCTATTGTCATTATTACCCATAAAATGCATGAAGTGGAATCTCTGTCCGACAGGGTGGCTGTGCTTCGTAACGGTCAGTATATTGGAAGCATGCTGACAAAGGATACCACCGTTACGGAAATGACCAATATGATGGTGGGACATGCGGTTACTTTGAATATTGTCAGACCGGAACCTGTGAATCCGAAGCCCCGTATCGAAGTACAGGGACTGACTGTACGTAACGAAGAAGGTATCGTTAAGCTGAAGGATGTCTCCTTTACCGCCAACAGTGGTGAGATTCTGGGAATCGCCGGTATCTCCGGCTGTGGACAGAAGGAGCTTCTGGAAGCCATTGCAGGTCTGCAGGTAACAGAAGCCGGCACGATCAGCTATGTGGAAGATGATGGAAGTAAGGAAATGCTGATCGGCAAGGATCCATTGAAGATCGCAGAGATGGGCGTATCACTTTCTTTTGTGCCGGAGGATCGTCTCGGAATGGGTCTGGTAGGCAATATGGATCTGACCGATAATATGATGTTACGTTCCTTCCGACAGGGACATACACCGTTTACGAACCGAAAGCCTTCTAAACAGCTTGCAACTGATGTGGTAGAAAATCTGGAGATTGTAACCCCGGGTATCACCACTCCGGTACGCAGATTGTCCGGTGGTAATGTACAGAAGGTTCTCGTTGGAAGAGAGATTGCGTCTGCACCTACCGTACTGTTGACGGCTTATGCGGTACGTGGACTGGATATTAATTCTTCGTATACTATATATGACCTGATCAATGAACAGAAGAAAAAGGGCGTTGCCGTGATTTTCGTAGGTGAGGATCTGGATGTGCTGATGGAGCTGTCCGACCGTATCATGGTATTGTGCGGCGGAGAAGTGAGCGGTATTCTGGATGCGAGAAAGACAGACAAAAATGAGGTCGGTATGCTGATGACCAGAGTAGGAGGCAAAGAACATGAAGGAAAAGAATAAAGAGCCTTTGTTTCATATCGTAAAAAGAGATGCGCTTCCCTGGTATAAATCTCTGGGTATTCGATTTTTGGCAATCCTGTTGGCACTGATCCTGTGCGGTATCATTACGACGATTACCACGGGAATCAATCCTTTACAGGTATATCAGTCCATCGTTCTGGGTGCTTTCGGATCCGTCCGCAAGACCTGGGTCACTTTTCAGAATATAGCGATCCTGCTTTTGATCGCATTGGCATTGACTCCGGCATTTAAGATGAAATTCTGGAATATCGGCGGTGAGGGACAGGTGCTGATCGGCGGGCTGGCAGCAGCAGCCTGTATGATCTGTCTGGGAGATAAGCTTCCGAACGCAGTTGTGATCCTGTGCATGATCGTGGCAAGTCTGGCAGCAGGAGCCCTTTGGGGCTTCATTCCCGCATTTTTCAAGGCGAAATGGAATACCAATGAGACACTGTCTACGCTGATGATGAACTACATAGCTACTCAGTTGGTGGCATTTTATACGATAGTATGGGAGGTTCCCAAGGGATCCGGTAAGATCGGTATCATCAACCAGAACACCAATGTGGGCTGGCTACCGCAGATCTTCGGTTCCAAATATCTGTTAAGTATTGTAGTAGCAGTAGTGATCACGATATTTATGTATGTATATTTGAACTACAGTAAGCAGGGATATGAGATCTCTGTTGTGGGTGAGAGCGAAAATACCGCAAAATATGTGGGTATTAAGGTGGAAAAGGTAATTATCCGTACCATGCTGTTATCCGGTGCACTGTGTGGACTGGTAGGCCTGCTTCTGGTAGGAGGTATCAATCATACTGTGACTACCACGATTGCAGGCGGACAGGGATTTACCGCTGTACTGGTATCCTGGATGTCCAAGTTCAATCCTCTGACCATGGTATTCTCCAGCTTCCTGATCATATTCATGGATCGCGGAGCCAGTGAGATCTCTACCAATTTTGGACTGAATCATTCTTATTCCGATATTCTGACAGGTATTATCCTGTTCTTTATCATCGGCTGTGAGTTCTTCATTACTTACAGACTGCAGTTCCGTAAAAAAGCAGAAAAGGAGGAACAGTAAGCATGTGGTCATTTTTACTTGCATTTATTCCGAGAGCAATCGTACAGGGAATTCCTCTGTTATACGGGAGTACCGGTGAGATCATCACGGAGAAGTCCGGTAATCTGAATCTGGGAATCCCCGGCGTCATGTATGTGGGAGGTATCTGTGGTGTCATCGGATCTTTCTTCTATGAGAGATCCGCAGGAGACGCGGCGAACATGAATGGGTTTCTTGCCATTGCGATTCCGATGCTCTGCTGCCTGTTAGGATCCCTGTTGATGGGATTGCTGTACTGCTTCCTGACTGTCACCCTGCGGGCGAACCAGAACGTGACCGGTCTGGCAATGACCACCTTCGGTGTCGGCTTCGGTAACTTCTTCGGCGGATCCCTGATCAAGCTGGTAAACAGTGATGTACCTTCCATTGCACTGTCTGCTACCAGCAGTTATTTCAGTAAGTCCCTTCCTTTTGCGGGAAAACTTGGCTGGTTTGGTAAGCTGTTTTTATCCTATGGATTCCTGGCTTATCTGGCAGTGATCATTGCGTTTGCGGCATCGTATGTCCTGAGTCATACCAGAACAGGCCTGCACTTAAGAGCAGTCGGTGAGGGCCCCAATACCGCAGATGCAGCCGGTATCAACGTATCCCGGTACAAATACATCGCTACCTGCGTGGGATGTATGATTGCAGGTCTGGGCGGACTGTACTATGTAATGGATTATGCCTGCGGCGTCTGGTCCAACGATGCGTTCGGTGACAGAGGCTGGCTTGCCATTGCGCTGGTCATCTTCACTATCTGGAGACCGAATATCAGTGTATTTGCTTCTTTCCTGTTCGGTGGTCTGTATATTCTGTATCTGTATCTGCCCACCGGTATCGAGCATATGGAGTATCAGGAGCTGTATAAGATGATCCCTTATGTCGTGACCTTACTGGTACTGGTCATCACCAGTATGCGGAGCAAGAGAGAGAATCAGCCCCCCGCAAGTCTGGGACTGGCGTACTTCAGAGAAGAAAGATAATAATTTTATAGAAAGACGATTAAAAACGGCGTTTTCCGGAAATTTCCGGAGAATGCTGTTTTTTAGTGCACATTTTGGAAAAAACTCACAGAAACTTTAGGAAAACTTTTGATTTTATTCGGATGGAATTTACCTGTGTCTGTTATGCTGAGATCAATTCAGAGAAAATAAACGGAAGGGAGAAAAAAGATGAAAGTATTGATCACAACAGACTGGTACAAGCCGGCCATCAACGGAGTTGTTACTTCGGTATGCAATCTGCGGGAGGAATTACAGCAAAGAGGACATGAAGTGAAGATCCTGACCCTGTCCCGTACAGCTCGTTCCTACGAAGAAGAGGGTGTGATCTATATGGGTTCCGTGAATGCCGGATATATTTATCCGGGAGCAAGACTTCGGGTGTCCCCGGGACGCGAACTGTATCGCGGGATTATAGAGTGGAATCCGGACATTGTACATTCCCAGTGTGAATTTTCTACCTTTTTCATGGCAAAAAAGATCGCAGAGGAATGTAAGATCCCTCTGGTGCATACTTACCATACTGTATACGAAGATTATACCCACTATTTTTCCCCTTACAAGAAATGGGGCAGGGATATGGTACAGTTCCTGACGCGACAGATCTCCGAGAAGGTGGACAGTATGATCGCTCCCAGCACAAAAATAGAGACATTACTAAAAGACTATGGCATTCATTGTCCGGTATCAGTGATCCCATCGGGGATTGATCTGAGTAAATATGACGCGCAGACCCGGACGGATTCCCGGGAGAGAATCCGAAGAAAATATAAAATGGACCGGAAGACCACAGTGCTTTTATATGTAGGTCGTCTGGCAAAAGAGAAGAATGTGGAAGAATTGCTGGAGTACCAGCAGAAAATTCAGGAGAGCGGCACAATACTGATGATTGTAGGCGGCGGTCCTTATTTGGAGACTTTACGGAAAAAGGCAGCAGAGCTGGGTGTGACGGAAAGCGTTATTTTTACCGGAATGGTATCACCCGCTGAAGTAGCATCTTATTATCCGGCAGGAGATCTGTTCGTCAGCGCTTCCACCAGTGAGACCCAGGGGCTTACCTATGCGGAAGCACTGGCAGCAGGATTACCGTTATTATGCAGAAGGGATGAATGTCTGCGGGCGGTTGTGGAAGAGGGCAAAAACGGCTGGCAGTACCGGACCGAAGAGGAATTCTTGAAAGACCTGAAGAACTGGAAGGAGAAAGAAGACGATGAACGCAGAGGAATGTGCAGTTATGCAAAGCAGTCCGCAGAAATTTATTCCCAAAAAAGATTTGCGGGAAGTATGGAGCAACTATACCAGCGACAGATCGAAGAAAAACAGGTCGAAAGAGAAAAACACCTGGCAAAGAGCCGTCAATATTGCATCCTGGGTTAGTCTGATCCTCTGTGGAATACTGGCAGTCTGGGGCTATCAGAGCGGCATTTTCCAATCGGTGGAGACCATGCAGCAGTTTGTGAACCGCTTCGGAATGATCGGTGCACTGATCTTCGTGCTGATCCAGATCGTTCAGGTGGTGTTTCCCATCATACCGGGTGGCATCAGCTGTCTGGCAGGAGTGCTGCTCTTTGGAGCGGTGCCGGGATTTCTCTATAATTATATAGGAATCTGTGTGGGTTCCTGTATTGCTTTTGGAATAGCAAGAAGTCTGGGAAGACCGGTGCTGTACAAGATGTTTCCCGGAAAAATGATTGAAAAATACCTGACATGGACGGAGCTAAAGGGGAGATTTTTGAAATTATTTGCACTGGCAATCTTTCTGCCGGTGGCACCGGATGATTTTCTCTGTTATCTCGCCGGAACGACAAATATGACATGGAAACAGTTTGTGACAGTCATCTTTCTGGGGAAGCCTTTCTCCATTGCGCTGTATAGTCTGGGACTGACGACACTGTTCCAGGTGATTTTCCACCTAGTATAGGAGTATACTCATGAAAATTTATATATATAAAGGCGGACTTTCACTGGTGGCAAAAAGCGGCGTCGGCAGCGCCATCCGCCATCAGGAGAAGATGCTGCGAGCAGCAAAAGTGACTGTGACGGACATCTGGAAAGAGGCGGATATCGTACAGATCAATACCGTATTGCCTGATTCGCCGCTGGTGGCACGGCGGGCAAGACGGCAGGGGAAAAAGGTCGTCTATTATGGGCATTCCACCATGGAAGATTTTAAGAATTCTTTTATCGGTTCCAATCTAGCGGCTCCTTTATTCAAAAAATGGCTCCGCCATTGTTATAGACAGGGAGATGTGGTTATCACACCAACGGAATATTCCCGGGAATTGTTAATGAAATATGATCTGCATCGGGAGATTTACGCACTAACCAATGGTGTTGACACTGAATTTTTCCACAAAACAGAGCAGGCAGGTGGACGATTCCGGAAATTTTTTCATCTTCCTGTGGATAAAAAGGTCGTGATATCCGCCGGGCATCTGATTCACAGAAAAGGGATCGAGGATTTTCTGGAAATGGCAAAAAGGATGCCAGACATTATTTTTCTATGGTTTGGGGGCGGGAACAATGCATTGATTCCGGCAGAGATCAAAAAGGCTGTGGAAGAGAAGCCGGAAAATGTGATCTTTGCCGGTTTCCAACCGTCCGGGATCCTGCGGGATGCGTACTGTGGTGCGGATGCATTTGCTTTTTTCAGTTATGAAGAGACGGAAGGAATCGTGGTATTGGAGGCATTATCCTGTGAGATTCCTGTGATCGTGAGAGACATTCCGGTGTATGAAGGGTGGCTTACCGACGGCGAGCAGGTGCGCAAAGCCAGCGATCCGGATTCCTACGAGCAGGCAGTCCAAGACATCTTGTACGAAGAACCGCGGGAAAAAGTAAGACGCAGAATCCGGGCAGGCAGGGCACTGGCGGAGGAACACAGCATGCGGGCGACAGGTGAGAAACTGTATCAGATAGAGAAGAAGCTTTTGTAGACATCCCTCTTGCAAATTCAGAGTCTTTATCATAAAATGAGAGTACCTTACAAAGGAGGTGCTTACGATGAACCTTGTAATTACTATCAGCCGAAGATTCGGAACAGGAGCCAGTCTGATCGCACAGGAGCTGTCTGAGAAGCTGGGGGTGCCGGTATATGATAAGGCATACATAGAGCATGAGCTGGATGGTGACAGCTATGCTACGGAAGCGGAGGTCATTAAGGAATTGGCGGAACATCCCTGTATTATTCTGGGACGTTGTGCATCCGAGATCCTGAAGGATCAGCCGAATGTATTTAACGTGTATGTGTGCGCGGATAAGGAAGATCGTATTGAACGTATCATGAAGAAGGAAAGTCTTCCTCATGATGAGGCAAAAGAAATGCTTGAGAAAAATGATGCGGAGCGCGCCGACTATTATTATGAAAATACCGGTAAAGTGTGGGGTGATGTGAACAATTATCATATGATCCTCGATACCACCAAACTGGGAATCGAAAATTGCGCAGATATCCTGATCCGGTATTTTGAGAGAGTGGAAATTATTTGATCGTCCGGAATGCGAATAGGCGTTACGATTTCGAGAGTATGCAGTACGAAGAAATCGTTTAGGATATAAATAGAGAATAGATTGTAAACAGATGCCCGACACGGACATCTGTTTTTTTGTGAAAAACATTTTAAACATAGTAATAAAATTAATCAATTATACAACATTATAAAATTAAAAGTATGGTTTTAATTATAACAAAAAATGATATATACAATTGAAAATTTTAATCAAATAATAAAACGGAATAATCACCGAATAAAATGACCTTTTTCTTGAATTTATAGATATATGACAAAAATGTCACATTAAAATACATCAATTAACAAGATAAGAATATATCTTGCTTACAGAAATTATGAGTGTTAAGATAATGCAATCAGATAAGTGAAAATAGTAAAAACAACAGGTTTTGAAAATAAAAAGTAATCATATGGCAGGAGGATTCCCATGAACAGCGCAGACATTGCAGCAAAATATCAGAAAACTTATTTTATGCCCCCCGAGGTGACCTACGACTGGGTAAAAAAGGACAGTATTACCAAGCCCCCTATCTGGTGCAGCGTTGACTTAAGAGACGGCAACCAGGCATTGATCGATCCCATGAGTCTGGAAGATAAGCTGGAATTCTTCAAGATGTTGGTAAAGATCGGTTTCAAGGAGATCGAGGTTGGTTTCCCCGCTTCTTCTGATACTGAGTATAACTTTATCCGTGCTTTGATCGAACGAGATATGATCCCGGAGGATGTGACTATTCAGGTATTGACGCAGGCGAGAGAGCATATCATCCGCAAGACCTTCGAAGCAGTCAAGGGTGCGCCCCACGCAGTGATCCATCTGTATAATTCTACTTCCGTAGAACAGAGAGAACAGGTATTTAAAAAGGATAAGGAATCCATCAAGAAGCTGGCAGTAGACGGTGCCCGGATGCTAAAGAATCTGGCAGAGGAGACCGAAGGTAACTTCACCTTTGAGTACAGCCCGGAGAGTTTTTCACAGACTGAGGTGGATTATGCATTGGAAGTCTGCAATGCAGTACTGGATGTATGGAAGCCCACTGCTGACTGCAAGGCCATCATCAATCTGCCCACCACCGTACAGGTGGCAATGCCCCATGTATTTGCCTGTCAGGTAGAATATATGCACAAGCATTTGAAATATCGTGATAATGTAGTACTTAGCGTACATCCCCATAACGACAGAGGCTGCGGTATCAGCGATGCGGAGTTCGGCGTACTGGCCGGAGCAGACCGTGTGGAAGGTACTTTGTTCGGCAATGGCGAGCGTACCGGTAATGTGGATCTGGTATGCGTTGCACTTAATATGATGTGTCACGGTGTGGACAGCGGATTGGATTTCTCTCATATTATGGAGATCCGTGAAGCTTATGAGAATTTCACCGGTATGAAGGTGCATGAGAGAGTTCCTTATGCGGGAGATCTGGTATTTACCGCATTTTCAGGTTCCCATCAGGATGCCATCAGTAAAGGTATGGCATGGCAGAAGGAAGGCAGAACCGGCAAGCGCTGGGATATTCCTTACCTGCCTATCGATCCTGCAGATGTGGGAAGAGAGTACGAATCCGATGTTATCCGTATCAACAGCGTATCCGGTAAGGGCGGCGTAGCATTCGTATTGAAGCAGCAGTTTGGTTTCTCGCTGCCTGCAGCCATGAAGGAAGAAGTCGGCTACCTGGTAAAGGGTATCTCCGACAGGCGCCATCAGGAATTACTTCCCAAGGAGATTTACGCGATCTTCGAGGAAAATTATATTTATCCCCGCAGCATCTTCAATGTTCCGGAGTGTCACTTCAAGCAGGAGAACGGCATTCAGGCAGAGGTGACCATCGAGCAGGGCGGCGCTTCCAGAACCATTACCACCATGGGTAACGGACGTCTCGACGCAGTCAGCAATGCTATTAAGACATACTTCGGTATTACCTATGAACTGTCTGTTTACGAAGAACATGCGATTTCCAGGGGTTCCAACTCTAAGGCAGCTACCTATGTAGGCATCGTCCATGACGGTAAGTTCTACTGGGGTGTCGGCGTGGATGAAGATATCATCAAGAGTTCCATCGCAGCATTGGTATCCGCGGTGAATAAGCTGGCAGCAGAACAGCATATCACTTCCGGCAGAGAAGAGCGGATCGTGGAGATCATCAGTTTCATCCAGAAGAACTATGTGGATGTGACACTGGATATGCTGGTAGATACTTTCCATCTCTCCAAGCCTTACCTGTCCAAGTACATTAAGGAAAAGGCCGGCATGACCTTCCAGGAGGTTGTAAGGGAAGAACGTATGAAGAAAGCGAGAATGCTTTTGAAAGAGACCAACCAGACGGTGGAGACCATAGCAGCCAACGTTGGTTACGAGAATGTGGAGCATTTCAATCGCCTGTTCAAAAAGGCTTATGATATGACTCCGGTACAGTATCGGAAACAGAGTGCGGAATAACAGGAGTCTATTCAGCAAATTAAATTTAGGAATGGCTTTTTAAGTGTTGATTATCGGGTAAACAAAGTATAACATAATTTTAGCATTGTATAAAAATATGCTGAATATTGACAATTTATGACAGTAAAATTATACTAAAGTAGTATGTGGTCATAGAATAAGACCACAACTTATGGAGGGACAAGAAAATGAATAACAGAGAGAAAGCAAAGGCAGTACAAAAGAAATTCAACCAGCGACTGGGAATTTATTACGGCGTGATGGCAGCAGGTGTCATTGTGGCAGCCATCGGACTGATGACACAGATCAACGTACTGACCCTGCTGGGAGTGGTAGCATTTTTTGCAGGATTAGTGATCCTCAGCTGGGTAGACGGGTATACCGAGTATGCAAAACGTGTTATGACAGCAAAAGCTCTGATGGGTGAAGAGATGCCCGAGGATGTGGTAAATGCCGGTATTGAACTGGTAAAGAAGCAAGGTGGAAGCCTGTCTGCACTTAAGAGCCAGACCAGAGAGTTCTCTCATATTTTATATCATCTGTGCCAGGGTATTTTCACCGGGGCAGCCATGCTGGAGAAGATCCCCGGACTGAAGTCTGTATCCGGTATTGCACAGAGTATGATCAAGAAAGCTTACAGAAGAATCAATCTGTTGTTAGAGGGTTATCTGTTTGCAAAATACGGCGAGATGACCAAGGAGACTTATTATGACGGCGTATCTCTGTTGTTACAGGATGGCAGGACTTTTCTGGTAAAATCCGTAAAAGATGCCGCTGTATCTGAATTGCTGGTAACCCTGAGTGTGATCGGTACTCTGGTATTTGTAGCTTTGGGCGGCATACTGAAAAATGTTGTGTTTGTTGTATTGGGCATTGCCTGTGTGGTTCTGTATGTGGTAGTAGCCATTGTATATGACAGCAACAAAGATTTCGATATGCTGGCAAGCTATATTGAGTATGCTTCCACACATGAAGTCAACGAAGAGTATCGTAACAGCCTGCTGGCAGCGACGGATGCCGCTACTCAGGTGAACATGGTAGCCGGTGCACTGAAGAACCCTGCCGTAAATGGTATCATGGGCGCGGCCGGAGCAGCAGAGAAGCTGTTTGGAAATAAAGATGAGAAATAAGAATTAGGCCATACCCATTCGCAGACACTGAAGTGCCTGCGGATGTACGGTTGTCGCCGTATAAATCCAAAAAGAAAGATACACCTCTGTGAGCAAGCTCCCACGGTGTATCTTTCTTTTTGTCTTTGCATGGCTTGTAGCTTTTAACATAATGACAGGTCTGAAAAACAAAAATAGGTAGAAATATTTGTCTTTTTCGATTATGATGAAAACATAGAGCAAGAGAATTCGTATCGCGGCATCGGCCGGAGCGACAAGAGTAAGAACATATAAATGGACGGGGCTTACACAGTAAGCAGATAGGAGTAGAAAATGGAAATGAAAGAGACGATTCTGAAGACTTTCGCAGAAGTATTTGGAGATGCAGAGGGTGCCAAGGCTTATTTTGCACCGGGACGTGTGAATCTGATCGGTGAACATACCGACTATAACGGCGGACACGTATTCCCCTGTGCACTGACCATTGGTACTTACGGCGTGGCAAGAAAAAGAAACGACAATAAACTGCGTTTCTATTCCATGAATTTCGATCAGCTGGGCGTGATCGAGTCTTCTCTGGACGACCTGGTACCCAGCAAGGAAGCGAATTGGACCAATTATCCCAAGGGAGTGATCTGGGCTTTCGGCGAGAAGGGCATGAAAGTGACTTCCGGTATGGATCTGCTGTTGAACGGTAATATCCCCAACGGTTCCGGACTTTCTTCTTCCGCTTCTGTAGAAGTGCTGACCGGCTACATCCTGAGGGATTTCTTCGGTTTTGACGTGACCAATCAGGATCTGGCGCTGATCGGACAGTTCTCCGAGAACAAATACAACAAAGTAAACTGCGGTATCATGGATCAGTTTGCCATTGCCATGGGTAAAAAAGAGAACGCTATTTTCCTGGATACTGCGACTCTGGAGTATGAGTATGCACCGATCCATCTGGAGAATGCGAAGATCGTGATCGCATGTAGTAATAAAAAGAGAGGCCTGGGAGATTCCAAGTACAATGAGCGCCGCAGTGAGTGTGAGACTGCACTGGCAGAGCTTCAGCAGGTAGTGAAGATCAAGACGCTGGGCGACCTGGATGAGGAGACCTTTGAGAAGTTCAAGGCTATTATCAAGAGTGATGTCCGCAGAAAGCGTGCAAAGCATGCGGTATATGAGAATCAGAGAACGATCCGTGCGGTTGAAGCGCTGAAGAATGATGATGTGAAGCTGTTTGGTGAGCTGATGAATGCATCCCACGTATCCCTGCGGGATGATTATGAAGTAACCGGTATCGAGTTGGATACTCTGGTAGAGGAAGCATGGAAGGTAGATGGTGTCATTGGATCCCGTATGACCGGTGCCGGCTTTGGCGGATGTACCGTAAGCATTGTGAAGGATGAAGCTATTGATACCTTTATCGAGCAGGTAGGCAAGGCATACAAGGAAAAGATCGGCTATGCGGCTGATTTCTATGTAGTAGAGATCGGTGATGGCCCCCAGACCCTGTAAGAAAAGTAAGGTTCCTACGCAAACAGAAAGTGAGTGCCGCGGAAGCTGTCCGAATGGTCCGGCGGCAGAATGGAGAAAAAATGGATATTCAGGTATTAATTCGTAAATTAGTATCCTACGGAGTACAGACAGGACTGGTTCCGGAGGAAGATGTGATCTATACCACCAACCGTCTGTTGGAGCTGTTTGAACTGGATGAGCTGGAAGACCGTGACAATGTAACCATGCGCGAGGATGAACTGGAAGAGGTTCTGAAGGGCATGCTGGATTACGCTTATGAAAAAGGCATTCTCAAGGAGAACAGTGTGGTATACCGCGATCTTTTCGATACGAAGATCATGGGACTGTTGATGCCCAGACCCAGTGAAGTGATCCGTCATTTCCATGAGCTGTACGAGCAGGTATCTCCTGAGGCAGCTACCGACTATTACTATAAATTAAGCAGAGATTCCGACTATATCCGCCGCTATCGTATCTGCAAGGATATGAAATGGGTGGCCCCCACCAAATATGGCGATCTGGATATTACCATCAACCTGTCCAAGCCCGAGAAGGATCCTAAAGCTATCGCCGCAGCAAAGCTGGCAAAGCAGTCCGGTTATCCGAAATGCCTGTTGTGCCGTGAAAATGAGGGTTATGCAGGCCGTGTGAACCATCCTGCCCGTCAGAACCACCGTATCATTCCGGTGACCATTAACGGCAGCCAGTGGGGATTCCAGTATTCTCCGTATGTATATTATAATGAGCACTGCATCGTATTTAACTCTCAGCATGTGCCTATGAAGATTGAGCATGCGACCTTCTGTAAGCTGTTTGATTTCGTAAAGCAGTTCCCTCATTATTTTGTAGGTTCCAATGCGGATCTGCCCATCGTAGGCGGTTCCATCTTAAGCCACGATCATTTCCAGGGTGGCCATTACGAGTTTGCCATGGCGAAAGCTCCGGTAGAGAGAACGTTCTCCGTAGCCGGTTTCGAGGATGTGGATGCCGGTATCGTGGCATGGCCCATGTCTGTCATCCGTCTCAGCGGTACGGATACTGACCGTATCATTGCACTGGCAGATGTAATCCTGAACAAGTGGAGAGAATATACGGATGAAGAGGCATTTATCTATGCCTACACCGATAACGAGCCTCATAACACCATCACTCCAATTGCAAGAAAGAGAGGAGACAAGTTCGAACTGGATCTGGTGCTGCGTAACAATATCACCACAGAGGAGCATCCGCTGGGAGTCTATCATCCCCATGCAAAGCTGCATCATATCAAAAAAGAGAATATCGGCCTGATCGAGGTTATGGGTCTGGCAGTACTGCCTGCCCGCCTGAAGGGCGAGATGGCGCATCTGAAGGAAGCAATCCTCGCCGGTAAAGACTTAAGAGCTGATGAGGAACTGGCAAAGCATGCAGACTGGGTAGACGAGTTCCGTCCGAAATACGATGCCATCACTGCTGAGAACATCGACGGTATCGTAGAGAAGGAGATCGGTCTGGTATTCATGCAGGTATTGGAAGATGCCGGTGTCTATAAGAGAACTGAAGAAGGCCAGAAGGCGTTCGATCGTTTTGTAAAGAGCTTATAATCATATTTTTGTTGAATGTTTGTTGTACATTTGTTGCGAGGAAAAGGAATTGTGGTGACACAATTCTTTTTTCTTAGTATAATAATCCCATGAAATTCTTATTAACAGCTATTAATGCAAAATTCATACATTCCAATCCTGCTATTTACAGTCTGCGGGCCGGTGTGGGAGAAAAGTTACAGCCCTATGTGGAACTGGCGGAATTCACCATCAATGAATCTCTGGAAAGTATTTTGGAGGGAATCTGGAAGCGTCAGCCAAAGGTAATAGGATTTTCCTGTTATATCTGGAACTGGAAGCTGATCCGGGAAATTCTGACGGAACTGCCGAAGATCCTGCCGGATACGGAGATCTGGCTGGGAGGACCGGAGGTGACTTATGATGGACCGGGACTTTTAAGAGAGTTCCCTCAGGTTACCGGAATCATGGTGGGAGAAGGAGAAGTTACCTTCCGGGAGGTACTGGACCACTATGTGCGGGAAGCAGAAAGCACCGGACAGTCCGAACAACAACCCGAATCCGACAGCACAGAACAGCAGGCAGCAGACCGAATGGGAACGGTTGCAGGAAAGTCTGTGGCAGAGCGTTTTGGACAGATCCCCGGCCTGTGTCTTGCCTCCGGTTATACGGCACCTAGAGAACTGACGGATTTGACCACACTTCCTTTTCTCTATGAGGATATGGAGCCTTTTACGAATCGTATCATCTATTATGAGACCAGTAGAGGATGCCCTTACCGGTGCAGCTATTGCCTGTCCTCCATAGATAAGAAAGTGAGACTACGTGACATAGATGTCGTAAAAAGAGAACTGCAGTTTTTCCTGGATCAAAACGTAAAACAGGTGAAGTTCATTGACCGGACGTTCAATTGTGATCACAAACATGCCATGGAGATATGGGAGTATATTTACAAACATGACAATGGCGTCACCAACTTCCATTTCGAGATTTCCGCGGACATTTTGCGCGAAGAAGAGATCGCATTGTTGAACCGCTTCCGTCCGGGACTGGCACAGCTGGAGATCGGGGTGCAGTCTACGAATCCGGAGACGATACGAGCCATTCACCGTGTCATGGATGTGGACAAGCTGGAGAAAATTGTGGCGGCCATTCACAGAGGACAGAATATTCATCAGCATCTGGATCTGATCGCAGGGCTTCCCTATGAAGACTATGAGAGCTTCGGCAGATCCTTTGACAGGGTGTATGCAATGCAGCCGGAGCAGTTACAGTTAGGTTTCCTGAAGGTGTTGAAGGGCTCGGATATGCATGAGCATGCACAGGAGTACGGAATCCGCTATCTGGAACTGCCGCCCTATGAAGTGTTGTATACGAACTGGATCAGCTATGGAGAGATCCGGAGGCTGAAACGGATCGAAGAGATGGTAGAGCTGTATTATAACAGCGGCCAGTTCACTCATACCCTGCCTGTATTGGAAAAAGCATTTTCCGGTCCGTTTGCCATGTATGAGGCGCTGGCGGATTATTATCAGGAGCAGGGATATTTTACCAACAGTCCGGCCAGAGCTTACAGATATCAGATCTTATTGGAGTTCGCAGCGATGAAAGATCCGGCCAACCGTGAGATTTACAGAGAACTTCTGACTTATGATATGTATCTTCGGGAGAACCTGAAGAGCAGGCCTGCGTTTGCGGCAGAGATCACGGAAGAGGAAAAACAGAATATCCGCCGTTTTTACCAGACAGAAGAGCAGGAGAGACATTATCTTTCTGCCTATGATCAGTATGACTGGAAACAGCTAAGCCGAATGACACACTTGGAACCGTTCCGATATCCGCAACCTCATTATGCTCTGTTTGACTATCAGGAACGGAATCCGCTCAATTATGAAGCCAAGGTACAAGTGATCGCGAATCCAATATTATAAGTACAGGAGAAGACCGGTTCATAAAAATTGAGGTATGCAGTCAGAATATATCAGAAGTACTGCGGAAGGATAAGAGAATAGTATGTATGACACTTATGTCAGTATAGATTTGGAGACCACGGGCCTGAATCCCAAGAGAGATCGGATCATAGAGATCGGTGCGATCCGTGTGGAGCAGGGACAGATTGTGGAAGAATTTTCTACGTTTGTGGATCCGGGGCGGAAATTGGAAGAACGGATCACAGAACTTACGGGAATCCGGGACGAAGACCTTGCGGATGCACCTCAGCTGGATGAGGTTTTCCCAAAATTATTGGAATTTATGGGAGAATTACCGTTGCTGGGACACAGCATTTTGTTTGATTATTCTTTTTTGAAAAAAGCAGCAGTGGACCGGAAGATTACTTTTGAGAGATCGGCGGTGGACACTTTGCAGATTGCCCGGAAATATCTGCAGGAACTGCCTCATCGTAATCTGGGGTATCTGTGTCAGTATTATGAGATCCCGCATCATGCACACCGGGCTCTGGAGGATGCGAAAGCCACGGACCGGTTGTTTCGAAAGCTGATAGAACTGTTTTACAGGGAGGAAACCGGTGGACAGGCATCGACAGAAGCTGTCGGAAAATCGGCAAAGAATAATTTATTTGAGCCGCAGCCATTACATTTTCAGGTAAAAAGAGATACGCCCGCGACGAAACCGCAAAAAGAGCGGTTATATCGTCTGGCAGAGCAGCATAAGATAACTTTGGAGGTCGATGTGGAAAAGCTTACCCGCAGTGAGGCGAGCAGGCTTGCGGATAAGATTCTTGCAAAGTACGGACGATAGAATTACGCAAAGCGGAACGCAGTCCTTCCGCACGGTGGATCAGATCGGCAATTTTGTCATATTCCTTCCGGCCGGCATAGATTTTAGCCAGCGCATAGTAAGTATGGCTGACGTCGGTGCCGATGGAGACGGCATACGCGAGAACTGTTTCCGCATCATCTGTCAGATCGGAATCCAGAAGCAGATCGGCCCATTGCTGCAGAGTACGTACTAATACAGTGTAATTCTGATCATATTGGGACAGCGGTGTAATGTTCGCAGTGCCGTATTCCAGTTTCAGATCTGTGTTGGTGAAGCCTGTGAGATTTACGATCGGCTGTGTAGACAGAGAAGTAAGGAGACTACGGTATTCTTCGGCTCTTTCGTTGTCCGGAAGAGCATCCATGGGAAGCTTATCCAGGGGGATTTTTACATAGTCCAGATCATCCAGAGGCTTTTTGCGGACGGAGTTGGCTTTCCGCTCTCTGGCCCAGAACTCTTTTTCCCGGTTTTCCGCGATGCGCTGTTGGCGTTTGGTAGCATGTGCCACTACGGCAATCAGTATGATTAAACTTGCCAAAATCTTTAAACTCATATATAATATCCTTTCAGAGTAAAAGTGATTTTTGAAGCATTTATGGAGGTTTTTACCATGTTTAATATGAATAATAAAAAAGTAAAACAGCGAATCTCCGCAGCTATCATCGTGCTGCTTGTGATTGCTATGATCGTACCTACTATAACATCTATTTTTTACTAATTCAACTGCGGATGGAACAGTAGACGTGCCCGAAGGAAGGGCAGAGGAGTATTATGAAAAAATATCGTAAGGAATTTTACGGCATTCTGTTATTGACTTTGACGATGTTGTTCGGAATGACAGCGCAGGCCAAGACAGATGATACTATTAAGACAGGAATTTATGCCGGGGATGTGGAACTGTCCGGAATGACGGCACAGGAAGCAACAGCGGTTATCGAAGAACATATCGAAAGTCTGAAGGATGTGGAGATTACACTGCTTGCGGCAAATGATCATGATGTGACCACCACAGCCGGAGATCTGGGTGTGACCTGGAAGAATCCTGAACTGGTGCAGGAAGCATTGGAACTGGGGACACATGGAAATGTTATTGAGCGTTACAAGACCCTGATGGATCTGCAGCATGAAAATTACGTATATCCCATTGAACTGGATTTTGACTTACAGGCGATCAACGATCTGCTGACCAGATGCACCAAGTATGATCAGGAAGCCATCAATGTCTCTCTGAAGCGGGACGGCGGTAAATTTACCGTGGTGGAAGGTCAGACCGGATATGTGCTGGATGTAGAGAAATCTATCGATGCGGTATATGACTATCTGACAGAAGAATGGAATCATGAGGCCTGCAGCATTCCTTTGGAGATCGTAGTGGATGAGCCGAAGGGAAGTGCTGAGGAACTGGCACAGGTAACGGATGTACTGGGAAGCTTTACCACATCTTATAAGACATCCGGATCCTCCAGAAGTGCAAATGTGGCGAACGGCTGTAGTCTGATCAACGGAACGACCCTGTATCCGGGAGAAGAATTCTCTACATATAAGACGGTATCTCCTTTTTCCGTGGCGAACGGCTATTACATGGCGGGCTCTTATGTCAGCGGAAAAGTGGTAGACAGTCTGGGCGGCGGTATCTGCCAGGTATCCACGACCCTGTACAATGCAGTATTACGTGCGGAGCTGGAAGTAACGGAACGTTATAATCATTCCATGATCGTAGGCTATGTGGATCCTTCCGCAGATGCAGCGATCGCTGAGAGCTCCGGCAAAGACTTTAAGTTTGTAAACAATACAGATGCACCGATCTACATAGAAGGCTATACGCATGACAAGCAGATCACGTTCAACATCTATGGCAAGGAGACCAGAGCTGCCGGACATTCGGTACGTTATGAAAGTGAAGTGCTGGAGACGATCACACCCCCTGCGGATCAGATCTATGCCGATGCCGGTCAGCCCATCGGTTATATCGTAACCGAGAGTGCGCATATCGGCTATAAGGCAAGACTGTGGAAGATCACGATGGAAAACGGTGTAGAGGTCAGCAGAGAGCAGGTCAACAGCAGTACTTATAAGATGGTGCCCCGCAGTGCCACTGTGGGAACCGCTACTTCGGATCCCCAGGCGTATGAAGAAATCATGGCAGCTATCAGTACAGCGAACATTGATCATGTGAAAAACGTGGCAGCAGCGTTAAATGCAAGAGCAGCAGCGGCTGCTGGGCAGACAGAAATCGTAGACGACTAAAGGTGAGACAATGAACAGCGGCAAGGTACCCGTGAACGTCCTGAAACGTTCCGTTCTCAGACAATTGAAAAATAAAAGGACAGAAATAGCAAATAGCGCAGGTCTGGGGGCAGACTGCGCTGTTTTTGCGCCTTTTTCCGAGGGACAGTTGGTAACCTGCGTTCAGGAAGGTGTCGTAGAACTTCAGTGTGAGAACGACCTGGCAGAGGCGGAGAGAGAGGATCTGTCCGTGATGCCGATGCGTCGTATTTTCCAAAAGTGTGCAAACAATCTGGCAGCGGCGGGCGCAGAGCCTGTGGCGGCAGAGCTGGTGATCTTCCTGCCGGAGACGGTGGAGGAGCCGGAGCTGAAGGCATTGATGGAAGAGGCGGAGAAAGCAGCCACAGATCTGAATATCCAGATCATCGGCGGGCAGACCAGAGTAAGCTCTGCGGTAAGACAGCCGATTGCCACGGCAACGGGATACGGTATCCTGAGCGAAGCCGCAGTGACGCAGGCATCCGCAGGGAAAAAGCTGGCGGGTCAGGATATCATTATTACCAAGTGGATTGGTCTGGAGGGTACCGCGGATCTGGCGACCCGGAACCGTGAAAATCTTCTTAAGAGATACCCGGCGTATCTGGTAGAAGAAGCAGCGGCGTTTGACCGGTATTATTCTATTTTACCGGAGGCCGCTACCGCCGTGAAGTCCGGCGGTTGTACCATGCATGATGTCTCCGAGGGCGGTGTATTTGCAGCGCTGTGGGAGATGGCAGAGGGTGCAGGTGTTGGACTGACAATAGATATGAAGAAGCTTCCTCTCAGACAGGAGACAGTGGAGGTATGTGAATTCTGTAATGTAAATCCGTATGAACTCAGATCCGGCGGCAGCCTGATCATTGCAAGTCCGGAGGGAACTGCAGTGGTGGAAGCACTGGCGGCAGAGGAAATTCCGGCAGTGATCGTAGGGAGATTTACAGACAGTAATGAACGACTGATCCTGAATGAGGACGAAGTCCGTTATATGGATCGTCCTCAGAGAGATGAGATTTATAAGAATGTGTAAAATTTTGCAGTCATCCCTTATGTAAGGGAAAATGCAATATAAAAGTTATAAAGGAGATAGTGGCATGAGAGAAGAATTATTAGCGATCATAGAGAAGAACAGCAGGATCGATCTGAAGGAACTGGCAGTGATCCTGGGAGTGGAAGAGATCGATGTGGTAAATGAACTGGCAGCACTGGAAGCAGAAGGGATCATCTGCGGTTATCATACCCTGATCAACTGGGAGAAGACAGACATTGAAAAAGTAAGCGCTCTGATCGAGGTACGTGTAACTCCCCAGAGAGGCCAGGGCTTTGACAGTATTGCAGAGCGTATCTACAAATATCCTGAAGTACGCAGTGTGTATCTGATGTCCGGAGCGTATGATCTGATGGTCATTCTGGAGGGTAAGACCCTGCGGGAGGTATCTAATTTTGTATCTGACAAGCTGTCCACACTGGATTCTGTGCTGAGTACAGCAACGCATTTTATCCTGAAGAAATACAAGGATCACGGAACCGCATTTGCTACGAAAAAAGAAGATGAAAGAGAGATGATCACTCCATGAGAAATCCATTAGCAGATAAAGTAGTGGATATCAAACCATCGGGTATCCGCAAATTTTTTGACATTGTAAGCGAGATGCAGGATGCCATCTCTCTGGGTGTGGGAGAACCGGATTTTGATACTCCCTGGCACATCCGGGACGAGGGTATCTATTCCCTGGAAAAGGGAAGAACCTTCTATACCTCCAATGCCGGTCTGAAGGATCTGCGTCAGGAGATCTGCAACACGATCCGGAGAAAACAGGGCGTAACCTATGACTGGCAGCATGAAGTGCTGGTGACAGTCGGTGGCTCTGAGGCAATCGATATCGGGCTGCGTGCCATGTGCAATCCGGGAGATGAAGTCCTGATCCCCCAGCCCAGCTATGTATCCTATGAACCCTGTGCGATCCTGGCAGGAGCGACTCCGGTGATCATTGACCTGAAGGCAGAGAATGAATTCCGCCTGACAGCAGAGGAGCTGGAGGCAGCCATTACGGACAAGACGAAGGTACTGATCCTTCCGTTTCCCAACAATCCTACGGGAGCCATTATGGAAAAGTCTGATCTCGAGGCTATTGCAAAGATCATTGAGGAGCATGACATTTTTGTCATGTCCGACGAGATCTATTCAGAGCTTACCTATAAAGAGAAGCATGTTTCCATCATCAGCCTGCCCGGCATGAAGGAGAGAACCGTTTATATCAACGGTTTCTCCAAGGCATATGCCATGACCGGATGGAGACTGGGATACTGTTGCGGACCTGCAGCCATCATTCAGCAGATGACGAAGATCCATCAGTTTGCCATCATGTGTGCTCCCACCACCAGCCAGTATGCGGCAGTGGAAGCTTTGAAAAACGGAGATCCCGACATCGAGGAGATGCGTACGGCCTATAATCAGAGAAGACGCTTTTTGATGAACGCGTTCCGTGAGATGGGACTGGAGTGCTTTGAACCTTACGGTGCATTCTATGTATTCCCCTGCATCAAGGAATTCGGCATGACCAGTGAAGAATTTGCCACCCGTTTCCTGGAGGAGGAAAAAGTAGCTGCTGTACCCGGAACCGCATTCGGTGACAGTGGCGAGGGGTATCTTAGAATCTCCTATGCGTACTCCCTGGAAAAGCTGAAGACCGCCATCGGAAGACTGGGACATTTTGTAGAGAAATTAAGAGCAGAACAAAATAATAAATAAAGCATTTTTCAGTAACTATTCGGAACCGCAGGCTGTAAGTGGCGCTGAATAGTTACTATGCTGTAGAGGAAAAAATATGCATATTATATTACATCAGCCGGAGATCCCGGCAAACACCGGAAATATCGGAAGAACCTGTGTGGCTACCGGCACCAGCCTGCATCTGATCGAGCCGCTAGGCTTCCGTTTAAATGAAAAAGAGATCAAGAGAGCCGGTATGGACTACTGGCAGCATCTGGATGTCACCAGGTATATGAATTTTCAGGAGTTCAGGGAAATGCATCCCGGAGCGAAGATCTGGATGGCAACCACGAAAGCACACCAGACCTACACCGATGTGAAATTCGGACCGGACGATTACATCATGTTCGGCAAGGAAAGCGCCGGAATCCCCGAAGAGATCCTGGTAGAGCATGAAGAGACCTGCATCCGTATCCCTATGCTTCCCGAGATCCGTTCCCTGAATCTGTCCAATTCCGTAGCCATCGTGCTCTACGAGGCACTGAGACAGCAGGGATTCGAGAGCATGCAGAGGGATGGAGAGCTGCACAGACTGCACTGGAAAGAATCGTAAGACTGTAAAAGGAACAATTCTGAGGAAAATTTGGAGGAATGTTCCTTTTTGATTGGAAAAAATGTAGTAAGATATAAAATATGGTCAGAAAAAATGTGATAAACTATATGTTACGAAGAAGAGTATTGTAACAAAATAAGAACAGAACAGGAGCAGAGAATATATGCAGATCCATGATACAGCATTTATAGCGCCCGGAGCAGTGGTGCTGGGAGATGTGACGATCGGAGAAAACAGTGGAATCTGGTACAATGCGGTGGTCCGGGGCGACAGGGATTCCATTGTCATCGGCAGAGAGAGCAATATTCAGGACAATGCAGTAGTGCATCTGGGCAGTGGATATCCGGTGGAGATCGGAGATCATGTGACCATTGGACACGGTGCAATCGTTCACGGCTGTAAGATCGGCGACAATACCATGATCGGTATGGGAGCCATCCTGATGAACGGCTGCAAGATCGGGAAAAACTGCATCATCGGTGCTGGAGCACTGGTGACGCAGAATCTGGAGATCCCGGATAATTCCCTGGTCATCGGTAATCCCGGGAAAGTAAAACGTGCTGTTACCGAAGAAGAGATCCGGTGGAATCTGGAAAATGCACGTATTTATGTGGAGGAAGCACAAGAAGAGAAAAGAGCACTGTCCTAGCGGAAGTGCTCTTTTGCAAATTCCATGTCCTGTACCAGTTCCAGTGTACCAAGATATTGTTCGTTTTTATCCCGGACGGCATAATAAGTCACTAAGAAAGTCCGGCCGTTCTTGTCCATCCAGACCGGTACCTGGTCCAGATTCCCTGCACGGAATTCTCCGATAATGCGGCGAACCCGTTCTTCAATCTTAGGAGGATGACAGGTGAATACCTCACGGCCCAATGCCATACCGGGACGCTTGAATACCTTGGGGCCTTCGTTGAAATAACGATTGACATTATCGATGTCTACGAAGGTAATCTCCAAAGGAATCGTATTCAACATGGCGGTCAGTTGTGACAGGGTCAGACTGCCGCCGGGAAGGTGGATTCTGGTCTCACCATCTGCAAAAGCATGTTCCGCAGACATGGTGCCAACCGTAGAGGCAGTGTCAGCCAGATGTGCTTCCGCAGCCTCCCAACTGTCACCCCGGATACCGAAGCATTCCGCATAATCTTTGGCATCCCGGTAGATGTGATACCATTCCTCCTCCGAGAAATTCAGTGCGCAGTTGGGGAAGAGGATATTGGATTCCTTGTAGATCATTTCTTCCATGCGGGATAATACGGCTTTCAAACGTTGTTTCCATGCATCGGTTTCTTTTTGGTCTTTTTGTTTTGCAAGGGTATTCAGTTCATCCCGGATCTCATCATCCACTGTCCACATGACTGCAGAGGGGCCGCTGATCCCATATTGCACCTTCAAATGTGGATAAAGTAAGTCTCCCTTTCTAGCATAGTGGATAGCAATCTGGCGCAGCTCGTCAAGCAGTTCATTGGTAATTCCATTATTTTCCAATGCCTGCCTCGCACGGGCAATCAGCTTTTCCAGTGCTGCATTTTCCAGCGTAAAAGTTTGCAGGGGATGTCCGGAGATCTGGATCAGGGCGGCAGCGGCGGAGAGCCGTTGGTCCTTTATGTCTTTAGAGAGTAGTTTCTGGGCAGCTAGAGAAGGGGCTGCTGTTTTTTCGGCATTGGCAATTTTCTCTTCTGTCGTGGAACCATGGAACAGGGCGGAATGCACATCACAGAGCCGCTGCAATTCTTCGATGGAAGTACCCTCCCGTAGCAGCTCCTGTTCGGCCTGCATAATTGCGGAAGGATCCACATCCTTACATTCCCGGACGAAATCTGCCTGGACACTTTCCAGAGTTTCTCCGTGATTCAAACGTTGTAAGTAAGATTTAATCTGATCTTTCATATAAAAATTCCTCCGGAACCAGTATGCCCCGGAGGAAAGTTTGTTATTCTTTTATTTTTATGATTAATCATCGTAGAGTGTTTTGATAAATTCGCAATCCACTACCAACACATAGAAAACCGAGCCATAATGTTCACTCTCCACGATACGCCCATAATCCAGAACCGTCTTATAAGTTCCATCTTTGACAGCAAGTCGGTATTTGACATAATCATTGTATCCGTTCATGCTGGATTCTATCTGTTGCCAGATGCTTTCTTCTACCTGTGTCAGATCTTCAGGATGCACCAGATTACGAAATTGATGTTTCGTAAAATGCATAAAATCATCCAGATCCGTACATCCTGTCAGCTGAAGCATTTCCTGATTAGCATACAGGATGCGTTCATCCTCCTTTTCGGCCCGGTAGATGAAAAAGGCACCCGGCAGGTTGTCAGAAATATCCGATAATGAAAAACCAAGCTGTGTCCGTTTCGAATTGTGGAAATCCGGCCGGTAGGCCAGAGCACCATGTTTTCCCTGTAATTTTACTTCATAGAGTGCAATGTCGGCATAACGGAGAATGTCAGAGACTTTTTCTGCGTTGGCGGGGTATTCCGCATAGCCTAGGGAAATGCTGTAATTGTGTTCGACGCCTTTGGCTGAAAAAGAGCGGGAAGTCTTGCTGAAAGCGTCTATCATTGGGGCAGCTTCTTCTGCACTGCAATCCTTCAGGATAATACAGAACTCATCACCGCCATTTCTGGCAATAATGGAATTATCCGGAAAAGCCTGCACTAAGGATTGTGAAAGCTGCAATAGAACCTGATCACCGATAGTATGACCATAGACATCATTGATAAATTTAAAATTATCCACGTCAAGTAATATGCCGACACAGTTTTTCTGCTTGTTTCCCTCCAGATACTCCTCCAGCTGCAAATTAAATCCGTTACGATTTAAGAGACCGGTCATAGAATCCGTCAGAGAGAGTCTGCGAAATTTTTTGCGTTGCTCGTCAACGAATAGTATAGATACCGTAAGAACCACCAGTAGTAGGATCACTGCAATGCCACATAATACTATCAGTTGTAAAAGTGTGCCATTCTTCCAGCCACCGGTGGGCATGACTTCCAGCTTCCAGCTACAGCCTCCCAGAGTAAAATCATAAGAGACGGGATCCATCAGAGTCTCCTCCGACTGGTCTACCACGGTATATTCATCGGTCAGAGGTGAGATGGTCTTCGATAGCCGGTATTGATAACCGAAATTGGTTAAGGCATCAGCGGAATGCTGAAAAATATCAGGAACCTTGATGATAACCATAGTCATGCCCCAAAAATAGGTAGTTCCCTTCTCATCCTGTAAAAAAACTGGATTACGGATCGAAAGGACGTGTCCTCCCTGCTCCAGCTCGAAAGGACCATGTATGATAAGCACATCATTAGCAATGCTGTATTTTACGGTCTCTCCGCGGTATTTGTCATGGATCAGGTCTATTTTACCTGCTTCGTTGCCTTCGGCGGGATAGATATCTGTTACGATGCCCCCGGGAGCCACTTGGATGCTCCGGACGTAATCTGCCATCATTCTGTCTGCAATGGTGTCGAATTTGTCAATTTTGCCGTTTGTACTGATCAGAAGCTGCTCCAGTGTATCCGTGATATTGATACCGGCATTGAGATCTGCAATCATGCTATCACCGTAGGTTACAGCATTCAGTTCCGCAAGAGTGCGGAGATGCCTGGAGTCGGACAGCTGTACCGCATGAGCGATCATATATAAGACAATACTGCCGATAAGAAGTATCCATAACGGCAGTAGCCATTTGGTATGATAAAATTTAACTTTCTTCCGTGTCATAGCGCTATGCTTCCTTCGTATGTGTTGGAAAAATGATTTTAATTTAATTATAGCATTTTGAATTTTTTTGTATAGATTATATTTTCCTACAATCAATGTTTTTAGTATCATAAAAAAGAATTAAAATGTGTTATAATACCTAGGGAAAACCAATTAGTTTCGAAAGAATATGGCAGGAAGCATACATAAAAGATTGTTAGGAATATCAGATGGACAAGGAGAAGATGATGGAATATATATCAGATGCACAGGCAAAACAGATGATCTTAGAGGTAGGCCGCAGAATGTATCAGGGTGGCTTCGTGGCAGCGAACGACGGGAATATCTCCTGTAAAGTCGGAGATAATGAGATCTGGGCAACACCAACGGGAGTTTCTAAGGGATTTATGACAGAAGACATGCTGGTAAAATTGGATCTGGACGGGAATGTGTTGGAGGGAACGCACAAGCCTTCCAGCGAGATCAAGATGCACCTCAGAGTATTCAAGGAGAACCCGAAGGTACAGGGTGTGGTACATGCACATCCCCTGACAGCAACGGCGTTTGCCTGCGCAGGCATCAGTCTGGAAGAACCGGTGCTGATGGAAGGGGTACTGTCCTTAGGCTGTGTGCCGTTAGTACATTTTGCGCTACCGGGCACAGAGGAAGTGCCGGAAGCGGTAGCTCCCTATTGTAGGGAATACAATGCAGTACTGTTAGCAAACCATGGCGCGCTGACCTGGGGTGACAATCTCATGCAGGCTTATTACCGCATGGAGACCACGGAATATTATGCGAAGATCCTGATGATGAACAACTTTATCTTAGGGAAGAAGACGTTGTTGTCCCAGGGACAGATCGACGATATTATCAAGATCCGTGCAGGATGGGGTATCACCACAGGCGGCAGACCCATCGGACCGGAGGGCGCGCAGAATCTGGAGGATATCTGTATTTCCCGGAAGCAGTGATTTGTTTTTCCGGGCATATTAGCGCGATAGCACGAATTCGTAAGCTTATAATAGAAGGTCATGTTAGAGACTTTTGCGAAAGCAGCCTCCAACAGGGCCTTCTTTTTGTGCTTTATTTTCGCAATTGCATGGACGTAAGCAGGGGGAAAGCGCCTATAGGACACAGATTTTTCACAGAGTGAACACTTTTTCAATACAAAATCCAACTATACTTGAGAAAACAATGGAATTTGGACGGAATAGCAATCGGAGGTTTGCCGTGAAGAACAAAGAGATCAAGCAGATAATTTTTTCCCAAAAGAAAAACAAAAAATGGATCATCGTTGCGCTGGTACTGCTACTTACGCTGGGTGGAGGTTCTGTGGCAGCAGTGGTGATATTACATAGAAACGGCAATCAATCAGAATTTTCCATGCCGGGGAATATGGCGGGGCTGACTTTCACGGAGGATATGACTGCTGCGTCAGGTGTTACCAATGTCGGTATCACGGAGGAGACCTTCGATGTGGAAAATCTGACGGCAGAGCTAGAGATCGAGGAAGTCTATGTGGCCTCCGGGGAAGAGGTAACTGCAGGAGATAAGATTTTAAAGCTTACGGAGGACAGTGTGGAGGAAGCCAGAAAGGAACTGGAGAGAGCACGGGAGGATGCGGAGCTTGCGTATCGCACCGGAGCCATTGAATATGAGCAGAACCTGATCACCGCGGAGTACACAAGAGACAGTGCTATCCTCACCGGACAGCAGGCGAAGGAAGTCTATGATGAGACCGTAGCAAGTCTGCAGAGTGCTGTGACCAGGGCGGAAGAGGAATTGCAGGATGCCGAGGATGACATAGCGGAATATGAGTCATACGTTAATGACGGTTCCTATAAGAGTTATTTTAAGGTAGATGAATATCAGGCAATCTATGATGAGAACCTGAAAGCACTGACGGATAAACTGGATGAGTGGGGAATTGGCTGGTCCCAGATCACCGGCGGGTCAGCCGGATCTGTGCAGGCAGGTGGAACCGCAGGCAATGTGCTGGGCAGCAGTGGACAGGACAGCAATTCCTCGAATGTGAAAACTCTGGCATCCCTATACAGCATTTTGGAACAGAACCTGAAGGATCTGGAAGAAGCACAGGAAAAATATGAGGATGCAGTCACCAATGCTTCTTTTAACTTACAGACATTGCAGTTAAAGCTTCCCAGCCTTCAGCAGGTAGTCACGGAAGCGAAGGAAAATTATGAGATCCAGCTGGCGCAGGCAAAGTTGACCTATGAGACTTCCCTGTCCGGCGCAGAACGGGCAGAGAGCGATTATAATACTACGGTGGAAAAAGCTAAGTCCGATCTGGCAGCTCTGAAAAGTACTTATGAAGATGCCAAAGAGAATCTGGAACTGTTTGAAAGCAGCGTGGGGGACGGATATTTCTATGCATCTGAGGATGGTACGATCCTGCGGACCATGGTGCGGGCGGAGCAGACTCTGACTTCCGATGCAGTCGTATTCGTTTACAGCAATCCGAAGGAGCTGACCGTCACCGTATCGGTAGAGCAGTCGGATATTGCAAAACTGACCGTAGGCGACAGTGCTTATGTGCAGACCTCTGCGGGCAGCGGATATACCGGTGTGATCACAGCCATTGATCCGGTATCCTCGTCTAGCAGCCGTACCAGTGTCACTTACAGCGTGACGGTACAGATCAACGTAGAAGATGAGGAGGACAGCTTAAGTGCCAACGAATCCGTCACCGTAGTCTTCGGCATGACGGAGGAAGAGATCGAACAATTACAACAGAGACAGAGTATGCAGGGAGGACAGACACAGTCATGAAATTAAAAAGACCACATTTTGATAAACTGAAATCCCTCACGAAGAAGCAGAAAAAGTTGATCCTGGCGGGGATCGCACTGCTTCTGCTGATCCTGGCGGCCAGCTATACCGTGTTCATCGCACCGTTACTTCAGAAAGAACAGTGGATCTACAAGGAAGAGACCGTGGAACGCGGCACCTTGAAGGTAGGTGTGACGGAGAGCGGCTCTCTGGAATACAACACAAAATCCATAGATTACGATCTGGATCTGGACGTTAGTGACGATGACGAGGATGACAGCGACGAGGATGACGATGATGTCGTACAGAAATATCTGAAGATAGAAAAGATCTATGCTGCCAGCGGGCAGCGTGTCACCGAAGGCGAGGAACTGCTGAAATTCACGGAAGACAGCGTGGAGGCTGTTCGGGCACTGTTGCAGAATGCGGTAGTGGAGGCGCAGGCAGACTATGCGGAGGCAGAGAGTACTTATGAATTGTCCCTGTTGGAAGCCCGGACCGACTACGATACGCAGAAGATCAGTGCTTCCTATGCGGCATCCATCCGCAATACTTCCGGTACGAGCGTTACGAATAATGTGGCATCCTTGCAGGTGCAGCTGGAGCAGAAAAAAGCCAACAAAGCATCGCTGCAGGAAAAGCTGGCGGAAGCACAAGAGGATTATCAGGATGCCCTGGAGACTTATGAAGCGGCAAAGGAAGGCTATGAAGACGCGGGAATGGACAATACCGTAAACTTTATGGTCATTCAGAATGGTTATCTCAGTGCCAAATCCAAATACCAGCAGGCAAAATCAGCACTGACCCAGGCGGAAACTGCGGTAACGGACAATGAAAGTGCCATTGCCGATCTGGAGAATCAGCTGACTGCAGCCCGGGCAAAGCAAAATATTGACAGGCTGGATACGGAAGAGACCTATCAGGAAGCGGTGATCACCGGGCAGAATGCCGAGACAACTTACAACGCTGCAGTGGAAGATATAAAAGAGACCTTACAGGAAGCGGAAGAGACGAAAGAAAAACGGGAAGAACAGTTACAGGCCTTTGAAGATTTTGTGGGAAGCAATGGTATCCTGTATGCCACAGAAGATGGTGTGATCACAGAGGTCAGCTACGAAGCGGGAGACCGTCTGACGACGACAGGAGCTCTGTTTTCCTATGCAACGTCGGATGACATGAGAATCTCCGTGGATGTGACCCAGGAGGATATCGTGGACCTGCAGGTAGGAGATGCGGTAGATATCACCTTTACGGCATACCCGGAGGATTCCTATACCGGAAGCATTCTTTCCATCAATACCACGGCTACTTCCGATTACAGCAACACGGTAAGTTACACTGTGGAGATCAGCGTGGAAGGTGAACTGGAGCAGCTCTACGGCGGCATGACGGCAGATGTGATCTTCGTTACCGAAGAAAAAGAAGATGTCCTCTATGTATCCCGTAAGGCGATCGTAGAAGAGAACGGCAAGACCTATGTATATCGCAAGACCGCTTTGGGAGGCAGAGAACTGGCGGAGGTAGAGACCGGTATCACTAACGGTGTGGACATTGAGATCCTGTCAGGACTGGAGGAGGGCGATACTATTTACCTGGCAAGTAAGGTCAGCTCTGAGGCAGAGGTAAAGAGCACGCAGGAGGATTCCGGCAGCAGTTCTGATACCGCAGTCGGCAGTGATATGGAGCTTCAGGAATTCGACGAATCCCTTATGTCAGAGGAAATGCAGATGCCTTCCGGAGGAGCGATGCCGCAGGGTGGTCCCGGGGGTGGTAATTCCGGCAGCTTCGGCGGCGGAATGCCGGGCGGCCACGGAGGACAATAAATCAGGCGGATGGAGCAAATGTTGAGAAGTAGACAGAAATGATTGGGAACAGTTATGAAGCAGAATGAAAATGGGAAAAAGATCAAGGAAACTATAAAAAATCGGATGAGCCGGATCGAATCATGGAAAAGCTGGTCTAAAAGGCGCAAGGTCACCACAGGTGTCTGTGGTGTCTGCGTGATCGCTGTAGTGGCTGGTGCCATTGGTCTCTCCGGTGGTTCCGACACGGAAGTCATTTATAAAGAGACCACCGTAAAATACGGGACACTGGTCAAAGGTGTGACGGAGAGCGGCTCCGTGGATATCGGTACGGTGGATCAGACCTTTGATCTGGATATGAGTGCCCTGCAGAGAACGGATACTTCCGGCAGCAGTTCCTCCGGCAGTTCATCAGGTGGCTCCTCCGGTAGTACTGCCGGCAGCAACTCTGGTTCCGGTGGATTTGGCGGCATGAGTGCTTCCGGCGGCGGAGCCCAGGGAGGCTTAGACATGTTTGGGCAAATCTTTAATATGGGCGGAAGCAGCTCCGGCAGCAGCAGTGACGATTCTACCCTGACCGTGGCGGAAGTAGTGGTCTCCGTAGGGCAGCAGGTATCCGAGGGAGATCCCCTGTACCTGCTGGAAGAAGACAGTGTCTCCGATCTGGAAGACGAACTGCAGTCTAACGTGGAGAAAGCAAAAGCCGATCTGGAGGCGGTGGAAGCCGACCAGACCCTGTCAAAACAACAGGCAAAATACACTTATGACAGCAGCACTGCTTACGGCAGTTATATTAATACCGAGTACAGTACTACATTGCAGGAACTTCAGAATACAGTAGATTCTGCGGAGAGCACGCGGGAGCAGGCGAAGAGCAGCCTGGAAGATTACCGGGCACAGCTCGAGGAAGTAACGGCAGCCTATGAGGATGCGGCACAGGTATTGTCGAACTGTAAATACAGCCTGAACAGTACAAACGCAGCCGATGATACTTACGGATATGTCTATTACGCGCAGCTGACGGAGCAGGCACAGTCCACGGCAGATTCCCTGGAGCAGCAGAAGGAAGAGCTGGAACAGAGAGTAGAGCAGGCGGAGGAAAATGTAACCACTGCCGAAACTGCCTACAATAAGGCGAAACGGGAACTGGAGCAGGGAAAACTGACCGCAGCCGAGACCCAAAAACTGCGAACACTGGCTTACAATACCGCACAGGAGACCTATGACATTGCACTGGGGTATCTTGCGCAGGAATTGTCCGATCAGCAGGAAACCTATAATGAGACACTGGAAAAATGGAATGAGTTCAGTACGTATATCGATGGTAATGCAGTATGTGCAAGATACAACGGTGTCATCACCGGCGTGGAGCTGGAGGCCGGAGATAAGATCAGTACCGGAACCTCTCTGGTTACTTTATACGATATGGACGAAGTGACCATAACGGTAACAGTGGATGAAGATGACATGACGGATATTTCTCTGGGATCTGCGGCGAATATTGCATTGACGGCATATCCGGAAGATACCTTTACGGCAAAGGTGACGGCTATCGGAGATGCGACATCGGATTCCAGTGGAAATATAACTTATGACGTGACTGTCACATTAGAAGGGGATGTCTCCGGACTGTTCCAGGGCATGACAGGAGATGTAACTTTCGTTACGGAACAAACGGAAGAAGTGCTGTATGTCTCACGCAGAGCCATTATCACAGAGGATGACAAGACTTATGTAAAAGTGAAGACAGCAGATGGCAGCATTGTGAAAAAGGAAATAACGACAGGACTGTCAGATGACTCTAATGTGGAGATCTCCGGAGATATTGCAGAAGGAGATACCGTATTGATCGAAAGCAGCATTACGAAGTAGAGCGGAGACCTGTGAGAAAGTAAGGTCAATGGAAGGGAAGAAGTAGAATATGAGATTATCCGAAATATTGCGTCTGGTGTGGCTGAACCTGTCACAGAATAAATTCAAAGTGATCCTGACTTCCATCGGTATCGTTGTGGGATCCGCCACCATAATGCTGGTGCTGGCGATAGGTACCGGTGGAAAAGAAGAAGTGGCGGAGCAGTTCAAGAACCTGAATGCCGGAGCCATTGATATTTCCTGCGACAGCAGTGACAGCGGTGGTTTTAGCTTTGAAATGCCGGGCGGTGGAGGAAGCGTTACCGTCACAAATATGGGCGGAGGTCCCGGAGGAGGTTCCGGCGACGGTATGTCCGGTGGTCCCGGCGGAGGCATGGATTTCGGCGGGTTTTTCGGATTCGGACAGGAGGAAGAGAGCGAAGCCGTGACATTGACCAGTGAAGACTGTGATGATCTGGCGACTTTTGTATCGGGAATCTCTGCAACTACGATCTCTTATTCCACCACAGCGTCGGTGGAGGGAGGCGATATGACCTCTGCTTCCTATTACACCATCGCCGGTGTGGAGGACAATTATGCCGCCATCAGTAATCTGGAAATGGCCATCGGGGATTTCCTCACAGAAGAAAACAACGAGAGTAAGGAAAAGGTGTGCGTACTGGGTGCCACCGTGGCAAAGGAAATTTTCGGCAGCGCCTACGATGCTTATGACGGTACCGTCTATATTGATGGCCGTCCCTATATAGTGTCAGGGGTACTATCCGAGATGGGAACTGTGGCATCCGGCATTAGTCCGGATACGGCGATCTATGTACCTTACGAAACCGGTATCAAATACATTACCGGTACGAGTATCAGTCCAACCATCACGGTCATCGTGGAGGATGTGAATCAGGTGGATACCGCAATGACGGATGTGGAGAGTGCCTTAAAAGACAGCTATCCCAACACTACATTTACCATCAGCGATGCCGGAAGCAAGATGGAGGCAGCCTCCGCTTCAAATGAGACTTTGACATTACTGCTGATCTCTATGGCAGTGATCGTATTTATCGTTGGCGGTATCGGTATTATGAACGTGCTGTTTGTATCCATCAAGGAGCGCACCAACGAGATCGGTATTTTGAAAGCACTGGGCTGTTCCCGGAAGGATATCCTGTTGGAGTTTTTATTGGAGGCAAGCTTTACCAGTCTGGTAGGAGCCGTACTGGGGGTGCTGGTGGCGCTTGGAATTACGCCATTCGTGCAGCTGTTCAACGTGAGAGTGTCCCTGTCGGTACAGGGTGCAGTATTGTCGTTGTTGTTTGGTGTCCTCACCGGAAGCATCTTCGGCTTCTATCCGGCGTATAAGGCATCGAGACTGATCCCCGTAGAAGCTTTAAATCAGGAGTAGTGCGAAAGGTGTAAGGATTATGATGGAAAACGCAATGATCACCATGAAAAATATAAATAAAGGCTATATGCTGGGAGAGGAGCGTCTGCCGATCCTGAAGGACATCAATTTTCAGGTAAATAAGGGAGAATATGTGGCAATCTTAGGCCCTTCCGGTTCCGGTAAGACTACGTTAATGAATATGATCGGCTGTATGGATGTGATGGATAGTGGGGAATATTATCTGGATGGCATGGCAATCCACGAGACCAAAGAGGATGATCTGACCATGGTGCGCAACCAGAAGATCGGGTTCATTTTCCAGAACTATCAGCTGATCCCGACCTATAATGTCATGCAGAATATTATCATGCCCCTGCTGATGCGTGGCATGACTCATGAGGAAGCAGAAGAAAAGTGTAAAAATACTATCAAACTGCTGGGGCTGGATCATCGTATCGGACATAAGCCCAACGAATTGTCCGGCGGACAGAAGCAGAGAGTATCCATTGCCAGAGCACTGGTGGGACAGCCGGCGATCCTGTTAGCGGATGAGCCTACCGGTGCCTTGGATCAGACCAGCGGCAGAGAAGTGCTGAAGCTGTTCCGGGAACTGAACGATATGGGTAACACCATCGTCATGATCACCCACGACCTGGGCGTAGCACAGTCCGCGAAGCGTATCGTAAGAATTGTAGACGGACAGCTGTATGAGTAAATTAAATACTTTTTGCAACAAGCACAATTCCTGAGAGAATGAGCAGGAGAATCACGATTTTGCGGATGAGCTTTTCATCCATCAGATCGCTGCTCTTCAGGCCAAGGAATAATCCCAACAGCATTAGGGGAATCAGGAGTATCGCCTGCCGGATCGTCTCGAACCGGATCAGTCCCAAAGCACTGTACAGGCAGATGCGAAAGGTGCTTTCTACAGTAAATACTGCGCTGATATTAGCTTTGAAGGCATCATTATCTTCACAGACGCTTGTCATATAAACGGCCAGCAGAGCGCCGACACCAAACAGCCCGCTGAGTAATCCGGCGGAGAGTCCTACTATTACGGTGAATAGAGGAGAGACTTTTTTCGGGGAAAAGGTCTCTTCATTTTTTGCCCCTTTTTGTTGAAACCACATCTGGATTCCAATGCCTATGACCACAATACCGAAGATGATCTTAACGATATTGGCATTGATGTATTTTAAAATAAATGCCCCCGGAATGCTGCCGGCAAGAACGAACAGCATAGGGAGGAAAAAGATACGCGGATGCAGGGAAGCTCTTTTTTTCCATACTAGGACCAGGTTCGACGGATAACCGATCAGCAGTTCCACCGGAGAAATATTAGCATTTACGATGCCGAAGCTTAAAATAGAGGTGAATACCAGTGTATTGGCGAATCCGCACAGACCTTTTATGAAAAATGCTGTTAAAGTGGCTAAAATCCAGTAAATCATGAGAACCTGGCTCCTTAATCGTTCGTTTCAGCTAGAATAAAGTCCCATAGGCGCTGCCTGTGCAGGAATCATCCATAGCGCAACTTTCTTATATAGTAAAATACACACGTGGTCAGGGCAAGCATTTTGTGAAAAAACTTGTGGGAACTTTGGGAGTGTGGTACATTGACACTAAGCAAAAGGAAAGGCAGGAAGATTCGTATGGCAGGATATTTGATCAAAGATACTACAAGAGAAGAACGGGAGCAGATCGTAGCGGAATCCTTAGGATATATGGAAGCAAATTGTGACGGCTGTTCGTCCGGACTGGCAGAGATGTATCAGGCATACATCGATGGGGAGAAGGAGCTTCGGGACATTAATATGGAGTTTCATGCAGGATATGTCTCGGGGGAGGAAGTACCGGGGAGAAGATCCTGCCCGATGTAAGGATAGTATGCATAAAGTTTCGTAATTTGCAAAAACTCTTTCTATAAGGGAGAAACCGGAAAAGAGGGATGCAGATGCGGAAGGATCTTATAATTATAGTAAATCTGGAAAATGGAAAAGCACAGTTGGAATTCAAGCTGCCGGAAGAATTTTTGACGGAGCGGCGGGAGACTGAGATGCGAATGGAAATATGGGAGACAGCAGGAGGCGGTCGCCCTATTTTTTATGGAAATTATCGGAATGTGGATCAGGATCCGATGACCGCGTTATTATTGCGGCCGCACCTGTGGAATGGGAGGAAGGATCCCTATCTCTATCAGGTGAGAGCTTGGCTGCGGTTCCCAACCGGGATCGATAGTAGTCTTTTTAAAACAGAGGATTCAGGAAAATTCCGGGATTCAGAAGATTTCGAAAATCGACGGGAAGTGTACTGGCAACGGGACCTTGCAATTTATGACTTGCGTGTCATAGAGAAAAAAGGCATCTATTTGAACGAAGCCGAATTTCATCCACACATCGTAGAATACCGGCTGCCACCGCAACTCAGTGAGTACGGTACGCAGGACGAACAGATGGAAAGAGATCTGGAGCGGCTGGCACGGATGGGAGCCAATGCGATTCTGTTTCACAATGACGACAGGAAAAGCGAAGGACAGGAAAAGACCGGGCAGGACAATGCCGGACAGAAAAATGGGGTAAGGCAGAATCCGGGAACAGATCATTTTTACAGGTTATGCCTGAAACGTGGATTTTTGGTAAAAGACCTGTGGATAACAGACGAAAAAAACCCCATATACCGTGGATTATCCGGAGAAACTACGCAGGAGATGTTGCTTTCGGAGGACGGCAGGACGTTGACGGAGCACTATTACTATTATCAGGCGAAATGGAGTAGGGAACCGGTACTCTATCCGGCACTTTCTACCCTGCACTGGCAGGAGAACGGTCTGCTCTCCCTGACAGTCTACAGCAACCAGAAAAAAGTGGTGCTCTATGTGGACGGGGTACTTTTCCTGTTTCAGTCGGCGCAGACCGGAGGGCCGGAGTTTATTTTTGAGGATATTCCGGCAGAGAAGCTGCCGCTGCATCTGGCGGTGGAAGCCGGTAACTTAAGCACTTCTTTGACGATAAGTAAGATATAAGGTAAGTAAAGCCTGAAACAAGTAAAATATAAAGTTGGTGAAAAGTTTTTTGTAGGATTCAAAACCGGTTTCACACAATTTTCACAAATGTTTCACCTTTTGATGACATTTGCCTCATATAGTAATACAAGTACACCAAATAATGATTGACACAAGTATCGGGAATTATTTGAGGTAAGCGCAAGTAACTGATATGGGAGGCAAATATGATAGAAGTAACCAATCTTACAAAAAAATACGGAGACCATATAGCCGTAGATCATCTTTCTTTCCGTGTGGAAAAGGGACAGATCTACGGTTTTCTTGGTCCTAACGGCGCCGGTAAATCCACGACCATGAACATCATCACGGGTTATCTGGCAGCCACGGAGGGTACTGTGACGATCGATGGCAAAGATGTCCAAAAAGATCCGGAGGAGGCAAAGCGTGCCATCGGTTATCTGCCGGAGCTTCCGCCGCTGTATGTTGACATGACTGTCAGAGAATACCTGGATTTCGTGGCAGAACTGAAAAAAGTTCCGAAAAAAGAGCGGAAGCAGCAGATCGATGAGGTCATGGAAATGACAAAGATCACCGATATGCAGCAGCGTCTGATCAGGAATCTTTCAAAAGGTTATAGGCAGAGAGTCGGACTGGCACAGGCGATCCTTGGCTACCCGGAGGTCATCATTCTGGATGAGCCCACGGTAGGTCTGGATCCGAAACAGATCATCGAGATCCGTGATCTGATCCGCAAGCTGGGGGAGAATCATACCGTGATCCTCAGCTCCCATATTCTGTCGGAGGTCAGTGCGGTCTGCGACCATATTATGATCATAGCCCACGGTAAGTTGGTAGCCAGTGATTCTCCGGAGAATCTGCAGAAGCTTATGAGTGGTTCCATGGAACTGGATTTGGAAGTAAAGGGAAGCATCGCTGCGGTGAAGAGTGCATTGCAGGAGATCTCACAGATCGACCGGATCGAAGAAAATACCGAGGCTCCCAAAGATATAGCAAAATTGAAAGTGATCTCCAAAGAGAATGCCGACATCAGAGAGCAGGTATTTTATGCACTGGCAGAAGCAAAGCTGCCAATTTTAGAGATGACCCATGCGGAGAAGTCTCTGGAAGACATCTTCCTGGAACTGACCGAGGATGTGGCACCCACACAGCCGGAGAAGCACAAACTATTCTCAAAAAGAAAAAAGCCGGAAATGTCAGATGCTGCCGCACAGCGGACAGAAGCTTCGGAAGAGGAAGCACAGTCCGGAGAAGAGAAAAAAGAAACTGTAACTACAAAGGAGGCGGAATAATATGCTAGCCATTTATAAGAGAGAATTGAAATCCTATTTCCGTTCCTTTATCGGATTTTTATTTATTGCAGTCACCCTGTTTTTCCTGGGACTGTATTTCAGTGTTTATAACCTGATGAACGGATATCCTTATTTTGCGTATGTGGTATCCAGCGTTACCTTTCTATTCATGCTCACCGTGCCGATCCTGACCATGCGTATTCTGGCGGAGGAAAAGCGGAGCAAGACGGATCAGCTGATCCTGACGGCACCGGTGTCCGTAGGCGGCATCGTTATGGGGAAATTCCTGGCGCTGTTAACTATATTTGCCATCCCCGTAGCGATCATCTGCTTTTACCCGCTGATCATGGCGCAGTACGGCAGTGTTCCCATGGGAGAGGCCTATCTGTCGATCCTGGCATATTTCCTCTTCGGGATGACCGCCATTGCCATCGGTCTGTTCCTGTCTTCCGTGACAGAGAGCCAGGTCATCGCAGCAGTACTTACTTTTTTAGTATTGTTCCTGGGATATATGATGGATTCCATTTGCTCCATTATTTCCAGCACCGGCAATCTGTTGACAAAGCTGCTGCGCTGCTTTGACCTTTATACACCGTTTTCCAACCTGTTAAACGGCACACTGGATGTATCTTCTATCGTATATTATGTATCCGTTACGGCTCTGGTTCTGTTCCTGACGGTACAGTCCATTCAGAAACGCCGTTACAGCATGTCCGTGAAGAACTTAAGCTTCAGTGCTTACAGTACCGGTATGATCGCCGTAGCGGTAGCGCTGGTAGTAGTCGTTAATATTATCATGGGCGAGATGCCTTCTAGCTGGACAGCAATCGACATGACGAGCCAGAAGCTCTATTCCCTGACGGATCAGACCGTTGACTATGTGAAAAATATGCAGGATGATGTGACAATCTATGTGTTGGTAAATCAGGACAATCAGGATACCACACTGGGGCAGACTTTACAGAGATATGATGATCTGTCGGATCATATCACCGTGGAATATGTGGATCCTACCGTTAACCCGATGTTCTATACCCAGTACACCACCGGCAACATCAGTACGAACAGCCTGATCGTGGTCAGCGACAAGCGCAGCAAGGTCATTGATTACAACGATGTCTATGAGTCTTCCTATGATTTTGACTATTCGACGTACAGTTATAACACCACGACCACCGGTTATGATGGCGAAGGACAGATCACCAGTGCGCTGGATTATGTGTTAAATGATGATATGCCCAAGGTATATATGACAACAGGACATAATGAACTGAGTCTAAGCAACACTTTTACATCCGCACTGAACAAGGAAAATGTGGATTATGAGACCGTGAATCTGATGGATCTGGATACTATCCCCGACGATGCGGCCTGCCTGTTCATTAACGGTGCCACCAGCGATTTTTCATCCGATGATAAGGATAAGGTGATCGACTATCTGAACAACGGTGGAAAAGTCATCCTGGTAACCGGCTATACCGATGAGGAGACACCCAATATAGATGCTATCTTAAGCTACATGAATCTGAGTATTGCCAAAGGACTGGTAGTGGAGAATGATTCCAACGGCTATTACAGAAGTCCTTATTATATCCTGCCGACACAGAGCTCTGACAGCTATACTTCAGGCACCTACGGAAAATATCTGTTCCTGCCGTATTCTCAGGGCATCATCGTCCCGGAGGAAGTAAGTACCGACGAGACAACTACCGGCGATATTACCTATGATGTATTCCTAAGCACCTCCGATAGCTCTTTTGCAAAACAGGATGTCAACAATACACAGGATTTTTCACAGGGTGAAAATGATGTGAATGGTCCCTTCGCATTAGGTGTTGAGGCAGTAAAGACTTTGGATGATGGGGATGCGACACTGGTCGTGTACGGTTGCGAGCAGCTGTTCACGGATGATGCAAATTCTGTCGTCAGCGGTGCGAACCTGACCCTGTTCACCAATACTTTCAGTGGAATGGCAGATCATGAGACCTCGGTATCCATTCCGGTAAAAAGTTATGAGGTCTCTAATCTGGTAGTGGATTCCGCACAGATTCTGTTGTTGGGGCTGCTGGTTACTGTGATACTGCCTGTCGGTTGTATGATCGTCGGATTTGTGATCTGGTTCCGCAGACGGAAGAAATAATTGAAAGGCGTGAGTTATAGATATGAAAAAGAAACAAAGACAGATGATTGGAATGCTGCTGGCACTGGTGGTGCTGGCGGCAGTATTCCTGGGCATCCGCCAGTATAATAAAAATACATCGTCTGCGATTTCCACCACCGAGGATACACAGGAGACGGTGCTGGATGTGATCTCCGATGATATTACCAGTTTCAGCTATGTATATGAGGGAGAGACCTATGCTTTTGAAAAAGAGGATGATACCTGGTACTATGCGGACGACCATTCCCTTAATCTGAACCAGGATCGGATCAAGGCGATGATCCTGAAGGTGGCACCGTTAAAGGCAGATCAGGTGATTGAAAATGTGACGGATATGTCACAGTACGGACTGGCAGATCCGGAGCGTACCATTCAGTACGAGACTGCAGATCGCAGCGTGATCATTAATGTCGGTAATCTGAATTCCATGACCAGCCAGTATTACATTGCATTTCCCTCTGAAATGAAAGTGTATGTCGTGGCCACCAACGTGGTGACCGGATTCAACTATACACTGGAGGATCTGGTGGAAGAAACTACCGAAGCGACGGAGACTGCAGAAACAGAAACTGCAGAGACAGAAACCACGGAATCTGTGGAGACTGTGGAAACGGAAACTGCAGCGACGGGGGCAAATTAGGAATGCTCCCCACGAATGACAATGATGTCATTTAACTTTAATATTGTATCTTTTTGAGGCAGAATGGATAGATCTTCCCGTAGAATGAGGAAGATCGTGACCTGTTCTGCCTCTTCCATTTCTTCCACGGATTTGCCGGCGAAGCGTTTATCTACGAAGATCTCGGCGATCTCATGAATATCTGCTTCTTTAATATTAGAGAGACTGCTTTTGCGCTGGTACTGTTCTACGAAACCGGCGCTGATGATACCGGTGGGGATAGCCACGGCACCGACACCGAGATAAGCGATACAGATCGCCATGATCCGGCCAAGTGTGGTGATGGGATAGATGTCACCGTAGCCCACGGTGAGCAGCGTTGACATGCTCCACCAGATGCCGCTGAAGGCATTGCGGAATACTTCCGGCTGGGAATCATGTTCCACGCTGTACATGCACAGACTGCTGGCGAGCATCAGGATCAGTACGATGAACACGGAGGAAATGATCTGATTGCGTTTTTCATACAATACCGTAGTGATGACATTGAAGGAATCATACCGTGCATTCAGGCGGAACAAATGGAAGATCCTCGCCACCCGCAGCATCCGGAAGATGACCATACCGGACAGGAAGAAAAAGGGTAAAATTGTCAGCAGGTCGATAATGCCGTCGAAGGAGATCAGAAACCGCAGCCGGGAGCTGAACTCGTTTTTATCAGGATATAGATAGTCCGCAGTCCAGATCCGCAGGATATATTCTACACAAAAGATCAGAATAGTGAGAACCTCGACCACATGAAATACCGGAAATAAAAAAGCAAGCTCATCAAAGGTTTGCAGAAAAGTCACCAGAATATTTGCACAGATAACGATAGCAATAAAAATATCAAAGAGCCGGCTTAGACGGTTACTTTTGTCGCCGATCTGGATGATGTTAAATACTTTTTTCTTCATGTTGAATCCTCATTTTTGTGCAACTTTGTCGCGAAGCGGATCACATAACAGGAACGGATCCATTGACAATACAATTCCATCATACGAAGCCAAGACACGAAAGTCAAGAAATCCGGCGACAGAATTATCGTAATAGGCATAACACAGCTAAAATGGGGATAGGCATACAGGATAGAGATATGGTACAATGCTTATAAAGCTACCGGATGGATTTGTAATTGGCACGAAAGAGGTACACGGTCATGAGAATACATCAGATATCAGACAAAATGAATCGATATATTGACAATACTATGGAAATACGTAAATTGTCTTCACCGGATATTGAGAAAATCGGAGGCGCGGATGAGTATGTACAGGTCAGTAGGGTTAATGCGTTAAAAATCCGGAAGCTGTCTGAGGAAAACAGAGAAATCATGAAAAAAGTAATTAGTCCTTTGCTGACTAATCATCTGCTGTTGTCTGATGAACTTGGCAGAGCTTTCAATGATTTCTGCGAAAAATTGATAGACGTATATGATATGGTGGACGTTGATCTGCCTATTCTGATGAGGGTTTCGGAGAGACTATTAGAGGATGCCCGTGGGAAGGATGATCCAGATTATCTGGTAAAACAATTGGATCGTAATGTCATTGCAAATTATGCTATGATGAATCAATTTAAGAGAAGTACTCTGGATTCGCATGTTTGGAAAAAGTATCATGAGAATGGTCTGAAAGCAGCAGATGAAATTCTGAGCTTTATGGATGAAAAGTGTTTTTTGAAGCTTCATGAGGAAGAAAGCCGTGAAAGTGTGTTGATTACCACGCGCTACTTTTGTACATTATATGATAATAAAGAAACGACTGCAGTTGAAGCGGAAATGATTTTCCGGAAGCTGACAGTATCTTATGAATTGGCGGAGAATCCCTTTTATCATGAACAGGCACCAAATTATGACTGGAACCGACATAGAATTAAGGCTTTGGAATATATGGGGCAATTAACGGAAAACAATAATCAAAAGGCATGTTCAAGGGAGTTATGCAGTAAAATACGACCTTATCTTTCCACGTTGCTTGAGATATTTGATGAGAATCCCGAACAGAATAAACAGTATATATCGAGATACAGTATTCAACTCTTGCAGATCAGAACGGATTATTTTGCAGGGATGACAGATAGAGAATCCTATAAGGTTCAACTGGCTCAGCTGTATGAAGAATGGGCTTTGGAGCATAACCCGGTGTATGCGATTTATTGCTATGACCTGTTGCCGTTAGAATATGTTGGAATTTTGGATAGAGCATTTTTAACGGAGCAGGAAAAGGGGCAGTTGGATAAGTTTTATCACAATGCCATCAGCTTTGCAATGTATAACGAGAGCAATGTTTCACTTTCTTTCTTTTTGGAATATTTTATTCAGCTGTTGGATACGTTTATTGAACTGCCGGACTGTACACATTTTGATGCTTTGGTATTGCGATGCTTTGCAGCGCTACATCCGCCGTCTTATATCCATGCATTTATGACTGCAAAGCTTGCAGGATGTCTTTGTACACATCTGATCACAATATGCCCGAATCTGTTTTTAGGAATCTTTGGATGTTATTCTGTAGAGCAGATTAAGACAAAGAAAGATTCCATCATACACTTTACCTATCATGCGGCATTGATGCATGATGTAGGGAAATTAGCAATGATAGAGACTCTGCTCACCTGTGGGAGAGATTTGACAGAGGAAGAGAAGCAGATACTCAGTGGACATCCGCAGTTAGGTTACCATCTGGTTCAGGATAAAAAATCAGTGGAACAATATAAAAATGTCATTCTCAGTCACCATGAGTGGTATGATGATCCTACAATGTCCGACAAAGGAAGGGCGCAGGAAAAGACGGTGATTGATCTTGTTACCTGTGCCAGTGAATTGGCAAGGGCAACAGAATACCTCGGGGATCAGGCGGCTGTGGAAACAGGATTGAAGTGTGCAATGAAAGAGATAGAAAAGGAAAGTGGAAAACGTTATGGTAATTTTTTCCCGTGGTTTTTTAAGCTGCCTGAGGTTGTAGCAGATATTCAATATCTGATTACGGAAGGCCGGACACAGTTATATCGGGAAACTTATATTCGTGCACATGAAATTGCAACTGGTAGGGAGCAGACATTTTTCTAATATGGATAAAATCAGGTTAAATATACGAAAATATATTGAAAATATAGAAAAAATCGGGGTGCTGTCATCACCTAAATTTTCTTTTGACCGTAAAATACAGGATTATATAGCAAAGCTACGGGAAAATTTCGTGGAGATAGGAAGGTTGGCGGCAGAGAACAGGGAAATATTGGATCACTATTTGTTCCCGGTGTTACAGAGGGAAAAACTGAGTGATACGGATAGGATCTTGTTGAAGGAAGCATTCGATGCATTGATCAATGGTTACACTATGGAGAATGTGGATATTCCCATTGCGACAATGATTGCGGATAAGCTGCTGGATGACGCACTGGTAGAAGGAGACGACGAAGCATTGATTCGAGCATTGGAGGATAATGTACTGGCGAATTATAATCTGATGAATATGTCTAAACGGACGCAAGGTTATGCAACAGTGTGTGAAAGAGCAAGAGAAAATGGATTTCGTGCGGCGAGACTGCTGCTTACTTATGTACAGCCTGATAAGTTTCTTACGTTGCAGGAAGATGACAGCAGAGAAGCAGTATTGACAAATGCAAGATATATTTCTTCTTTATATGAAAATATGTGCGGAGATTATGAGACAAATCGAGAGAATATCGAGATTCTTCAGAATGCTTTCCAGCTTGCGGAGAATCCCTTTTATCGTGAACACTCTCCGGAGTTTGACTGGAATTATTATCAGCTTCGTACCTGCGAGTACTTTGGTCTGGTTTTGGAACAGGACAACAGCAGAGGGTTTGATCAGCTGCAATGCCGAGAGGTTCAGAAAAAGTGTGCCTTATTGAAGAAACTATGGGAAAAAAATCCCATGGAGAATGAGAAAATCATTACATTGGCAGAGGTACAGCTTTTGTCTGCCCGTGCAGAATATCTTTCCGGAATTCTGTCAAAAGAGGAATATAAACAGATATTGTCCGGATTGTATCGACAGAGAAATACTGATCGTTTTACTATAAGTGATGTATTCATTAATGTGCTGTTACCGATAGAATATATTCACCTGTTTGACGATTGCAGTATTTCCGAAAAAGACAAAAGTATATTGGAAGAGATTTATCATAATGCAACAAACTTTGCGTTTCGACTTCCGGATCAGTTATCGTTTAATTTCCTGTTAGAGTATTTCTGTGAATTGTTAGCATGTTTTATTGAGATTCCCGGCGGGATGACTTTTCAGGAACTGGGACTGAATTGTTTGGCTGCGTTTCATCCGCCTACCTATGTACATACCATGATGGTAGGAAAACTGACAGCTTGTTTGTGTACACAGCTCTTGCAAAGCCATCCGGAAGCTTTTCGGGGAATCATGGGGTATGATGGCAGAACACCGATGACGGAAAATCAAAAGTACGACATTCTTTCTTTTGCTTATCAGAGCGGGCTGTGCCATGATTTTGGAAAATTATATGTGATGGATGTAATCTCAGTATATGGCAGAAAAATTCTGGAGAACGAATTTGCGATGATCAAATCACATCCGAGACTTGGAGACATGCTGTTGTCACGTTGTGAGAGCACCAGGCGTTATGCAAATATCGCTAAAGGACATCATAAGTGGTATGATAATACAAAGGGCTATCCGGAAGACTTTGATACCGGTAAAGTACCGGAGAAGGTGATTATTGATTTGGTTGCCGTGGCAGACTGCATCGATGCAGCGACCGATACCGTTGGAAGAAGTTATAATAGGGGCAAAACCTTGGATGATATGAAGGTAGAACTGACAGAAGGAGCAGGAACCAGGTATACGCCGTATATTGTAGAATTATTAGAGGATGAGAAGGTCTGTAGAGATATTACGTATATTCTTACGCAATACAGAGAAAGACTGTACCGCAACACTTATATGCGGCTTCAGCAGGTAACAGAGTGGGAGAGCCATGACACGAAAGTCAAGAAATGCGGTGACAGAATCCGTCAACTTTCTTAAAAACAGTCATATATTATAGTAAATCCAAATACAATGAAAGGATACAAAAATATATGGCTAGATTTACGAACCAGGCACAGCTTCGCTATGGAAATGAGATTACAAACTCCAATATAGCAGTGGGTGAGATCACGGAGGTATTGTCTGCAACCAAGACAGCAGTGCGGGATACCTACGGGCAGAATGAAAATGTGACGTATGTGATCAGCATTGTGAACTCAGGCACTACAGCATTTAACGGAATTACAGTAACGGATAATCTGGGAGAGTATTTGTTTAATACCAGAGAACTGACACCTCTGACGTATATTCCGGGGACCGTAAAATACTATGCAAACGGAATTTTACAGGCAACACCGGCTGTAACGGCAGGCCCTCCTCTGACAATCACGGGAATTACCGTGCCTGCGGGAGGTAATGTGACACTTACCTATGAGGCTGAGGTGAACTCTTATGCACCGCTGGCAGCAGAGGCTTCCATTACGAATACGGCGACGATTGCCGGGGCAGGGGTCACTCCTGTTACTGTGAACGAGACAGTAAATGCGGTAAGCGGACCGCTTCTTACAATCACAAAGTCCGTCAGTCCCGTACCCGTGACAGAGAATGGAACATTGACGTATACGTTCCTGATACAGAATCTGGGGAATACGGCAGCAGATGCAGCTACCGGTGTCGTGATCACGGATACCTTTAATCCCGTATTGGAGAATCTGACTGTGAATTTTAATGGAACTGCATGGGCAGAGGGAACAAACTATACGTATGATACGACTACCGGATTATTTACCGGAACTGCAGGAGGTATTACTGTACCCGCAGCGACTTACACCCAGGATCCCGTTACGGGAGCGTGGGGGATCAATCCCGGTGTCAGCACGTTAGTGATCTCCGGAACCGTATAAGGGCTGACTTGCACCTAAGGCTGGCGCCATGCAACCCATTCGCAGTCACTGCGTGATTTGCTCATGGACGGCTGTCGCCGTATAATAAAAAAGAATACTCCACACCTTTATGAGCAAGCTCCTACGGTGCAGAGTATTCTTTTTTATTGCATGGCTTGTAGCTTAGCCAAAGTATCTCTTGAGCAGACCCTCAAATGCCTTTCCGTGTCTAGCCTCGTCACGAGCCATTTCGTGTACGGTGTCATGGATAGCATCCAGGTTCAGAGCCTTAGCTCTCTTAGCCAGATCAAACTTACCTGCGGTAGCACCGTTCTCGGCATCTACTCTCATCTCCAGATTCTTCTTGGTGGAATCGGTTACGACTTCACCTAACAGCTCAGCGAATTTTGCAGCGTGCTCAGCTTCTTCGTAAGCAGCCTTCTCCCAGTACAGACCGATCTCGGGATAACCTTCTCTGTGAGCTACTCTTGCCATTGCCAGATACATACCAACCTCAGAGCATTCACCCTGGAAGTTCGCACGCAGATCAGCAATGATATCCTCGGGAGCACCCTTCGCTACACCTACTACATGCTCAGCAGCCCAGGTCTTGCCTTCCTCCTGCTTGGTGAATTTGGAAGCGGGAGCGTGACAGATGGGGCACTCTGCGGGAGCCGCATCACCTTCATAAACATAACCACATACCTGACATACATACTTTGCCATAATTTTTTCTCCTTTTCTCTAATGAAATGTTTTGTTTTTAGTTTTCTCTTTTTGCGTGTGCTTTATCTGCACAAATATATTATGGAACGAAGTCTGTTTTCATTCAGAAAACTAGGACTTCGTAGCAACCCTGGTGCAGGCGGGACAAGTGCCATAGAAATAAGTGACATGTCCCCGGATCCGGCCGTCAAATCTCTCTCCGGCTGTCTCCATGATGGAATCAATACTATCCATGTCCAGATCAATGACGCTTCCGCATTCCGTACACACGAAATGATAATGTTCGGAAGTATCGGCATCAAAATGGTCAACACCGTCACCGACCCGGAGTCGTAAGATCTCTCCCATGTCCGACAACAGAGTCAGATTACGGTAGACGGTACCGAGACTTAAGTTCGGATCCTGCTGCTTCAGATTAGAATAGATCACATCAGCGGTAGGGTGATCCTTGCGTCCCATGAGAAAGGATTTGATCATTTCCCGTTGTCTGCTTCGTTTCAGTGCCATGATAAGCTCCCTTCTCAATAATAGTAACGATTACTGTTTCTTATAAGCTTATTATACATGATGCGAGAATAATGTCAACAGAAAAATGAAAAATTTTTGTTTATATTTTTTTAATGATATTCCTGCTTCCTTTATACACAGGAGGTGGGAATCATGCTATAATGAGCGCAAGTAAAGTATAAAATATAAATTAACACGCGCAAACTTGTGTTACACAGTGTACAGAAGTACACGGCACTAAAGTCACAGAAAGTTTGCAGGTTGCTGAAAGGCAAGAGTAATATGAAATTTAAAACCAGACTTCGTGTAACATTTATAAGTATTATATTACTTCCGCTGTTGCTGACGATCATGGCGTTTGTGATGATTGCCATTTACCTGATGAATTACTCTCAGGGTCTCAGCCTGACGGATATTGATTATTCCATGATGTCGGAGAATTTCAGGGAATTCACCAACACCACGGATCAGGCGTATTATGTGCTGCTGGACCAGGTGAAGGAAGACAGCAGCAGGCTGGAAGATAAAGAATATCTGGATCATATCAATGAGGAGGTATCGCGGAAGTCTACTTACATTATTGTAAGAAAAGGTGATAAGATGTATTATGCCGGCAATGAAGATGCCGCACAGAAGATTTTTGAAAAACTGCCTGCCTACGGTGACGAGAATCTGTCAGATGACAGCGGATATTTCTACAATGAACTGGAGAAGTATGTAAAACAGATTGATTTCACTTTCCGGGATGGAACACCGGGCAGTGTATTTATCGTCACGAAGGTCAATTCTCTGATCTCGAGACATCTGCTGATCGACATGTTCGTGGCTATCATAGTGATCCTGATCTTTACCAGCCTGATGCTGACCCAGTGGATCCACAAGGGCGTATTTGAGCCTATCAATGAGCTGAACGTAGCAATGCGCAAGATCAAGGAAGGCAACTTTGATTATGTTCTGGAGACAGATGCCAGGGGTGAGATCGGTGATCTCTACCGCAATTATGAGGACATGCGTCTGCGGTTGAAGGAATCCACGGAAGAGAACACCCAGCATGAGAAGCAGAACAAAGAACTGGTCAGTAATATTTCCCATGATCTGAAGACCCCTATCACAGCCATTAAGGGTTATGTGGAAGGAATCATGGACGGTGTGGCAGACACACCGGAGAAGATGGATAAATACATCAAGACCATCTACAATAAAGCCATTGATATGGACCGTCTGATCAACGAGCTGACCACTTATTCCGGAATTGATAATAACCGTATCCCGTACAATTTCCACCGGATCAATGTAGCAGACTACTTCGGAGACTGTGTGGAAGAGGTGGGCCTGGATCTGGAGCAGCGGGGTATCAAGCTAAACTATTCGAATCTGGTATCTCCCGATACCGTGGTCATCGCGGATCCGGAGCAGATGAAGAAGGTCATCAATAATATTATCAGTAACAGCGTAAAATATATGGATAAGCCCAATGGGCACATTGATATCCGTATTCTCGACGAAGTGGATGCTATCCGGGTAGAGATCGAGGACAACGGCAAGGGAATCGCGCAGAAGGATCTGCAGAAGATCTTTGAGCGGTTCTACCGCACGGATGCTTCCCGCAATTCCGCCCAGGGCGGCAGTGGCATCGGACTTTCTATTGTGAAGAAGATCATCGAGGATCACGGCGGCTATGTATGGGCAACAGCCAAAGAGGGTGAAGGCACCTGTATGCATTTTGTCCTGAGAAAATACATTGAACTGCAGCCGGGTGGAACCAAGTAATGAATAAGGAATCAATAAGGAATGAAACAGAAATAGCATGATAACTGATGATGCAAGGACTTTCTATAAATGGAGGATAAATAATGAGCAAGATTTTAATTATTGAAGATGAAGTAGCAATTGCAGATCTTGAGAAGGATTATTTGGAGCTCAGTGATTTCAAGGTAGATATCTGCAATACCGGAGATGAGGGACTGAAGACCGCTCTGACAGGCGATTATGATCTGATCATTTTGGACCTGATGCTGCCCGGCATGGACGGCTTCGAAGTATGTAAGAAGATCCGCGAGGAGAAAAATATTCCCATTCTTATGGTATCAGCGAAGAAGGACGACATTGATAAGATCCGTGGCTTAGGGTTGGGTGCGGATGACTATATGACCAAACCTTTCAGCCCCAGTGAACTGGTAGCCCGCGTGAAGGCGCACATGGCCCGTTATGAGAGACTGGTGGGAACCAACCAGAAGCAGCAGAATGATATCGTGGAGATCCGCGGTATCCGTATTGATAAGACTGCAAGACGTGTCTATGTGGACGGTGTGGAGAAGACGTTTACGACCAAAGAGTTTGATCTGCTGACGTTCCTGGCGGAGCATCCGAACCATGTATTTACAAAAGAAGAATTGTTCCGTGAGATCTGGGATATGGATTCTATCGGTGATATTGCCACCGTTACCGTGCACATCAAGAAGATCCGTGAGAAGATTGAAAAAGATACTGCAAAACCTCAGTATATCGAGACCATCTGGGGTGTGGGCTACCGATTTAAAGTATAAAAGAAGAAAAATAAGATCAGAAGAGAACTCCTATGATGGATTCGGCAACAAACTGTCTCCAATAGGAGTTTTTTATCTAAAAGTGTGTTATAATCATAACATTGCGGATTGCATCCGTGAAATTTGATTAGCGATTCCACTGATGAGATAAAGCATCGGCGGAATGGAGTGTGTTATGAACAGTAAAAAAATAATACAGTTGTCTACGACACAGAAGATCATGCTTAGCTTTCTGTGTGCCATATTAGTGGGTAGCTTCCTGCTGGCATTACCCATCAGTTCAGCTACCGGAGAAGCGGTTCCTTATATAGATGCTTTATTTACGGCTACCACATCCATATGTGTGACCGGTCTGGTGACGGTTCCCACATATTCCACCTGGAGCGTCTGGGGACAGATCGTGATCCTGTTTCTGATCCAGTTGGGAGGTCTGGGAGTCATTACGGTCATGTACGGTGTGATGATGGGACTGCACAGACGACTGGGACTGGGTAACCGGTGGATGCTGCAGGATGTATTTAATCTGAATAATATCTCCGGAATCGTGAAATTCCTCCGCAAGGTTCTCATAGGTACTCTGGTGGTGGAGGGATGCGGAGCTCTTTTGTACATGACAGTATTTGTGCCGGGATACGGACTCAGAGGCATATGGATTTCGATTTTTAATGCCGTATCTGCCTTCTGCAACGCAGGAATGGATATTATGGCGGAAGACAGTCTGTGTGGCTATGTATTTCAGCCCATGGTCAATCTGGTCACGATGTTGCTGATCATATTGGGAGGCTTAGGCTATATCGTCTGGTGGGATGTACTGCGGGTTTTGAAAAATATCCGGAGCCAGAAGCTCAAATGTTTCAGACTGCTGACGCTTCACAGTAAAATAGCACTCACGGTGACAGGAATACTTATTGTAGTGGGAGCGACGGCATTTTATATTTTTGAATACAATAATCCTCTGACAATGCAGGATTACACGGTGCCGCAACGGATCTGGGCATCCCTGTTCCAGTCAGTAACTACGCGAACCGCAGGTTTTGCCACGATTCCACAAGAGGATCTGACCAATACCTCTGCGATCATTTCGGTGCTTTTGATGCTGATCGGCGGCTCTCCGGTGGGAACCGCAGGAGGAATGAAGACAGTTACGATCGCAGTGCTGCTGGTATCTATGTTTGCCACCATAGGTAATAAGGAGGATGCAGAGCTTTTTGGGAGAAATATTCCGAAGCAGGCGGTGAATAAATCGGTAGCAGTTGTAGGTATGTTTTTTATCATTGCGTCGTTGTCTGCGATTCTTTTATCTGCAGTGACAGAGGCGGATGTGATAGATATTGTGTATGAAACAGTCAGTGCCACAGCTACTGTGGGATTAAGCAGGAACCTGACTTCCATGCTGAATCTTTGGGGAAAACTGATTATTATCGTGACCATGTATTTGGGAAGAGTCGGCCCCATATCGCTGGTAGTGGCATTCAGCACGCAGAAAAAGAACAAAAATATTGTGAAGAACCCGACAGAAGAGATCAGCGTCGGATAAAGCAGATCGAAGCAACAGGAAGGAAGAGACTATGGGAATCAATCAGACCTATGCAGTATTTGGACTTGGAAGATATGGAAGAGGTGTGGCGAAGGAGTTGGCAGAGAACGGCGCAGAGGTGGTAGCGGTGGACAACAGAGAGGCAGTTGTCAATGCGGCAATTTCAGAGATTCCATACTGTAAATGTGCGGATGTTACAGATCCGGAAGCGTTGAGACAGATCGGTATTGCGAATATTGATGTGGTCATCGTGACCATGGCAAATCATCTGGAAGCCAGTGTTATGGCAACCATGCTGTGTAAAGAACTGGGCGTAAAGACCGTTATCACCAAATGCGCCACTGAGATAAACTGCAAGATCCTTACGAAAGTAGGAGCAGACCGTGTAGTATTCCCCGAGAGTGAGTCAGGGATCCATCTGGCCAAAAATCTGTTAAGCTCCGGCTTCATGGACATTATTGAATTGTCCCAGGATGTGTCTATGGTGGAAATGGAAGTGAAACAGCAGTGGATCGGGAAGAACCTGATCGAGCTGAATCTGCGGAAAAAATATTCCATTAACGTGGTGGCGATCATTGAAGGAAAAAATGTAAATACCAATATCGATCCGGAAGTACCTCTGACACAGGATATGCGGCTGATCGTTATTGCCAACCGGGCAAAGTTGAATAAACTCAAATAGAATAGCTTCGAGCTATAAAAAAGTGAAACATCTGACGGTGCACTTGAGCACAAGACAGAATGTTTCACTCTTTTTTTTTATACGGTGGCAGCCGTCTGAAAAGTTGTAAACGGGTGATCAGTTATCTGCCCGGAAAGTATTCTCGTTAAAGGAACCCTGCTGTTTAGCCACGATAGTGGTACATACGGCATCACCGGTAATATTCACGGCGGTACGCAGCATATCCAGGATACGGTCGATACCCATGATCAGTGCAATGCCTTCGGTAGGCAGTCCCACGGAGGTCAGTACCATGGACAGGGTGACCAGACCGACACTGGGGACACCTGCAGTACCGATGGAAGCGATCGTCGCGGTGGCAATGACAGTAGCAATGGCAGCCGGGGTCAGAGGAATACCGTAAGCCTGTGCTATGAAAACAACTGCTACGCCCTGCATGATGGAAGTACCGTCCATGTTAATGGTGGCACCCAGAGGAATCGTAAAGGACGAAATCTGTTTGGAGACACCGATTTTTTTATACAGAGTGTCGATAGACAGAGGGATCGTCGCATTACTGGTGGAAGTGGAGAAGGCAAAGGTCATAACCGGGAAGAACTTTTTAATGAACTTAAAAGGATTCAAGCGGGTGAACACAAACAGCATGACCTGATATACCACGAAACACTGTACTGCCAGCGCCAGAATGACACTTCCCATATATTTCAGCATAGGCACAAAAGCGTCGAAGCCGATACCTGCGAAGGTCTTGGCGATCAGGCAGAAGACACCGACAGGGGCAGCTTTCATGACTGCAATTGTCATTTCCATCATAATGTCATTGAACTGACTGAAAAAGTTCGCCACAGTGGAGACCCGGTTGCCCATGGCAGCCAGAAGAATGCCGACAAATAAAGCAAAGAAGATGATCGGCAGCATATCTCCGGTGGACAGAGAGGTAAAAATATTTTTCGGAATAATATTCAGCAGCGTCTCCGCAAAATCTACCTGGGTGGTCGCGACTTCGGTGGCATCCTCCGGCAATGCAATATTTAAGCCAACGCCGGGATTGATCAGACTGGCAATGCCCAGTGCCACGCAGATCGCCAAAGCAGTGGTGCACAGATAGAACAGGATCGTTTTCACACCCACAGTTCCCAACGTTTTCGTATCACCGATGGCCATGGCGCCGCAGACCAGGGAGCAGAATACCAGAGGAACCACCAGCATCTGCATCAGGCGGATAAAACCGTTGCCCAGTACATAGAGAATACCGTTGATGAGAATCGTATCTCTAAAGTACCCTTCCGGCATATAATAATGGATCAGCACACCACATACCGCACCGGTTAAAAGGGCGATAAAGATTTTGGTGGACAGACCGAGTTTTTTCTTTTCTTTTTCGTGTTTTTCCACTATTCCAGTCCTCCGGTTTCTTTCATGTAGGAAGCCAGTGTCTCTCTCCAGCCACTGGGTTCTTCGATGCCGGTAAGACGCAGCATCATATTATCCAGTACGGAATATTTCTCCGGGGTGCCGTCTTTTACTGTGACGGTAAGCCGGTCCTCTTTTCCGGCTAGACGCAGGATCTCTTTCGCAAATTCCAGGCGTGTGCAGGAACCGCCGCTGCATACGGCGTGATAGATACCGTAATGGTCGTTGTCGATGAAAAATTTTACCACGCGTGCAAGCTCTGCAGCGGAGGTAGGTACCGCACGGTCGTTATTTAGCAGTTCCATTGTGGATACCTGAGGGTCCGTGGCAGCTTCGAGTACTTCATTCAAAAAGTCTTTGCCGATGCCATAGATCCAGGAACTTCGGATAATGACATAGCGGGTCATCAACTGGATGACGAATTTCTCTCCGGCGTATTTGGATTTTGCAAACAGTCCTACGGGATTTACATCATCGAACTCATTATAGGGTGTGTCGGATGCGCTGGAAAATACATCATCCGTAGAGATCTGTATGAGTTTTGCCTGAATGCTCTCCGCAGACTGCGCCAGATTTCTCGCACCTACGGCGTTTACCTTGTAAGCCATATCTGTCTCCGACTGCGCTGCACCGGCGGAAGGATGATATCCTGCACAGTTGATGACGACATCGGGACGATTGCGGTGCATGAACAGGGAAACTGCATGTTCATCCGTGATATCCAGCTCATCCTTATCGGTTTCGTATAATTCATATTCCATCATGTCTAACAACCTGATCAACGCCTGCCCCATGTGACCGAGGGAACCGACGATCCATATTTTTTTCATTGTAATATAACCTCCTGCAATTTGTGTGTAACTAAGAACAGTATAACAAGTATATCATAGGAAAGATTCCCCGGAAAAGAGAAAATTAAAAAGTGAGAGAAACTCCATAAAAATTGATATTAACAGGGAGAAAAGGATTTGCTATACTAACCACAGAGAGCAGAATCCGAAGAAAAAGCTCAGGATATATTTGACAGACAGAATCTGGAAAGGCAGGGAGTTTATATGGCAAAATTACGTCTGGGTGCATTGGAAGCCGGCGGTACAAAAATGGTCTGCGCTATTGGGGATGAGAATGGTACAATTTATGAACAGGTATCGATTCCTACAACTACGCCTAAGGAGACGATTCCTAAGATGATCGCTTATTTTAGGGACAAGGGGATCGATGCATTGGGAATTGCCTGTTTTGGACCCATTGAGCTGGACAGAGATTCCGAAAAATACGGTTATATCACAACCACGCCCAAGCTGGCCTGGAGGGACTGCGATATTGTGGGGCAGATGCAGGAGGCACTTCATTGCCCCGTGGGATTCGATACAGATGTGAATGGTTCTGTCCTCGGCGAAGTGACTTTCGGACAGGCACAAGGGAAAAAGTGCGTCATGTATCTGACCATCGGTACGGGTGTCGGCGGTGGTATTTATAGTAACGGAGAGCTGCATCACGGAATGCTCCATCCGGAGACAGGACATGTGTTGATCACGAAGCGGACCACAGATACTTATGCCGGAAGATGTCCTTATCATAAGAATTGTCTGGAAGGTCTGGCAGCAGGCCCTGCCATCGAAGAACGCTGGGGCAGGAAAGCAGTGGACCTGGCAGATTGCCCGGAAGTATGGGAGCTGGAGGCAGATTACATTGCGCAGGCACTGACCGGCTATGTCATGACGGTATCTCCGGAAATGATCATTTTAGGCGGCGGCGTCATGCATCAGGAGCAGTTGTTCCCGCTCATCCGCAAGAAGCTTAAGGAATACATCAATGGCTATATCGTAACGGATGAACTTGCAGACATGGAGCATTATGTGGTGCCGGCATCTCTTCATGATGATCAGGGCATCATGGGATGCCTGGAGCTGGCAAGAAGAGCTCTTGAAAACGATCACTGATAGGGCAGCTGCTTACGATATTGTAACGGAGACATCTGATATGTCCTGTGAAAGCAGCGGATAAAATGACTTACATTGGGGAAGCCGGACTGCAGGGCAACCTCTGTAACCGGCAGAGAGGTGCTCTCTAACAGATGGCAGGCATGGGTCAGTCTCAGATGCATCAGGTATTGCGTCAGAGTCAGATGAAAGTGCTGCTTAAAATAGCGGGACAAATATTTCTCGGATAAATGAAATTGCTCTGCCAGGGTTTCCAACCGGAGGGGTTCCGTGTAGTTATACTGCAGATAAGTCAGTATCTCACGCTGCATCGGATCGTTCCTTTTGGAGCCCATAGGGTTAATGGTTCCGCAGGAAGCGATTTTTTGTATAAGTGACAACAATAAAATACGTAATCGGAAATGCCCGCTCAATGTATTTGGAAGCTGTCTGACAGACAGGATCTCACGGATGAGAGAAATGATGTCAGGACAGCTTTTTTCATGCGAAAGATTATGATGCAAAAGCAGTTCATGGTTACGCAAGGGAAGGAGAAACTCCGTTTCCAACAGATCGTCCGTCTGAAAGGAAATAAATTCCAGTGGGAACAGCAGGGTATGATAGTCTACGCCCGGAATTGCGGAACCCATAAAATGAAGCTCACCGGGATTCACAAAGAATACAGAGCCGCCGCCCGCTTCGTATTCTTCTCCTTCAATGATGATCTTAAGAGAGCCGGAGCGGACATATATGATCTCGACCTCCGGATGCCAGTGGACAGGAATCTGAAAAAAAGCAGGCATATCATGCAGGTGATAACAGCTAAAAGGAAATTCTTTTGTTCCGTGAATGCGTTCTTCTCTTAATTCAGGGTACATAGGCAGGCCTTTCTGTGAAGTGGATCGGGGGATATTATGGTCAGATTACTATAAAAGTAGAAATAAGTCAATTTTCTGTGGTAAAAATGCAAGTTTTAGGAAAGATAAAGTAGTAATATGTAAAAATTGAAGGGACTATTCGGAATAGTATTCTGAATAGTTGCAAAATGAAAATGCAAATTTATAGGAACCGCAGAAAGGATATAAAACATACGATGGAAGGACAGAATAAGTCATTATTTCAATTATTTGTACCACTGTGTCTGGAAACGATCTTTTACATGTTGTCCGGAATGGTGGATACCTTAATGCTTTCTTCTGTGGGAGATCAGGCAGTCGGAGCAGTCGGAACAGCAAATACATATATCGGTGTGTTCATTATTATGTATTCGGTAGTTTCTATGGGAATGCTGGCTGTGATGACACAGAATATCGGTGCGGGCAGACCGGGGATCGCCTGTCAGGCAAAGACCCTGGGATTATGGTTTAATGGGATCCTGGGTGTTGTGATGTCTGTGTTTTTGTTTTTCTGTTCCGATGGGATTCTGTATGTGGTAGGTATTGCACCGGCATTGAAGGAGCCTGCCGTACAATACCTGCGGATCGTAGGCGGCGGAAGTATACTGAACGCTATGATTCCCATACTGGCAGGATATCTGCGTGCGTTTGGATATACGAAACAGCCCCTGATCGCAACTGTGACAGGTAATATTCTGAACTTTATATTAAATGCCGTGTTTCTGTTTCGTTTCCACCTCGGCGTGCAGGGAGTTGCATCCGCAACAGTGATCTCCAAAGTAGTGAATCTGATATTGATAGTGATTTTTGTACGGCGGCTGATCCCTGCAAAAAAATATTCGGAGAGGGTAAATTCCGGAGAGATTTTGAGGCAGATCATCCGGATCGGATTACCTTCCGCTTTGGAGAATATTATTTATAATGTAGCGATGACACTGGTGATCCGTTTTCTGAACCAGATGGATACAGAGGGAATAAATGTGGCTGCCCGCTCCTATACGGTACAGATCACGAATTTATCCTTTTGTGTGGGAAATGCGCTTGCCCAGGCGAATGCCATTATGACCGGATGGTACATGGGTGCGGGAAAATATGAAATATGTGATAAGCAGACTAAAAAATCTGCGGCGATCGGAGCGGTACTGGCGATGGGAACAGAATTTCTGTTTGCAGTCAGTGCCCCGGTCCTGATCTCTTTTTTCACGCAGGATAAGAGTATGGTAGACCTGGTGCAGAAGCTGATGTTTATTGACATTGCCCTGGAAGCCGGACGAGTAACAAATCTGGTATACGGAAATGCACTGAAAACCAGTGGAGATGCTGTATTTCCGGTGATCCTCGGAGCTATTTTCATGTTTTTGTGTGCAGCGGGAGGAACGTATCTGCTGGGGATACAGCTGCATCTGGCAGTAGTGGGTGCTTATATCGGTCTGACAGCAGATGAATGCTGCCGTGCAGTCGGCATGATGCTGCGCTGGCGGAGCGGAGCATGGAAGAAAAAAGGATTGATCGAAGATTGATGGAAGTGTAATAACGGAATGTAGCTTTTTTATCTGCCCAAACGTATTATAAGTATAAGGCTTGGAACGAAAGCCTCGTCAGGAAGATACAGGATGTGCATTCTCTTGCTTTTCATAGCTTATCATAGCATAGCGCATTTTTTATAATTAAAATATTGACAATATGAAAAAATGTGTTATAGTTCTAAATGCAAATGCAACTCATTTGCATTTAGAACAAATATATGATTAAGTATTCATCTGATAAAGAAAGTATGGAAAGGTAAGAGTTATGTCGGAAGTTATTTTAGATACCTTAATAGATAGTATAAAGCTGGTTCCATTTTTGTTCCTGACCTATCTGGCTATGGAATATCTGGAGCATAAGGCCGGCGAGAAGACCACGCATATGGTGCGTAAGGCAGGTAAAATGGGACCGTTGATCGGTGGCGTGGCAGGTGTGCTGCCTCAGTGTGGATTCTCGGCAGCAGCATCCAATTTATATGCAGGCAGGGTGATCACTCTGGGAACATTGATAGCCATTTATCTGTCCACCTCTGATGAGATGCTTCCGATCCTGATTTCGGAGAAAATGGATATCCGCTTTGTACTGGGCGTGCTGGGAGCGAAAGCAGCCATTGGTGCGGTAGCCGGATTTGTGATCGATCTGTTGGCCCGGGAGAGGAAGATGCACCCTCATGACCATGTTCACGGGCATGAGGAAAATGATCATGAAGAGGAAGAGCACATTCATGAGATCTGTGAGCATGAGAATTGCCATTGTGGAGAGGATGGCATTTTTCTGTCTGCAGTAAAACATACGCTACAGATTACCTTTTTCATTATAGTCATAGGATTTGTTCTGAACACAGCACTGCATTTTGTGGGAGAAGATGTACTGGCCGGTCTGATCCTGAACCGTCCCGTACTGGGACCTGTGCTGGCAGGATTGGTGGGACTGATCCCCAACTGTGCAGCATCTGTGACCATAACGCAATTGTATATCAGTGGTGTGATCAGCCTTGGAGCCATGATGTCCGGATTGCTGGTAGGAGCGGGAGTAGGACTGCTGGTGTTGTTCCGCGTGAACCCGGATAAAAAGGAAAATCTGAAAATCGTGGGAATTTTATATGTGATTGGTGTTTTGACAGGAATTGTGATAAACTGGCTGTAGGCACAAGCAGTGCCAAAATTGAGAGCTGACTCTTTGACTGCTTGCAGGCATAAGAGGCAGATCCAATTTTGATAGGGCGACGCCCGTCCAGCGAGGAACACGAAGTGTTTCGAGGTGGAAAGCACTGCGCCCTCGAGATCGCGATATAAAAGGACAGATATCTATGGAAGAGCATAAATGTGAACACAATGATATTTCTTATCCCAAGGGATTAAAATGGACCAAACAGAGAAAATGCGTCTATCAGGTTCTGGAGGAAGCAACCGAGCCCCTCAGCGCCGTACAGATTTACAATCGTATTGAGAGAGATCACGAAGGCAGCGATTATGCTGTATCCACGATCTACCGGATTCTGGCAACATTTGAAGAACATGGAATGGTAGAGAAGACAACGTTCATGGGAGACGGTACCGTAGTATACGAATTGAACCGCGGGGAACATACCCATTATGCGGTCTGCCTGGAATGTCATAAGCGGATTCCGCTGCCCAGCTGCCCCTTTGCACATGTGCATTTAGAGCAGGATACCGGAGATTTCACTGTCACCGGACACAAATTAGAGCTGTACGGCTACTGCAAAAAGTGCCAGGAAGCCCGTAAAAAACAGTAATTTCACCTATTGTACAAATAAATCGAAAAAAATATTTAAAATTTTTTCAAAAAGTACTTGCATTCTTGAAAGCCATGTGATAATATATGTCTTGTCGTTGCGGGAGACGCAACAACGACACAGAAATGCACCGCTAGCTCAGTTGGTAGAGCACCTGACTCTTAATCAGGGTGTCCAGGGTTCGAGCCCCTGGCGGTGCACTCGAGAGAATCGTTTTTGGAGACATAGGAGCTCCGGGGACGGTTCTTTTTTTGCTTTCATTTTGTCGGACAAACTACTTTACAAAGCCGGTATCCCGTGTTATATTGAAATTAGCCAAAGTTAAAGAGTTCGTAAGAACAAAATGTCACACAAAAACCCCGGGGTGCAAGCCCGGGGTTCTTTGTTACTTGGCTGATCGTGTTATTCATCCTCTCCATCCAACCATTTGCTTATGTAGTTGCCGACTACACTTGCCACAACAGAGAGTATAAAGTTAAAGAGTTCTACCAAAATGTCACCCCCTTCCTGTCGGGGTAACACGACATGCCAATTATAGCATACGGTTCTTGTAGCGTAAACCGCCAAAAAACGACTTAAAATACCTATTAGGAGTCTTTTCTCTTAATCAGGTTGTCCGGAGTTCAAGTCTTTGGCGGATTCATATTCTCTTAAGGGGAGAACAGAAACCGAAACGGCAACCTTTCCACAGTCTGGTTGGAAACGGGAAACGACATAGATGAGGAACACTACAGAAAAACTGTTAATAGTTCTGTACATGAAGTATTCGCGATATTTGAAATTGATGAGTGAGGGGAATACTATGAATGATGCAATAGCAATGATGTTTTCAATTATAATTGTCATGTTCGGGTACCTGGTATTTAAGATCTTGACAGATCAGTCCGAACCAACGACTACCAGCAACAGGAAACGGAACAAGAAGAAGGGGACAGGTAAGCCGGTTATCAAAAATAACTGGAATATGCGACCACTGGACACAAAAGATTCTGCAGACAAAGATTTGCGGTATGAAGATTTTGTAGAATCATCTTGGAAAGAAATAGAAAAATAATTGTCTGATAAACGCACACGCAGCACAGCCGGATCCACGCTTTCGGAAATTATTTTGTAGGACAAATATCACACGGTTCTTTTTTGTATAATTATTCAAGTTGAGGAGATTTTATATGATTGCGATATTTGATACGCATGCGCATTATGACGATGACGCATTTAACGACGACAGAGAACAGCTTCTGGCGGCGCTGCCGGGGCAGGGCATTGCCCGGGTGGTGGATGTGGGTGCGAGCCTGGCATCCTGCCGGAAAGTGTTAGAGCTGATGGAGCAGTACGATTACATATACGGAGCCATCGGCGTACATCCCAGCGAGACCGCGGAACTGACTGAGGAATCCTATTTGTGGCTGAAGGAACAGTGCCAGAAGGAGAAATGCCTGGCGGTGGGAGAGATCGGACTGGATTATTACTGGCCGGAGCCGGACCACGAGACACAGAAGAAGTGGTTCCTGCGGCAGCTGGACCTGGCGCGTGAGATCAAAAAGCCTGTTATCATTCACTCCCGGGATGCGGCGAAGGATACCGTGGATCTCATGACGGAGGCGCATGCAGAGGAGATCGGCGGCGTAATTCACTGCTATTCCTATACGAAGGAGACGGCGAAGATTTTCCTGGATATGGGATTCTACTTTGGAATCGGCGGCGTGCTGACTTTTAAAAATGCAAAGAAGCTGAAGGAAGCGGTAGAATATATTCCTATGGACCGCATCGTGTTGGAGACGGACTGCCCATATCTGGCGCCGGAACCGAACCGCGGCAAACGCAATAGCTCCCTGAACATTCCCTATGTGATCGCTGCCATGGCGCAGATCAAGGGGATCACAGAGGAAGAAGTACGCAAGGCGGCATGGGACAATTCCCTGAAATTGTATCGAATGGATAAATAACCGGGTAAAAAGAAATGGAAGCAAGCAACACAAAACTATTTTCAAAAGATGATCTGAAAAAACTGATCATTCCGCTCTTATTTGAACAGGCACTGGCAATCACTGTGGGCATGGCAGATACCGTCATGATCTCTTCGGCGGGCGAGGCGGCGGTTTCCGGCGTATCCCTGATCGACATGTTCAATAATCTGATCATCAGCGTGCTGGCGGCACTGGCTACCGGCGGCGCTGTGGTGACCTCCCAGTTTCTCGGAGCCGGGAAAAAAGAGGACGCCTGCAAATCTGCAAAACAGCTGATCGTGTCATCGGTATGCATTACGATCGGTATATCGATTTTGGTCATGGTGTTCTGTAACGGCATCATTTCCCTGTTTTTCGGTAAAATTGAAGCGGACGTATTTCACAATGCTGTGATCTATATGATGATCTCTGCGCTGTCCTTCCCGTTCCTTGCCCTGTACAATTCCTGTGCGGCGCTGTTCCGCTCCATGGGCAATTCCCAGATCACGCTGAAGGTATCCGTGGTGGAAAATATCATTAATATCGGTGGAAACGCCCTGGGCGTCTATGTGTTGGGACTGGGCGTGGCAGGTGTGGCGATTCCTTCCCTGATCTCCCGTGCAGTGGCAGGATTCATCCTATATCGTTTGCTGAAAAACCCGTCCAACGAAGTGCATTTATTAAAAGAAAGATTCCATATCGACTGGCCGGTGATCCATAAGATTTTTTACATAGGTATCCCCAGCGGGATTGAAAATGGTATTTTCCAGTTGGGACGTGTCATTGTGGTAAGCATTATCGCGGGTTTCGGAACTGTGCAGATCGCTGCCAACGGTGTGGCGAACAGCTTGGACAGCATGGGTTGTATTGTGGGACAGGCTATGAATCTGGCAATGATCACGGTAATTGGCCGTTGCGTCGGCGCCGGAGATTCCGGTCAGGTGCGGTATTATACGAAAAAAATATTGAAGATTACCTACTTGTGTACCTTTATGGTAAACAGCGTCATCCTGCTGTGTCTGTCGTGGATCCTGAAATGCTATGGATTAAGTCCGGAGACCACGCAGTTATCCTATATTCTGGTCATGATCCACAACGGTATGGCGATGTTTTTGTGGCCGGCGTCTTTTGTTCTGCCGAATATGCTTCGTGCCTGCAATGACGTACGGTTTACCATGGTGCTGTCTATTTTTTCCATGTTCGTGTTCCGTATCGGATTCAGCTATATCATCGGTGTGAACATGGGTTACGGAGCCATCGGTGTCTGGATCGCCATGGTACTGGACTGGATCTTCCGAGTGATCTGTTTTGTGGGCAGATATTTGTCCGGACATTGGCTGAAGACAGCCGGACTACAGGATAACAGATAGCAACAGTTCATCTTGTGAACATATGCGGCCACAAAGCCATACGAGCATGATTTTGTGTGCCCGGATATATTCACGGATGAACTGTTATGAGGTATAATGTGGGAAAAAGAGAGAGAGGTATGCAATATGCAGGTAGTATTGGAAAATGAAGCTTTAAAAGTAACCATCAACAGCTTTGGTGCAGAGCTTGCAAGCATTCGGGGGAAAGCAACTGATACCGAGTATCTGTGGAATGCGGATGCAAAATTCTGGAAGAGAACTGCTCCGGTACTGTTCCCCTTTGTAGGAAGTCTGAAAAATAAGGAATATCATTATGAAGGAAAGACCTATTCCATGGGTCAGCACGGCTTTGCCAGAGATATGGAGTTTGCCGTGGATGTACAGACGGCGACAGAAGCATGGTTTTCCCTGCGATCCAATGAAGAAACAAAAGCAAAATTTCCGCTGGAGTTTATTCTGAAGATTGGTTATGAATTGGAAGGAAAAGATCTGAAGGTCATCTGGCAGGTGGAAAATCCGGATACGAAAACACTGTACTTTTCCATTGGAGGACACCCCGCATTTATGTGCCCTGTGGATGGAAAAGGAAAGCAGTCGGAATATTATTTTAAGTTTGATACGGACAAAAATCTGACTTACGGATTGGTGGCAGATGACGGACAAGGACTCATGGGACAGCAAAAGGATGTATTACCGGTGAAAAACGGCTATGCGCAGATCACAGAGCACTTATTTGACCGGGATGCCCTGATCGTGGAGGAACGTCAGGCTTCTGCAGTGAGCCTGTGTACTCCGGACAAAAAGCCGTATGTTACCTTAAACTTTGATGCTCCGTTATTCGGTCTGTGGTCTCCCGCAGGCAAGGGAGCACCGTTTATCTGCATTGAGCCATGGTATGGCAGATGCGACAAGACGACTTTTGACGGCAGTTTAGAGCAAAGGGAGTACAGTAATACCCTGCAGGCAGGCGAGGTATTCCGCAAGGAGTATACTATCACAATAGAATAATTAAGAGAAAGCGAAAAAGCTTCTGAAAAAAGCTTCGGGCACAGAAAAAGATTGTGCCCGGAGCTTTTCTTATGCTGCTATTCAATATAAATTTATCGAATATCAATAATTTTATATTGACATTCGTATCATAGAGTGATATGTTAAGGCTACCAAGAAGGAAAGAGGTATTCATTATGGAGAAGAGAGAGTTGTCGGAAAAGGAGCTGCGGGAGAAAAAGTTATCTTTGGCGAAGGGGACAAAGTACCTGCTGGATTTCATGTTCTATTCGGGAATCCTGGTGACGATAAGTCTGCCGCTTAGTCTCAAATACATAGGAAAGTATCTGGAGGCGGTGGAGGAGCATTACCTTCCGGCGGTGATCATATTCGTCATCCTGGGTGTGCTGGCATTATTGTTGGTCAATGAACTGCGCAAGATGTTTGGAACGGTGCTTGCGGAGAACTGCTTTGTACCGGAAAATGTGGCGAGTCTTAGGAGAATGGGAGACTTAAGTTTTTTCATCGCTGCCATGAGCGCTGTGAGATGTGTGGTGTACCTGACCATTGCCATGCTGGTGATCATTCTGGTATTTATCATTGCAGGCATGTTCAGCAAAGTGCTGGCGATGGTATTTGAAGAAGCCGTGCGCTACAAGGAAGAAAACGACTTAACGATCTAAAAATTCAGTCACTCAAAATTAGAAAGGCATCTATTATGGGAATCATTGTAAATCTGGATGTAATGATGGCAAAGCGGAAGATCAGCCTGACAGAACTGGCGAATCAGGTGGATCTGACACAGGCAAATTTATCCATCCTGAAAAATAATAAAGCAAAAGCCATACGTTTCTCTACACTGGAATCCATTTGTGAGGTGCTGCATTGCCAGCCCGGAGACATTCTGGAGTATGTAGAAGACAAAAAAGAAGAGGAAACCAAATAAAACCTGAGAGGGGGAGATCATAATGCAGGAAAATACAGTAGTACAGGAAACAAATACAATAAATCAGGAACAGATTTCCGGGCAGAATGTAGTCCGGGTAGTGGAAAAAACAGAGACTGTGGAGACAAAGCGCTTGCAGGAGCACTATAATTTCTTCGGACCGGTGACTTTTCTCTATGCCGTATTCTATGCATTTTGTATGTTCCGGAACGGCTCGGGGATCACCTTCCCTTTTTTTCTCGCAGGCACTTTACTGTATTTTGCCTTCTCGCTGTCAAAACTGGAGATTACCTTGAAAAAAGGGAGCGCCTTTTACATGGTCAGCATTCTGCTGCTGGGGGTATCCACCTTCTGCACCGACGGATGGGCGATCATAGGTCTGAACAAGCTGGCGGTGTTTCTATTAGTGATGTGTCTGCTGCTGAATCAATATTTTGATACGAAAAAGTGGAATCTTGGGAAATATGTGGGAAGCATCTGTCAATTGGTGGTTATGAGCTTCGGGGAACTGGGGAAGCCTTTTTCCGATGGCAAAGCCTATTTTCGTGAAAAGGGAAAAGTAAATAAGAAGGTATGGTACGGACTGCTGGGAGTGGTGATCGCACTGCCCATTCTGCTCATTGCCGCCGGACTGTTAAGCTCTGCCGATGCGGTATTCCGTAAGATGACAACGGATTTCATGAACTGGATCCGTCCGGACAATATATTCAACGTAGTCATCCGGGTAACGTTTCTGTTCTTTACTTCCTATGCACTGACTTCCTACCTGTGTAAGCGAAGCATCCCGGAAGAAGTGAAGGATCGCAGAAAGGGTGAGCCGGTACTGGCAATTACGATTATGTCACTGCTGTCACTATTGTATCTGCTGTTTTCCGGTATTCAGATCTTCGGATTGTTCTTAGGGAAAATGCAGCTGCCGGAGGGCTATACTTACGCACAGTATGCAAGAGAGGGCTTCTTCCAGCTGCTGGCTGTCAGCATTCTGAATCTGATCCTGGTATTGGTGTGCCTCAGCTTTTTTAGGGAGAGTAAGGTACTGAAAGTGATTATGACGATTATGTCATTATGTACTTTTATCATGATCGCGTCTAGCGTAATGCGAATGATCATTTACATCCGGTATTATTATCTGACTTTCCTGCGGATCTTCGTATTGTGGATGCTGACGGTATTATTCGTCATGTTTATCGGAGTACTGATCAACATTTACAGGGAAAGCTTCCCGCTGTTCCGCTATGGTGTCGTGATGGTGACAGTTCTGTACCTGGCATTGTCCTTCAGCCATCCCGACTATATTATAGCCAGAGTGAATATTGCCAATGCACCCGGCGCGGACGGTACGGGCTGGGAAGAATCCGTGGCGCAGGATTACGGAGACGATTTTTTCGCCGGACCGTTTTTCCGGGGAGCGGAATATAATGACTACTCTTATCTGAGTGATCTCAGTGCGGATGCGGCTCCGGCCATTATTCCTTATATGGAGAGCCTTGGGTATGATTTTGGCGCCTATGAACTGGAGAGACCCACAGATATTATGAGCGAAGATACGCAGGCTCAGTGGTGGGGAAGTTACCAGCCAAAAGGATTCGGCTATTATTACCTGAACCATAATAAAAAGCGTCTGGATCAGACATCTCTGCGGACCTTTAATATTTCCAGATATATGGCGCGGAAACAGATAGAGGCAAGAATCGATGGAAAATAAAGAAATGAATACGGAAAAAATAAAGTTTTATAAAAAGCATCCGGTGTTGCTTGCATGGCTGATCTCTATATTTATCGGACTGGGCTTTGCGCTTTTTACGATCATAGCCTCTGTTATTCATTATGAGCAAAGAGATTATGTATGTGAGATCATTAAGGCTTTTACAGAAATGTTTACTTGGGCAATTTTAATGGGAGCGGTACTGGTATTTCCTGTGGTGCTGACGATCAGTGAAGGAATCTGCCTGATCAGTGAAGCATGGGAACGTCCGGTGAAGGGAGCCTGGCTGTTTGACCAGCATGTATTTTGGCTGGGCGGATTCTATGAACTTTGTTATTTGGGGTTGATTATGGATGTGACATCCGCTGACTGGCAGACGCAGTTAAGCAATTCCAATCAACATACACCGATTTACAGCGGTTCCATGGTTACTTTTATAGTACTCCTGCTGCTGGCATTTATAGGGTATGAGATTCTGCAGAGTATTCCGCTTCGGAAGCTGCCGCCCCTTGTGACAGTTCTGTCGATTTCCGCAATGTACCTGGGATTGTTAGAACTGATCCTGTTCACAGTACAGATATTCAAGCCGACGATTTTGCTTGATGGATATTTGTTATTATTTCCACTGTGCTGTGTGCTGCTAGTGGTGCGACTGCTTCTGAAGAAAATACGGGAGTGGAATGCACTGATGCAGAATGCGGAGGCGGAACACTTTGGGACGGGGAAGATTTATCAGAATCCCATGCTGCGTTGGTGTGACAACATTTTGCGGAAGGCTGCATGGTGGCCGGTGCTGGGATTGGTATTGATGTTCCCACTGTTGGGGATCCTGATCGCAATTCTCATGCTGTTTGGGCAGGCACCGGATTCTGTGATTAAAGCATTCACGGAGACCAGCGACTGGAATCTGTCTCTCAGGCAGGCACCGCAGAATGTCATGTATGATGAACATTATCTCTGCACGGTAGCTGCCGGCGGTCATGAAAAAGTCGTAAAGCCTATCCGCCTGGGGAGGCGGCATGGGCATGAAGTGATCGTAAACCGTCAGCTGTGCATCGCCAATGCTTTTGAACAGGTGTTGGAAGAACGGACTCCCGGCTTCCACCGGGCGCTGCGTCATTTTTATGATACTTACGGGTTCCCTGTGGCGAGACTGATCCACAGTAAATACACGGCGGATCTGGTGTATTTTATCATGAAACCTTTAGAATGGATCTTCCTGTGTGTGCTGTACCTGACGGATGCACATCCCGAGAACCGCATCGCCGTGCAGTATACCGGGAAGACGGCGGCCCAGGTGGAAGAATTGTACAAATGACTCGGAAGTTGTCAATTTGTTTCTATAAAGAACAGATCGACAACTTCTTATTTACAAAGAAAAAGTAGTACAAAAAAGTTTTACTGATGAAAATTTTGTACAAGGGGAATGCAGAATGAACGGACAGGAATTGGGCAGGCTGATAGGAAGAATAAGAAAGGAAAAAAATATACCGGCAGAGAAGCTGTGTAACGGTGTCTGCACGCAGATAGTACTTCAGCGTCTGGAGACAGAGGAGCAGGCACTGGACAAACAGGACTACGAAGATGCTGAAAAACTGCCGGAAAATAGAAGCTGTCCTTGATGTTGAGCGGGAGGCAGATGCGAGAAAAACAGCGGAGAAATTATTGGAAACACTGCGAATCACCCTGCCCGGTTTTTCTACAGACGGGATTGACAAGTACTTGCTGTCGGAAGAAGAGTGGATACTTTTATTGATATCACCCATATGGTTAGGGGATGATGTCTGGGATGGTTATGCCCCTGAGTTTGACCGAAAGTCTGTGGAGACCTCGAAGCAACTGGGAAATGTTTATGAGCAGCTTGCCGGAGCTGAACAGGTATTTTTCCTACGGGCTTCAGATTATGCGAGAGCATCGGATGAGGACAGGGAACATATGAATCCGGAAGGACATAGAAGGCTGGCAATACAGCCCCTGCTATAAAATAAGCAAAATACAGCGGTAATAGGACTGTAAAATGCACAGTCCTATTACCTGTAGATTTTAAGGATTTTTCGCTGCACCAAGAATACTTTTGTCGGAATTTAAATGAGTGCAATGGCAGCATGCCATGCTTCGCCCATACAAGCCAGGTGAAGTCCTTCTTTGCCGGTATTACCCATAATGTCTCTTAGGTCTAGAAGGAGCGCTTTGCGGAGGTAGGACAGTCCCTTCTCTTTCAAGTCATTTTGCAAAGCGAACAGGGCATGACTGGCGAAGCTTAAAGTGGAATCGTGGAGGCATAACGGCTCAAAATCTTGCCATGCATCCAGTTTTTCCTGCTTGGTAAATAGTTCAGGGAACCGCGTCATTATTAAAAGAACATCTGCTTGCTTAATTGCCTGGTACCGCTGAAGTCTGTCGAAGCAAACATGGTGATAGCTGGCTTCGTCACTCGCCTTAATTGAGGAAATGTCGACAGGCTCCAACAGATGGAATGTGTCGTCCTGGCGCAAATGTCCGGTGGCAGGATTACGAGGCCATTTGATGGTTTTACATATTTTTTCCATATGGACACACTCTTTTGATGTGATACCAAGGCGAGAATAGATTTCGGGGCGTTTTGCCTGCAAATCTTTCGCAGCTTGCAGTGCCAGACGCAGGTTATGCTGTACCATGACATTGGTGAACAAGTTGTTGTTTGTAATGCCGCAGTATTCGTCAGGCCCCTTACAGAACAACAAATCGGTTTCTTCGGTTTCAGGACGATATGTGTAGCGGCTTACCCAGAAGCGTGCTGTTTCTATGAAAACTTCTGCTGCATAATCAAGATAAAAAGCTTCATCCGCAGTTTTTTCAATATATTTAGAGATTGCATAAGCAACATCTGCGGTAATGTGCAGTTCACTGCACCCGATATCCCAGGTTTCACATTGTTCGGTACCGTCCAAGGCCGCCATCCATGGGTAGCGGGCACCGGCAGTATTCATAGATTTTGAATATGCCCGGGCGGCGTCCAGAGAACGCACTCGGTATTCACATAGGTTTTTTGCCCCTGTCGTATCATTATTTAAGAAAAAAGGCAGCATGAATAAGTCAGTGTCCCAAAAATAACAGCCTTTGTAGCGCCCATGGCTTAAACCTCTTGCTCCGATGGAAACCGTCGGATCTTTTGTAGAACAGTTTCCCCATAAGTTAAAGGAAGCAAATCGCAGTCCGGTTAGAAGTTCTTCATCTAAGGCGTCTGGAATAATGTCACACTGTTTCCAGCGATGTGCCCATGTTTTTTTGTGCTCTGTAAGGAGGGTATCATAATTCCAGTTGTCGGGTAGGGGCGTAATTCGCGAATCCACATCCCTGGATGTGCGGATACAGGCAATTTTATCCAGAACCACGGCTGTTTCGGCGTTGACGGAGGCGGAGGATAAAATAGATTTGTCTTCAAGCGTGTTAAAATGGAAAGAAGACGACTGGTATTTAATCTGTTCGGTAACCGTTATTTCAGTTCCTTGAATCGCGAAACTGCATTGAATATTATCATCCAGTGCTTTGATATCCCTTAGGCGGGAAAGCTGGATGGTTTCTGTGTTGTTTTTGGTCTGATCGTCCGGTACAGGGCAATTGCAGCTATTTAGTGAGATACCACCTGTTACTTCAAGAATGCAGGGAGAAGCTGCCTTAAATATCGTTCTTTGCAGAATTAAAGCCGGATGATTAATCGGAAGAAAACGTTCATAGGTTACCTGAACGGTTTTACCGGGAATTGACAGAGTGTAGTCAAACGTCAGGGTGGCGGCTCTCATGTCTAAAGTCCGTTGAATACCGGACGCTAGTTGGGCTGGTTTGCCATTTATGGAGACTTGGTCCAGTATGGGTGTGGGGAGATTGACAAAATCGGTGATGTCAGCTTTGATTTTTCCGAAGACACCAGCTAAGTATAAACCTTTTTGGACAGGACGTGGGTTCGGTTCTCCCGGAAGATAGCCACGTACACCCATTCGTCCATTTCCTAAAAAGAAAATACTTTCCAAAAAGTCATCTGCCCATGTCTGGCCCTCTCCTGTGATTGTCCATCCTTTAAGTATTAAATCATTTCGCATATATTCCCTCCTTGTATGCAGTAATCATACAGTGACATAAAAATCCGGCACAGGTAGCGAAGGCGGCTCCGGTGGTGCAAATGCCCTTCACGGGGTCTACGCTTTCACAGGCAATGTTGTTATCCATCTCCATAATTTCCAGTTCTTTCCACGCCTGAAGAGCATGACCGGACAGCATACTGTTGCCAAGGCTTAGTATCCAAGGATAGGGAGCATGAGGACAGCCGATTTCTGCAATAGGCATCTCAGCAAAACTGTAAGTATAGTCGGCAGAGCGAATCATACTTACGGTATTGCGCCATATTTCGTCCTTGTCAGAACAAAATCCATAGTAAGGCAGCAACTGAAGGCTTCCGGGCGGCTCGTCGTAAATATCATGGCGGCCGTTTAAATCTGTAGACCAGCCAAAATAGGACATGCCGTGAGCGTCTTTGAACACACAATACTTATAGATTGCCTGTTTTACACGTTCGGCTTCTTCATGAAGGTGCCTGTAGGTATCCGGATAACACCAAGCCAAATCTTCAAATGCATGCCAAACTAACATATTGTCATAGGTCAAATATGGATGCACGATTTCGTCATCCGTAGGCTGCAGAAATGTCTCATATAAAGATATTTCAGGATGACGATATTGGTCTAACCGTTCTAAAATCAATGAAATTCCAGCTTTTATATTACTCTCTTCAAGAATCACCCGATCGCCTGTTCTGCGGACATAGGAAGTGAGCGCAATCACCGGAGCCATCAACTCGTCTAGTTCAAAGCCAGGCTCCAGCACAGTGCCGTCAATAAAACGGGAATGAATACCGAGATTCTTTCGCTGCCGTCCAAAAACATAGTCGAGAATCTCTCTGGCTATGCTGGGGTCCGTCTCCAAAATGGCTGGGAAGGCCCAAAAAAGAACATCTCTATCCCAGTAGGCTGCGCTGACATAGTACCGTGTGGAACGACTGGTTGCACAGATGAATTCTTCCGTGTCCAGTGTAAGTCCGGTAGAGTAGAAGATACAAAAAAACAGGTTGGTATTATATAGGTCGGTGAATTTTGCGGTATGAAGCGTCCTTGAGCGCTGTTCTAGCCATCGGCAGGTGCGGGTGTATTCCGAATCCCAGCCTTGTCTCAGCATTTCTTTGGCGCTGGTGGCTGCAGCAACTTCTTCAAATCCAAGACCCCAGTAGAATACGAGACATGCTGTCTCTCCGGGTACGAGTTTTTCTTCACAAAATAGGCTGTAGTTAATCCCGGACTCTGATTTTGTATACATAACCTCGCTGTTTCGGTCTGACATGGGTGCAAAGGCAAACATCGGATATCCGCAACTATAGTCAAAAATTACGCCGGAATTCCATCCGCTTTTGTAACAATTCATAGTCCCGCTTAATTCTTTGTCTTCGTTGACGCAGTGCCAATTGCTTGCCCAGCAGCCTTCCAGCCCCCAACGGACAGAGACACTCTCTGCACTGGACATGGTTAATTTTACTGCAAATCCTCTTTCTCTAATCGGCGGGAGGATAGTCATGGAAACGCTGAGAGAACCTGCCTGGGCATTCATTACCGGAAGCCAATAGTGGTCACGATGCCAGCGAATGTATGTTAATGGCATCGGTTGATTGTTCACCATGAAAAAGGGCTTTATGAGAGGTGCTTCTTCTGTACCTCGCACTTCGATCATACCCTTATGCTGCATGGAGAGAAAGGTGAAATCTTCGATTCCGGCGGTTGCTTCATTGATTTTAGGAAGGGAAATCATTTCGTTCCCGGTTGGAATATATTTCTTCATGATTTGTACCTCACAATTCAGTTTAAACGATTAAACAATCGTCTATATTAAAATACACTAAAATTACAGCGTGTGTCAATGGAAAATTTGACAAAAACACAATAAATTTAAAAAACTATTGACAGGTGTTTAAAAAAATCTTATAATTTAAACACAATAACAATTTAAACAGTTAAACAAATATTGAACGGAAGGAAGAGTATAAGGTGGAAAGAGCAACACTTAAGGACGTAGCACAAAGAGTTGGTGTGTCGACAGCCACAGTATCCTATGCATTAAGTGGAAAGCGCCCTATTTCAAAAGAAGTCAAAGAGCAGATATTTGACGCAATTGAAGAGTTGGATTATGTGCCGAATCTAAGCGCACGTAGTCTCAGTATGAAGAATTCTAAGCTGGTTGGCGTGGTAGTTCCTCAAACGGAACCGGGAGAAAGACTGATGTTTCAGAACAGCTTTTACAGTGAAATTCTGGGTAGTATTGAGTTCTATGCCCGTCAGGCGGGATATCATATTTTGATTTCTGCTACGGATGCGAATGAAAGCTATTTGACTTTGGCACAAAAAAGAAATCTGGATGGCATCATTGTAATTGGAATGTATCCGGATAAATTTTATCAGCAGATGAAGAAGACTCAGATTCCCATTGTTTTGATTGATAGTTATTGTAATGATCACTATTATCACAGTATCCATATTGACGATGCATACGGATGTTATTTGGCCACTCGTTACATGCTGAGTCAGGGACATCGGGATATTGCATTTTTTGTTGGCAGGGTGAAAGAAAATGGTGTAATGAAGAAACGGTTGTTGGGATATCAGCAGGCATTGGCAGAGTATGAAATACCCTATCGGGATACATATGTATTTGAAGGACAGATTGATTATAAAAACGGAATTGAATTTGCGAAAAAACTGTTGGCTGCAAAGCTTCCTGTAACGGGTATTGTAGCGGCTGCTGATATATTGGCCATAGGTGCGATGAAAGGATTATATGAATCCGGGAAAAGAGTTCCGGACGATTATTCTGTCGTAGGCTTTGACGATGTGGAAATCTCGCAATATCTGACGCCGGGTTTAACGACCGTTCGTCAGCAGATTTCCTTAAAAGGGCAAAAGGCAGTAGAACTGCTGCTTAAGCATATACAGAATCCGGGATTACCAAAACAGGAAGAAATTCTTCCGCTTGAGCTGGTGGAACGCGACTCTGTCAAAAAAATCTAATGCACTTGCAGAAAGAAAGAGGAGGTGAAAAAACGGTCTGCACGACCCCGCTAAAGTTCGTGCAAACCGACAGTAAAAAGGTGCAATCCTTTTCGTCAAAATTCATTATAGGCGAAAAGAGATAAAAAATCAATGTATTCATTAAAAATGAGGAGAAGATGAACAATGAAGAGCAAGAAATTTTTTTCGATGATCGCATTTGTACTCGTAATGATTATGGTACTTACCGCATGCTCGTCTGATGCGGGTACAAACAAAACTGACACTGCGCAAGGACAGGATGAGACTGGAACCACACAGGGACAGGACGAAACTGAAGTGGCTGATAATGAAGAACATGAACCGGTTACGCTTGTTTATTGGAACACTCACGGCGAGGCGGAAACGCCAGTATTAAACAATGTGATTATCCCGGCATTTGAGGAAAAATATCCGTGGATTACTGTGGAATCAGTAACAATGCCGACAGATGGATTAAAACAGCAGCTGATTACTGCCATCTCCAGCGGCACGGCGCCAGATGTAATGAGATTGGATATTATCTGGACGCCTGAATTTGCAAAGATGGGGGCACTTGTCGAGGTTGATGATTTGGAAGGTTATGAGGAACTGGCAGATAACTTCTTCGAAGGTCCCCTCAATACTAACCTTTATAACGGAAAGCACTACGGACTTCCGAATAGTACAAATACAACGTTTGCATTCTATAATTTAGCGCTTTTGGAAAAGGCCGGTTTTGATTCGTTGCCAAAGACATATGACGAACTTGTGGCGGCAAAAAATAAGTTAGGTGAGGGTGAATATTTGATTGGCTGCGGCGGCGTTACTTGCTGGCAGATCATGCCGTATTTCTATTCTCTTGGTGGTACTTTTACAGACGATGCATATTCTACGGCAACCGGTTATATTAATAGCGAAGCAAGCGTAAAGGCACTTGAAACACTTGTTCAGTGGAGTGATGAGGGAATTATGTCACCGGCACTTTTAGGTGGTTCTCCTGATGCATGGGGAGGAATTACCGGTGATCAGGTGCTTATGATGGCAGAAGGTCCGTGGTTCCCCGCATGTACTACAGAAGAGGAAAAGGATAAATATGCTTATGGAGACCTTCTTCCTGCCGGATCAGCCGGAAGTATTTCCGTTGTTGGCGGAGAGAATGTAGTTATGTTTAACAATGGCAAACATAATGAAGAAGCATGGCTTCTGATGAAGTATCTTTCCAGCGATGAGGCTATGATTCCGATGGCAGTTCAGGGTTCGGTTGTTCCGCCTACAAAGACTGCGGCAGATTCTGAAGAGGTTTTACAGAATCCTGTTATGGCTGCATGTCTCCAGCAGTTAGAGACTTCTGTGGCCAGAATTCCAAATGCAAATTGGGAAAAGATAGATGAGAAGATTAATATTGCATTTGAACAGGTGTTCCGCCATGAAGCAGGAGCAAAAGAGACACTGGATAAGTTAGCGGGCGAGATAGATGCTTTACTAGCTGACTAAATAGTCTTATGAACCATCGGATTTTCAATAATCCGATGGTTCATATAAAAAGATTTTCCAAATCTATAAGCGGAGTAAAGATTGAGGAGAATGGATGGTGTATGAAAGCAAAAAATAAAGGATATGTAGACTTGAAAAACAGGAAAAAGGCGGAAAACCGTTATACAACGGGATTGAAACAGTGGATTGAGGTTCTGCCTTTTATTGGAATTCCATTGGTTTTATTTACCGTGTTTGTGTTGTATCCTCAAATTAAAAACTTATATATTGCAACTACAGATTACAGCATTCTTCCCGGAACAAAACATCCTTTTATCGGGTTGGCAAATTTCAAAAAAATCTTTACAGATATAACGGTAAAGGGCAGTGACGGCTATTATTTCTGGCTTTCCTTCAGAAACAGTATTCTTGCCGTGCTGGTAACTGTTCCCGGTCAGATGATATTGGGCGTATTGGCGGCCGTTATGGTTCACAGGGTTAGGGTCTGTAAAAATATCTATAAAGTCATTTTATATGTTGCGGTTATCTGCGATTGGGTTGTAGTGGCAAACATATTCGAATACATTTTCAGTTCAGATTCGGGCAGTCTTGCCAATTTTATCTTATTGCATTTGCACATTATTAGTGAGCCAATCTCGTGGTTCTCCAATACATGGACTGCCAATGCGGTTATATGGATTGCGACGATTTGGAAAGGCTTTGGCTGGGTAATGATTATATATCTTGCCGCACTTACCGGCGTACCGCGTGATCTTTATGAAGTGGCGAGAATTGATGGAGCTAACTTCTGGAAAAGTTTTTTTTATATTACTATTCCATGTACGAAGGCAACTATATTCTATTTGATAGTCAACCTTATTAACGGCGCAATGAATATCTTTATTCAGGTCTTTCTGCTCACAGAGGGAGGACCACTTGGTACTACTGATGTTATGCTCGATTATATTTATACGAGAGCTTTCAACTACTTTGAATTCAGCTATGCTGCGGCGTGCGGTATCTTCATGGGTGTGTTTGTTTTCATAGTGTCCATGATATTAAAGAAAAAAATGGGATACGGAAAAACCGAATATTAATAGAATGGTTTTGGTTAGTAACGGAGGAAGCATGAAAAGAAAAGAGCTTTTAGTTAACCTGATATTTCATATAGTATTGATTTTCTTGTGTTTGGTATGCATCATGCCGTTTATGACAATGGTTGCGACATCGTTTAGTAATATTAAGGGAATTCTTCCTGATAAGCCGTTGCTTTTTCCGGAGCTTCCGTTAAATTTTAAAAATTATAATACCGTATGGGTGGATAATCATTTCTTCAGATATATCCTTAATTCCGGATTTTTATCTGTCGGCGGTATGTGCCTGAATGTAGTGATTTCGGTAGTGGTTTCCTATGGGTTCTCGAGATTTGAATTCCCTGGAAAAGAAGCAATTTTCAACCTTTTTCTTGCAACGATGATGATTCCGGCACAGCTGGCGATTATTTCTCAGTATACCGTAATGAATTCCTTTAAATTGGTTGACCGGTATTCCGCTGTGCTTTTACTGTGGACATCGATGTGCATTGCAGGTAATACTTTCTTCTACCGTGGCTTTTTTGAAAGCATTCCCAAGGAACTGGAGGAATCCATGATGCTGGACGGTGCATCCAGATTTCGAATTCTGATAAGCTTGGTAGTGCCGATTTCCAAGCCGGCTATAAGTACTTCCGCAATATTTGCGTTTACGGGATACTGGAATGATTTGTTTACAGTGTTAACATTTGTGAAATCAGAAACAAAGAGAACACTCCCTGTTGCACTTCAGATGTTCAAGGGACAACATGCAACCAATTATGGTCTGCTATTTGCAGGATCGGTAATTGCCGTTATTCCGATTATTGCTGTTTTTGTTGTTTTTCAGAAGCAGTTTATGCAGCAGGGACTTACAGATGGTGCTGTCAAAGGATAACAATGTTAGTGCCACAGGCTGAAAGGACAACATATTACAAGAAACAACTAAACAGGAGAAAATGATTATGAGATTATCTTTAGAGAAAAAAACCGGCCCGCTCTATTGGTGCACTTATGAATATCAGGTTACCAATAATTCCTATATGCCGGAGGACAGATTTAAGGACAATGTTGACTGGATTGCCAAAAATTATGTTCCGTACGGATACGAAATGATATGCACGGATGGCTGGATAGAGGATTCGTTTTGCTTGAATGAGAATGGTTACCTTTTGAAACACCATGATACATGGAAGCATGACTGGTTGTATTGGTCTGATTATTGTAATGAGCGCGGACTTGCTCTTGGTGTTTATTATAATCCGCTGTGGATTAGCCCGAAAGCTGTGAATGATTCCCACTATAAGGTTGTGGGTACGGATATCCCGGTTCATGATATAACAGATACAGATTATATTTTTGAGGGTGACAATCAATCACTTAAAGGAGATCGATTTTCCTATTATAATGGGGATAAATCGTTGTTTTGGGTGGATGTGAACAGACCAGGAGCCAAGGAATATATTCAGGGTTATGTTCAGTTCTTCATTGATAACAAGGTTGATTTCTTGAGAATCGACTTTATTTCGTGGTATGAAGACGGTTATGATAAAGGAACAAAAATCGGAAGAGACCATGGCGTGAAAAACTACAGAACTGCACTGAAATGGATACGTGAGGCAGCAGGTGATAAAATCATGATCAGTCTGGTAATGCCTCATCTGAAACATGATGGCGAAAATGAATTTGGTATGGGTTCAATGGCAAGAATTAATGAGGACTGCGGTACCGGCGGATGGCTGAATTTCAGTGATAAGAATAGAGGAATTCGTTTTGATTACTGGTCACAGTTTACCACACCCTTTGATGGCTTAATTTATTGGTCTAGAAAGTTTTATGAACACAATATGATTATGGATGCGGATATGCTGAGGTTAAATACATTTGATAACGATGAAGAAAGAAAGAGTGCGGTATCGTTATGTATCCTTTCCGGTGCTCCGTTAGACATTGCTGACCAGTATGATTCGATTGGCGACAGCGGCTGGATTTATCAGAACACGGAGCTCCTGGGATTAAATAAAGAGGGAGTGGTCTGTTTTCCGCTCTCTGACGACATAAAAAATCCTGAGAGCGAAATCTGGACTGGAACAAAAACAAACGGCGAAAGAATCGTTGGTATATTTAACCGTGATAACAAAGAGAAGGAATGTAATATTGATTTTGAAGAAAAAATCGGTATTTCGAAAGGCAAAATACGGGATTTGTGGCTAAAGAAGGATTTGGGCGTCTCAGACCATTTTGAAGCGGTTTTAGAACCGCATGGATGCAGGATTATATCGATTATTCCTGATTCCGCAAGGATGGTGTAGGAAAAAGATGAAGCAGATTAAAGGTATTATTTTTGACTTGGACGGCGTAATCTGCTACACAGATGATTACCATTATAGGGCATGGAAAACTCTTGCAGACAGGCTGCATATTCCATTTGACCGTACAGCAAATAGGAAGCTTCGCGGAGTCGGACGTATGGAGAGCCTTGAAATCATGCTGGGAGAACATGCGGCAGAGTACTCTGATGAAGAAAAAGCAAGACTTGCCGAAGAGAAAAATAGGATATATCAGAAGTATCTGGCAGAAATGACGCCGAAGGATTTATCGGAGGAAACATTATACACCTTGCAGACGCTGCACAAGAGGGGGTATTTACTGGCTATTGGTTCTTCCAGTAAAAATGCAGGTACCATATTAAAATGCCTGGGACTGACGGATTTTTTTGACGCAGTAGTTGACGGAAACCAGATTAAACGATCAAAACCCGACCCGGAAGTTTTTTTACTGGCAGCGAAGAAACTTGGAATTCAGCCGGAGGAGGCAATGGTAATTGAGGACGCTACGTCAGGTATAAAGGCTGCATATTCGGGCAAATTTCATGCAATTGGAATTTGGTCAGCAGAAAATATACCTGATTGTGAAATTTCCATAAAATACTTAAGAAACCTGTTGGAAATACTATAACGTTTTTGATTAAGTAAAGTGCCGGTTCGCAATAGGCGGGCCGGTGCTTTTTATGGTGCGCCTTGCGGCACACGTTTCTAATGGGTGAAAGTCCCTAATCCG
>ERZ1026874.29-NODE-29-length-102742-cov-516.949546_pt1 | contig 102742 bp, 115 predicted proteins | sample MGYA00380167_ERZ1026874 | MGnify/ENA primary metagenome ERZ1026874 (study PRJEB33269, sample SAMEA4719803) | human gut metagenome | biome: human-associated habitat; feature: organic feature; material: feces | place: Cameroon | collected 2013-10 ...
AGCCTCTCTCATTAAATCCTCTTTATCTGATGCAGAAATAAGACCTCTTCTATATAGTATATCAAGTAGTTTTTCCATAGTATTAATTATTAAACATTGATTTCAGTAAATCAATATCACTGGTAGTAAGTGTTATTTTCTGATTAAATAAAGACATAGTAACTTTACCATTACCTATATGGAATATGCTATAGTCAAACTCATTACTATCCATTAAGCTAGTAGTCATTTCTTCTAATAAACCTATTACATCTATTTCACCATTATCATCTTTAATTAAATCTAAGAAACTATTTACTTTATTTATATTGTTATCTACTATTCTCTTTATTACAGGTTTAAAGAAGCTTATTATAGGAGTATTGATTGTATCTAATTGAGTATTAATATATTGTTTTAATACAGTTATAATCTTTTCTTTCTTCATATTACTTACTCTTTAAAAATTCATTATATGTTGCATTAGGATGAGTTTTACTATACTCTTTAAACTCATTAAATAAATCTAATTCTCTAGTATCTTCTTCAACTATCTTAGCTTTTAACTTCCCTATTAACTCTAGTTGCTTGCTGAGTAATTCCTTATTATTAGTTTCTACTTTAGACTTTACAAGTTTAACTAATTCACTCCATACTAAACCTTGTAATTTAGTATTTACTTCTGCATATTCTTTATTCTGTAACATCTTACCCTGCTGTATAGGAGTAAGAGTATTAATTTCAGAATCTATCTTATCCCATAAAGGAGTACCTTCATTTTGCTTTAACTGCATTAATCTCTGTTGACACTCTTTAGATTTAGCTATCTGTGTATCTAAATCATCAAGATAAGGATTATTACCTAATATAAATTGATTTACTGGACTCATAATTAATTATTTTAAAGGTTAAAAGTAGGTAGTATAAACTACCTACTTATTTATATTTATCTAATGCAGGTACAACCACATAATGGGTTATAAGTACTAGCCTTAGTTGCAGTAGTACCTGTAGTAACATCTGCAATAGATACAGGATAGAATGTACTATTTACATAGTTTACAATCTTATTATCTGCACATTGTCTTCTTTCTCTTTCAAGAGCTACAAGATTCTCAGCATTAGCATTAACACCATTAATCTGCATAGATAACACTTTATCTCTCCACTTGTCAGCTTCTGCATTAACTGCTAACTTGGTTTCAATATCAGAAATTCTCTTTTCTACTTCATCTTTAGAATCTCTGTTATACTTATATAAACCAAATGCAGCTTCATTTAACTTAGCTAAGATATTATCATCCCCATCTCTATAACCTTTATAAAGTCTGAAATCAGCATCTATTTGTCCCTTATAGGAACTAAATTTCTCAGCTACATCAATCTCTCTAGCTTTCTTAGCATTCTCCATAGTATTCATCTTCAATGCCCACATTTCATTAGTAAGATTTAAATCATCTTGCCACTCTTTAGTAATAGCATCATAAACTGTAGGTCCATCATTATTACCAATACCACCATTGATATTAACATTCTCTGGCATAGATACTGTACTCTTATTACCAAATAAATTACCTAAACCATTACCATTAAGTAAAGATAAAGCAGTACCTGCTATACCAAAACCTAATGCAGTACCAGCTAAACTCTTAGAAGCATACTCTTTGTTGTTTTCATCATGTATTTCCATAGTATTAAATTTTAAAGGTTAAACATTTAAACTGCTGCAAATATACAAAGAAAAAGGATGCTAACAAAATCTTTTCAGATTTGTCAACATCCTTGTTATATTAGCAACAATTCTCTTTTATATATTTATCTAATTCTTCTATAGACCACTTTCTAACATCTCCTGCTTTCTTAGTACCTTCACTAATTAAACCTTTTCTTCTAAGCATATTAAATTTGGTTTCACTTATCCTTAAATGTCTACAAGCTTCTAATCTAGTAAGTTTATTAGGTGTTTTAGGTTTATTGTATCTAGATACCAATTCACCTATAGCACTAGCAATTTCAATAGTTTTAGATTCATCAATGTTAGAATTACCTGAATCTATATCATTTACTATTTTCATCAATAAGTCTCTTAATTCTTTCAACATATTTAATTCTTAATTCAATACTTGTAAATATTAATAAAATAAAACCTAAATATAACATACTTATTCTAAAGAATCCAAGTAAGTCTCCTAAACCTATAAATCTATGAATAGATATAAGCCATAATCCTATTAATACATATATAGTATAAAGTTTATGAAGTAAGCAAAACTTGAAACAGTTAGTCCAAACTAATACCATTATACTACATAAAGTAAGTATAGACATCTCACTTATACATAAGTTAAATCCCAATAATGAAAATATAATATGTAATAACATTAATACTACACATATTATAGGTACATACTTTAATAATAAAATACATAATTTACATTGGCTTTTACTTATATAATGTTTCATATTATTTTCTTTTTAAATAAAAGTATAATATTAAAAATAAACTTATTCCTGCTATTATCATTTGTAGACATAGATACTCTAAATCATTAATAGGTATTCCTATGTATAAATCTATTATATTTATAATCCAAGTAACTACTATATAATGTAGGAACATTCTATGATACTCACAGAATTTAAAAGTATAAGAAGTTATATAAATAAACAGTATAGGAATTAAAGATACTCCTCCTATATAACTTAGTATTACTAAGTCTATATTAAAGTAAGATAATATAGAATTTAATAACGTAATAAAAGCTAATAGCATTGGAAGTATCTTTAATACTGTTACTGTTATCTTATAAAGTAATTTATCCATTACTTCTTTTTCTTAAGTTTACCACCACAAGCATATCTTCTTGAGGTTTTAGTAACTCCTGCTTTAGGAGTTACTGGTTTTGCTCTACCAGTACTTTTTCTCATAATAGTGTATTTTAAAATTATTTTAGTTTTACTTGTTTTGAACAAACGTTGCAACAACAAGTTTTTTATCATCCATCTTAATTAAGCGTGCATAGGTATTGTAATCTGTTTTCAAAAAGCTAATGTTAACAATACTCATACCATGTGATGTTCCTTGCATTTGATACAGGTAGCTAATATTGCCGTTATTGCAATAAGTGTAACTTATAGTCACTTCTCCCGCAAAGACTACTTCCAAGATACCTCCTTTTGATGCCTTTTGAAACCAATCATATACGTTGATATCACCTGAGCGATTAACATTAACAATTTGATGATTTGCAACAAATGGAATGTTTGGATTTTGAGAACTTTCAACAATAGCTGTGCCAAAACTTGCTTTTATTTTTGTCAAAAGATGTTTTAATCCATTTAAATCTAAAAATTTCATATTAATTAATTTTTAAAGTTATTATTAAGCAAATAATGCATCTATTTCTCCTGTAGTTATTGCAGAGTCTGCTGTAGCACCTGAAGATATACCATCAAGTTTAGTTTTATCTGCTGCTGACATAACACCAGAACTCTCACTTGTAGCTCCAAATAACTCAAATCCTCCTAATACTTCTTCAGTTATTGTTTTAAATGTTATATAAATAGAATCCTGATTAAATAAAGCAGTTGCTTTATTTACCGCCTCCTTTTTCTTAGCATAGGGTGATAAATCATATGTTGTGTCAGTCCATGGAATGTTAACGTATGCTTTCTCTCCACTCAACTGCACTGGATAGTTTCTTCCGTTGGCTGCATAGCCTACTTGAATACCTCCTCTAGTACCATTAGCTGCAAGTGGAAGGGAATAATTGTTTGCGTTGGCTGCAATTCCATCAAGCTTGGACTTGTATGCTGCCGTGAAGTCATTTGTTGAAAGTCCCTTTCCACTTACCACGTCAACCTTCTTTGCTAAGGCTGCGTTTACGTTTGCTGTCTTAGCATAATCTGCAAGGTCTACTGTAGCACGGAAGTCTCCTAACTTCTCCCACTTTGAAGCATCATAAGTTGCACTGGTATCACCAGTATAGATATATTCCTCATATTGATTCTGTGTAACACCATCAGTATCTTTAACAAGATAAATATGCTTCTTAATATTAGTTGTAGGAAGAGCTGATACTACTTCTGCAACTGTAGTATCAAGATTACCTAATTGGGATAATGGAACATAACCCTTTGAATCAAGTCCTGCAACACCATTAGCTGAACCAATCCCTTTAACTGAACCATTTGCTATAAGAACTTGTGTAGCTGTACCACCAATTCTAGTAAAAGACTCAGCAGTAATATTTCCATCCTGTATATCTAAGTTATATACAATGGAGCTACCACCACCCAAATCTTCATCAGTATGACTCATTGTTATACGAGTTGGGGATATAGTAACTTCTTCATCAGAATATGATGAACCATCCAGCACTCTTAATGCAACATTCTCCTCATTATTTATAACTACTGAACCATCAATACTTCCACCTTTTAATGACAAATAATTATTACCAGCCCAAGTTTTTACTTTACCAAAAAAATGAGTTAAACCATTTAAATCTAAAAATTTCATATCTAAATATTAATTAAAAGTTATTCAAATAAATTATCTATTTCAATATTAGCAATAGGAATAAGTGTTTCCTTTAAATACTTTTCAAAGTCTAAATTATACCATTTATCTTCCTCAGAAAACTCTTCTAGAGTTCCTCTAAATTGATAAAATTGCCAATTACCATTTACATCTTGAAAAGTAATAAATAAACCCTTTTTTCTTTGTAATTCAGGTACTAAATTAATAGCTTCTGATAAAGAAATATAATGTTCATCATACTTATTACTAATATTAATTATATCTTTATCTCCTAAAGATATTTGTTCAAGAAAATCTACAATTTTAATTTTCTTATTTTTACCATTTTGTACTATGGATATAATATCATTAGGAGTAACAGGCTCTGCATTAGGTAACTCACTGTCTTTTACACTAACTTTAAATAGAGCTTGTTGTATTTTTAGAATATCTTCTCTTGTAAAAAACATAATTATACTTTTCTAAATTGTTCATTAAAATCTGTTATTCTAAGACCACTAAAGTCAATATGGTCTGTATCATATATACCTATATTTCTCCAAGCAGATATACACTTATTATATACTTTTATATTATTATGATATATCCATAGTAAAGAAGTATCTCTTGGTGCTTGTTCACTTTTAGAATATTCTAGTTTAGCTATCTTGGAAGAAATAAAAGCATCTAGTTTTTTATCTTCTGTATACATATTATGCTTGTATTAAACCGCTAGTTCTAAATTGTGCTAATAAATTATTTACTACTCCAGCTACTTGACCAATAGTAGCAGTATCTGCATCTAAGTCTGCTATATTAGTAATAGCTTTAACTCCACCTAAAATATTCTTAGTAGCAGTTGGTAATGTATAATTTTGTAGATTAGCTAATTTATTCTTTTCTACTGTAGTATAATCATTACTAGATAATTGTTTACCTTCCACTTTGTCTACTTTATTATTTAATTCAGTTGAAAAGTCTTTTAAGGTAAATTCCTCATCTTTACTTACTACTCCTTCAATAGATATTAAATATTTAACTGCATGACCTTCACTTGTTATAATAAGTGCTGTACCCCCTGTAGCAGGAAGCCAAGAAGCAGTACCATATCCATAATTAATATCTGTAAAGAATGTATGGTCATTAGTTTGAATAGACTGAAGCTTCTTTAAATTATTAGCTTTAATTTCATCACTATCACCTATTTCTAGTTCTACTACACCTTGTTCTGAACCAAATATAGATAGGTCTTTTTTAACTTCTCCCATTTCTTTATCTAATGAATCTACTTTTTCTTCTAGTTCTTTTCTATCTTCATTAGATTCTCCTAAAGTAGTCCAAGTACCATTGTTATAATATTTAGCAGTATTACCACATACCCAAATAACATTATTATCATTAGGCATATCAGACTGTACTACAAGTTGATTTATTATTTTCATTGTTTACTATTTACTTGTTTATGAATTTGTTGTCTTTTAATTGATAATTCTTTATCAAGTTTTTCCTTTAAGAAATCAAGATTTGTATCAAATTGTCTCTTATTTTCATCGAGTTTAGCTTGCTCCATAGAATTATCAGGTTCCTCTATAGGAGTTTCTTTAGAAGCAGCATTAATTTGAGCTACCAATATCTTAGTTTCATTATTCTCTTGATTCATCCTATATTCCTGCTCTCTTTGAAGTTGTTCACTTTCAGCTTTCTGCTGTAAAGTTGCTTGAGCCTGTTGAGCTTCTTGCTGTTGAGATTGCTGAATCTGTTGTGCTTTAGCATCTTCATCTCTCTTGACCATATTAATCTTTTCAGCAAGAGAAGCAGTACCAAATAATTGCATAATAGTAGAGAATGATAATGTCTGATTCTGTAAAGCTGCCTGTGCTAATGTTTCTATCTGCTGATTCAACTTCTGTGAAGATTCACTATTATCTACAACTAAACCATAATCACATTCAGCAAATTCATCACCATCTATTTCTATCATCTTTATAGCACCATCAGGTAATATATATTGGAACTTTTTCTTATTACCCTTCATAGCTATTTTAGTAGTTTCAATAAATGCTTCAAGAACTCTCTTCTTTAAATTCTCATGAGTAACAAATAACCACTCAGTAATATGAGAAGATTGTAATGTTGCCCTTTCAACTCCTCCTACAGTTTCTCTATTACTAACTTGACCTTCTCTCTGAGGAGAAATACCAGCTACTTCTGACATTTCATTCTTAATAAAAGAAAGTAACTCTACATAAGATTGTATCTGATTAGCATCACTTGCAGATATAACTCCATTTGAAGCATTATTCATAGCTCCTGCAAGTTTTCCTGTAGCAGCACCTACATTACCTTCATTAAAGGAATCTTGAACATATAATCCTAAAGTCTTAGCAAAATACATCCATTTATCCATTCCCCAATTCTTAGGTTTCTTTGAGAAATCAAAATTAACTAAAGTACCCCAGTTTCTAGCAATTAACTTATTTAATCTATCATGAATAACATCATATAAATAGTTATATGGTTTCATCATGTCAACTAAACTGAAAGGCTTATTATCATTAAGATTATAGAGAGAACCTATAATACCAAAATGACATTTTGAAGGATTCATTAAACTATTATATTGTACAACACAAGGTCTCATATTAACATAGATATTTTCACCTATCTTAGTACCTTCCCATGCTTGATTAATATAATAAGTTTCTTCTTCTTCACCTAAGTTTTCATTAATTACATAATCTTCTGAATAGAAATTATATTGAGGTTCACCATCCTCATCATAAGATTTTACTTTCTTAATCTTTCTTTTAGATTTCCAATATACTCTAAGTACTTTAATATTACCTGCCATATCATAAGGCATTAAACTTTCTGTATATCCATCTGTAATAGAACTAAAGAAACCTTCTTGACTTACTTCTGCATTATTAATTTCAATATTTTCATCTAAGAAATCAGCAGGTATCATAGTATATCTAGGGTCAACATTACTCATTTCATCTGTTTTACCTTCATCAATACCTACTTTAAGATTCTCAATATAATCAATATCTTTCTTCTTTAATACATCATGGAATGTATCTATTATTCTTCCAGGACTCCAATAATCTTCAAGAATAATAATATCGGCATCTTCTACTCTATTACTATATCCTGATTTGAGTATTCTTACTTTTAAAGGATTTAATCTTCTTACCACAGGTTCTCCACCTTCAATACTACATTGATAGATTTCTTCACCTACAGTCATTGCATCTCTAAATCCTTCATTAAACATTACTTTCATATCATATTGCTTGACATAATGATTAAGAATTAAATTTCCTCTTTGTTCTCTTGCATCCTGCCAATTATATGTAAAGTAATCGTTAATTCTATCTAATTCCTGACTAGCTTCTTCATCACTCATAGAATTATCAGTTATCCATTCCTGTAATCTCTGATTTAATTCTTTTTTCTTATTCTCTTCTATTTCAGAAATAGCAGTAGGATTAGTTACTATAACTCTATAATCAAATACTCTTTTTGATTCTTCCCCTTGAAGAACATTAAGTTTAGGAAGAAGAATACTATAATGTTGTATTTTATTAGGTATATAATCTGCTTTAATATCATCTGGATTTAATATTAACTGCAAATCATTCATATGTAATTTACCTAATAATAAATCATAGTTAATCTTCTTATGAATAACGCTCTTTCTGCATAGAGAATAATGAGTGAATGATTTAGAATCAAAAAAATCTAGACATTGCTTTCTCCATTTTTTAGTTTTTCTAGAAAATGGTAAAGCCTGTCTTGGAAAACTACTTATTTCACTCATATTATTATTAATTTAATTTGCTTGCAAAGATATATAAAAAAATCCACTTATACCTATATATAAGTGGATTTCTTATTATTTTAATCTATTTTTACTAAATTTACTGTTTACCTATATGTCTAGCATCAAAATTCTTAGTAAAGAATTCATCATTACCTGCATAATCTTTACTTAATATTTCTGAACTAGATTCTGTTCTTCCTGTACCATACCTAATAATATATTGCTCTCTATAAAGCATTAATATACCTAAAGCTCTAATTCTATCCACATTTATATCTGGATTAAATTGAATTGCTTCTTCAATTAAAGCTCTAGTCTTTAATGTATATAATTTAGGTACTTCCTGTATTTCTATATGTCCATCTTCCTGTTTAACTTCTATAGGTACTTTCATTAATAACCAATCCTTAATAAGTCTATTAGCAAAGTTATTAATATTAGCACTAACATTAACACCTTTAGCATTAGAACCAAATGAAGAATACTTAACTAATTGTTTATCTCTTAAATACTCTGGAGTATCAGCTAGTCTAAAGGTGTTTCTAGTCTTTTCCATATAAGAATATAAACCTTTCTTATTACTTTCATATAAAGCTTTAGCATTATAGAAAATACATAGTTTAAGTACCATATCATGTGCTTCATCTGCAAAGTTTGTTCTACCAGTATATTCAGCAGCTAAGTTGTCTACAAATGTATCTAAAACAAATATACTATATAAAGAATGAGATTCTGCTTGGTCATTGTCATATGGGTCTACACCTATAATATATCTATCATTAAATACTTTACCTTCTCTATCTTTCTTAGGCATAGAATATATCTCTAAAGCACCTTTAGTATCATTATCTACTGGATAAGTTCTAATAGGAATATCATCTGTTGGTCTAAATGCTATTTCTCCTGTACTAGTAGTATAAAGCTCACCTACATATACATCATCATATAAACTAGGATTTTTATCAAGAGTATCAGCTCTTTCCTGTAAAGAGGCTACAGGGAAATATGCATCTTTAACTTTAATAATAGCTTCTGCTGGTGTAATAGGGTCCTCTGCTATAACTCTAAGTACTGATGTAGGGTCTGCACCATATTTAGCTTTATATCTAGCCATTAATACTTGTAATAAAGCTTTAATTACATCAGATATACCATCTTTATTATAGCAGCCTGCTCTATTAATATATGCAGGAAAGAAGAAACCAAAAGTATCTTTACCACTACCTTTTTTATCATATACATTAGGTACACTTTGTATATTATAAGATTCAGGTGCATACAGTAATTTCTTAGCTGATAAAAATGAGGATTCTTTATTGTTTGCTGTATTATGAGTTATAATATTATTAGCCAAATATGTATGACTTAATCCTGCTGTTAAATTATACACTTCTCTAACTCCTATATTTTCAATATTAATAATTCTATGCATTAATACATCTGTTGGATAAGATTGTAATCTTTTACTAGGATTATTAATATATAAAGTTTGAATTTCTAATAATTTATCTCTCTTATGTGGTACTAATAGATTTAATACTTTTACAGCATTTAAACAATTATATCTTCCAGATATAGTAAGAGTAAACCAAGGATTTTTATCTTTTCTACCTTCTTCTATATGAGGATTTGTTTTTGTAATAGTTCCTATAACTCCAAACTTTCTCCATAATATTTGTATTTGACTTAATATTTCTTTATTACTTTGTGTTAAATATATATAACCATCTTTTTTATTAATACAAACACTACCATCAGTATCATATAATCCAGATAAAAGTAATCTTATATTATCTTCATTTAAAGTTTGATAATTAATAGGTAACCTTTTTGCTAATTTAGTTTGTCCTAATATACCTATATTATTAAGTTTACCTCTTATACCATTTACTCTAAATTCTTCATATAAATTTCCTTTCTTTGTTATATGAGTTCTAAATACTTTGCATTCATACTTATTCTTTATATAGTCTTGTAACTCCTTATCTTCAGAACAGTATTTTACACTTGAACCATAAGTACCATCCCCTATTAGCATTCCTACTAATCTAGCATCAAATAAAGTACTATTACCAAATATATTTACTTTTCTAGATTCTAGTACTCTATCTCCTATTTTTAATTTTTTTGCTTCTCTAAATATTTCTTCATAACCTATTAGCTTTCTATGAGAATATTTACCTTTTTGAATTAAAATAGGATGGTCTATAGAACATTCTAATGTATTTCCATTACTTAATGTAATTCTTACACATTCTTTTGGTTGTTTATAAATAGTAGAAACAATAGGCTCTTTAGTTATTCCTCTTATTAATTGTTTATCTGCTAAATCTAAATTATCTGTAAATCCTACAATTCCATCTTTTTCTTCTAATTCTTCTATATTAATATTTCTACCATCTATAGTCCAAACTTTAGTTCCTGCACATACACATCCAACAAGGTACATACAAGCAAATGTATAATCACCATCTTCTACTGATTTTCTAGTTACATCATATAGTTCCAACAAACCATCAAAAGTACCCATCTCTTCATATAATATCCAACCTCTCTTACCTCTAAGCTTATCACTATCATCTTTAGCAGATACACCTAATACTTGATTCATGGAACCACCTATAGCACCATTAGGCTTCTTATATCCCATTTGCCAAGACATTTCATTAGGAGAATTCTTTAATAAAAGATTAGGAAAAGGAGTATTATCTATAACAAAGGAAAGTTCTGGTATGAACTTATTTAAAGTACCATCCTTATCATCTTTAAGGTATTCTTTCTGTGCAGCAGTAAGTACTGTAATACATCTTTTATGTGTAGCCTCTGATTCTCCTACAATAAGATTATGTGACATTATTGTAGCTAAGAAATAGCTCTTGGCACACCCACGTTTTGCTAATTCTATTGCATGATGTCCTTGCTCTCTAGCACTATAAAGATATATACTTCTCCACCATATACCTTCAAAGAAGAAACCAAAAGATTCCTTTCTTATAGCCTTCTTTTGTCCTTCTTTATAGAAGTTTACCATCATTGGACAATAATTAAGAAACCAATAAAGAAAGCCAGTAACATACATACCATCAGATTGTCTTATAAGTCCTTCTCTACATCTTCTTAATTCTTCTCTCCAATACTTTCTATATTCACTATTAGGATTACTATTTGGTCTTAATTTAGTATAACAATCATTCTTTAAATAAAATAATGCTGCCTGTCTAAAGTAATCAGCATCTTTATATATAGGAGGATTAGTTATATCTACAATAGCTCTACCCTCTGTATCTCTAGGTAAATCTTCTATCTTAGGTCTATTAGGGTTAATAAGGTTTTTAATAAAAGGAACTATATTAACAATCTCTGTAAACTGTTGAACTACTTCCTCTGGATATTGAGAAAGTAGTTCTTCAGTTATAGGAGTTTGATATTCATTAGTTTCAATCAATGTTGCCATATATTAACTTATTAAAAGTTTCAGTTCTCATTAAATTAAACACATATAAAAGATATTCTCTACTTAGGTTTTCCCAATAAGCACCTTCAGAACCACTTGGACATTTATCTGTGTTCATTATTGTGAATAACTCTTTATCCTGTACAGGAGTAACATAATAAAGCTCAATAATAAACTTCTTATAAATAGGAGGTTTCATAGTTTTAATATTTCTCTTAACTACAAAGTGTCCTTTTATATCTATTTTTTCAAGCTTTCTTTTATCTTCTAAATACTTATTTAAAGCACTTGTTATATCTTCTATTTGCATAATATATCTTGTTTTAATAATGATATAATACATCTAGCTAACCATTCAACTAATGCTTCGTTCCCTGATTCTTCAAGCCATTGTCCTGTATCTAATATAACATGTATAATCTCATGAACTAATGTTAAATATAACTCTGAATCAGGTTGTTTAGCTTTTATTACTTCTCTACTTATTCTTACCTCTCTTATATTATATTTAGTAAGTCCATAATGAAGTATATTATCATCTGCATCTAATGTATCTACTAGTTTAATAGTAAAAGTAGTACCAAATATATCAAACTGTTTATTATTAAAATCTTCTATATTCATATTATTCATCTTCAAACATTGATTTTTCTTGTGAACCTCTAATAGATTCATCTTGCATAATTTCTCTAGCTATAGTCTTTTCTGCTTCATCTAAATCCTTAACTAATGAAGGAACTTGCTTAATTGTAGCAGTAATAGTATTAAGAGTATATATAGGTTTACCTTTATCATCAACTTCTGTTAAATCTATATTTCTTAATAATTGTCTCAACTTATCTACTGCTGCTCTAGTATCTTCAAGCAATAATGCAGAAGTAGGCTTAAAAGAACTATAATAATCTATAGCATCCTGTAATATTTTATCTATCTTCCAATCATTAGGTAAACCTTCTCCTTCTACTATAGCTTTAAGTCTTTCATTCTCATCAGTTAAATATTGATAATCAGACCTAGGGTCTGAATAAAAATATATAAAAGCTAATTCTTGAATAAATCTTGCTTTATCTTTTGAATGGTCTCTAGTATGTAATTTCTTAAATACTTTAAGAGCTAATATTTCAGGTTCAAAAGTAAGATTATATCCTTCATATTTTAATAATTTCATACCTTTATAAAAAATTAAAGTCCCAGCTTTTGACTAGGACTATTTAATTAGACAATAATACTTTTTTTACCAGGAAGAATAAGAGTCTGTTTCTTAGGTTTTTCTACTTCAACATCATCCCACTCTTCAATAATATAATCAATATCATTTGATTGTAAGAACAGTACTAGTTTATCTCCCATAGGAATGATAGGTAAAACATAATCAATAACTGCATTATCTTCAATAACTCCATCATTAAGTGAACCTTTTTTATGCTTCATCTTAGCATATTTAATAGGATTAATATGTACTATCATACCTTCTTTAAATGGAGTATTAGGACCTGCTGCTATTATAGTCTGTTCCATCATTGGTTCTCCTTTACCATGAGTGATAATACCATTCTCATATAAATCCTCTTCATAAAGATTTAAAGAAGTTACTACATGGTCAAATGTAGGTTTAATTTTCTTTGCTTTAATTATCTTCATTTCTACTCTTCAAATTTCTAATTATATTAAACTGTTTCTTTTTATTCTTATACCTGTCATAAGTAACATAGAACTTACCTATAGAAGGTATATTAATATTAGGTCTAAGCCTATTGAACTCTTCCTCTGTAAGATTTTCTTTAAGAGGAAGAGAAGACATATAGTCTCTTATAGTTATCCAATAAGCTTTATATACTTTATCTACAAATTCTTCACTTAAATTAAGTTCTTTTGCTACCTTTATAACTGAATCTTTATAATTCATCTTTTATCTTTTCTTCATCAAATACAAGTAATAAAGTAAACATTTTACCTTCTTCATATTCTGGAATAAATCTTGAGTAGATTTTATTATCCTTTATGAATTTTACTTTTCTCAATTTACCAAGTATTACTTGATAATATTGATTAGTAATATGTAACTCTTTCATCATTTTGTCTTTATTCTCTTTACTGAATAAGACATCATTTAGTATCTTTTCATCAGATATTTTCTTACTAAGTTCATATCTGTTTTTAAGCATACAAGCAGCTACTTCTAACTCTCTATCTGATAAAGTATGAAAAGGTCTTAAGAACTTTAACCATAGTGTGAAAAATCCCATTAAGTTCTTATAAGGAACTTTTAGTGCACTATTTGGTCTATCCATTTTATTCTGATTCTTTATCTTCTTTATTCTCCTGTACAGGAGTCATAAGTTCAATAATCTCTTTAGCACAAGTATCTCTAAATTCTGCACTAAAAGGATAAGTAGATTCTACTACCTTAAACAAGAATTCTAATCTCTTAATTGTGTCTGCCATATAAAGCTCTTGACACTTCTGCTTAAGCTTCATATTCTCTTGTACTAACTGATTAGCAACTTCATTTAACTGCTCATAAGTGAGCTTCTTCTTTTCTTTATTCTCTGCCATATTTATTTATCTTTAAATTCTTCTAAATAATGATAACCATATCTATTAAAAAACATTTTATCCCACTCTTCAATAGGAGCTTTTCCTATATTAGTAGAATTACAATCTTCACAATACTCTGAACCTTCTAATACTGCTACATATCCTATTTTTAAAGATAGGCATTTCTTGCAGTAATATACAGGCTCTTTATTGTATTCTTCTTTATGTTCATTATTAAACTTCTCCATATTAACCTATTCATAATAGAAACAATAGAACCTGTTTATAGCATAAACTATACTAACTATTTGGTCCTTATTAATATCTTTCTTATTAATATTATCACGTAATTCTTTACTAGTTGTACCTGAACAACTATTCATTGTTTTCAACATTCCTGCCATATTATTTTCTCCTTCCTCCTTTAGCAGCAGCACTCATTGCATTTGCTCTTTTAGTTAAATTAGCTGCTTCTTTTCTAGCAGCAGTTGTTGCTCTCTTTAATCTAGCTTTATCAGACATGATTTCCTGATACCTAGCCATTGTTCTAGCATCATCTTCTGCCTGCCATTTTAAATCACTTTTTATTGCCATATTCTTAATATTTTTATATTAGTACTCCTAACAAGATTTGAACTTGCATAGCCTAAAGGCTGAGGGATTTTAAGTCCCTTGTGTCTACCAATTCCACCATAGGAGCATTGTTTTATTTAACTGCTGCAAAGATAATACAAATATTTATATTATACAAGGAAATTACATACTTTAACACTTAATTAACAGTCATTAAAAAAGGAGGTATTAACCTCCTCAAACATAGTGTATGAGCCATATTGCTCATAACACTTTAAGCATCAAATAGTTAAGCAGGACACATAGGAGAAATACCATGTTTATAGAATGGTTCCATAGCATCTGCATAAGCTTTAAAGTAAGCTTTAAGCATGCTTTTTACAAATGTAATTACTTTCATAATAATACAAATTTAAAGTTTATATTGAGCTTCTCATAGGACTCAAACCTATAACCTTCACTTTACAAGAGTGACAATCTATCATTGATATAGAGAAGCTTATTTCTTTTCATATTTTTCTGACCATGCTTTAGTAATACCTACAGATGTAAATATAGCTGCTACTGCTGTAATATATTGTGCCATACCACTTAAATCTGTATGTATTGTATGTTCATTAAATACTTCTACTAATAATACTATTATAGGTACTATAAGTAATAATATACCTACAATAGTTACAGATACTAGAAAGAAATTCTTAGAACTTACTCCTGTATTATTCTGTATAAGTTTTAATAAATAATTCATAGTCTCTCCTATGGGACTTGAACCCATGACCCCAAAATTAAAAGTTTCGTACTCTACCAACTGAGCTAAAGAGAGAAATAGTAGGAATGAAGGGGATTGAACCCTTATGTAACCAGTTATCCTTTCTACTGTGTATAAGACAGAGGGAGTACATTCCTATATAGCTGCCCCTACAGGACTCGAACCTGTGACCTGCTGATTAACAGTCAGATGCTCTAACCAACTGAGCTAAGAGGCAATAATAGCACTCTACTTTATTAAGGGAAAGTAGAGTTGAAAACCTTAGTTTAATATATTAAATCTAAAAGTTAATAGTTGCGGATGTTGGATTCAAACCAACGACCACTTGGTTATGAGCCAAGTAAGCTATCACTGCTACAACCCACGATATAAGGGAGATAACTCTAGCCTCCCTTGTTACTAAGGATTCTACGACATCCACTAGGGCTAAACTTACATAGATAAACTAAAACCTAGGAGTTACGTTGTATTCATATATGCATCTACAATACTTTTCATGTGGAGACAGAGAGACTCGAACTCTAAACATTTCCTTGCAAAGGAAATATGTTACCAATTACACCACTATCCCCAAATTAAGCAGCTAGTCTTCACAGATTTACTGCTTATAATCGCTGTATGTTTGCCACATTTTTTACTCACATAAAAATTTTTAAATATGACTACCTTGTCTTCACAAATTTGATAGTTTTATAATCTTAAATTTAAAATGCATGTTACAATTCTCAAGTCATTTTGTGACTCTGATAGGATTCAAACCTATGACTCACAGCTTAGAAGGCTGTTACTCTATTCACTGAGTTACAGAGCCATCATAGTTGGAATACCCAGAATCGAACTGAAAATTAGAGACCCAAAAACTCTCGTGTTACCATTACACTATACTCCAATTAGTAATGGGTAGGAGAATCGAACTCCTGATGTAGGGTTGAAAACCCTATGACTTAACCACTTGTCTAACCCACCATATTCTCCTAATAAAACCTACAAAGGAGAATATCGCCATTTATTTATGTAGGTTAATAATACTAAGGTCATCACTCTTAATATTATAATATGTAATCAAAAGATTACTTTATATACTTTTCACTAAGACTATTTGCCCATCTCTCAGTATAAAAGTTATAGTAATTTTTCCTTCTTAATGAAGGAAATAATCTTCTCAAACTACAATAAGTAATACTAGGAATACCTATTATAATTAAGTATAAAGGACCTAATATCTTACTTTGAATTGTATGTCCTAATTCATGTTTAGTAGTAATTCTATACTCAGAATTAATACTTACAAATACATAGTTTCCTAAAGTAATTGCACCTGTCATAATACAAGGAATTACTGTAGCTTGTTTATATCTGGAATCTACACCTAAATCTCTACACATCATTATTAAATATCCCATATATATAATAGCTAATAAGTGTTGAGGTAATTGCCATATAAACAATATCAGATTCCTTATATATTTCATAATTAACTTCATTATTTCAAACATCTATTATTTTACGGATGCAAAGATAATATAAATATTTTAAACTACCAAATTTATTAAGATTATTTAACGTAATCTAAGATAATTGTTTAAAAATCCTCCATTTTTATATCTTATATCTGGATTTAAGAAATTATCTCTTTTTAATATTGATATTAAATTATTATTATCATCAATAGTAAAAGGGTTAGCTAATTTTGCTTGATTTGCATTCCTAAATATAATTTCATTAATTGCCCAATTATCTTTTGCATTAGCATCTTCTACATTATTAATAAAAACAGCATCATTACCTTTTTCAAAAGATTGTTGTACAACACCATTTGTAGTAGGTTTATATCTTGTAGATGATACTTTGTCTATAGCTTTAACCTCTGGATAATGTACTCTTTTATTAGCTACATTATCCCAATAACCAGTTCTATATCTTCTCCAACCAGTTGCTATTTTCTTATGGTTAGTATAATCATAGTCATACTCTTTTTCACCCATTGTATAACCTTCTTTTTTAAGTTGTTGTATTCTATCATATAATGATTTTCTATCTAAAAAAGTTTCTGTAAATCCTTGATTTTTCTTACCAGATTCTTCCATAGGAAAATCATGTACAACATTTAATTCCCACTTTCTTCCAAGTTCATCAGTGTTAGGATATTTACTCCAAGGATTTCCTTTAAAATCCCATACTTTTGATGGGTTATTAGAAGTAATATATAATGGATAAACTACTCTTTGAGCATCCTTTCCTATATGACTAAGAAAATCCGTATTTCTCCAATCTCTTAAATTTCTTACATCTATGTATTTATCAAATTGTGAATTTGTAATAGGCTTTTTATTTCCATAATATAAATATTCAGGATTTACTTCTCCATAGTTTAAAGCTGCCTTTAAATCATCTGTGGTAAAATTACCTTTTTCTCCTGTAGCAGCAGAGCCTCCAATTGTAGCATTAGATTGAGAACTATCAAATACTGAATAATTACCATAGTTTGTTCCATGATAAGTTACTCTAGGGTTTGTTCCATTAAGTATTGCATTATCACCTGCTGCATTTAAATAATGTAAATCCCTTATTAATTGCCCCGTTAAATAATCCTTTTTATTAAAAGCATTACGATATATAGCACTTAATTCAACTTCACTTAAATTAGGATATAATTTAGATAAATTATCTAAAAGATAATTAGAACTGGCTAAAGATTTATTAAAGTTATTAGGTGATAGTGCAGATTTAACAAAAGGAGATGCAATTCTACTTCTAACATAATTTGAACTTAATCCTTTAGCTACTCCATAACCTGTTATAGGTACAGCAAAATCTAATAAAGTGTTATATGCAGGATTATTAAATATACCTTTATTTCCTAATGTAGCACTATTTATTAAATCACTATAAGACATATTACCAAACATAGTATTATAAACATCTTTTGCTAATCTTGCATCTTGTGATATAGAACCTCTATTAAGTAGTCCTAAAGTAGCAGCATTAATAAAATCCATAGTAGTATCAGAATCAAAATATTGTTTAGTATTTCTAGGCATAGTACCTTTAATTATAGGTATATTCTCTTCATCTAAATAACTTTGAGTATAATTATTACCTGCACTATCATATAGATTACCATTTTCTGTATGAAGTAATATATTACTTCTTCTATTATCTGCATCTTTATATACTAAATTAGTATTTTCATTTTGAGAATCTATAGGACCACCTTCATCAAACATATTATTATTTAAATCTGAATCAAAGTCTGATAATAATGATTTAGCATAACTATAATCTGGCTGTACAGGAGCAACATTATTATTACCAATAGATAATAAATTATCCATAGATATTGTGGGTCCTATACCAGTAGAGAATAGGTCACTAATATCATCTTCTTTAGTTTTACCTATAATATCATTCATAGATAATTGAAGTCCTTTATATGCATCTAAATAATTTTTACCTTGCCATACTTCATTCTGTAATTGATAAGGATTAACTTTAGTATTAGCATTAGTATTAATATTAGATTTAGCAGTATAACCATAATTATGAGGAGTACCTCCTGTACCAGTATATACAGTTTGATATTTACCACCAAATAAACTTCTTTCAGCATTTCTTCTAGTAGTTAAACCTCTTAATTTATTATCCTTTGAAGCCCACATAGATTTCTGTACATCTTCATTTGACGCTTTACCTTGAACATAATTAGTTAAGATAGGTAATACTCTTTTCTTTAAGTTTCCCATACCTACATTATAGCCATAAGAGTATAAAGCATCTAACTGTTGTTGAGAAAGTTTAGACCTAACACTTGAAGGTATTACTCTATTAAAGTCATTAGCTTCTGCTTGAAATGACCTATTAGTTCTCATTGAACTACCCTCCCAATTAGTTATTCTTTTCTTAATACTTTCTGATGGTTTATAACCACCTTCTGCATACATATTATATCTGTTTCTTATATCAGATAAGTTATATATACCATTATTAACTGATTCTTTAATATAGTCAGCTTTATCTTTTAAACTTAATTCATTCCAACTCATAGTTTATACTTTAAATTTTCTGCAAAGATATAAATAAAGTTTTATATATGCAAGTATATAAACAAAAAAGAGTAGTAAACTTAATTACTACTCTTTATTTTATTTTAAGTCTAGGTTTATATTTCTTTTGTTGTTTTACATAAACAAAATCATAAACTTCTTGAAAGTCTTTCTTAGTTAATTTTCCTTTCTTTCTTTTTCTATTTTCAAGCATTTTATTATACTGCTCTTTTAAAGCTTTCTGTTTTTCTTTAAAAGCTTTTGTTTCTTTTACTTGTTGAAATTGTTCCCAATCATCAACAGTATAACTCCTACAACTTATTCCAGCTAAAGCTCTTCTTCTCTTTATTTTATCCATAATTTAAAACTATTATTCCTAATTCCTTGAGAGTAATAAATCAACTAATACCTATAATATATAAAGAGACCCTGCCAGCATTATGGCTTGCTTCCATGCTATAGTTTTATACCCCGTTTATATAATATTATTTCTCACTCTTTTATCTCTAGGAATGCTTACCTGTAGCCTTTACTGATACCCTTTATTCTCTCAGTTTGCTGCATTCAAATACACACCTATAGCATTGGGTCTATCTATGCTTTATAGAGTTGATAAATCTCTTCAAGTACTTATATGTTCCTTGTAAGTGCAAAGATACAAATAAAAAATTAAACTACCAAATTTATAATAAAATTTTTTATTTTTTTTTTGATTTTTATTGTATTGTTATGAGTGGGGTATAACCACCCAATACCCTCCCTAGCCTTCGGCATTTTGGGTTTATACCCCGTGCCATAATAAATTATTAACAAATTAAAACAAGGAAATCATGGAAAAGATTATTTCAAGAAACAGAATGAGTGTTGAATCATTAAAGAGTATGTCTAACGATGCACTTCACATCAAAGAAAACCCAAAGAAAGCAGGTAGCTTCTTCTTTGTATGCGGAGATGTTGTTGGCTACATCAGTAAGCCAGCATTGAGCAGGATTCAGAGTGGTGGCACAGCAAAGGATTTGCAGTATGCAGAATGCAGCATTGATGCAGGTGCTACTTGGGTGCCATGCTTGATGATTCAAGGCACAGGAGCAGAAGACAAGTATACCTTGTAATCTGCCAAATGGGGGAGGAGTGAAAGCTCCTTCTCCATGTTTGTTAAGAAACTTTTCACAGAAATACTATTCTTCATTGAATGTTTTTTATGAAATACTATTTATGTTCTATACTAATTAAGTAATACATTAAGAGTAAAAATATATTAACATTATTACTTTGTTTTATGTATTTTCAGTCTTAAAGTATTACTTTAATTAATGTATGTAATCTATTGATTATTAGGTTGTTATGTTGTTATGTTGTTATGGAGAATGGGTGCTAATACAAAACCCCAAATAAACAAACCAAAATGAATAACCTTAAAAAATAGAACATAGAAGATATTCATATCATTTTATACTTTCTTATTACAACTCTAGTTGTTTTATTTAGTATGAAATATCAATAAAATACATAGTTAAAAACAATTAAAAGATAACAATTATGTTTGACCAAAAAATAAGTTATAAATATGAAGACAACTCATACATTATCAGCTATTGAAGCAGTTGCTTATGCTTTAGAGCATAGTAAAGAAATACCTGATGTATCATTTTCTAAAGTTAAACCTAATGTTACAACACATCAGGCATTAAAAGACATTCAAAAGATGTCTATTAATCTTAGTATAGAGTTTAAAGATAAACTTGAACAAGTTCTCAAGTTAATGAAGGCTGAAGGCAAAACAAAGAATGACCCTGCTTTTAAGATAATAGCAGACTTGCTTTACTAAAAATATAACAAAGTAGGTAGTACTTTAGTACTATCTACTTATTAATAGTTAAATTCTTATGTTTATACCTATTTTATCTATAATATTTATAGTACTATTAATTATAGCATTTACATCTAAAGATTCTAATACAGGAGCTATATTGTTCTTTATTATGATTATATTAGCATTTTTAGGTGGATGTGCTGGTTTTGAATGTTAATTAATTAATATAAAATGAAGAGAAAATATCTTATTACATTTTACAGACTATTTAAACCTAACTATTATTTAGCTAGGACTGTAAATTCCTCTAAAACTATAGAGGAAGGTATTAAAGAATGCAGAGCTTTTGCTTTGCATAAACACTTATTAAAAGGCAAATGCCTTTGGTTTAAAATAACATTAAAACAATAAAATCATGAAAAGAGTTATCAATGAAAAAGTAGCTACTTGCTACTACAAGTCAACAAGAACTATTGTTCAGAATAATCACTTGAAAGTGATTACTAAGGAAATTGAATTAGCTTTTGTAGAAAGTAAGGAAAAGAGTACTTACTATTCTCGTAAGAATAAGGCTAAAAAGAAATTGTTTAAATATTAAGTGTAAAGTTGTTATGTTATAAGTTTTTTCCTACATAGATAATAGATACTATAGTATTTATTACTATGTAGGTTTTTAATACTATTATATTATGAAGAAAATTTCAGTACTATACTTTTATATAGTAATGCATATAGTATATATTATTGCTATTGCATTATGTATACATCTTATGATATATAGAGGTACACAAGTATTTATATTTTTAGTATTCCTTATTATTGCATGCAGTATTAACTGTTATAGCATTTATGAGGAGATAACAAAGAAAGAAGATAAATTTAATTAAATATTGTTTGTAAAAATGATTAGTGTCCTGTAAGGAGATAAATAGCTTTTGTCGGCGAACTATAATAATAGCCTATATTTATTCTCTCTTACAGGACCTATTAATTTTAAATTAAACAGATAAAAATGAAACAGTTCTTATTATTAGATAGTACAGGTAATGTTATTAAACCTTTTAATGATTATAAATCTGCAAATCATTATAGAAATATGTATAACAGACCTGATTGGTCTATTAAAATTAAATAATTATTGAGAAAGAGAAGTTACCTATATAGTTGCAAATATATAGGACAGGTGATAAGGTGAAAAGGTAACTTAACAGGTTAAATTTCCGAACTAGATATAATATAATTATACTATAGTAGAATTGAATACATCAAGTAGCCGAAATACGTTCAATTCGTATTACTTCTCCAAAATCTCTGAGAGGCTTTATGCCATATGTTTTGTAGGAGTGTATTAACTATCTAGTTAGTATACTCCTTTTTATATTTAAACACTTTAAACACTAAGCTTATGTGTTTCAATAAAACAGAAGAAAGTAAACTCTTAATAGCAAAAAGAGATATTACAGTTTATAAAGTAGGCTGCTTTGCAGATGAAGTTAGGTTTTATTCTTATTTTATGACTACTTATATGTATAGTAGAAACACTCCTATGCGTGAATGTGTAGACTTTAATAGAGATTCTATTAATATAGGTTTACATAGTTTATTATCTTTACAAGGGATATGTGACTCACTGACAAAAGATATGCTCTTTTTTTCTAATGGAAATTTGTATCCTTTTATTACTACAAATGTTTTATATAATCCTGTTTATGTAGGAAAATTTATTATTCCAAAAGGTAGTATATATGTAGTTAATTGCTATAATGAAGTAGTATCTAATACACTTGTTTATACAGGTAAATTTAAATACATTAATAAAAATGAAGCTTTTAATGTTAAAGAATTATGGAAAGAAAAATAGGTGAAATATTTACCTATGGAAATAAAACTTATCAAGTAGTAAAAGTTGGCATAGGTATAGGATGTAAAGGATGTGCATTTGAAACCAGTGGTTGTAGTACATATAAATCTTTTTTAGGGTATTGTTCTTATATATTCAGACGTGATAATACAGGTGTAATTTTTAAATTAATAAATAATAATATGGAAATAAAGAATAACCAATTAACTATTGAAATTCCTGAAGGGATGGAGATAGATACAGAGAATAGTAGTTTAGCTGAAGGAATAATTAAGTTTAAACCTAAGTATATCACTTATAGTAAGATAATTAATTCCTTTAATTCCATAACTAATACTAATGTTTATATACATAGTAGTGATACAAAGGCACTTAAAGCTATAGCACAATTAATGAATATTGCTAAATATTACAATGGAGATTGGAAGCCAGACTGGAATAATCCAAATGAATATAAATATTTTATTGTGTATAACTGTAATACCTACAAAGTAGATTATAATTGGACATCTATTTATGATAGAATCTATTTTAAAAATAAAAAAGATGCTCAATCAGTGATAGATAATCTTAATTTTAGAGCTATTCTGAATGCCATTTATAAGAATTAATTATGAAACATTTTTTATATCATATAATAGGAGAGGTTATATTAGCCTCTCTTCTTATATTTAGTACTATTTGTTTATATAATCAAGCACAAATAATTAATAAACAAAGAGAATTTATTGATGAATTACAGTTTGAATATTATAAGTTAGAAGAATATAAAGAAGTTATTAACTTAGCTGATATTATATTTGATAATAATGATATATGGAATATTGATAATTCTGAGATAATGAATGATTATATTAATATAAGAAGTAATATTGACAGTACATTTTATAAAAGATTTCATAACAATGTATTATTAGATAGTATTTCTTATATGTATAATGAGTAAATTATATCTTTATGAAAACATTAAAAGAATTAAGAGCTAAATACAAACAATTAAAAGAGGAAAGTAAGAATATTTATAATCAAATTAGGATATTAGAAAAGAGAGAAATACTTTCTAATTTTGTTGTTGGAGATTGCTATTTTGATATTGAATTTAATACTTTAATAAAAATTGTTGCAAGAAGTAATAGCTATGTATATTATATATGTATAGATGAAGATTATATCGGTAGAGATTCTTCTTATATATATGATATTACAGGCTGGGTAAAAATTACATCAGAACAATTTAAAAAAGGATATCTTCTTACATTAAAAAATATACAAGACCCAAATTGGGAGATTGTAGAAGAACATAACTGGAGTGACTTTATTATAGAAATTAATAAAAGTATTAATAAAGAATAAATAACATGGAAACAAAAATAAACATAACAACTATTTTAAAAGATAAACCAAAAGGTACTAAATTATATTCTACTGTTCATGGAGAATGTACTTTTGAAACCATAACAGATGAAATTTTTAAGATAAACTTCTGTACTTCAAAATTTGGTTTAACACAAACTGGAGAATGTGTATTAATTAAATTTGGCAATATGTTTGATGGTGGAGAATGTGTTGTTTTTCCATCAAAAGAAATGCGAGACTGGTCTAAGTTTGCTTGGAAGAAAGGCGATGTGCTGATTATGGATGGATATAGAGTTGTCTTTGATAAATGGCTTAATGATGATTATACAAGATTTAATGCAGTACACCTTATTACTTCCATTGGTGAGTATATTGATAAACCATTGCAAAACAGATATAGTCCAATCTCTAATTTTATAACTAGAAATTGGAGAAAAATGACAGATGCAGAAACTAAGATATATATGGATTCCTTAGAAAGGGAGTGTGGGGGCAAGCTCAATCTTGAAACTTTGGAGATTGAAAAAGGTCAGCCAGAGTTTAAAGATGGGGATATAGTGGTATATGGAAAATCAGTAGCAATATGCCGAAAGATTTATAAGCATACCCTTAGTTTCTATGTTTCTCTAAATGAAATGGTTGGATTATTGTTTGCCGATGAGGTGGAATCATCTGAAGAGTATAGATTTGCTACAGAAGAAGAGAAACAGCAGCTCTTTGATGCTCTCGCAAAGAAGGGCAAAACTTGGGATATTGAAAAGAAAATGATTGTTGATGTGAAGCCAAAGTGGACTCCAAAACCTTTTGATAAGGTATTAGTTAGAGATAGTAAAGCAAGTAAGTGGCGTGCAAACTTGTTTAGCCATAAAAATATAGATGAGCCTTACTATTGTGTTTATGCTAGTTGGAATTATTGTATTCCTTATGAAGGTAATGAACATTTATTAGGGACAACTAAAAATGTGGAGGAATAAATATGGAAGATAATAAAATAATAAAAGGAGAATTTGCTAAATTGAAAGATAGATTGTCTAGTTTAGCTTCTACTTATGAAGATAAAGCTTATGATGATGCTATTAATAGACTGTATGATAGGCTAGATGATTTATCTAAAGAAAAAGTTAAAATTCTTACTACAATAAGAAAGTTAGAAGCACAGAAATGTGTTAAGAATATTAAAGTAGGTGATTGCTTTATAGAAGAGGATACTAGTGAAACTACTGAAATCTATCAAGTTCTTGATATAGAAGAAGAGGAAGTAGTAACTTGCTTAGTAGTAGAACGTTATAATATCTATAAAAATAGTTTTAAAGTTACTGATACTAAGTATTGGAAACCAATTACACGTAATCAATTTAATGCTTTATATCAGGCTGTATTAATAGATTTAAATGATTCTAAATATCATTTGGAACATAATACAAACTGGGATAAAGAAATAAAAAATCTTTTATAAAATAAATATAAATAATGAATATATTAGCACTTTTTGGGTTTATTTTAGTTATCATTGTAATAGCAGCTTGTACATCTGAAATAAGATATGAAGGTAATACAGCTTTATCTATTGTACTTTTAGTTGTTGCAATTACAGGATTGTTATTTATTATAGCATACATAAGTAATACTCCTACTGCCTTAGATGTATATAAAGGTAAAACAGAGTTAAGAACTACTTATGAGGGTAAAGTTCCTGTAGATTCAGTTGTAATTTATAAGAAATAAATAATGGAAATATTTACATTTGACATTATGCTTAATGGAAGATTTATTTGTACTTTAAAATACAAATATAATTCAATCTTTCCTATTGAGTTAGAAGAGTTAGAAAAATTTGTCTTAAGTAAGAGACCTACTCTTAAAGGCAAAGATTTTAGAATTAAATTTTAATAATTATGAAAGTATTTAAATTATGTATTATTCTTGTTGCTTACTTATTAATAGGGGTATTAGAAGTATATAGTTACTATTTATTTAAAAATGATGCTATAGGAATCTTTACATTCTTTACCCTTCTTGGTTTTATAGTAACATTTGGAACAGAAGTATTAAATGAGGATTAAAGCTTAAATTTATTAAAATAATCATTGTATGAAAAAATATATCACTGGTGATTTATTACATTATAAAATATGTAATGCCAAATATTTAATAGAAGTAACTAATACTTCAAAGCATGGATATTGTTTTAAAGGAGTTAAAGATGATTTTAATGGAGTTATCTGTGATGAATTTATTGAAGATATACCTCTTACTCCAGAAATTCTAGAGAAGAATGGATGGAAGAAAGATAAAGATGGTTATTTTAATGATTCTTACCATATAAGACTCTGTGAAAATAATACTAATTATGCTGCTTATAAAGTAGTAAATAATTCTATTGTGTGGTTAAGAGCTGTAGAAAATGTTCCTGATTTACAACATCTTTTATTTGGTCTTGATATTTCTTTAAACATAGAAGTATAATGGAAATTAAAAATAAAATAATAGAATATCTTATTATTATATTAGGATTAGTAGGAAGTGCTCTTATTGCTTCTAGTATAGCATTGTTAGCATTTAGAATAGATTACTTATTTGGTTTATTTATAATAGGAATATTTATTCTTGTAGCTGATTATATTATATTTGAAATATATCTTGAAATGAAAGGAAAGTAATATGAATAAAGATATAGTAAAAAAGATAACTGAAATAGTACAGGCTTATTTAGATGGAAAAGAAATTGAATTTCATTCTCCTATTCTTAATGAATGGAAGCCTGCTTCTATGACTAATATTAGTAGTTTAATAAAAAATGTTGATAATTATAGAATTAAACCAGAGGTAATGTATAGACCTTTTAAAAATTTAAAAGAATGTCTAGAAGAAATGCAATATCATGTTCCTTATGGTTGGCTAAAAACAGATATGAATACTCATCGTTTAATAACTCTTTTAGATGAAAATAGAATACAAATAGGTAATCAAAATTTAAATTGGACTTATGAAGAAGTATTTAAAGGTCTTACTTTTATGGATGGTAAACCTTTTGGTGTAAGATATTAACTTATTTAAATTAAAGTATATGGAATATATTATAGCTCTTTTATGTATTTTTATAATTATATTAATGATTATTAATTTACCCTAAATTATATGGCAATAATAGCTACTATATTTTGTTTTATTTACATATGTATGATAATATATGTATTAAATGAAATATTTAAAATGAAATAGAAAATACTAATAATTATAACATAACAAATAAAGAAATTATTCGAGTAAAATTTTTGGTCTACTATTTTTAATACTCGCTAATCAATAAAAATAGAGTAATAATAGTATTTTCTATAGTCCACAAATGCAAAAAGTAATGACTATAAACGTACTTATGTGATTTTGAAACTAAGATTTTAAAGAAAAAGCTAGTGAGTTCTTACTATTTCTTATTATTAAAGAAAAGTGACTTTTACATAACAGTTTTCAAGAGTAAAACTGTTAACTTTAATTTAAAGAATAATAAATAGATAAAAAACTATGGAAATTAAAGCTAGTGTAAAGATTATTGAAGGAGGATTTGAAGAATCAGTAAATTTCTCTGTTAGAGGTAATTTTAATATTAATTTTAAAGTAACTCGTACTCCTGTAAGAGTAAGAGTGCTAAATATCTCTAATGAAACATATGAAGATATGACTTCTAAAGAGTGTCCTGAATGGAGTAAAAGAGTAGAATGGTTATCTATGTCTAAAAAGAAGAGATTTGAATCTCATCTTAATAGAATAGCACATGATTGCTTGGGAAAAGTTATGGATTATGAAGTTTTTAATGATTAAATATGTGAAATAGACGGTTTGTTTATAAAGTTTTTGACTCTAGATAGTAGTCTGTTGTGAAACACGCTACTATCACTTTTTAATAACTAAAAGTATGATAAAGATTATAATAATAGTATGTATTATTATTCTTTTATTATTCCTATATAATAAATATAGTCCCAAAGTAGATATTATATTGTCTAATGGAAATTATGTATTTATTATGTGGTATAATGGTAGAGATAATAATGGAAATTATGTAAGAACTTATAAAAGATTACTTACATTATAAAAGAATTAATTATGAAGAATATAAGAATTAGTTGTGGTTTTGCATTATATATACTTATTATAGTAGCAATGTTATGTTTTACTACTATTAAATGCTGTGCACAAACTGTAACTCATGTAAAGTTGACTTGTTATCAGCCAGTTAAAAGTCAATGTAATAATCAACCATTGATTACTGCTGATGGTAGTAAGATAAATCTACATCATTTAAAGAATAATAAGATTAAATGGTGTGCAATCTCTAGAGACTTACTTTATTTATTCCCTAAGAATAAACCTAAGAAAGTGTATATTGAAGGTTATGGAGTGTATTTGGTTAAAGATGTTATGAATAAAAGACATAAACATAGAATAGATATACTTATACACCCTAAAGATTCAAAGAGAATTAGTATTAATAATGTTAAAGTAAAAATATTATAATGTGTTTTAATAAAAGAATATCTCTCATTAACTATCAGAAAAGTGAGTATGAAAAAATAACAGAAATTCTTGAACAGGATACAATAGTATATAAAATTGTAGTTAAACATACTAGATTATTTCCTTTTCTTACTAAGAATTCCTATTTTGCACCTTTTTATGATTATGAATATAAGAAGAAAAAGATATATACTAGTCCTTTACAGATAGGATTTAGAAAGGGGGATGAATATATTGATATTGTAGTTGATAATGGTTTTCATAGTTTTAAGACTCTAAAAGACCTTAAGAAATCTGTATTTTGGTCTTCAGAGTATGCTGTTGCCAAATTCATTATTCCTAAAGGTAGTACTGTAATTATTAATGATACTCAAGTAGTATCAGATAAAATTATATTTTATAAAGAAGTAAATCCATATAATGACAAGAGAAGAAGCTGCTGATAATGCTTTAAGTAAGGTATTATTAGTAAAATCTACTATCTTATATCTTGGAACTGGCTATGGTAAATCAAAGATTGCTATAGACTGCATCAATAAGATAGCAGATTTTAATTTTAAACAGAATGAAGAAGAAACTACAATTAGTATTATTGTTCCTAGACAACCATTAATAAATAATTGGAAAGAAGAAATAAAGAAATGGGGATGTAATACTGATAAAATAGAGATTCTTTGTTATAATAGTATTCATAAGATTAATAAATACAGTAATTGTATAGTATTTGATGAAGCTCATCATTTAAGTGAACTTAAAAGAGAAATCCTTGATGATATTTTTAAGGTTAATCCTAATGTTAAATTACTATTTTTAAGTGCTACAATTCCTCGTGATATTATGGATTATATGAAATCTCTAGGTACTTATAATATAGTTAAAGGTAACATTGCTGATGGTATTAAAGATGAAGTATTACCTACACCTATAATTTATACTATTCCTTTATATTTGGATAATATTAAAAGTATAGCAGAAATAATAAAGAATCCTAGATGTAGTAATCCAGTCACTTGTAATTATGATGAAAGATGGAATTTCATTAAAAGATTTAATACAAGAAAGATAATTATCAAGTGTACTCAAAAGCAGTACTATAATGAATTAAGTGATAAAATAGACTGGTATAAAAGAAAATATATGTTTAGTCAAACAGTTGTCTTTAGGAATAAATGGCTTAGAGCAGCTTCAGAAAGATTAAAATGGCTTTCAGAACAGAAAGTAGATATATGCCAGAATATTATATCTCTCTTACAGGACCAAAGAGTACTCTTATTCTGTAATAATATTGAACAATCTTTGAAATTTAAAGATTATGCTCCTATTAATAGTAAGAATAAGAACTCTTTACAGAATCTTGATGATTTCAATAATAGTAAGATTAATCATATATCTAGTGTTAATATGCTTTCAGAAGGTATGAATCTAGTTAATTGTAGAATAGGATTATTCTGTAATTTAAATGCCTCAGAAATTCTATCACAACAGAAATTTGGAAGATTATTAAGACATCCTAAACCAATAGTTATCATACCTTATTTTAAAGATACTAGAGATGAGGAATTAAAAGATAAAATGCTTAATGATTATGATAGTTCTATGATAAAAGAAATTACTGATATTAAAGATATTAAATTATAATTATGAAAATATGTATTGATACAGATAAAATAGAGGAAACTGGACTTAATGTAGCAGAAGCTATGTATCTGGTTTCCCTCTATTTTAAGCAAAAAATAGAGCTTTCTACCTTTAAATCTTTATGCAATAAAGGATTAATTCAATATGACTTTATTAGTAGAGGTTATGCTGAGAATGTTAAAATAAATCAATGTGGTATTAATACTGTAGAAGCATTAGTACTTAATAGTGAAATACAGCAATTAGTTCCAGTAGAAAATAAAACTAAAGATAGATTTGAAGTTCTAGCAGATAAACTTAGGGATTTATATCCTTCAGGTAGAAAACCTGGAACAGCTTATCAATGGAGAGATTCTACTAAAGTTATTGCATTAAGATTAAAAACTTTAGTTAGGAAATTTGATGCTGATTTTACAGATGAACAAGCAATAAATGCAACTAGAAAATATGTTAATTCATTTAATGGTAATTATCAGTATATGCAACTATTGAAGTACTTTATTTGTAAAAGAACTACAGGTTTTGGTAATGCTACAGAAGATAATTCTCAACTACTTTCTTATATAGAAAATGAAGGTCAGGAAGATAATATTAATAATGATTGGACATCAGAATTAAAATAATATGATATATTTTTTAAAAAGTTCTTCTGATATAGATGAATTTGTAAAAACGCATCCTGTTTTAGAAGATTATAAGCTTAAAGTTAAGGATTTAGGATATAGGGTTAATCTTTATACAATAGAAATAAAATCTATTGAAGAACTCTTAAAGTTTAAGGAAGATATAGAGGAACCTATTATAATTGATTCTTTAGATTACTGTATAAAACAATATTTACCTGAAGAGGTAAAATATAGTATTGAAATTTATGATGTTTACAGAGAATAAAATGAAAGAAGAATTTACAACATATGAGTATTTTAAAGAAGATACTCCTATTAATATTAAGAAATAAATTATTGTTTAATTAATTAAATATAAAGTAAAATGAATAACAACATTGAAACATTTAAGCTACAGCATGTAGCTCTTGAGTTTAAGGTAAATGAAGTAAAGCAGACAGTAACTGCTATTGAAAAGTTTGTTGTACCTAAGTTTAAGCTTAGATTTACAACAGTAGGTGTATCTAAGCTTAATACAGAAAAGGGTGATACCTTTGATGTAGAAACTGGTAAGAAACTTGCTAGAGCTAAAGCTGAAAAGGAAGCTTTCTCTAGATTTAAGGCAGAGTTGAAGAAGTTCCTCAAGTGGAATATGGCTCTTGATGATAAGCTTAATGCTACTATTGAGAAGATGAACAATTATATTGACCATCAGAAGGAGTATATTAAGACATTCTAATGAGTTTAAGAGAGAGAGTATATGATAATCTAGTGAAAAGAAGAAATAGAATACTTGAAGGTAAAATTAACTGTATTCCTTCTTCTTTTGCTAGATTTAAAGATGACTTCATTGGTATAGAACAGAGTACATATTATTGTATATCTTCTTTCACCAAAGGAGGAAAATCTCAATTTACTTCATATACTTTTATCTATAAACCTTTACTTTATTGTTATTACCATAAAGAAGTTGGAGCAAATCTTAAGGTCTTATATTTTCCTTTAGAGGAAACACCTGAAAGAATTCTTCAAAGATTTGAATGTTGGCTCCTATACGAGTATAGTGAACATAAATTAAGAGTATCACCTAGAGATTTGAGAAGTACTACTGCTGCTGTTCCACAGGAAGTATTAGATTTATTACAATCTGATGAAATTCAAGATATTATTAAATATTTTGAAGAACATGTTATATTTCCTGAAGAAAAACCTAATCCTACTGGTATTCTTAATTACTGTAAAAGTTATGCTAGACAACATGGTACTGAATATACTAAAAAGGGTAAATATAAAGATGAATGGGGACAAATAAAAGAAACAGAAGTATTTGACCATTATGAACAGGATGACCCTAATGAATATAGGTTAATTGTTATTGATACTATGAATCTTATAGATACTGAAAGAGGTATGACTCTTAAATCATCTATGGATAAATTGTCAGAATATTTAGCTAAATATTTAAGAAACAGATATAAGTTTTCTCCTGTAGTAATTCAGCAACAAGCTTTTGAATCTGAAGGTAATGATGCTTTTAAATTAAATAGATTAAGACCTAGTGCTCAAGGTTTAGGTGATAGTAAGTATATATCAAGAGATAAACAATATATTTAATACAAATAACAGAATGACTTTTAGTATTGCATAGTTCTTAAAAATATAGTATCTTTGCCCTATAATTTTAATATAAATAAATATGGGTAAAACAACTGAAAAAATTACAGAGAATATGAAAATTCAATTACTTTCTTTATATGAAGAAGGTAAAATGGATAGTGAAATTGCAAGAATATTAAAAGTTTCAAGTAATGCAATATATTATTGGAGAAAGAAACTAAATCTTAAAAGTAAATTTACTTATAGTAAAATATCAAAGATAAATAAAGATAAGTTTGAAGAACTTTTCAATGAGGGATTAAGTGATTATAAAATAGCTAAAATTTTAAGTGTATCTCCAGAAGGTATATACTCATATAGGATAAGACATCATTATGTTAGAGAAAGTCTTTCTGAAAATAAAGCTATTGAATTATCAGATTTTCAAAAACAAGTTTTATTAGGAACTCTGCTAGGAGATTCTTCTTTTAAAATGGGAAAAGGAAGTAAAAATCCTGCAATATCCTGCTCTCACAGTATTAAACAAAAAGAATATTGTGAGTATAAAACTAAAATATTTGAAAATTTAGGAGCTACTTGTAAATATTATAAAAGAAATATTCCAGATAAAAGAAATGGAATATTTTATGAAGATTATACAATGTATGTTCCAGCTAATTCTAAGTTAAAAGATTGGTATACTTCTTTTTATGTAAATAATAAGAAAATTATACCCTTTGATTTATTTGATAATTTTACTGAAGTATCATTGGCTTTTATGTATATGGATGATGGGTTTAAAATAAATAATAGTTATTCTATATCAACAAATTGTTTTACATATGAACAACTATCTCAATTTAAAGAGTTTCTTTTAAAGAAATTTGGAATTGATACTTCTATTCATAAAGGTAATATTTTATATATTAAAATGAATAGTAAGAATTTATTTACACAACTTATTTCTCCTTATTTCTGTGAATGTATGAAATATAAATTACAGTCTCTTAATTCCGTGAATCTGGGAAAGTCTGGAAACAGATAACCCTTATCCAAGCATAGTAGAAATATTATGAAGGAACAACGACTAGTAAATACCTTCTTACCAAGTGGTGTTGAAGAAGATGAATTACCACGAGTGCGGAACTATAACCTATATATACCAATATTTAGTGGTTATAGAAGAGATAGTCTGAACTATAGATATAATAAAATGAAACTATAGAATTAACAGATAAAGAGCTGTTAAGATAACACTTTGTGCAATGTTCTATTAGGACTATTTTCTCCATTTAGATTTAGCTTAGATAACTATTTAGATTATAATATAAAGAAGTTTAAAGATAATATTAGATTTCTTGAAGTATGTATAAATCGAGATGGTGAAATGGGAGGTATTGCTCCTTTATTCTTTGATGGTGCAGTATGTGCTTTTGATGAATTACCATTACCTAATAATAAAGTAGAATTAGAAAAGGTATATAAGTATTTAGATAAGATAAGAAATAAACAAACAGTTAATACTACTATAAGTATGTTTGTTTGTGGTATAATAAAAAGAGTTAAAGATTTGCTAGAGTAAAATAAATATAGTACTTTTGCAATTCATTTATAAAGAGTAGAAGTTAAAATGATAAAAATTTTGTAATATGGCGAAGATACTTGTCCTTGCGAAGAGTGGATTCGGAAAAACTACTAGTTATTGTGGTAGAAAAAAGTTAGGTATTAAAGGTTTAAATCCTAAAGAAACTTTTGTAGTACAATGTATTGGTAGGGCTGTTCCTAATCCAGAATTTAAACTATGCCCATCTACTAATGTGATGGATATGGTTAAAGGAAATAGAATGCAGATTGATAGTCTTAATGGACTCGAAAGATTTAAGAAAGTAGCAGAAGTTATTGATGCTTTTAAAAATCCTAATTGTCCTTATAAGAATATTGTAATTGATGATTTTAATTATCTTGCACAAGATTTTTATATGGCAAATGCAATGAAGGGAGGGTGGGATACACCAAAGCAAATAGGCTATGGAATGGGTCTTATCTTTGATTCATTTAAAGGGTGTCCTGAGAATAAGAATATTATCTGTTGTGCTCATTATGAAGAGTATAAAGATAAGAATGGTGATTCTATTTCCTATAAGTTTAAGACTACAGGTAAGATGGTTGATGACTACATAACACCTGAAGGGAAGTTTGATATTATTCTCTTTGGTAAAGTAGGTTATGATGCAGAAAATAAAAAACCTATTAAACATTTTATTAAAGAGTTTGATGGAGAATATCCTGCTAAGGATAGTTTAGGAGTACTTGATGATTTACCTGATGAAATTCCTAATGATTTATCTATTGTAATGGATAAAATTAAAGAGGTATATGGATAGAAATAAAATAGTTAGTATTGCTACTTCTATATTAATATCTGGGCATATTCCTTTACAAGATATTATCTTATTATTAGGTAGTTATTGTATTGAAAAGGGTAAAGAAAGAAAATATGTAGATATATTTATTAAAACTATGACTTCATTACCTTATGAAATGTATAGTAACTATGTAAAGGTAGCTCTTAAATATTATATGTGTAAGTATGCAATACATACATTAACTAAACAAAACAGCCTTAATTCTATATTTAATAGAAACACAGAAGAAAACATATTATTAATATATTAAAAATAAAAGTAAAAATGAAAGATTTAACAAAGTTGACATCACGTCAGATTTCTCAGATTAAGAACATTTATAAGGCAAATTCTAGTATTTATAGTAGAATTGAAACTTTGCAGAAGCATCTTGATAAGATTCAGTCAGAGCTTGATGAGCAGTTGGCTATTATTGATGCTAATGAGGCAGGTGTTAAGATGCTTACTGGTGGTTTTGTTTCAAAGCAGCTTATTAAGGATGAACAGATTCCTCAGTTTAATGAGGATGGTACACCTAAGATGGACAAGGATGGTAAATATCAACAGAAGAAGAGAGTACTTACTTTTGTTGTTCCTGTACAGGAGTCAGAAGAAGAAATCCCTGATGCTGGTGAAGCACTTCCTTTTGAGAGTCTTGGAAATGCAGATAATAATGATAATAATTAATTATTAACAATTAAATAAAATAAAAGAAATGAATACAACAATTAGTTTGATGGCTTTTGGTAAGATTCAGGAGTCTACAGAAGCTGCTGAATTTAAGAAGTATATTGGTATTGCAGGCTGTAAGATAGTAGCCTTTAATCCTTCTAAAGAAGAACTTAGTAAACTCTATGGTAGAGAGATTACTAAAGACCCTGAGTATTATGGTGTTGTAAAGGATAATGATGGTAAGGAGATTCAGATGGCTTATCCTACATTTATCTTACAGTCTGACCCAGAAACTAATAATGGTATTGAGGAGTTCTTCCAGGCTAGATTCTCTATTCAGAATAATATCTTTACTAATAGGGAAAATACTAAGTGTCAAGTAATTGATGCTTATGGTAGAACTGCTTGGGCTACACAGGATGATGTTAAGAATAAAGTTATTCCTACATATAATGATAAGGAAACAGGTGAAGCTAAACCTTTCAGTATTAGTAATAATTATAGACCTGCATTTAGGGGTGAGGAAGCTCTCACTATGTTCTTGCAGAACTATTTGAATATTCCTTCTTGTCAGAAGTATGTTAATGGTTCTTGGGTTATGATTGATAATCCACAGGATGCAGAATGTAGACTTGACCACATTGTAGATTATTTCAAGGGTAATATGTCTGAACTTAAAGATTGTATTACTTTGCAGCCTAACAATAAGGTTAAGGTTGCTATTGGTGTAAGAACTACTGATGATGGTAAACAATATTCTAGTGTTTATACTCACTTTACTATGAAGAATAGTAGTAATTCTACATCTAAGCTTGAAGCAGATATTCAGAATAGCAAGAATAATGGTGGTCTGGCTACTACTGAGTTTAGCTATAAACCACTTCATGAATATTCTGTATCAGAGACTGATTTTAATGCTGAAAAAAAGGACCTTCCTTTTGCAGCACCAACAAATAACCCTTGGGCAAACGCTTAATATACTAATAATATGATTAGCAATGGATATACTTCAATAACTTTAAAAGATATATTAAACAAAGTAGATGAGGGTCAAATACTTAATTTCTACTTTGGTATTACACAAGTTCCTTTTAGAATGAATAGTCCTTTAAGGAATGATTCTAAACCTTCATTTGGATTATATTCAAGTGATGGTATACATATACATTATAAAGACTTTGCAACAGGAGAACAAGGGTCTTTATTTGATTTACTTATGAAAATCTACAATATTAGTTTTATAGAACTAGTAGATAAGATAAGTAAAGATATGAATATTAATACTAAGCAGATTAATATCTCTAAATCTCAAATTAAACATAACTCAGCTACAATAAGTAGTAGTCAAATCAGACTAGAGGTTAAAACTAGAGAATGGAGAAATTATGATGTTGAGTATTGGGAATCTTATGGATGTAATATAAATCTATTAAAGTATGTTGAAGTATATCCTATTAGTCATAAAATTATATATAAAGACAATAAAAGATATACATTTGCTTGTGATAAACTAGCATATTGTTATATTGAAAGAAAAGAAGGGAATATCACCAAGAAAATTTATCAACCCTATAATAAAAATGGTTACAAATGGACATCTTCCAATGACAAGAGTGTTATTGGTTTGTGGTCTAAAATTCCAGAGACAGGAGATACATTGCTTATATGTTCATCATTGAAAGATAGTATCTGTCTATGGTCTAATGTTAATATACCCTGTATATATGTTCAATCAGAAAATACAGAGTTAAGTGATTCTGCAATTAATTGTTTACAAAAAAGATATAACCATATTTATATAGCATTTGATGGAGATTCAGCAGGTGAAATAGATGCCTATAATCTTAGATTAAAAACAGGTTTTGAGATAATTCATTGTCCTTTAATTGATAAGGCAAAAGATTATTCAGATATATATCATTATTTTGGTAAAAAAAGACTTATTGAAGAATTTAATAATGCTTTTAATAAGACTAAAGCACCAAATATGGATGATGATTTACCTTTTTGAAATAACACAAATAATTAAAGTTTAATATATTAAAATTTAAAGAAAAATGGAAAAAAGAAAGATTACAGTGATTCCTACAAAGACTCACAAGACACAAGTTATTGAAAGTGCAGCAACAACATTGGCAGAACTCAAAGCAGACCTTACTAAGGCAGGTATTGATTATACTGATTGTACATTCTTTGAGGGTCTTACTAAGATTGAATTGAAGAATGATGCTGCTATTCTTCCACATGATGTTCCTTATAAGGGAACTACTACTAATAACTTGGTATTTATGATTACTAATGCTTCAAAGAAGATTAGAAGTGGAGCAAAGCTTGATAGAAAGGCTATTATTGAGGAGATTAAGAGTAAGAATCTTACAGAGTTGGTTAAGAAGACTTATGGTAAGAATTATACTAACTGTAAGACAGAAGATTTACAGAAGATTCTTAACAAAGAAGCAGCTTCTACAACAGCAGATGCTTCAGCTCCTACAGCTAAAGCAGCTCCTGCAAAGAAGGAAGCTCCTAGTAAGCCTGCAATGAAGGCTGATGACCCTAGTAACTATGTTACTAAAGCAGAACTTAAGAAAGTTATTGAAAGTCTTTTGAAAGAAATGGAGAATGCAGGTATGGATTATTCTGATGATATTGATATTGATAATATTGCTATTATTGGTAATGTCACTTCAGATACTTCAAATGCTTCAAAGGAAGAGGAATCAGATTCTCCATATTCATCAAATGAACTTGATGATATGTTTAAAAACATGTAATTTATAAAAAAATCTAATAGGGAGTAAGTATAGTAATATATTTACTCCCTTCTTTTTTATTACTTATGGATATAAAAGAACAGATAAGAAATAAATATTATACTCCTACAGAAGAAGCTCTTAAAGTATATGAAATATTTAAAAGTTTCTTTGGTGAAACCAAAGTAGACTTTCAAATAGATAAAACTTTTAAAAATACTGTAGAAGCTTTAATAGAAGATGATGAAAACCCAGAAGAGACTTTAAACTCTCCTTTACTTCCATTATGTGAATTTTCATATATTATATTAGTTCATTTTCCAAATGTAACTATTACTAATGAGAAAGATAATAGTATAGATATTCATGACTTATATGTTAAAGTACCACTTGATTATGCAGGAAAACAAGCTAAAAGATTTGAAATGATTGTTACTACTTTCACTAAAGTTTTATATGAAAGTAATTATACACATTCTCATTTACCTTCAGGTTCTTTAAGTCATGGTAAAGCTTATTTTCAGAGACCTTGTTTAGGAGGAGGTCCTATTGGAACTACTTGTAGTATTCTTAGAGATGAAAATAATGAAAATATATGGAGATTATTCTGTGTGGAATTAGCTAGATATGTTACAGTAGAATCTATAGCAGGAGTTCCTTATTACAGAATGGAATATATTGGTAGAAATAATAGTAATAAAGAAATAATTTTTTCAGATACTAGTTGTAGAATCTCTTCAGAAATTTCATTTATTATAAAAGAAGCTATACGTAATCTTATAAATAGAAAAGTATTTACTTTTAAATATGTAAATAATACTTATAGCTTTGCTGCTAATGATGCTTCTTTAATTAGGTTAATAAGTAATGAATTTATAGCAATTTATAATAAGAAATTTAATAATAAAGAACTTTCTACAGATTTAAATGCTTTAATAAGAGCTAAAATTCTTATAAAAGCTGTCTTTTATAAAGGATGTTTTACTGAAGAAGATAATAATAGACACAGTTCTTGTAGTCCTAGTACTGATGTTTTATTTACATTTAAGAATATGCCTGTTAAAATGAGGATTATAGATACTAATACTACTATTGAACCTGTGTATATTCTTAATGTAAAATATATTAATGTAGCAATACGAAATATATTAGAATTTATAAATTACAATTATGGACAAAAATATATTAAAAAAACAAGATAATACATATAAGTTAATTATTACTCCAGAACTAGAAGAAAAGATTAGATTCTTGTGTGCTAGATTCCCTAATAATGAATATAGTGGAGTATTATTCTACGATTATACTGGTAGATTTGAAGATAATTCTTTAGTATTAACTGCTAAAGATTTCTGTCTTATGGATTATGGTTCTGCTACTTATACTGAGTTTGATAAGAGTGCAGAAATTTGTAATTATATGATAGAACATGACTTATTAGAATGTCAGCAAGGCTTAATGCATTAACTGTGAGTGCATGTAAAATTGGGTGAATTGCTGGAAACTGGTTGACAGGCCACAATCAGCAGCCAAGCTTAGAGGTTAAAATCTCTTTGAAGGTTCAACGACTAACACTTGAAACTGCTAATCATGCAGAATATAATAGTGACACGAGTGCCCAACCCTACAGATTATTCTGTAGGTGATGATATAGTCTGAACTTGTTTATATTTGTCATAAGAAGAATGATTTATTCTTTGCAAGAATTTATCATACTTTCTTTTATAATAAAATGGAAGATTCTTATAACATTGAAAAAATCTATAAGTATCTTTTTTATTTGCAAAACTTAATTGTGGTATAGAATCCTTTTGATATATATGAGAAGTAGCTATTTTTAAATGATTACATATTCCAGATAGAAATTCTATAGTCCCTCTAATTTGTATACGTAGAGAGAAATCCTTACATAAGAAATTTCTATCATTAGGGTGTAATCCTTCTCTAATAGTTACTGAACCATCCCCATCAAAATATCCTATAATAAAAGCATCTCTATATTTATATGGAATATTTTCAATAATATTTCCCATAGTTAAACTTTTATTATTATCTATACCCAATTTATGTAAATCATCTGCTATATTTTTATCTGTTATACAGTATCTAGCATGATGAATCATTTTATTTTTATCAAAACTAGAAGGTCGAATTATTTCTTGAATTTTATGTTCATTACCTATTTCAGATTTTATAAAATCTAAAATAGCTTTATCTTCATATTTAATTGTTATAGTTAAAGCTTCATTACCATGTTTAGGTTTTACTAAAGCTCCATCAGCAGCTATAAAACCTACAATATAAGCTTTTGCATAACTGTCTATAGTATGAAAATAATGAACATTTCCTTTATTAGGAGTAAACTTGATATTAGGTATATAAGCCTTTAATAAATTAGTTACAGGTTGTAAATAAGTACCTAATATTTTAGATATTTCTATTGGGGTTTTACCTTCTTTATAAAGGGATAAAATTAAATCCTTTTTATCTTCTAATTTTAATTTTCTCATAATATAAATCATTTTATTATGTGCAAAGATATAAATTAGATTTCAAATAAGCAAATAATTAACTATTTTTATTATAAAAACAAGAACTTACAGATAAAGAGCTGTAAGGATAACATTAAGTCACATGACCAGATGTCAACATTTTTCAGTGGAACTGACCTTGGAACTCTTCAAGAAGAAGGTTCTGATATGAATAACTTCTTATCTTTGATTGTTAATAATGCTGGTCAATATACTGCTGCAATTACAAGAAAAGTTAAACATATTCCTCATGTAACAGAAGTACTTGAATATGATTTCTTTGGTGAAGAAACTATTAATATAGGAAGAGATGAATATGATGCTATAGAATCCTATGAAATAGAATACTTCTTCTTGAATATTGAAAAGCCTACTGTAAGTATTGGTTATACAGACCTATTTAGTAGAATTGAAGAAATTAGTAAGGATAAGAGTAAAATCACAAATATTAAGAGAGAACCTCATGCTAATCTTGTTATTGAACCTACTATAAAGGCAACACCTTTATACAAGGAAACAAATATACCTTTTTCTAAGGTTAATACTACTGTTCAAACAGGAGTAGATACTGATGAGTCTATTGATTATAATAAGTATAAGTTCAATGAAACAGACTTAAATAGTATTACTAAACAATTACTTATAGGTAGTCCTATATTTACTCCAAAAGACCTTAATGAGTGGGTACAGAAAATGCCTACAGTATTCTCTAAGAGATTTGGAGAAGGACAAAAGGGCTTAGAGAATTATAGAGCTTTTATTGGTTATTTTGTAGAATTTCTTGTAACGGAAGCCTTTGATGAGAATTTAGCAGAAGAAGGTTATCTTGAAGATTCACAAATGGCTATATGTGCTTATGGTGTATTACAGAAATTACATACATTTAAAACTAATTCCTTTATTGAAGTTATTGAGGATGAAGTAGAACGTTTTATTATTTAAAATTATGAATGAAGAATCAACTATAACTCCACCTTTGGAGGTTAATATGGAACAAATAACAAGTACTACAGCTACTGTTCCAGAAGTTGCTATTGCTCCTTTAGAGACAACAGAGAGAGAAACAACATCAGTATTAGAACCTGAAGAAGCAGTAGAAGAATCAGAATCTATATTATCAGAAGAAGATGAAGCTTTTTTGAATGAAGTTATTGAAAATCAGCATCAGGAAATTCCTCCTATAAGTGAAGATTATCATGATGAAACTGCTAGATTTTCAGGAGCAGAATGGTTTAATAAAATTAAAGAGAAGGTTATTATTGTAGGAGGTGCAGGAGGTATTTCTTCAAATGCTATATTTCAATTAGCTAGAATACATCCTAATAGTATTTATATCTTTGATAATGATAAAGTTGAAGAAGTTAATCTTGCTGGACAAATGTTTGGTATCAAGGATATAGATAAATATAAAGTAGATGCCATAGCAGAAACTGTTAGTTATTATAGTAAATATACTGATATATTTGCTATGCGAGAATTATATACTAGGAATAGTTTTACTTCTGATATTATGATTTGTGGTTTTGATAATATGGAAGCTAGAAAGGTATTCTTTAATAACTGGAAAAAGCATGTAGAATTACAGAAAGATAAATCTAAATGTCTATTTATTGATGCCAGATTATCATTTGATACTTTACAAATACTCACTATTGTAGGTACAGATACATATAATCAGGATAGATATGAAAAAGAATTCTTATTTTCTGATGAAGAGGCAGATGAAACTGTATGTAGTTTAAAACAAACTACTTTTATGGCATGTATGATAGCTTCTCTTATTGTAAATAATGTGGTTAATTTCTGTGCTAATGAAATTGTTCCTATGATAAAGCAATTACCTTTCTTTATAGAATATGATTGTAATATGATGTACTTAAAAGAAGAAGACTAATGATAAGTGAAAATGTTAAAAACTATATAAATAGTTTTCTTGGTGTTGTATCAGCCTCTCTCCGTTCAACAGGTATACCTTTATTAGGAACAGAGAATAATCAATTCTCTATGTATATGACGAATTATATATTTAATGGAGAGGTTACAGAAAAACCTGTTTATAATTCTTTATCTTCGAGAGGAATAATTCCACTGTTTACTTCTTCTTCTACTAGTATAAATGAAAGAAAAACTTTTGGTCCTCTCTTAAAAGAGTTAAGTTTTACTAGAGGAGCAGGAGAATTAAATAGAGTTAAAGATAAAGATGGTAACCTTTATTATGGAATGAGAGGCTTAATACTTAATAGTAATTTAGAGCCATTAGTATTATGTACTATTAGACCTCCTAGAACATCATCAGCTACCACAGAGCTTATACTTAGAGTAAGTCCTAAAGTTTTTAATAGTGATAATGTTGTATGTAAAGGTATTCAAAAGTATCTTATTGAATATTGTAGTACTGCTTCTAGATATTCTTCTATAGTAAATACTTTTATTACTATGACAGTTATCATTAATAATGATATTGATAAGTTTATAAGACATGTTAAGGCTCCTACTAATATTAATGTTAATGAGGAAATACAACAGCTTCTTGTAAATAATATAGATGAACTATGTCTTTAGAAGAATATTTTGGAGATTGGTTAAAAGTAATAGATAAGAAATTACTATATGAGACAATTAATACACTCAATTCTAGCAATATTGCTAATCTATGTCCTAATTATAATGATATCTTTAATTGTTTTAAAGCTTGTAAATTATCTGAATTAAAGGTAGTTATATTAGGTTTAAGCCCTTATCCACAATTAGGTAAAGCTACTGGAATTGCTTTTGGTAACAGTATAGAAACACTTGATAAAGACCTATCACCATCCTTACAAGTTATAAAAGAATCAGTTATCAATTATGAAATTCCACAAAATAGTATTATCTTTGACCCCAGTTTTGAAGATTGGGAGAAGCAAGGAGTATTAATGTTAAATTGTGCATTGACATGTAAGGTAGGTCTCCCTAGTTCTCATTTAGGACTATGGAGACCTTTTGTATCTAAATTAATATATAATATGTCTAGATATATGACTTCATGTGTATATGTATTATTTGGTGAAGAAGCTAAGACTTTTGAACCATATATCTCTCAATATAATTATGTAATTAAAGAAAAACATCCTTCATATTATGCTAGGAATCATAAGAAACTTAGATATGATTTATGGGATGAAATAAATAATCATTTAAACAATAAAATAAAATTTAAAAGATGAAAAAGTATTATTTTAAAGGTACTAATCAGGAGATTAAGTTAGGAGATAAGATTACTCAGATTATTACTTGTAGTAATGGTATACAATTTGAATGTAATAGCTTTGTAGATGAAGCTACTATTAATGATTTGATTAAAAGAGATTCTATTGAAGCTAAAGTAGTTGTTCCTGTACAGAAGAGTATATATAGAACACATGGTAAAAGAGGTCCTATGCCAAAAGAACCTAATGTTAAGGTAATTAATCTTAATAATAAAGAAGAATTTAAGGAGTTTATTAATATTTTAACTAATATTGTTAGTGGGAAGTATCAATAAGAAGATTAGGAATGCTACTGTAAATAAGCAAGGTAATATTACCTTTAAAAGTATATTGGAGAAAACCTGTTTCAATACTTTAATTGAGGCAGGTTTTAATCCTCTATATGAGCCTAAGAAACATATAGTATTTCCTTCATTTAAACCTATTACTCCTTTTTATGATAAAGAAACAGATTCCCAACATGAAAAGAGAGTAAAAGAATTAGGTAAACCTTCACCTAAATTACTTAGATTATGTGATGGTCTTATACAACCTATTACATATTTACCTGACATATATCTTAAATATAAAGATATAGATGTATGGATAGAATGTAAGGGATTCTCAAATGAGGTATTTCCATATAAAAGAAAACTATTTAGGAAATACCTTGATGATATTCTTACTGCTACAGGACAAAAAAGTATTTATTTTGAGGTTTATAGTAAAAAACAGCTTTTACAAGCTATAGAAATATTTAAAGAATATGCTGAAAAGTCTTAAAGATATATCTTGGTTAGTAACAGAAGAGACCTACAGGGCAGATAAAGCTCTTAGTTATTCTACTATATCCAGATTTAAGAGAGAAGGATTTGAACACTTAGATACATTATTTGATAAGGTTGAAAGTCCTTCTTTATTATTAGGTTCTTTAGTGGATTGTTTAACTACTGACCCTCCTGAAGAATATGAAAGAAGGTACTTAGTAGCAGAGTTTCCTCCTATTACTGATAAGATAGAAGTAATTGTAAAGTCTTTATTTAATAGTTATTCAAGTACTTATGATTCACTATATAAGATACCAGATAATCTTATTATAGATTCTACAAATATTAATGGATTTCAGTTAAATTGGAAGCCAGAAACTAGAGCAAAAGTAATTAAGGAAAAAGCATCTGATTACTATAATTTATTGTACTTAGCTAAAGATAAAACCTTAATAAGTACAGAGCTTAATAATGTAGCACATCAGATGGCTAATGCTCTTATTGAAAGTCCTCAAACATCATTATATTTTAAGAAGAATAATCCATTTGATGATTGTGAAAACTTATATCAATTAAAGTTTAAAGCAGAAATAGATGGTGTTCCTTATAGATGTATGTTTGATATTCTTAGAGTAGATTATAAGAATAAGACTATTCAACCTATAGATGTAAAGACATCATATAAGCCTACATATAATTTCTATAAGTCATTTATAGAATGGAATTATGCATATCAATGTAGATTGTATGCAAGAATTCTTAAACTTAATATTGAGAAAGATGAGTACTTTAAAGACTTCACAATTTTACCTTATAAAGATATAGTAATTTCTAAATCTAACATGATTCCTCTTGTATGGGATTGTGATTTTACTTTTGTAGAAGGTACATTATATCTTGGTAAAAATAATCAAATTAAACTTGAAGCACCTTGGGAAGTAGGTAAAGAACTTTGGTATTATCTCTCTACAGGAGCCACAGTTCCTATGGGAATAAATATTGAAAGTTCAAATGATTTGAGAACTTGGATAGATAAAATGGAATAATGTTTAATTAAAATAATATATGACATATGTAATAAAAAGGGATGGTAGTAAAGCTAAATGGGATTCAAATAAAATAGTAAATGCTATTAGGAAGGCTTTTGAGTCCTGTAAGGAAGAGAATAAATTCAATGAAAATGAATTCAAAGAATTTGCTAAGAACTTTACTACTGATAATATTAACACTGAAAGTATTCAAGATGCAGTAGAATATTATCTTATGGGTAATTATCCTAATATTGCTAAATCTTATATTCTTTATAGAGAGAAGCATAAGGAAGCTAGAGCTAGAATTAAGAGATTACATTATATGGAAGAATATAAGAATAATCAAGAAAATGCAGCAACTTCCAGTAATACAGACCCTAATGCTAATACTGCTATTAAAAATGTAGCATCTCTTGAAGCAGAAGTGTATAAAGATGAGAATAGACTTATTCAAAGACAGAGAATGAAGGATAAACTTAATGAGTTATTTCCTGAACTAGCTAAACAATATGAGAAAGATTTAAATAGTCATATTATTTATACTCATGATGAAGCTAGTACTCCTGTACCTAAGTTCTATTGTATGGCAGTAAGTCTTTATCCTTTAATGTCAGAAGGTGTAGGTAATATTGATGGTGTAACTCCTACTTCACCTAATGATTTAGAATCATTTAGTGGTCAATTAACTAATCTCATATTTACATTGTCATCTCAATGTAAAGGTGCAGTAGCTGTAGGCTCTTATTTTGTAGCTTTAAATTATTATACTATTATGGAATTTGGAGATAAATGGTATGATAAACTGGATTTATGTGCTACTAGTCCTTATATTAAAATTCAAAGAACAGTAAGAGATAGAATCTATAAAGCATTTAGTCAATTTGTATGGGGTATTAATCAGCCTGCTGGTAATAGGTCATATCAAAGCCCATTTACCAACATTTCTTACTTTGATAAAACTTATTTTGAAGCAATGTTTGGAGAATTCTACTATCCTGATGGTACTAAACCAGAATGGAAAGCAGTAGATGTTCTACAAAGATTGTTTATGAAATGGTTTAATAAACTTAGAACTAAAGCAATAGTAGCTTTTCCTGTTGAAACTTTTGCAATGGTACATAATGGAAAAGATATTATTGATAAGAAATATAAAGACTTATGTGCAGAAATGTATGCAGAAGGACATAGTTTCTTTACATATATTAGTGATAGTGCTGATAGTCTTGCAAGTTGTTGTAGGTTAAGAAATAAAGTAGATAAAAATACATTTAGTCCTACTTCAGGATTAACAGGTATTATGACAGGTTCTTGTAATGTAATTACTCTTAATATCAATAGAATTGTTCAGGATTGTTTTAAGAATATTATTCATCCAGATGATTATAATAAATTAGAAATTAATGCTTGTTGGAAAAATAAATATGGTAAAGAAAATGTAAAGCATTATCTTGAAAATATTCTTGATAGAGTATATAAGTATCATATTGCATATAAAACAATATTATATGATTGGGAAGATGCAGGTATGTTTACTTGCTGTAATGCAGGTTATATTCATATTAAGAAATTATATTCTACTATAGGAATTAATGGTCTTAATGAAGCTGCTGAGTTCTTAGGTCTTGAAGTAAACAATAATGAAGAGTATATTGAATTCCTTCAGCTTATTCTTTCTACTATAAAGGAGCAGAATGCTAAATATTCAATTAATGATAAGAAAAGACCTTTCTTATTTAATAGTGAAGTAGTTCCAGCAGAATCTCTTTCCAGTAAAAATTATAATTGGGATAAAAAAGATGGGTATGAAGTTCCTTCTAATAGAAATTTATATAATTCTTATTTCTTCTTACAGAATGATAATAATATAAGTGTATTAGATAAGATGTATCTACATGGAAATTCTACTTATCAGTATACAGATGGTGGTTCTGCTTGTCATATTAATTTAGAGGAGCATTTAAATAAAGAACAATATCTGAAATTAATAGATTATGCTATTAAAGAAGGTACTTCATATTTTACTTTTAATATACCTAATAGTAAATGTGAAGATTGTGGTTATATTACTAAGCATCCTATAGTAGAATGTCCTAAATGTCATAGTAAAAATATATCTCAATATACAAGGATAATTGGGTAGACATAAATGCCCCCTTAAATAGCAATATTTATTGAAAACCCTGAATATGCTGGAAGTTCCTAAAGCTTTAAGTACCAAAGTGTAAAAATCTTAAAGATGTAACAATGGATAATCAGCAGGGATAGACTTTTTTAAAGTAAGCCCTCATCGACTACCAAGGGGCATCCTTTATGGATGGTGGTATAGTCAATTCCTAAAATAATTTGAATATGAATAAAATTAAAATTTGTAAAGTGTGTGGTAGAGAAGTATCTAAGTTAAGACTTGGAATGTGTAAAAAGCATTATGAACAATACCACAAATATGGTAAAGTATTAGATAATAATCCTAGAACTGTATGGGATGATAATGAAATTAGAACATATGCTGATTATGGAGAAATAGATACTTATACAAATACAGGAGAAGTACAAAATACTTTTAAATTTGATTTAGAAGATATTAAATATTTAGTAAATCATAAATGGAGAACTGTATTTAAAGGTATTAAAAAATCTCCTTATTTAGTTACTGGTCATACTATATATTTTCATAGATTAGTTATGGGTAATCCTAATACTGAAATAGACCATATTAATAGAGATTCTACAGATAATAGAAAGTCTAATTTAAGAGAATCATTTAGAACTCAACAATTAGCTAATACTTCTTTAAGAATTGACAATGTTCAAGGTTTAAAAGGAGTCTATTATTTACAAAGAGATAATAAATATAGAGCAGAAATTCAAATTGGTAATAAACATTTTTATAGTAAAAGTTTTAATACTAAAGCAGAAGCTGCATATATGAGATATTTGTATGAACAACATTTTTATAAAACTATTGGAATAAACAATAGTAAACTAATGTTAGAATTAATACAGTCTCTTTCACAAGAATCAAAAGAAAATATTCAAAAATATTTTGTAAATAGAATGAAAATTCAGGTAGAAAAGATTTAAGACCTGTTAAACTATTCAGTATTGATAGACAAATAGAAGCAGGAACTAGAGTATATAATAAAAATGTTAAAGTATAAATAATGATTAAGATATTAAAATTTGAATCAGATAGTTGTCCCCAATGTAAAGCTTTATCTGTTACTTTAGAAAGAATTACTAAAGAATATAAGACAGATATGAAGAGTATTGATATTGAGGAAGACAATAATCAAGATTTAATAAGAAAATATAACATAAGAAGTATTCCTACTTTAATCTTTTTAAATGAAGATAAAGAGTATAATAGACTTGTAGGAAATCAATCTTATGCTACTATAAATAAAATAATTAATTATGATACAATCTAAAAGAATAGGTGTATTAGAATTTAGGGAGGCTAGTTATGTAGGTAACAAGCCTCCTTTTGTGTCTTATGATATAGTTAAATGGTATCCTAATCCTTATTATGGTAATGAGAAGAACTATATAAAACTTAATCATGAGTTTTACTGTTATCCTAATAATACTGGTTGTAGAGTACATAAAGACTTATTTAAACATAAAGAATCTTGCATAGTATTAGCTACTTTTAGGTATGATTTTCAAGAAGAATGCTACAATCTTGAATTTATAGGAGATAGACCTTTAGAATTATCTAATTGGGTTAATTTTAAAGAATTAATTAAATATGGATTTGAACAATTAAATCCTAAATGGTATGAAGAATGAAATATCAATATGCAAAAGTAACATTTCAAGAGATTCCTGATGAAATCACTTTATGTATTGCTATATCTGGATGTGAAATTCATTGTAAAGACTGTAATCAGAAAAGTCTTTGGAAAGATGAAGGTAAGGAATTAACAAGAGAAGAATTAAATAGACTTATTAATAGTAATAAAGGTATTAGCTGTGTATGTTTTATGGGAGATGGTGAAAACATGGCTAAGCTATGGTATTATGTTAAAATAGCTAAAGAAAACTGTAATCTTAAAACTGCTATGTATGTTGGAAAAGACCTTATTACTACTATGGAAGACTATGGCTTTTTTCTTAATTGCTTAGATTATCTTAAAGTAGGTTCTTATATATCTAATTTAGGTGGTTTAGATTCAAAAACTACTAATCAGAGATTATATAGTATTGCCTTAGTAAAAACAGATAATAATTATCAAGATTATGAAACTGTATTTACTGATATAACTTATAAATTACAGAAATGAATCCTAATATTTATTATGATATAGACTTTGAAGATTGGCTAATACAATCTTTTATTAAGGATAATCATCCTAGATACAGAGATTATGTAGCCTTATGGTTTAGGAATTTAACTCTTGAACAGAAAGAAGGATTTAAAGCTCAATATGAAAGAGCTATGTATAATAGTTTAATATTTTAAATTAAAAAAGAATGAAATTAAAAATTAAAATTAAGGAGATTACTGAAGGCTGTATGCCAGAAATTATTGAACAGGGTGATTGGATTGATTTAAAACTTGCAGAAGATGTAAGATTTACAGGTCCAGAAGTACAATCTAGAAAGATTAAATATCTTCCTCTAGGTATTGCTATGGAACTTCCTAAAGGTTTTGAGGCTTATGTACTTCCTAGAAGTTCTACTCCTAAGACATGGAAAATAGAACTTGCTAATTCTCAAGGAGTTATTGATGAGTCCTATAAGGGAAATAAAGATGAATGGAGATATATTGCTAAAGCATTTAAAGCTGTGGAAATTCCAAAGGGTACTAGAATCTGTCAATTTAGGATTATGCCTAAGATGAATGCTGGTATTTGGACTAAGCTTAAATGGTTGTTTAGTAATGGTGTAGAGCTTATTAAGGTAGATAATCTTAATAATAATAATAGAGGTGGTATTGGTAGTACTAATTAAATGATTTATATTGGTATTGGAATTATTGTTCTTTTAGTAGTTATGGGAGTGTATTATGTATACACTCTCTATACTAAAAGTAAAGATGTAATGTCTTTTAAACAATCAATGGAATTATGTGATATGCCAATAGTAACCTTTTATATTGGAGATAGGAAATTAAACTTTGTATTAGATACAGGCTGTGTACAATCTATGCTTGATGCTGATGTTATAGATAAGTATAAATTAAATGTTTCCTATATTGGAAAAAACTTTGAAGTATGGGGAGCTAATGGTAAGTGTTCTACAGATAAAATGGGTGTTTTAGGTCTTTATTATAACAATAAGAAATTTGAAGAAACATTTGTTTGTAGTAGTACTATTAAACATACATTTAGTTGGCTTAAACAGAATAAAGGTGTAACAGTACATGGTTTATTAGGTTCTAATTTCTTTAATACATATAAATATATATTAGACTTTAAAAAGTTAGAATTTAAAAGATGATATATTTAATAACTAGGAATCAACAACTATTTGAAAGTAATGTTTATAAAATAATTTCAGTAGAAGAATCTCTTTCCACAATGAAAGATTGGAAGATGATTCAATTTGATACAGAAACTCTTGGTAAAGACCCACATGTAGGTAAATTACTTCTTGCTCAATTTGGTAATATAGAAGGTAATATTCAAATAGTTCTTGATTGTACTACTATAAGTATTAAATTATATAAAAGTATATTAGAGAGAAACTATTTAATAGGACAGAACTTAAAGTTTGATTTACAATGGTTATATAATGAGGAAATTGTACCTTTTAATGTATATGATACTATGATTGTAGAACAGCTATTATACTTAGGTTATCCTCCTGAATATAAAGACCCTATTAATGGTATTTCTTATAGTTTACAAGCTATTGCAGAAAGAAGGTTAGGTATTTATATAGATAAAACTGTTAGAGGTGAAATACAATGGAGAGGTATTGATGATTCTACTATTAAATATGCAGCAGGAGATGTTACTCATCTATATGATATAATGGTATCTCAACTTAAAGATTGTACTAAACAAAACTGTAAAATAGGAGCTAAATTAGAGTGTGATTTTGTTCCTGTAATAGCCTATTTGGAATGGTGTGGTATTCATCTCAATGAAGAGAAATGGAAAGCTAAGATGAAAATAGATAAACAACATCTTAATGAAGCTATTGAAGATTTAAATAAGTTTGTTATAGATAATCCTAAGTTTAAGCAGTTTACTTATATAAATAAAGAAGGAGATTTATTTTCTGGATTTGATTTAACTCCTAAATGTACTATAAATTGGGCTTCTTCCAATCAAGTTATTCCTTTATTAAAACTATTAGGTTTTGATACTAGAATTCAAGATAAAGAAACTGGAGAAGATAAAGAAAGTGCAATGGAAAAAGTACTCAAAAAGCAGAAAGGAGTTAATGATGAATTCTTAAAACTTTATTTAGGAGAAGGAGAACCTGAAGATGAGGATTATTATGCAGGGTATAATGGTTCTGCTAAAGTGGTAACATCATTTGGACAGAATCATTTAAATGCTATTAATCCTAATACTAATAGAATACATACTGTATATAGACAACTAGGTTGTGATACAGGCAGAATGTCTTGTGGTTCAAAAGATAATAATGATGATTTAGCTAAATTAAAGAAACTTCCTATTAAACCTTCTGCTAAACAAAAGAAAGAAGGAAAAGCTTGTCCATATCCTAATATGCAGCAATTACCTGCTGATGATATTACTAGAAGTTGTTTTACTGCACCTAAAGGTTATAAATGGTGTAGTTGTGACTATAGTGCTATAGAAAGTAGACTTGGTGCTGATATATATCAAGAGCAATCAATGATTGATGAGTTTCTTCATGGTAGTGGAGATATGCATTCTCTATGTGCTTATATGATTTATACTAAAGAAATTCCTAGAGATACTCCTATTAAAAGTATTAAAAAATTATATCCACATCTTAGGAAAGATGTAAAACCTATTGAGTTAGACTGTGAGGACTCCTTATAGGGAAACCTATATGTAAAATTGCAAATTACGGTGAATAGCTAAACGCCGTGGTGGTATGAAATATACCTCCCTAGAGACTACTAATGCAAACCTAAGTAATATAAGTTGTACTATATTATATGGTTAAGGAATAGCCCATAATTATTTAAATTAAATTTATAAGATATGAAAGAAAATTATTGTATAATTTGTGGTCGTAAAATAAGTGGAAAAAGTTCTACTAAATACTGTAAAAAGCACCTCAATCAAATACAAAAGTATGGTAAAGTTCTAGATAATAATCCTAGAAATAAATTTGACCCAAATGAGTTTAGATTTATTGGAAATGATATTGTAGAATTTGATACTTATGATGTTATAGGAAATGTAATTGCTACTTATAAAATTGATGCTGAGGATTATCCCTTAGTATCTAAATATAAATGGAGAACTATTAAAGGCTATGCGTCTTATGGTTCATCTATTAACTATCTACATAGACTTATTACACATGCTAAAGATGGACAACAAGTAGACCATATTAATCTTGATATTACAGATAATAGAAAGTGTAATTTAAGATTTGCAGATAACTCTCTAAATCAAAATAATAAGAGAGGGTATAATAAATATGGTGTAAAAGGAATACAATATCATAGTAGTATTAATAAATGGTCAGCATATTTTAGAGTTAATAATAAGCAATATCATTCTCCTTGTTATTATACTAAAGAAGAGGCTGCTTTTGCAAGATTTATACTAGAGCAAATGTTTAGGAAAGATGTATTAACACAGTTTTCAACTGATTTAATTAATACTTTAACAATTAAACAAAAGGAAGAAATCATACTTGGAATTAAGAATAAATTTAATAAATAATTGCTCACAACAATTTGGTGGTTCAGCTTTTGCTATACAAAATGCTAAAGGATGTACATTAGAGGAAGCAGAAAAGTTTGCTGAGGCTTATTCTAAAGGTTTTCCTGGAATTGCTAAATTCAAAGAAAAAGGTTCAAAGGAAGTTAGAAATAAAGGGTATATACTTCTTAATCCTATAACTGGACATAAGACTTATTGGGCAGCTTTTAATAAGTGGAAAGAAGAACAGAAACATTATACCACTGAGTTTTGGGAAGAGTATAGAAGTATACATAAACCTAACAAAGATAGTATATATACTGAAGTTAAAAAACACTTTAAAGAAGTATCTAAATGGGATAGAAAAGCTTTAAATTCTGTAACTCAAGGAACTGGAGCTATAATATTAAAAGATTCTCAGATTTCTATATTTCATTGGGTAGTCAATAATGGTTATTTTGGTAAATGTAGATTAGCTAATTTAACTCATGATGAATGTAATTGGGAATATCCTGAGAACTTAGATGAATTTCCTAAAGTATTAGAAACTTTTATGGAAAAATCAGCAGCTAAATATTGTAAATCTGTTCCTATACCAGCAGTAGCAGAAGTGTCAGACCATTGGGTCCACTAATTCTTCTATCTTATAGGACCAAAGAATACTTTAACAATTAAATATATATTAATATGATTAAAAATGAAATGGTTAATCACCCAAAGCATTATAATGCAGGAACTTATCAATGTATTGATATAATGCTTGATGTATTTGGTAAAGATAAAGCAGTAGCTTTCTGTGAGTTAAATGCCTTTAAATATCTATGGAGGTCTAATAACAAAGGTGCTGATATTCAAGATAAGGAAAAAGCTATTTGGTATCTTAATAAATACATTGAATTAAAAGAAAAAATAAAAGATGAGTAGTAGTTTAAATATCTATTTAAAGAGAAAGGAGAACCCAGATAGTTCTCCTTTACTATTTATGTCTTTTAGTAGAAATCATCCTATTTATCATGCTATAGAAGAAACTGTTGACCCTGTATATACATTAGGAGAAGATGTCTATACAGAATTAACTCCTGAACTTTTAACTGAATGTATTAATACTTTAGATGGAGATATTGAACATATCATAAGTAAAATTAATGAATATGAGAAAGCTATTCTAAAGAATCCTAAAAAGGATATTATTGAACAATTAGTTGAATATAAGGAAATGTTTAATGAAATGGAAGATAATAGTAGCTATTTAACTTTTATGAGATGGTTTACTAGTTCTATTACTGAAGGACATTCAGATTTTAGTAAGGTATTATGTAATATAACTTAATATGACACAGAAAGATAAATTAAAAGAGTCTTTTTTAGCTTTAGTATCTATTAGAAGTACTGCTAATCATATTATAGATTATTGTAGTGAATATAGCAGTGAGGCTGCTAATTATGCTCAAGAAATTAAACATAAATGTGAAGAAGTACTTAAACTATTAAAATAATGAATACTTTAGATTATATTATGTCTAGACTAGTAATAAAGACTAAAATTAAAAAAGAAAATATTGAAATTAAAAACAATAAAGTAATAGTTTTAGCCTCTTTTACTACTACTAATTATATTAATATGTTTCATACTGATTATGGGGAATAATAGAAAAAGACTTATTTATAATATGGCTAAGAAGATAAGTGATGCTTATATGACATATACTTGCAGCTGTGCATTTATTGAAAATAATTTAGTAGATAAGAAAGTATCTCAAAAGTTTAAAGAACTTAAAGATGCTATTGTAGAACAATCAAATAATATAAAATGAAAAGAATAATTCTTACAAGAGGTATTCCTGCCAGTGGTAAGAGTACTTGGGCTAAACAAGAAGTTCTTAAAGACCCAGAACATTCCATTAGAATTAATAGAGATGATTTAAGAAATATGTGTGGTAAATATTGGGTTCCTGCAAGAGAAAAGTATATTACAGCTTGTAAAGGTACTATATTGATAAATGCTATAAACTTTAAGTTTGATACTATCATTATAGATGGAATGAACCTTAATCCTAAAGAAAATGGATATTTAAAAGGTATGGTTTCAATGATGAATGATACTATTAAAGAGGGTCAAGATAAATATATAATTGAAGTTAAAGATTTTACAGATGTACCTTTAGATGTATGTCTTGAAAGGGATAGTAAAAGAGAAAATCCTATAGGAGAAGATGTAATTAGAGGTATTTTTAATAAGTATCAAATGTTGTATAATTTAAAGGAAACTAAAGATGAGTAATACACCAACATTAATGCAAAGTGAAGAAAGAAGTCTTAATGAGTTGAATTCTGAACCAAAGAGAATTAAAGTAGATGTTACTGTAAGTATTACTATGAGTAAGACTACTACTATTGAAATCAGTGAAGGAGATGAAAATGATGAAAATAAATTGCTTACAGCATTTGATTCTCAGAAGTATTCTCCTGAACAGATTAGAGCTATTCTTGAAGAATATAAACATAGAAAGAGTATTAATAATTTCCAAACTAAACTTAATGATTTAAGTGGTTGGGTAGTTGATGATAAATGTATTAATTTAGAATAATATGAAGTTAATTAATCAAAGTTATGAAATCTGTAATCAAACAGATTTTAGTATGTCTGGTATCTATAAACATATAGAGAAATGTACTAGAGTAGCTTACAAGAGTGAAGATAAAATTACAGAAGATAGTGCTGCATCTTTTATAGATAAGCTTCTTAACATGAAGCATCTTGCTCCTATGGAATTTGGTACTATTCATTTTAAGATTCCTACTACTTTACTTAAGACATTTGCTGAAGATTTAATCTTTTGTAATTTATATAATGTAGAATGGATTAAATGTAAAACAGTAGATAATTATGTCTACTTTACTACTAATTATAGACATTGGCTGGAGTTAGAAAAGAAAGTATCATATATTAGAGAGTACTTTAATTCAGAAGACAATGAATATTATCCTAAAAGATATACAGTAAAGCTTATTACTAATAGAGCTGTAAGTCATGAAGTAGTAAGACATAGAACAATGTCTTTTATTCAGGAATCTCAAAGATATTGTAATTATGGTAAAAACAAATTCAATAATGAGGTCACATTTATTAAACCTTGTTGGTTAGCTATAAAAGAAGGTACTTATACTGAAAAGAATTATCATGATGATTTTTATACTAGTAAAAATGTTGAGTATGATTTTATGATACATCTTCTTACAGCAGAGGCTACTTATTTTAAGCTTCTTGAAAAAGGTTGGAAACCACAACAGGCTAGAGTAGTATTACCTAATAGTACTAAGACAGAATTATATATGTGTGGGTTTAAAGATGCTTGGGAACATTTCTTTGAACTTAGAGATAATAAAATAGTAGACCCACAAATGTATGATTTAGCACATCCAATGCATCAAGATTTTATTAATAATAAATATTTATAATTATGATTGAAAAAGAAATTAAACAGGGAGATATTCTTAGTGAAAGCTCTCATTACAAAGTAAAGAGTATTCTTGGTAGTAGTGTTATTCTTGAACACTTTGAAAGTAAGAATGAAGTATCTATTGATAAAGGCTATCTTACTAATTTTTGTAATACTGCTGATGGATATACTACAGAAGTAAAGGTTACCAAAGAAGACAAGAAAGATGGTACTCTTGGAATTAGAAGTATTTGGGAAAATATTCATAGTAGTAAGGTATTTACAGTATGCTTTAAGAAGCAAGATAAAGCTAAAAGTCAAAAGAAACTTAATGAAGAAATTGACTATCTTGTAAAGCAGTTCTCTGCTGATATTGATAAAGTTAAAGCTAATAAGAAAGGTGTAGCAGAAAGAGCTAAAAAGCTTATTACTGAACTTATTAGAGAACCTATTTTACCTTATGAAGAAGGGGAAGATAGGGTACTTAGAGGATTTAAAATTCAATTTGAATCTAGAGATGGTAAATATCAGTGTATTGATATGGACATTGAAGATTCAGAAAACAATGTAAGATTAGTCAATATTAATACCATTAAATGGCTTATTATTGATAATACTAAATACATTGTTCAATAGTTTTAATTGTTAATAATGTTGAGAAGGTACTATAAGCGATTTGTTTATAGTACCTTTAATTTTTACTAAAAAGTTTTGCAACTAACTATAAAAGTTGTATCTTTGCAAACAAATAATTTAATTAAATAAAAATATGAATAAAGTTTATTGTAATTTTATTACTCGTAATATTAAAGACCAGGCTCATAGATTAGGTATAAATCCTAGTATATTGAATAATATAATTTCTACTATGAAGTCTGTCAGTAATAATCCTAATATAGATACTAGTGATAATGCAATTAATACCTTTATTAATAATAATAAAGATAAAATGAAAGAGGTAAAATTGTCTCTTCCATATTATAAAGGTATTCCATTATCTGCTAACTATAATAAGTTAACCAGTACTATGATGGGAAATATAACTATTAGAACATTTAATGATAATTTTCCTTCTTCTGATTGGATTAATCATGCTTATAAATCTGATTTTATGTTAAATAATTTGGATTTATTTGATAGTCCTAGAGCTATTTATACATATGAATTGTATCTTGAAAAGTTATGTATTGAAAACAATATAGATTTAAGTAAAATATCTCCTACAGAAAGAAATAAATATATAGATAGTGCTATTAGAGCTTTAAAAGAAGCAAAGGAAACTTATCCTGATGAATTTGAAGTTAAGACAAATACTACTAATATTAAAGATGGAAATTCTAATGTAGATGTAAACTATAAAGTTGTTTCTAATATAAAAGGTAGTAAGTTTGCTACTATTAAAGGTAATGTTATTAGTATTAGAGATGCAGTATCTACTAATGAAATAAGACATTATTTAGCAGGAGATACTGATGAATTTAGAAAGAAAGTTATGCAGAATCTTAAAGATAGAGGCTATAATACTTCTTCTATATATGAAGCTATGGGAGATAAAGATAATATAGCTAAATTCTTAATTTCTTCTATGTATAGTCATTTGAAGAATAATGATTCTGCTACTTATAATAAGTTAGATGAAAAAGGTAAATTAGATATTGAAACTAGAGCTACTGAAGATGGTTTGAATAGTATTGGTATTTATCCTACTAAACAAGTTAGTCAAACTGCTCCTGTAAGGAGTACTAATATATCAGAGTATGTTAATACTGAAGGAAAAGATAAAGGTTTTCTTACTAAAAAAGGAGAAGAACTTTTAAGTACTACTTTTGATAAAAGTAAATTTAATAAGGGGACTAATAAAGTAAGTATATATCCAGGAGTTAATGGTACAGAAATTAGAATAGACTGGACTAGTCCTAGAACTGGAAATTCTGCTTCTGTTATTTATTATGGGAGTTCTACAAGAAAAGTTTGGGACTTATTTAATTCTAAGGGGGGTAATGTTACTAACGTTACTAGTGATATATATTGGGATGCTTTGAATAAGATTATTCCTAACTCTCTTAGGGAGTTAGTAGAATCTGGTAAATATAATGAATTAGATACTACTGCTATAGAGACTGACACTAAGACTCTTATAGTTAAAAAGACTGCTCTAGAAGATTATTTTGAAAAAGAATATAATGTATTTAAACAAGGTAGAAGTTTAGATTATAATACTAAACAGATTAATAAAGCTTTGTCTACTGTACAGGAGAATAATAATTTATTAAAGAATATTAATAATGTAGATACATCCTTAGTAGATGTAGAGCAACATGATAAACCTTGGAAAAGTGACCCTACAAAATCAAATAAAACTTTAAGAATTTACCTTAAAGACCATTCAAAAGGTTACTTTGAATTAGTTAAAGATGAAGAGGATAATTTTTATTCTGTACATTTTAAAACTGCTAAAGAAGGGGCTAAATATAATGCAGAAAATACTACTCCTACTACTAAAGAAGAAAGAAAGATTCTATTTAAGGAATTAGTTAAATTAATACCAGAAGGAGCTAAAGTTTCTACTTGGGGTTCTGTATCAGATGAAGGTATTAAAGCTCTTAATAATGTAGGTAGAGATATGGTTAAAGTAGGAGAAAAAACTATTACAAAGAAAACTGATGGTTCTAAAGTTAATATACCAATTTTTCAAAAATTAGCAAATAAAGGTATTAATTTTGTTACTTCTCCTTCTAAAAATTATGCTGATAGAACTAGAGCAAATGTTGAATGGTCTGATATTACTATAGCTTTAGCTGAAGATTTTAGTACTGCTGGTGAAAAATTAACTAAAACTGTTGCAGGTAATAAATATGTATCAGCAAACATTAGTAATGATGTAAGTACTATTGTTAATAATATCTATAATCAATTAGTATCTAAAGGTAAAACTAAAGATATTAAGCTTAATATTGCAGGTAATGGTATTTATAGTTTAAAAGATACTCAATCTCAATATGATGTTAAACTTATAGATATTATTAAAGGGTTACAAGCTAAAGGTGTTACTATTTCTGAGATTAGAAGTGGTGGTCAAACTGGTATTGATGAAGCTGGAGCTAAAGCAGGACAATTCTTAAATATTAAGACTACTATTACTTCTACTTCTGACTTTAAGTTTAGAAATAAACAAGGTGTAGATATTAGTAATGAACAAGCTTTTAAAGCAAGATTTGCTAGTACAAATAAGTATGTAAATCATTATACAGGTAACATTGTTAATGATGGTAATACCATATTTGTATTTGGTAGTAATCCTGAAGGAAGACATGGTGCAGGAGCAGCTAAAGTAGCTAGAGAACAATTTGGTGCTAAATACGGAGTAGGAGAAGGTATTACAGGTAATAGTTATGCTTTGCCTACTAAAGATTTAAGAGTTAAAATTAATAATGGATTTAGAAGTATATCTCCCAAAGATATTATTGATAATATTAAAAAGCTTTATGAAACTGCAAAGTCTATTCCTAGTAAACAATTTAAAGTTGCTTATAGGAATGGTATGAATGAAAGAACTCTTAATGGTTATACTGGTGAAGAGTTAGTAAGTTTCTTTAAAGCAGCAGGAGAATTACCTAAGAATATTCAAATTAGTGAAGAATGGTCTAAGTATTGGAATGATGTACAACCTTATGATGTTACTAAAGATACAGTAGAAATAAGTGGTCCTGTAACAATAGATATTAGTAAAGAAGACAATGACAATACTCCTATGATTGGTGAACAGGGTAACTTAGTATTAGATACAGAAAGTCCTTATGTTAGAATGTCTAGAGTATTTACTGCTACAGAATTAACAGATAGAACTAATGATATTGCTAGAGAATTTAGTAGCCAATTAGATTCTGCATATGAAGACTTACTTGATGAATATGAAAATAGAATAGCTGAGGCTTCTACTGCTGAAGAAAAAAGAAGACTTGAACAAGATTTAGCTTTACTTAAAGAAGATAATGGTAGAAAATTAGCTATTAATAAAATAGGATTTGGTACTATTGTTGACAATATTAAAGCTTCATATTCTGATGTATTGGATTATGATGATGAAACTATTAGGGAAATATATAATACTGACCCTAATGTTATTAGAACTAAAATTCAAAATACATTAGATTATTTTGAATATCTTCTTGAAGATGCTTGCAATATCATTGAAATGAATGAAAAAATTAGAATTACTATTGATAAACATATGTTTAATGATGGTACTAAAGATTCTGAAATTATTGATGGTAGTATTGCAGATACTGAGCAGGAAACTAATGATGAAGATGAACAAATAGGAGATAATGAAAATGGAGAAGCTGTAAGTGGTAATGATGGTTGGTCCTTTAAGGTAAGAGAAGTATCACCACATGATTCTATATCTAAAGGTACTAAATCAGTGCTTAGAGATATTAAGAAAATAAGACCAGATGGTAGTGTAGATGTTGATGATTTAGGTAAAGTAAGATATGTTAGAGAAGATATTGCTCATGCTACTTTAATTAATGCTTTATCAGATATGATAGACCCTGATGATTTCAGTAAATTAGAAGATGGAAATTATAGACTGTATGCATTGGAAAGAGTAGCTCAGAAATATCCTTGGGTTAATCAAGTTATTGATAAATTACTTGAAGAACCTAGACTTATTAGCTTATTTTATACTGATTTTAGAAAGGACTTTATATCATATTGGACACAGAAATTTAATAGAGATAAAGGTCTTATAGAAAATATACCTTTAAATCAATCTGTTGCAATAGATAGTACTATTACTGATGTTATTAGAAATTATGAAAATAATGATATGATGTCAGAAGATAGTATCTATGATAGTAATGGTAAGATAGTAAAAGAAAATGCTGATAAAGGTATTAATAATATTGATAAAGCTTTTAAATTAATTAAGACTCTTGATGAAGATGAACTTGATAATATTTATAAGTATATCAATGATTCTTTAAGAATGGTAGGTTTTAATACTAGAATTAATGATATTTCATATCTTTATGATAATGTAAATGGTAGAAATAATCTTATTACTTTAGTTAGAAATCTTAGAGAAATATTTGAGAAAGCTAAGGACTTAGGAGAAAATGAACATCTTATTGACTCCTTAAAGGAGCAATATAAGAATCTTGCAGAATTAGTAGGTACTGTAACAGAGTTAGATAATATACAGTCTTTCAGAGTTAATGGTAAATCCTATTATTCTTATTCTGCTCCTAATTACGTGAATACTCAGATAAAGACATTCTTAAATGATTCTAAGAGACAAAATTATCTTGATGCTGAATTTAAAGCTTATAACTGGTTCTATAATAAAGATAATAAAACTTGGAAAAATGAGTGGTTAAGACAAATAGAAAGTGATTCTGATGTAAGAAGTCATATTGCAATTAAGGAAATAAATGTTCTTGATAAGGATTCTTATAATGATTGGAGACCTAATCAGATAAAGGAAGCCTTTCTTGAAGAGTATTTAAGTATTCCTGAGAATAAAGGTTCTAAGACACAATATGCTTGGTATAATTTTCCTATTTTCTCAGATTCACCTGTTGCTATGTTTATTAGGTTTACTAAATACATAGATGATAATGAAGGTACTTTCAAACAGAAATTACTTCCATTATTTAGACAAGTAGTATATCAGGAAATAGAGAGGATTAAACTCTGTGAAAATAGAGATAAGACTGGAGTTATGAAGATTCAGAACTTTGATAAAAGAGGTAAAATCTTTAATTTCTTCCCAGAGTTAAATACTAATAAATATGGTAAGAGTCAAATATCCTTTAAAGAAGCTATACAATATTATGCTGATGATAAGGAAGGCTTAGATAAGTTTATTGATATGGCAATAAATGAAATTATGGATAAGAACTTTGAAGAATTTTTAAAGTCTTATAATAATGATGATTTATTAGCACAAGTCAAAAGAACAGGAGTAGTTACTACTGATGAAGCTGCATTGAATAAACTAGAAGAATACTTCTGGAATCAAAGCTTTGCAACTTCTCAGATTATACAGATTACTACTACTGATTTAGCTTATTATAAAGATGGTGTAGATTTCCAAAAGAGATATAAGGAGATATATGCTGCTGGAAGTAAGTTAAATACTAATTCTAAGTATGGAAGAAAGATAGAAAGAACTATTTATCTTAAAGATAATATTATTACTTCTGCTAATTATACAGATATTAAATCTAATATTATGCAGGCAGTAAAAGAAAAAAGATTATCTAAAGAGGAAGGTCTTGCTATTCTTGATAAATTTAAAAATATCAATCAGACAGATGCTCAAGCATACAGAAGTCTTAGCTCCTATAGGGCAGTATTAGACATGATGGGATTATGGACAGATGATATGCAAAGAGCTTTTGATAATCTTAAGAAAGGTATTTATGATTCCAGAGATTTTGATATTGTATGGCAAACTATTAAGCCATTTGTCTTTACTCAAATTGATAAAAATGATGGTTTAGGTGGTCACATTAAAGTACCTCATCAGAATAAGAACAGTGAATTTTTATTATTGGCTGCTTATGATATATTGAATAGTGTTATGAGTAAATCTCCTAAGTTTGTTGGTATTAATAAATTTATGGAAGATAAAGGTATTGATGTTGTTCAATTTGAATCAGCAGTTAAAGCAGGAGGAGAAGGTATTATTGATATAAGTGTATCACAGAATAAAGTAAATAAAGTAGTTAAAGACCAAGCTATAACTTTAGGAAATATAACTATTCCATTGGAAGGAGTTGAAGATTGGAAAACTATTAAAGAAGCTTTTGATGATGCTCTTGATAATGGTAATGTTTCTCAAGATGATTATAATACTATAATGAAGTATTTTGAACCTACAGCAGATGAAGTATATGAAATACTTAATAACTCTGTTAGTAAACCAGTTCTTGATTCAGATGTTATTGAAGATGGATATAATACTAGTGTAGTACATAGTATTCCATATAAGGATTATGTAGTACAAACTCCTACTCCAGAACACTTATTTGATGCTTCTAGTATTTATGGTTCTCAATATAGAAATCTTATATTATCTGATATGTCAGATGATATGGAAATTACTATTAGTGGTAAAACATATAAAGGTAAAGAAATAAAAGACTTTTATAATTCTCTTATAATTGAAAACTTACTTGAAGATTTTAGAAATATTAGAGGGTATTTTGATAGTATTCAAGACTTACAGAAGGAACTTTTATCTATGGTAAAAGGTAATCCTAAATATGGTAGAGATATGCTTAATGCTCTACAGATAGTCAAGAGAAATATCAATGGTGTAGAAAGAGAAGTATTTAATCTTCCTTTACATAATCCTTCTACTACAACTAAGATTCAAGAGTTAGTTAATTCTATTTTTAAGAATCATATAACTAAACAGAAGATTAAAGGAGGTAAAGCTACTTTGGCTTCTAATTTTGGTTTTACTAGAGACTTAAAGATTCTTAGAGAAGAGGATGGAAGTATTATAGGAGCTGAGTGTTATTTACCATTCTACAGTAAGAAGTATTTTGAACCAATATTAGTAGATGTTAAAGATAAAGAAGGTAATATTATAGGTCAGAAATTAGATATAAATAGACTTGACCCAGAGTTAAGAAAGTTGTTAGGATTTCGTATTCCAACAGAGAATTTATATTCTATGTTACCTATGATTATTAAAGGTTTTCTTCCTCAACAAAATGGTAGTAGTATTATGCTTCCTGCTGATATTACTCAAATTGCAGGTGAGGACTTTGATGTAGATGGTAGATTCTTATTTTTACCTGAAAGTAAGTTAGAATGGTATGATTATAAAAGGGCATTTAGAGACTATAAAAACTCTCATTCTGTAGATAATAATGGTGATATTGCTGTAGCAGATAAAAATGGAGTATTATCTTCTCTCTTAGAGGAGCTAGGAGGTAAAGAGCAATTAACAGATTCAGAAGTATCTTTTACTGAATGGTTTAAGGCTAATAAGGATGATTATAAATTAGATAAGCCTAGATTAAAAAAAGTAAGATATAATATAAATAAAGCTCCTAAAGATAATAGTAGGGATGCTAGGAATAATATGCTTATTGATTTAGGTTATGCTATATTATCAGCTAGAGAATCTGCTAAGAGAATTAATTCTCCCGGTAACTTTGATAAAGCAAAAGCTGAAGCTAGAAGAGCAGATATATTAAAGGATAATGCTTTAGTTAATACTTATATGGAAATTAATGGTATTACTAAACTTTCTGAAGTTGGACCTAGATTATTAAAAGAATCATTAGAATCTTTAAATAGTTTTATGTCTGAATATAAGGAAGAGAGAAATCCATTATCTGTAGATACCTTTATTTATAACCATCATCAGAATACTACTGGTGGTAAACTTATTGGTATTTATGCTAATAATAATACTGCTCATGCTAAATTCCAATCTACTAGATTAGGAATAGCTGAAGCTAATCAATTTAAGATTGATGGTACTATATTTAGTAGTTTAAGTTCTAAAACTATTGATATTAATGGTATTAATGAATCAATTCTTTCTAATTGTGCTCAACTTTCTGCTGCATCTGTAGATAATGTTAAAGACCCAGTATTAGCTAGTTTATTACAGAATGAAAATACAGCTTCTATTGGTGGTACTATGTTAGCTATGGGTATGAGTCTACAACAAATGGGATTGTTATTTACACAACCTATTGTTAGATACTATATTGAATCTGGTTTAAATAATATTAAATTCTTAGAGAATGAAATAAATAAATTATGTAAAGACTATCATATTGTTCTAGAAGATTTAAAGAATAATACAACCTCTGAAGAATTAATTAATAATATCTTATATTATAATAGACTTGATTGGAGTGAAATAACTCCTGAAAATATTCAGGATTATAGTGTGGAAGATAAAAAAGCTAGTGATATTTTAAAAGATGTAGTAATAGCTACATATAAGTGGTATAACATAGCTTTAATAGCTAGAGATTATAGTGATTTAATTAGAGTATCAAGAGCTGATTCTCCTAATGGTGCTATGAAAAGAAATATAGCACAGACTACTAATCAACTTCATAATGTAGATAGATTTTTAGTTAATTCCTTTAAAGAAGGTTTTACATTAACTAATACAGAAGATTGTGTTAGAAATAATGTTGTTAAACTGACAGATACAGAAGAAGAAATGAGAACTAAATTAAATAAAAGACCTATGTCAATGTTACAGGCATTTCATTCATTAGGTATTGATTTAGGCTCTTCATTAGAATCTAAAGTATTTATGCAGCTTAGTGATAATGTAAAAACTATGGTTAGAATTCTTTATAATAATTCTGCTTATAATACTATCTCTGATAGACTGCTTGATAATTTCTATTCAGATTTGACTAAATTTGCTCTGTCTAGAACTAAGATGTTTGGTAATGATGGTACTAGAACTTTTGATGAAAAGAGAGACTACTATTTATATAAGTTTCCTAAGAAATTCCTAGAGTTTAAGTTAAATCCTAAAAATAAGGAAATAACAAATCTTGGAATCATTAAGAAACTTAGTGTAAAGAGAGGTAAAATTATAATGGATAATTCAGGTAAAATAACTGGAGCATTAAGGGAAATGTTTATGAGAGATTTTGAAAAACTTCTCTATATGGATAATCCTGATGCTAGACAGTTTGCAACTGATTTGTTAGCTTATAGTTTTTATCTTGATGGTCTTAATTTTGGTCCTAATAGTTATGGTAATTTCTTTAGTACAGTATTTTTAAATAGCTATCCAGAATTAGTTAATGCACTTAGTGCTATGGAAACTGATATTAATAGTAATATGTATGCAGATTATTTAAATCAGTTCTATGCTAATTATTGGGAAGAAGGAGGTTTATTACCTACATATAGAACAGATAATAAACTAGCTAAAGCTATTGATGATAGTATTTTAATTCCTAAGAGTATTTGTACTAATTCTAATGTAATTGATGAAACTTATTATCCATTAATTAAGTTAGAAGTAACTAATCCACTTACTGGAGAGAGTGAAACTACTCTTTATAGTTATGATGAAAACTTTGACAGTGAGAAAGCTAAAAGGTATTATCCTGTTAAAGTTCATAATCCTAACCAAGGAGTTAAATATAATGCTAATATGACTGCTGTAGAAATGGCAGAAGTTGAAACAGATGAAAATCTTATTAAAGAAAACAGAGAGCTTGATATTAATAATATTGAGTTAGTAGGACAAACTCTTGAAGATGAAATAGGTAATAATCCTAAAGATGAGACTCCTATACCAGTAGATAATAGTATCTCTGTATTATCACCTGATTTAGCTGAACAACTTGGAGATTTAGCAAATATTCAATCTGATATGGCAGATTTTATTAATCAAGGTAAAAATGATTCTGGAATAATTAATTGTTAATAATATGAGTAAAGCATGTGTATATGCTCCTAAAAGAGCAACAAGTACCTTTTATAGATTAAAGAAATCCTTTGGTTATAATAAAGCTTGGGATATTTGGTATGCAGCTAACTCTAATAACTTCTTAAATAAGTATAAGGATTCCCTCACTTTAGATAGTGAGGGTTTCCCTACTTATGAATCTTTAATAGATAATGAAGGTATTAGAAGTATATTATCAAAAGAGTCTATAGGAAGTATATTAAGTAATAAATATAAAAGTAGAGAAGATAATGCTAACAATTATAAATTAGCATTACAGGAAGCTTATGAATTTAATTCAAAAGATAAAAATAGAGATAGTTATGTTGCTATAGTAAATAGTAATGATAATACTCTTAAAGTAGATATAGTACCTAAAAATAAAAATAGTGTAGAACATTTTAAAAATCAATATTCTAGTTATTTACTAAATACTAGACTAGTTAATATTCTTAATTCATTAGGTGTTACTGTAGGTACTTTAACTGATTTAGAAACTCAAAATGGTAGAGTAGGTGTAACTGATTTTAATATTGCAAAACAACTAGCTAATGATACTATAGAAATGATTAAAATAGCTAATAATATGGAAGGAGAAAATGCTTTAAGTGAAGAATTTTCTCATCTTATTATTGGTACTTTAAGAAATACTCCTTTAATGTCTAGAACAATAAATCAATTAGCAGATGAAGATTTGCTAATGCAGATATTAGGTTCAGATTATGATGATGTATTTAATTTCTATGAGGGTAATTTAAATTTAATGGCAGAAGAAGCTTTAGGTCATATACTTAGAGATAGACTTAGAAGTAATGTTAATACTAGTTTACTTACTAGACTTATTAATTATATAAAGAACTTATTTAAAAAGATAAATCCTTCACAAGTAGGAGATGCTATTGCCTATAGTGAAGCTATGATGAATGATTTAGCTAATAATATACTTAAAGGCACTATTAAAGTTAGTAAAGAAGATATAAGAAACAGTAATAGAGATGCCCAATTTAATGCTTTAAGTGATAAGATAGATAGAAATATAAATATACTTAAAGGAGCATCAGAAGTAGAAGCTAAAAGATATAAAATTTTAGGTACTAATGAATCACAGGCAAGAGCTATAGATTTGAAAGCTTCAATGAATGAAGATGCTGATACTGCTTTAGGTATATGTCAATATGCTAAAACTGCTTTAGATGAACTTAGGTCCTTACAGGAAAGTTTTAAATTTATATCTACAGATAGTCCTAAAAACAGATTCTCATTTTTAAGAAGTACTAGAAGTATTCTTCAATCTTATGGTAAGTTTATTAAAGATGTAAATGATGCTAGAGTAGAAGATGAAAATGATAGTGATAATATGTTCTTAAATAACTTTAATATTAATGGTGTTGAAGTTAATTTAAATGATACTGTAAGAGATTTAAATGATATAGTACAAACACTTACTAGAAGTTATTTTAAGCTTGCTATACCTACTTTTGCTGAATTTTTAAGACCTATATTAGGAGATGAAATTACAATAGAAATGGGTAAGAATGTTGGTAAGAAGATTACTCTTAATGACTTAATAACTAAAGCAGATAGAGATATTTCCTTTATGGATAGATGGTTAGACTCTATGGCTAATTCATCAGATATATTATTACAAGCTTTTGATGTAGCAGTTAAAACTGCAAATGATAAAGCTAGAATTCAATCTATTAATGATATTAAAGAAATTCAAGCATTACAACAAGATGCTGAAAAACTAGGTATTACTGATTGGAATTGGATATATGAGAAAGATAAAAATGGTAATAATACTGGTTTTATTATATCTGAAATAAATGAAGCACAATATAATAAGGATTTAAAGGAATTTGAAGATAAACTTAATAAGAAATATGGTAAAAACCCTAAAGGTGAAGACCTTGTATTAAAGAAAGCAGAAAGAAAAAGATGGCATTCTATTCATTCAGTAGATAATTTATTTTGGAGAAGTCCTAATCCTGAAATATATACTAATCAAGATTATGTTAATTTAGACCAGAAACATAAAGATATACTTAATAGATATTTAGATTTAAAGAATAAGATTGATAACTTCTTACCTAAAGATAAAGTTAGTAGTCATAAGGCTATTCAAATGAGAAAAGATGGTATTCAAAGATTTATAGATTCAACAGAATCTCCTTCTGATATATGGTCTAATATGAAAAATCATTTAGCAGATGAATTCTTAGAAAGAGAAGATGATGAAAATTTATTTGGAGATAATACCATTACTAAAGGTTTAACTGATTTTGCAGGAAAAGAATTTATGGTATTACCTGCTATGTATACTACTTCCTTAAAGGACCCAAATGACTTAACTAATGATGCTATAGGAGCTTTAATGGCTTATACAGCAATGGGCAATAGATATGCTTATATGAGTGATATTATAGACCCATTAGAAGTAGGTAGAAGTATTATTCAAGATGGTGAAAGAAAAGTGTCAAAGACTCAAGGTAATCAGAAATTAGCTGAGAAATTTAAGACTTTAGGTATTACTGTTATTAGTGATATATTAGAACCTAGTGGTAGTAATATTGAAAAGAAATTAGATGATTTCTTTACTTCTCAGGTATATGGTAAATATCTTAAAAAAGAAGGTAGTTTTGAAGCTTTTGGTAAGAAATTCAGTGGTACTAAAATAGCAAATTGGATTATGAAAGGTTCTTCTACTGCTATGTTAGGATTTAATTTCTTAGCTAACCTAGCCAATGTTACTACTGGTGTAGCAATGCAAAATATTGAAGCTGCTGCCAGTGAGTACTTTACTGCTTCTCAATTAGCCAGTGCAGATGCTGAATATATTAAGTTATTACCTGAGTACTTATCAGAATTAAATAATAGGAATAAACAAAGTAAATTAGCCTTACTTGATGAACTCTTTAATATTAAAGGTGAATTCTTTGATAATGTAAAGAGAAATCAAAGAAAAGGTATTTTATCTAGAATATTTGGAGCTTCTAGTACTATAGCTTTCTTAGGACAGAATGCAGGAGACCATTGGTTATATAATAGAACTTTGATTGCAATGATGAAGAACACCCTGGTAAATGTTCCAGGTAAAGGTAAAATGAATCTTTTTGAAGCTTATCAAACAAGATATAAATATGAGGGTAAAAATATTAAAGAGTTATATTTACCTGTAGGTACTACAGATGAAAATGGTAATACATTTGATGTAGGTAAATTCTCTAGAAAAGTATTAGCTGTTAATCAGAAATTGTTTGGTATTTATAATACAGAAGATAAGAATGCTGCTAAAAGATTAATAGCAGGTAGAGCAATACTACAGTTTAGAGATTGGATTAAACCTCAAATGAATGCTAGATTTGAAAAAGCTCAGTATAATGCTATAACAAAGCAATGGGAAGAAGGGTATTATAGAACCTTTGCTAGAATATCATATGAATGTTTAAAAGGGGAGAGAAGATTAAATATGTTATGGTCTAGTATGACAAATAAGGAAAAACAAAATATAAGAAGAGCTTTATTTGAATGGATGCAATTTGGTGCAATATGGGCACTTTGTAACTTTGTTGAGTGGGATAAAGATAAAAAGAGACCTTGGGGATTAAAACTTATTGAATATTCTCTTAATAGAAGTAAACATGAGTTAGGATTCTTAGCACCACAGCCTACTACTGTAAATGAAGCTTTAGCTAATATCAAATCACCAGCAGCTTGTTTGTCTATGGTTGGTTCTGTTGGTACTATGATGGAAAGTTTAGTTACACCAAATGATTGGACTAATACTTTACAAAGTGGTCCTTATAAAGGTATGAGTAATGTAGAAAAAAATTTCTTAAAATTACCATTGCCTATAATTAATCAATATAGACAGGTTAATAAAGTTATAGATGATGATACATTTATGAATAATATTAGATATTATATGAAGCCTAGTGCTTACTAAAATTAAAAAGGGAGATAGTCTTAATGACTGTCTCCCTTATTTTTTTTTTCATTACATACATCTGAATAAAATCTCTTTTTCTTCATTAGACATATTATTATAATCTTTTATACTAATACCTCTTTCCTGTATATAATTCTTTTGTTCTTCATTTAATCTACCATACATTAATTTATCATTATGATATTGTCTCACTTCTCTGCTATAATTTTCTTCTTTAGATACTCTATTAGCATAATTGCCTTTACTAATATCATAAAATAGTTTATCAATAGTATTCTGATTATTAAATATAGTATTAATGAAGTTTTTAAGTTTTCTCCAAGTCTTAACAAATACTCCAGTAAAACCTTCTTCCTGTTGCATATATTCTCTAAAGTCTTCTGCCATATTTTCTTCAAGTTCTATATTTTCAAGATTACCATATTTAGTTTTAGCTTGATTATATAGATTACTTAATTCATTTTCTGATAATAAACTTTGAGTAACATAATGGAAAGCTTCATGATATAAAGTACCTCTAGAAGCGTTTTCAGATATAGTAATAACACCATTTTTAAATTGACCATAAATAGTAGAATTACCATTCATATTCTTAATAGAATTTACTAAATTAACTACACCTTCTCTACTTAATTGAGGTAACATTCTATACACTTTAGTTTCTTCTATTTTTTGATTCCACTTAGTATATTTAGTATCTTCTTTAGCTTCTCTATTAAATATTGTACCACTAAAAGTACTCTTAATTTTAGCTATTTTATCTTCTAAAGAATCATTAGTATGAATACTAGCATCTAACTTAGCTAATTGTGCATTTAATTTAACTCCTGGAGTACTATTAATTAAGTTAAGAATTTCCTGATTGTCTTTTAATTCTTCTAATAAAGTCTTAATTTTTTTTGAAGCATTTTTTCTTGTAACTTTCTTAATAGTCTTTAATACATCTTCAGTAGTAATATTCTTTGGTCCTGTAGGAGTAGTAATAGAAGGTTTAGTTTCTACACTAGGTTCAGTAGGTTTAGTTTGAGTATTATCTAAAGCATTTTCAATATTATCAAATATATTAAGTGTATTATCATCTAATTTATTTGCTAAATTATCTACTTTAGTTTCTACTTTAGATTTTGTTTTGCTAAGTCCTTCTGCTCTACTAACACTATTTAATATTTCAAGAACTTGTTTAGTTAACTCTGCTTTACTAATCTTAAATTGAGTGGCAGTTAAATTATCCTTTATAAGTTCTTTAGCCCAGTTTGTAAGTTTACCTTTTACATTAATAATAATACCATTAGTACCTCTATTATTACCAAACTTATCTTCATTTCTATAAGATACAATAGTTACTACACTACCATCTTTCATCTTAACTTCATTGAATACAGGAATAGTTTTATCTTTACTCCAAACTCTTGGGTCTTCACTAACACCTCTCCAACCATCAGTAATATTAAAAGTACCAGTACCAAATTCACCACCTATAAATACATTATTAGTATCATAGTTAGTTACACCTCTACTAGCATTGGTATCTTCAAATATCTTAATAATTTTCTGTGCTAATGCTTCTGAAAGAAAACCACTTCCTAGTTGATAATTTGCTAATATATCAACCATTGTTTTAGTAAGATTAGGATAATCTTCTTGTATATCAACATTAGCTCCTTCAAAATAACCAGAAATATATTCATCTATTTTAGCAGCAGATTCTTCTGTTACTTTTTGTATAAACTGATGAGTACTTGTACTATAATAACCCCAAGGAGTATGTACTATTCCAGTAAGATTATTATTAGCCATACAATATATGAAAGCTTTAGTAAGATTAAATTTATCTCCTAATTCTATATTACCTTTAGTTGTTTGTTCATATACTTTATTAGAGCTGAGATTAATAAAATAAATTCTACCTGTATTACTATCAGTTAAATAAAATTTATTCTTATCTTCCTTATTAGGATTCATATCTAATCCTTTAGGATTTACAGCTTTAGTTTCCTTACCTTCAATAATAGGATTAAGAGTAAACCAATCATTAACTGTTTCAGTAGCATTTTGTTTAAGATTAGTTTCTGCTATTTCACCTATCATTTCATTATAACTCTGACCTTTATAGGTAGTATTAATATATTTTCTAGATACTTGGAAAGTAGTATTACCTCCTTTAAGATTATTAAGAATATTAGTAACTAAATTAGGATTATTAATATCACTATTATATATAGTATAGATATGTTCATCAGTAGGTCTTTGAATATCTATTTTTAAGATATTATCCTTTAAGTTAATATGTAATACAGGAATTACTAATAACTCTTGTAAAGCATCTTTAACTTTGACAATATCATCATCATTCTTTATATCTTTTATAGTATTTAAAACATCCTGTACTGCTTTACCTAATTTAGTATTAATAGTTCTATTATCAAACTTAGCCATAGTAAAAGGTACAGGATAATACTTTCTCATTTTATCTGAAGTTTCAATAAGTATATAAGGCTGTCCTTTCTTAGCATCTAAAGGAGACATAGTAGCTAATTCTCTATCAGACCTAGCAGTATTCTTAGTAACACCAGGCTCTATTACCAATTGAGCTTCTCCATCTTGCATAGCTATACCAAATAATGAAGGTTTACCATTAAATATATTATTAATAGTCATTCTATCATTCTTAGCAGTAAAGTTAGGTCTACCTACCATCTTTCTACTAACAGTAGTTTCAACATTTGGTATTTGTACTATATCATTAGTATCTGTACTATCTACATTAATACTATTAGCAATAGTATATAATTCTTTAAGACCTTTAATCTTATTGAAATTATAATCATAAGCTGTAGTTAAATCTCCTACTATATTATTATTCTCATCTAAAATAAGAATAATCATATCATCAACTTTCTCATTAAGAGATTTACTAAAGCCAAAGTGTACTTTTGAACCTTTTTGAAGTGCTTTAAGATTCTCAAATGTATTATGATTTACTAAGAATTCATATATAGCTTGATATCTAGTTTTCTGTTCTTTAGAAAGAGTTTCTTCTTGATAATAAGGTACTGCTTCTCTAGACCTTAATCTACTAAATTGAGTAGTAGCAGGATACCAGAAACTTTTAATACTACCATTATTAATACTAACAGCTCTAGGATTATATATAAATTTTTCTAAATCATTATCACTTACTGTAGGAGTAAAATCTACTTCTCCTTTTGGAATCTCATTATCTACCTGTAAAGGAGCCTCTTTTTTAGTTTCCTTTTTAGTTTCTTCAACAGCATTATTTAATCTATATTGATATATAGCATTAAGATAATTATTTATAGTAGGTATAATCTCTTGCAAATTCTTATATGATTGTGTAGCTGAGATGTCATTATACATCTTTTTAATATCAAGATGTTTATTTTTTAAATCATCTTTAATACTATTATCAATCATATTAATAACCCTTTTAAGGTCATCTTTTATTGTAGGATTATTTATACCTTCTGCTGCTAATATACTATCAGTTAAAGCATCTACATCTTTTAATTGTAATTGTGCTTTAGAAGTTTTAAGATTCTTTTCTAAATTAGCTTGATTGTTTTCAGCCTGTTGTTCTTGTATAGTTTTACCTTCTTCTACACCATCATTACTAATTACTTTAGTATCTTCTATTTTCTTAGCTTCTTCAGCACTAGGTAATGACTCTTTAAATTTCTTAGCCTCTTCTAATGTAGTTTTAACTTCTGATAAAGTATTCTTAGCTTTATCCAATTTAACTTGTCTTAATTCTTCAAAAGCTCCTTGTAATTCTTCAGGAGAAAGAGTACTATTCTCAGCTTTAAATTGACTTAATTCATCAGGAGATATTTCTACATCATCAGTATTATTAAATGCCTCAGAATCAAAATTAAGTAATTCCTCAGAAGACTCTGATACATCTAAACTATTATCTAATAATTGCTTAGCTAAGTTATATTCTTCTTGAGAGATTTTACCATTTGTTAATTTCTTATTTAATTCCTGTAAGGATTTATCATAATCATTCTTAATAGACTTAGCTTCTTCTACTTTAGACTTAGCTTCTTCTGCTAAAGGGCTATCATCTATAGCTTCATCAAAAGCATCAAGGTCTACAGATTCAGATAATTCTTTTACAAGGTCACTAACTTTACTTCTGGCAACTTTATCTAAAGTTGTATTTTTATCTCTAGATTCCTCTAGTTTTTCTTCTTCTTTATCTATTTTATTATGGTCACTATCTATCTTACTAGGATTTTCTGTATATTCTTTAAGCTTTTCATTAAATGTATTATAGGCATCATATAGTTTCCACGAATCTTTTAGATTTTCCATAGTCTCCATATAATTTAAGTAACCTACATTATAATTCTCAGCAATAGTATTATAGAAATCTTCACTAAGTAATGATTTAAAAGCTTTTTCATTATCCTTATTAGCTAAAGTAGCAATAGCTTTTACATCTCCTTGATATAAACCATTAAGAATAGAATAAATATTATCCCAAGTTTTAAGAATTTCCTGATTCTCTTTTAATATATTTATTTCCTTTCCTTCTTCATTTGTTCTAGTTTCATTACCAGTTAAAGAGGATTGTTCATTTCTTAAAGCAGTAGTATAAGCTTCAATACCATTAAGTACATTTTTTACAGAATTCTTATTATCTTTATCATTTAATATTTCATTAATTCTTTCAGTAAATCTATTAGCTTTCCATAATAACCAAGCCATTTCATTCTGATGTTCTGTAGGTATATCAGATGTATTCTTAATAACACTTAAAGCCTTTTTATAATTATCAAATTGAGTAAGTAACTTATCTCTTCTTTCAGATAATTTAGCTCTCATTTGATTCTTACCCTCTTCAGTAAGTTCACCATTAGTATCTGTCCATTCAGATTTTACAAAATCACAAATACCTTTAATATCTTCTAATTGTTCATCTGTAAAATTCTCATAGTTTTGATTAATAAGCCCCTTTAAATCATCTTCTCTACCTGCTTGTAAATAAGAAGTGAATAGATTAAAAGTATCATTATCTGCATGATTATTAAATTCAAATCTATTATTAGTGTTGGAGTATCCATTCATAGCATTAATAAAAGATTGACTTTGAGCCATTAATTTCTTTTTATCTTGAATATCTGCTCTAAGTCTTTCCATATTATCTACTACTTGTTGACCTTCTTGATTAATTCTACTATTACTTCTAGCTTCACCAATAGCACCACCACTAATACCAATAAATTTATTTCTACCTAACCAAGTATTCTCTGTAGAATTAGCACTTCTACCAAATGTAGGTACACCAATAAGACCATTTAATGCACCAATAGCAAATTGTTCCCATTGAGATTTATCACCATAAGAAGAAGCAAAACCTTTAACAATAGAAGACATTAAATCTTGTGTATCAAGATTAGATTTACTATTTCTCATAGCTTCATAATAAGCTTTAGGAGAATCTGGACTATAATATTCTCCAGAAGTATTAGCCGCAAATTGTTGTGCCATTTCTTCATTACCTTCTCTTAAAGCTATTTTACTTGCATTAAGCAAATTATCTTTAGCTAATATTTTCTTCCAAGAATAAGAACCATCTGCATTTCTTATAATTCTGTTAACAAGAGGACTTTCCTCTCTTATAATAGCCTCATTAGCATTTCTTCTAGTTTGTCCTAATAAAGAACCTAAACCTTTATTTTTAGCTTCTTGTCTAGCAGCTTTAAATCCATTAGCATATACTCTACCAAAAGTCTTAAAATCATTTATAGCAAGTATAGGAATATTAAGAGCCAAATCCATAATACCTGCTGCATTAGCTCTATCTTTTGCATCTTGTTTTAACTTATTATAAGTATCATCTAAAGCTAATTTTTCTCTATTTTGCTGCTCCTGTAAGAGTAGTAAATTAGCATTCTTTTGATTATTACTCATATCAGAGTTAAGAATACTTTGCTTCTTAGCTTCAAAAGAAGTTAATAATTCCTGATTTCTCTTGGCATAAGTATCATTAATTTGTGCTAAATCATATTTTAATTTATCAGTAGAATTTTGATTAGCTTCTACTCTACCTTCATTAACTGCACTAATAAGAGAGCCTGCTATCTTAGCACCTAAAGTACTGGCATTCTTTAATAAACCTGCTGCTTTAAGTCCAAGATTCCAAGCTTGACCTGAATATATTGCAGCCATAGTAAATCCCATATTTTTAAGAAGACCATCAGCCCAGAAATTCATAGTACCTAAGTTTTGATACCATTCATTATTCTGTTCTTGTGAAGTTTTATAATTAGGCATAAGTTCTTCCATAGCTTGATTAGCTTGATACATTGCATCACTAATTTCATTATGAAATAATTTAGACCAATTATCTGTAGCACTATCTCCTCTAATAGCTCCAGTTATACCTTCACCTGCTCCCAATATTAAACCTAATGTACCATCAATAAAAGCAGTAGCTGCTTGTCCAGCCATTTTACCAATACCAGCACCTAATTGAGAATACCAAGGTTGATTTTCAGCTCTTACATCTGATGCATTTTGAAACTGTTCAGGAGAATAAATATCTTCATCAAACATTGATTCTCCTAACTTAGTATCAGTATTGTAGAGAGGAGACTGCACTACATGAGGTGCAGCCTCTTCTGGATTCATCATATGTCTTAAAGGTCTTTTTATATCTAATTCATTTAAATATTGAGCTACTTCAGGGTCATATCCACTTTGAATAGCATTATTCTGTTGCTGTAATTGTCTCCAATTCTGTAGACCACTCTTTCTTATATCTATTGGTTTTTGTGTCTTTAACTTTACCATAATTATATAAATTTATTCATATGCTTGTGCAGCAAAATCCTGTGTTGAGGTATTATTTAATACACCTAATTGAGACTGGAATAAATAAGCTTGTTGTATAGCATTATTATAAGCTTGTCTTAATTGAGCTTTTTGTATATCAGTCAAAGGTTTACCTTTTAACTTACCACTTCTAAGTATTGCACTTATATCCATTGCATCTTTAGCTTTCTTATCAATATTTTCTTCAACATTAGGATTAATTCCTACAGGCATTACAAATCTTATTATTTTTCCTTCTTTATTCTTTGCTATATAAGTTCTACCTTGTGCTCCAAATCTAGCATTGGTAACTGTCCATTTATTATCTTCATTTAAGAAATCTGCTAAATCAATATCTTTATCCTTTTTCCAAGTACCTGTTTTTCTATCAAATTTAGCAGCATAAATTTTATCTCTACCAATATTAGCAGCAGCTATTTGATTCTTATAAGCCTTCTGTTGTTCAGTACTTAAAGCATAGTCATATTCAGTAAATTGTTTAGCATCACCTCTAACTCCAGTACTTATATATTTACTCCATAAGTTACCTACATTTCCAGGCTGCCAATTAGTACCTTTACCTAAGTATTTCTGTGCTCCTAATGAATTAAGAAAATCTTTAAAGTCAGATTTTTCTGTATAATAATATCTTCCTTGTTTATCTTTCTTTAAATTATACATTCTACCATCAGAACCCATTACAGAACCTCTTTTTATATTTTCAGAGTTACTAGTATAATGAACTTCTCCCTCATTATAAACTTCTCTACCTTTTTGTGTTAAGTAAGTTCTACCATTCTTAGTATAGAAATATTGCTTATATTTATCTCTCACTTTATCAGCTTCTTTCTGCTCTTCAGGAGTATAAATAGGCATTTCATTTACTGCAATACTATTACTTTGTTGTTGCTGAGCTTGTAATAAAGCTAATTGCTGATTGAACTTATAATTCTCTCTAGCTTCAAAATTCTCCATAGCATTAACAGTATCTTGACCTATAGCAGACCACATACCTTGTTTAATAAAACTAGCTGCTTGTCTTTTTTGATTTTCATTAGCCCAATTACCTATTTGACTAGAGTCATAAACTTGTTGATAAATAGCACCTAATACTTTATTAGTAGCAGTAGTATCACCATTAAGATATTTCTGCACATCATCTCTAGTTAAACCATGTCTTTGTATGAATGTATTAGTATAATTGTCTATAGGTTTTCCCTTACCATAACTACTTAAAGTTTTAGCTAAATTCTGTGCAGCTTGTGCTGATTGTGCAGTTAATAACTTACCACTATAACTTTGTGGAGTATAAGTAGGATTCTTCATATAATAACTAAGACCTAATTCACTAGGGTCTTGAGCAATTAATGTAGGGTCTTGTAATCTAGCTTGCCATAATAATTGTGACTGTTGCTGTCTCTTATTATAAGCCTCTTCAATAGGTACTATATTACTAGCATATTGTGCTCTCATATTCATTAAAGTTCTTCTACTAGCAGCATTAATACCATTATTAAGTACATCATTGGCTGCTTCCTTTAATTGATTTGAATATGATTTATATTTACTATATACATCAGCATCTTGTGCATTATTAGCTAATTTCTCCCATTGGTCTGCTTTCATCTGTAATTGAGAGAAAGCTTCTTCTGCTTGATATTGTGCTTGAGCATTAGCTTGATATATAGGAAGTAGCTCCTGTAAGGAGTATGGATTAAATGTAGAGTTGACAATTAAACTATAATTTTTCATTAAATTCTCTCCTTTCTATAATATATTTCCAAATAAAACCACCAGAAGTTTTATTTTTACCACATAAACACATTTCTAAAGTACTTCTTTTAATTTTTAAAGTATTAAATATTTCTCTTTTTGAGCTATATATTTTTATTAAATTATTATTAACATCATATTGTGCAATTTTTCTATTTCTACTATGACACTCTTTTATAGGATTAATTTTTATAGGATAGCTATCTGAAGTCTTATATTTCCATATATAACCATTAGCTGTTTTAGTATGTCCTTTACAACAACTTATTATAGAAGTATCAGAAATACTAATTATATTTTTAATACCTTTATACTCTTTTATAAAATTTCCATTTAAATCATATTGTAATATAGGTTTAAATCTTTTTAATGTCCTATTCATAATAGATTGTTTATCTAATTTTCTTCCTTTAAGTTTTAAAGATATTCTATGTATAAGCTCTTTATCTCTATTTAAAAGAGCTTGTCTTATCTTTTCACATGTCTCTTTAGTATGATGTTTTCCTTTCATTCCTAAGCTACATTTTTTACGTCGCTCCTCTGATAATTTTCTACCTTTCTGTTTTTTACTCATCTTCAATTTTGTTTCTTCTGAAACAATATGACCAAAAGAACCTTCTCCACCAGTAGTACAATTATATCCATGTTTGTATGTATTGTATTTTCTAATATAGAAAGATTCTAATGTATTTAACATACAATTAAAATTATCAATGGTTGAAGCTTTTACTGTAAAAATAGGATATATTTTAAAATTAGTTACCCCATATTTTTTCATAGCTCTTACTAGAGCTGTACAACTACTGTGATTTAATCTAATATGTTCATTCCACCTTCTTCTTAAATTATCAGTTTTTCCTACATATTTATGATTGTTTATTATATTTTCTATTATATAAATATAACCTATATATTTCATTATTTACCTCTCTTTCTTGATTTATACTTAGATTCTCCCTTATTTGTCATAGCCCAAGGGAATGCAGCACTAGTGTTCAATATATTAAAGTTCATATTCTCTCTACCAATATTACCAATGTTATTAAATAAGTTAGTAAGATTAGCACTTCTTTCTGCTGCAAGTTGTTGTCTAGCAGCTTGTCTAAGTCTTTCTGCTTGCATAGTACCTTGTAATAAAGTACTTCTAGCTTGCATTCTAGCAGTCTGGTTAGCTGCATCAGCTTTAAACATACCTTCAGTATTAAACATATTAGTACCTCTATTAAACTCTGCTACTTTCTGTCTTTGTGCTAAGTTATATTCTTCTGCTTGTCTAGCTAATGCCCCTAATTGATTCTGAGCATTATAATCTGCTGCTAATATACCTGCCATAGCATTGCCTCTATTACCACTAGACTGGTTAATTATTGCTCTTCTAGCTGCACCACTTTCAGCATTTAACTTATTAATATAGTAGTCTCTATCAAATGGATTATATTGTATATAATCTCCAATAGGATTAAATGATATTGGTGTATATTGACCAGCTTCTCTTGCAGCAGTTAATATTGCATCAGCACTACTTTCATCAGGTTTACTCAATAAAGAACTTGCTGCTCCTATAGCAGAACCTACAATAGGAGCATATCTCATCCAAGTAGGCAATAAACCATTATCTTCTTTATTTTTATTGGTTTTATTTTTAGTATCTGTTGGTATAACTTCTTTATTCTTTAAATCAATAACAGTATTACCATTAGCATCTACTCTATCACTAAAAGGTACTATATCATTTGCACTATATCCTAAACCATAAGGTGATAACATATTAAATGGTTTCTGATTGCCAAGTGCATCTAAAGGTTGATATATAGTAAATGGAGTATCAGCTTGAGTACTAATATTATTAAACTTAGGAGTTCTATGTATCCAACCTAATTTACCATCATTTCTAAGTCTCTCATAATTATTCTTCAAATAAGTAACATCTTTACCTGTTTTATTACTTAATGTCTGCCAATAATTATGACTATCAGGTAATGTTAAGGCATATTTGGTAAAATTCTTATAGTTATCAGTACCTTCTATGTCTTTAACACTATAACCCTTGCTACTTACTTTACCTTGATAATAAGGAATATTACCTTTTAAATAACTATTCTGATATTCAGGTGCTCCTTCCCACATATTATCAAACATCCAACCACCATCATCAAATTGTTGAGGTTCATTAGAAACCATTTCATTAGGATTAGATAACATAGTGTTATCTCCTTGTACAGGAGTACCATTAAGTATTCCTAATTGTTCTTGTGGACTTAACTTATTAAATTGTCTCTTAGCTTTAGCTAATTCTTTCTTAGCTTTAACTTCTTCCTGTGATTGTTGTAAATCCTGCATAAAGGAATTAAATGTTCTTTTACTAATAGGGTCATTAGGAGTTTCTTCTATTTCCTTACCTAATTTCTTACTAGCTTCTGCAAAGGTTATATCTTTACTTAATTTATATTTATCTGTTAATGTTTCAGGTACTTTAAGTCTATTACTGAATACATAATCATTCCATATAGTTTCTCCTTCTTCTACTAAATTAGGAGTACCATTTCTGTCAGTGCCCATAGGTACACCTCCATAGGGATTCTCAGAATGACTTAAACCTGCATTTATATGAATTAAATTTTCAAAGTTTCCTCCATTTGTTTGAAGAACTCCTCCCATAGCCTTACTATTATTAGGCAATTTTGTTATCTGTATTTTCATAATAATATCTCCATTTATATCCTAAATAATTACTACTTCCTATACCTCTACAAGCTTTAGAAATATGTCCTTTATTTATTTTACCTAAAAATCTATAAGCTTCAGAAATATTTTCAAATGTTCTAAGAAGTTCTCCACTTAGAGTAAGCATTTGAATCTTAGGTAAAGGTTCTTGTTTTCTATAGCTAAGAGTGAAATCTATATAATCTAATATCTTATACTTGTTTAATCTAGTACGTAAGGTTTCTACATTTTCTTTTAATACAGATGCAGCCTCTCTTACAGATTTATAAGTACAAAGAATATTACTATTTTTATCTTTCTTTTCTACAATTCTTCCAGTTTGAGACCATTTAGGAACAGGTGAAATACTCTTAAGTTTTAATTTTCTATTAATTTCTTTATTAATAGTTTCTCCATATTTAGGACCTCTTAAAGAAATATTATAACCATATCTTCTATCATATGATTTATATTTTTGAATAAGTTCTTCTTCTTTATCTAATGCTTCTTTTTCTGTAAGTTCTGTATATAAAATATCATGCTTAAAGTTTATCCATCCATATTTTATAATAGCATTAAAGAAAGTAGACTGATGCTTATAACCTCTTCCATTATTTAACCATCTATATTTTGGGTCAAAACCTGTTATTCCAATATAAACCTTTCCATTAGGAGCTGTATGCTTATAAACTAAATAATGTTTATCCAATAACTCTAAATTCATAACCTGACCTCCTTAATTGATTTGCTTGTTCTTCACTTACTTCAATAGTATCTCCAATAGAATAATTAGTATTTAAGTCTCCACCAAAAGCATTCCACTTAGCTGCATTTCTAGCAAAGTTAGCTCTCTTAATTAATGTTGGAGAGTAATCTTCCTTATTAGCTAATATATGTCTAGCATATTCTTGTACACCCATATTAGCTCTATTAGCACTTTCAGTAAATTTACCTCTATTTTCTTTCTTAATCATAATTCCACCATCTTTAAATAAAGGACCACCAAAGGCTCCTATATTATACATACCTTGAAGAAATTGATTTTCATTAGTAATATCAGCAGCTTGATTAAAATTATTATATAATCTTGTATTAGCTTTCTCTGCCTGTGCTCTTAATTTATTAGTAAGATTCTTAGCTTTATGACTAAACCAACCATCTTTACCTATATCACTTCTATTAATATTTCCTAACATAGAAGCACCAGATAATTGACTCATTAAGTCATCAGCACTACCACCAAAAGATGTATTAGCAGTAGAAGATATATTACCTTTTACTTGATTAATATTCTCTTGATTTAACTTAGAGCCAAACATTCTATTTGTTAAGCCTCCTATTAGTCCAGAGCCTACAGATACTATACCACCAAGCAAAGGGTTAACAGAAGATATTGCACTACCAACTGTACTACCAATACTACCAATAGTATTACCTGCTCCAGAGGATAAACCTCCACCAATAAGATTTCCACCTACTTGTCCTACTACAGAGCCTAAAGCTCCTATACCACCTTTAGCTATATCTATTAAATTTTGACCACTAAAGGTATTCTTTAAACTAAGACCATTGCCATTAGTTAAAGAATCTAACAAGTTACCTCCATTAGGATATAATTTAATAGGTTGTTTTATTGTATATAACTTATCTTTCTTTCTCATAGTTAATTATTTTATTTTGCAAAGATACACAAATTATTTAATACTACAAATAAAATTAATAAAAAATAGCAGAATACTAAGTAAATACTTAATATCCTGCTATAATTTAACTATAGTAAGCTACATTAATATCATAAATAGATAAAGGAGAACTGTAATTTTTACTGAGTCTTATTTTAGCCCACATATTTCTAATCCTATCTCTATTAGTTATAATACCATCTTCATTCTTTTTACTATTTCTAGGTATCTGCCATCTCCAAGTTCTAAACTTCTTTTTAATAGTAGTACCAGAAGCTATATTATTACCTTCTTGATATTCATTACTTACATTTAAAGTATCAAATGGATAATAATCTGCTTTCCAATTATTAATCTTAGCAATATCACTTGTAGTAAGTTCTACTGTTTCAAAGACTTTATCAGAGTCAAAGTCACCATTAGCTATAAATTCTATAACAGCAGAACTATTTCTTTTACCTTTAAAAGTACCATAATCTCCTTTATAAGCTTCATACATTCCATCATTATATATTTGTAAACTTTTATCTTCTAAGTTTATCCAATATAAAACAGAACCATAATCATAAAAAGAAGTAAACTCTCCTAATAATTCATTATAAGCTAAAGCAGTATCTTTATTTATTATGTATAAATCACTTGTAGTACTATCATACTCAAGCTTAATAGAATCTACAAAATCCTTAGCATTATTATAATTCCATAATGAAGGAGACCAAACATTAGGACTTAATTTAGTAAAGTAATTTTTAAACTTATTTTGAGATATAGGAGTAATACCTTTATCATTTATTCTATAAAGTTCTCCATTATAAGTATCTACGAAATAAATACCTGAAGGAGTAGATTTAATAGCCCACTTATTTTGACATCCTATAGAATCAGATAAATACTGCTTATCCTGTAACTTAGAATTATTAGCTATTTCAATAGGTACTCCATCAGATGTATTAACTTGAACTCTAGAGTTATAAAGTAATCTTGATACACCACTATCTTGAAAACAATAAAGGTCATTATTAATCTTTCTTATTGCATTAAGTTTACCTTTATCTCCATCTAAATCAAATACATTTGCTAATGTAATATTAGTCCATGAATCAATATCTTCTCCTAATACTTTAGTTTTAGATATAGTTATTTGATTAGGGAATTTATTAACTCCTTCATCTTCTATTTGTCTATAATTAAAGAAATTATTTCTTTGTGTATAAGACTTATTTATAAGATTAAAGTTAGTATTAAGTACTCCAAGGTTATATTTTAATCCTCTTTGTTTATCATATCTACCATCAAGATTTATTCTAGATTCTACAAAGAAAGAAGTAATATCTATATATTGATTCTTATCATCAGTACTATAAGGGAATGTCTTTAAACAATCCCATCTTTGATAATAAGTATCACCATATTTACCTGTTAATGTTATATTTCCTTCAAGGTCTCTAGGTTCTCCTATAGGAATAAAAGAATATTGAGATATAATATCTTTATTACCTGCATAAGTTTCATATGGAGAATTATTTGTAGTGTATAACTCAGCTAGATAATAATAATCATGTCTATTAACATTTATACTTGAATAGTCAATATTTAAAAAACTTTTAACATTATCTCCTGTATAAGGATTTTGTGTAGTAGCAAAAGTATTAGAATTTTTATCCATCCAATCTTTAAATAAATAAGAATCTTTATAATAACTTCTTTGATTTAAAGTAGTACTTCCTCTATCAACTGCATTCCAAAATACAAAATGCTTAGCTTGAGGTGTTATAGATATAGTTTCAAAGGGTTTAGGTAAAGTTACTACTTGATTATTATCTGTAGCAAAATTAAGTATTGCATGTGGTGTTTCTTTATACTTTATTCTTATAGGGTCTTTTGATGTTACTATTTTATTATCTACCTTAACATTAGAATAAGAATCAGTTTCTATATAATTAAGTAAATTACCTCCAGTATATGATACTCCTCTTATATTATATTCTATATGTGTAGGAAATAACTTGTTTACATCACTATAGTAAGTTAATTTTTCTTTACCATAAAAACTATCCTGATTACTCTTCATTGTATATAAAGAATCATTATTAGTGGTTATAACTTTACATTCATTCAAGTTTATATCATAATAATTAAATTTTTTATCTTCTTCAATTTCTGATAAATAGTTAATTGCATCTTTTAAATATAAAGTATTACAAATTCTAGTATTTGAAATAATTTTTTTCAGTGGTTTTGACCATACCTTTCTAGAATTGCCATCACTATTCTTCTTTTCTATACCATTATCTGAGAAAGTAGTTTCTCTATGCCATAAATAAGTAGCAAATAACCAATCTTTATTAACATCATAACTACCTAAATTATCCCAACTGGAATCCATATCTCTCCATAACAATGATGAATATAATTCATCAAACTGCTTAATTTTTATTTCTCCCAAGGATGGGTCATTAAGATTCTCACCTTGTACTAAAAAATTTGCAAATAATGGTTTTGATTCAAGTACTCCTATTATTCTAAATTTCGTATTATTTACATTTATGTTGTTTGCCTGTTCTTCAATATCTGGTGAATTAAATGTAACTATTGATTCATCTCTAGCAAAACATTCTGAGAAATTATCCAAATAATCCTTATACAATGGATTACCTATATTATTAAATACATGTGAACCTAAATTATCTTGATTATATTTTCTCCATTCCTCAGCAGATATTGCTGTTTTTAAGATATCCTTTGTCAAATCTGGGTAAGCTTCATTTATCATTTCTAATGTCCTGCTATAAGACTGTGGAGCTTCTCTAGCAAAACTTTTAGCTAATTTACCACTATCATACATTGCAGCATAATAACATTCAGGTTGATAAGAAGCTGTTGGTATATACCAGTATTTTAATGTTAAATCTCTTACATTTCCTGCATAAGAGTTTGAAAAAGGACTTCTACTAAAACTTATATTTTGTATCTCACAATCTGTATAAGCATTTGAAATTAAAGGTTTACAATTATGACCTATAGGTGACATTTTCCAATCAGCCATTGCAAAGGCAGCATTATTATATCTATCTGAATAATTAAATACTGTAGGAGATACTATACCCTGACATTGAATGGTTCTTAATGAATTATCTGACTTAACCATTAATAATCTAGCCTTCTTCCATATATTTAAATCTATTATTTTTGATATTTCTCCGGTAGCAAAATTACATGTTATTATAGCTCTTTTAGATTTTATACTTGTACCATTCTGTATTATTTTTGAAGGTATATAGTTTCTAATAGAACCTAAATATATAGGAGAACTAAATCTGCCATTTATATTCTGAAATTGAATAGCTATACCATAATATTCTAAATATTTAAACCCTGCTACATCATTAGATAATAATAATCCTTCATAGTTATAATAATCTATACTAGTATTTATAGATGTTGAAGTATCTTTAAAAGATATTTTATCATGTAATAAAGCTGCTAAATTAGTTACTTGTTCCTTAGTTAAATCATTATCCTTTACTTCATAATTACCTAAGAATAAAGTACCATCTTTTTGTTCAAAAGTATTAGGGCATATAGTATTACCTCCTAAATATAGTAACTCTGTAGGGTCTATAATATCTCCTATAGAACCATTATCTATAAATGATATACCTGCTTCTTCTTCTGGAATAGGTGGTTCAGAAGGTTTTACAGTTGTACCACCTCCACCATTAAATGATATATTCCATAAGGTATAATATCTCCAACTATTAACGGTTGCTGATAAATACAGATTATTCTTATAGATATAAGGACTTTCTAACTCTTCACCTAAACCTGCTAATTGTGTTTTAGGAAATTGATAGCTATGGAATATCTGCTTAGTACTTAGGTCAATGCAATCTAAAAATTCATCATATACATCTTTATTGTCATATCCAAAACATTGATATAATTTATTATTTCTGATAACCATACCCTGAGTACCTTTTTTAAAAGGTAAGCTAAAAGAATCTAGAACATTATTATAAGAAAGATAAACTTTCTTTTCAGAAACAGAAGGTAATTCATACTTCTTATAAATAAGTTTATTATTATCATAAGCACCTATATTATTATTAAAACTTTCCATAGTATATCCAGATACCCAAATACAATTATTCTCTGCATCTATACAACCATTCTGATAATAATGTTTAAAAGTTGTGGATATATCCGTACTTCCATTCTGAGAATTTCCACTATTACATTCTGGTAAATATATTGTCTGTACTAATTCCCCAGTCCATTGATTACTATCTGCATTAGAACTAGTTATCTTTATTACTAATATTTGAGGCTTACTGTTATTTTCACAAGAGTAATACAAGTAAGGAAAATTACTATCAGGAGCAATATCTTTACCAAAAGATAATACATTACCATGATATGCTTGTGTGTTAACATCTATATTAATAGTAAGTAAAGCTTGTTTTTGGTTAGTTTCTAAATCAATAATATCAATAAGTTTACCACCAATATAAGCCTGAAAAAGATATTTACCATAGCAAGCAGCTCCTTGAACATAAAGACCATTATTATAATTATCAATTTGCTCAAACTTTGCAATATTATTGACCTTCATAGTTTTGCCAAAATCATCTAAATTACTACCTGTATTAAGAGTAATACCTTTAGCTAAACTAGTTTTATTTTTACTAGTATTTGAAATAGCTAAATCTATTACTCTCTTTACAGTAGGAATAGCATCTTGAGAGGTTCTTATAATAGAGTAAATTCTAAGATAATCAAATTGCTTATCAGGGTTATATATTTTTAATTTAAAACTACAATTTACTTTATCTTCAGGAGATACACCTGATGCATAAGATAAATATTGTAGTGGAGATTGATAGAATAAATTTGATTGTCTGCCATTTTTATTATAATAAGAAAATACATATTGAATGGTACCTTGAGGAAATTCTCCAGTACCTATAATTTTTTTTATAGAAATAGATTCATTAAGTTGTAACTCTGGTACAAAATCAAAAGCTGTAGCTTTGTACTCTGTAATACCCCAATATTTAGTATCATAATCTTCTAATATATTTATCACTCTAGCCTGATTTTTACCATCTATAAAATATACTTTCTGTATATTTTCATTTTCATATACTCCTAATGTTTCTATAGGATATTTTGTATCAAAATTAAGCTTACCTTCAAATAGTTGTGTAGTAATTAATTCATTATCAACTATCTCTAATCTATAAATACTATCAATATTATAAGAAACAATACTTCCATCAGGTCTTCTATGAGCTTCAGTTTTTTGAGTAAATAATACTAAATATTTACTTAATACACAAGTACCTATTACACAACCTAATATACCTGTATTTAATATCTTATTTCCTTTTTCAAATTGTAAAGATAGAATACCATTATCATCTTCTGTCAATCTAATGTTTTTCATATAAGTTGCATATTCATTAGATTGAAATTTAAAAGACATATTAGTATTCATACCTTTAGGTTGAAAATTAAAATATTTCTTCTGCATAATTAAACTATTTTATTATGATTAGAATTTCCATATTTAAAGTCTCTTACAAAATGATTATTATATTGTAATAATGAGGTCCACATATTCTTAATAGACTCCATTTCCTGAACACTAGGAGTATTAAATTCACTTTGTAATTGTCCTACATTCCAAGCATATTGTTGTTCAATATGAGTAAGTACATTTTGATTTAATTTACCTTGTGCAAATAAATCTCCATATACTTCTTTCTTAATATATAACTCTAAGGTTTTAAGATAAAGAGGATTATCTATAAGTAATGGAAATCCATCATCATCTACAGGTATAGCTTTATAAGCTAGTCTAACTTCACATTCCTTAATAGAAGTATATAATACTCTACCTTGTGTTTTAAAGGTTAATTCATATTCTCTATCATTATCTGTTGGAATATAACTTGAAGTCATTTGTCTAAAGCATAATCCACTTTTACAGTCTTTTAACTGCATTATTCTAATTAAATCACAAGGAAGTAAAGCTCTATACTCCTGTACAGTGAGAATAGTCTCTTTATCTTGATAAATATTATTAACTCCAAATTTAGCCATGAAATCTAATACATGTCTAATAATCTGTTCAATATTAACATCACTAAGTAAAGTATTATCTAATACTCTTGAAGCTAATTCATTTATACTTATATAATTTATTTCATTTACCATATTACTTATATTTTAGTACTGCATCTATATTACCTTTCTGTATTTCTTTTGATATACCTTGTTTAATATCTCTTATAAATTGAAATTGAAATATAGTCTTATTATTAAATTTAGCTTTATAAGGATTATACTTTAATTTATAGATATAATCTAACTCATATCTTAATACAGTTTTATCTCTAAAAGCCTCTTTATCATTCTCCCATAATTCTAAAGTTCTATTCCAATCTATAGGTAAATTAGTCTTCAGTTTACCATTTTCAAATTTAATACTAGACTTATATTTAAGTATCTCAAAAGTACCCATAAAACTAGGTAGTTCTACAGTATTACCTTTCTTAATATTGTCTGCAATATTATTATTAACTTGTCTTATAATAGTATAGAATTCATGTTCAGTTAAAGGTCTTCCTATGTTTAACCATTTATTCTTTCTAAGCATTTTATATATGTCATATATACCTATACTATTTCTTATTTTATGTAGATGTCCTCCATCATCTATCTTTAATATTTTTCTCCTAAAATTATCCATCTATCTGTTTTTGAAAGTCTGATTTCATATTATTTCTAAGATAATTAGCTAAGTTAGCCAATGTATCATTAGCATCATTACTGTCATCTTTAGGTTTATAAATACTATTAGTCAGTACATTATAAATACTATCACACATCTGAGGTACTAAACTATCTTCAAATGGAAAATCAGCATCTAATATATCACATTGTTTATTACTATCACAAGATAATTCAAATGCTTTTTCAAAGTCTTCAAATACTCCTTCTAATTTAATACTCTTTAAATGAAGATATTGAGGATTATTTGACTTCATTAATAGTCTATTGTTTTCTCCTATACAGGAGTACAGAATATTCTTAAGGAATTTATTGCTGCCAACAAATCTAAATCTATCTCTATTAGTAAAGACAATTCTGGTATTCTCATATTCTGTATGTAATATAGGTTTACTAATATTAATAATGTTAGGTATTTCCTGTTTACTTCTAAGAATAACACCTTGACATAAACCTTTATTCTCTGTTTCCAAATCTAAACATATAGTCTGATAATTACTATATGGAATATCCTTCTTTACATCTTTATATGTCTGTTTCAGCATATAACTTCTGTACTTATTGATTAAGAATAATATATGTTCCTCAGTATAACTGAAATCATCTGAAGTACCTTTTATTCTATCTAATATAATGTATATAATTTCTTTAACCTTCATAATATTATAAAATAAAAATCTTGATGCAAAGATACAAAATAATATCTTATACACCAAGATTTTAATTAATATTGTTATAGTATTCTAGTTTTATTGTTTTCAGTAAACCTATTTATTTCATCTTCTGTAATTCTTAATTCAAGACCATCATAATATTTATGATGAATAAGACCATCTTTATATATCTTATATTTAGGTAATCTTATTAAACAATCACTAAGACAATAAACAGATTTAATAATATCATTATAATCTTCTTCTGTTATATATTCAGAGAAGTCATTTAATAATCTAGATAGGAAAGTTAAGATAATTACTTTATTTACTTCTTTATTCTTAACATATCCTGATTTAGATAATATATCAAAATACTTATTTAAAGTATCTACTGTAATTAAATTAAAGTCTTCCATTACATCCACAATTAGGTAATACTACATTAGATTCTATATCACTATAAAATCTCTTCCATAACTCTATAGCTAAAGGGTATTGATTAGTTTTCAAAGCTAAATCTATAGCATTAAATTGAAGAATAGCATTAATAAAGTTATCAGGTGTACTACATTCTTTCCCTAATTCCTTTACATATTGTATCATAGTATTATACAATAATTGTACATCTACTAAGGTATGTAAAGCTTTATTTTCATCCCATCTACATGGAGTATCTGCTGCTGGTGTACCTCCTGCTATAGCATATACAAAGAACATAGTTTTATGTATATCTACATTTAATTCTTTAGCACTTATATATATTCTAACTCTATTATTATTTGAGAAGAAAACATTATCTTCCATTCTTGTAGTAATACAAGGATTATTTTCATAAGAAGTATCTTCTTCAGAATTAAATGTCTTAGTATATATAGCTTTACTGCTAGGACCATTAGCTATAAATGTATCTTGAGTATCAATAACTATACTGTCAATATACATATCTTTAAAGTATTCATCTTCTTCAATTTGTACATCAATAACTATATAATCTTCTTCAACTTTAAGTTCATTAAATCTTATCATATTATAAATAATTAAATGAAACAATAAAGGGTAGGAAAACTCCTACCCTATATATTATGATACTGCACCAGCATCTACACCTGTAGCAGTTTTAATTGCTGTAATAAGCTTGTTAAGTTCTGCTGCATCTGCACAAACTACTGTAATAGTTCTTTCAGATTTAGCTACTTCAACACCTGGACCAACATAAGCAAAATGAATATCCAATGTATGATAAGCCTTAGTTTCATCAACAAGTGGCTTAAATTCAAAGTTATCAGGATATGTAGCTTCTCTATAGATATCACCTCTAGTGCCATGATAGAACCACTCCATATCTGCAATTTGCTTACCATTGTTAACAGGGTCACCTTCCTCTTTTTCTACAGTACCCCAGATTACATCATCACCATCAACAAGAACTGTACCACAAGTAGTATTGAAATTAACAGGTTCTACTTGAGCTACACCTCTTCTCCAAGGCTGTTCAACCTCATCAATGATAATATCAGTATAAGACTCTGTAGCTTTAAGTTCTGCAAGAATTTGCATCTTACCATTAACAAGTACTGGAACTTCTGATTCTCCATCAGTAGTATCATTCTTAGTGAGTAATACATTAAGAATAGGAGAAACTTCTCTGCTAAGATTCTTAGCAAGATTAAGAGCCATAGCCTTATAGAAATCTGATTTAGTCATGCCTTTTACTGCATGAACTGCACCAAACTTAATATGAGTAGAATCATCACCAAGGGCAACAAAGTTTCTTACTTCAACATTAAGTACATAATCTTGCCCACTAATAGGGTCTTCATTAAGAGTCACTGACTGAGAATTAAGCTTTCTAGCCATATCAGCAGCCTTAGTAGACTTAACATAAAGGAGATTCTTAAGGTCAATAATATCACTGGTAAGATTATCTTCTGTATCTTTATAAACAAGATACATAGCATTCTTAGCAGTATCTACTTTAAGAGTTGCATCACCTACTGCTTCAAGAGCAGATTCACTACCCTTATATGTCTTCATTACATATAAGTTTCTAAATTGATTGTCTGAACCAATAAACATATTATTAAATATTTAATTAAACATGTGCATAAATTGATTATGCGTTATTACTTTTTACTTTACTTTGAACAGCTAATTGTACTGCTCTTTGAACTATCCTCTCATGTAATATAGGATTAGTTTCACCACTTGATACTTCAGCACTATTATCAATACTCAAGTTATCTTCTAATTTTACTAGTATAATAGGGTTAGGTTTCTTTAAATATCTTACCTTATAATTAGATATATTATACTTTGATATAAGTTCTATTTTATTATCAAAATCTAATCTAATGACCTTTCTACTATTAGGAGATTTAAAAGGATTCTTTAATACTTTATCTAAGTCATCATGTATAGTAGGAACTACTGATACAATTCTACCATTAATACAATTATTCTCATCACTTAAAGTACATTGTTCATATATCATAAACAATATAGTATCTCTTAATTCTACTTTATATGACTTGAAATTACTATTTATTAAAGATTCATCTTGCTCTCCTATAGGAGCAAAGTTAGCTGTCTTAATAAGATTACTCAAGTATTTTCTAACTTCTTCTGATTGTTCTAATTCCTGATAAAGTTCTAAAACTATTTGTTCTTGAGCTTTAGTCAGAAATATAGATTTTTCATATTCATCAAAAGCTAAATTATTTTGTTCACTAAAAGATTCTTTAGTTATATAAGGTTGTAATAAAGTATCAAATGTATTGCTAAATTCTTGTGCATTCATTATTTAGATTGTTGCATTACATAACCTTTATCAGTACCACTTTGATTACCACCTTGTATATGAGAAGCAGAAGTACCTTCAAATGAAATCTTTGCAAGTTCTACTGCTCTTTGAAGAATCTCTTGGTGAAGTATTGGGTCTAATTCACATTCTTGTCTTGTAGATTTACCATCTAATGTTACTCCTTCAAGGTCAGTGAGAATAATAGCTCTAGGTCTTTTTACATATCTTATAACATAAGAATCTATAGTATCATTAGGACCCGGAATTAATTCTACTACACTAGTTTTAGTATCTACTTTAACATCAATGTAAGCTTTAATATTATTCATTACAATATCAGAGACAGTAATAGCAGTACCACCAGCAGTTGTACCATTAGTTTGTAATGCTGTACCTGCAACAAGAATAGTTCTAGCATCTTTATTACTACCAAAGGTAATAACTTTACCTTTTATAGTGTTATATATTATATTGTAATTACCTGTTACAGTACTAAGATTGCTTATAATTGTAGCTATAGAAGCATAATTAGTATTGGTACTTTCTGATATTGTAGTTGTATTAGTTAATATTCTCCAAGCTTGATTCTTTAAAGGTCTCTTATAAGGCTTAGACATTAATCTGTTATATTCTTTATAATCAAGAGGAACAACAGTTAAATATGTAGGATTGCCATCTCTAGTTACTGTAAGAGATTCATTAATAAACATGAGGATTTTATCTGGAACTGCAAATACTTTTGTATGTTGCAAAGGAAATAATTGTACAGGTTGTACTGTAGCTTCTATAGCTTTCTCTGTAACAATAAGCATAGAGAAATCTATCTGTCTTTTCTCTGAACCATCAAATCCTTCTTGAGGTTTATTAGTTTTAGGGTCAAAATAAGATTTAACTATTTCATCTTGAGCCTTAGATAAGAATACACTCTTTTCATATTCATCTAAGCCTGGAGCTTGATTTGATGTAATATTCTGATATAATACATCAAATTCATTTGAAAATTCATTATTAGTCATATTCTTTTATATTTAATTATTACTTAGTCATATAAAGTATATGACTATTATATTTAGTCTTCTTTAAGCTTTCCTTCAAGCATTAACTTAATAGTTTGATTCTTAGGAAGATTAAGGAATCTAGCTGCATTATTCAATGTAGGCTCTTCATTATTACTACAAAGAGGAATGTTATTTTCTGTAAGGTAATGATAATTACCTTTAAGATAAATATTACCTGCTTCAATAGACTTCTTAATAAGAACCTTAGAGCTTAAATATTCATCAGTAACTATATTTAAGAATGTCTTAGGATTAGCTTGAATAAGTTCATTAATCTTATTCTTTAAGAATTCACTCTTAGTATTTACATCAAGAGGTCTCATAGTAAGAAGTTCAATAACTACTCTCATAGTATCATTATCATCTTCAATCTTACCAAATTCCTTATAACACTGCATTGTAGCTGATACATTACCACTAAGTTTCTTAGCTTCTGCACCTTCTTCAATAATTACAAACTGATAAGTAGCTTTAGGTCTATCTTCAAGCTCCTTTAAGGATGGACAAATAAAGTTTTTATTAGCCAAAAGAATCTTATATTTAATATAATCATCTACAATACTAAGGTCAAAGTAATTATCTCTCTTGTAAAGAGTTACTTTATTAATACCTTGAGGATTGCCACTATCCCAGAAGTTATTATGTCTATTGTATATACTTAAATCACCATCTTCAAGACCCATATAATTCTCAAGGAATTCTTTTTCCTTATTAGTAAGTACATTAACATATACACCACTAGATGCAAGTCTAGGTACTACATAAGTCTTAAAAGAAGTATCTGCCATACCTCCAGATAATACATGTCTAGGATTAGTAGTATTAGCCCAAAGACCACCCATCTTAGGAATATATCTTACAATGACTTTTTCATTTCTAAGACAAGATACTAATTCATCATTATCTTCTTCAACTACTCTTTTAACTTTCTTTTGTTTAGTTACTTTCTTTTCTTTATTCTCTACAGGGATTACCTTTGTAGGTAACTCCAAATCATCTAAAATTTCTTCCATATTTATTCTTCTCTTTTTAATTAAAAAATAAAAGGAAGGATAAGAATATTATCCTTAAATCCTTCCTTTTTATTTATACTTACGCTGATAAAATATCAGGGATAAGTGACATTACTCTTGTAGGGTCTTTGATAATAACACCAAAGGTATCCATCTTGTGTACCTCTGTACTATCTTCATCAGTAGAAGCATAATCAACTGAATATTGTCCAGTAAATGGGTTCAATTATGTTTATTACATATTGTAATCTTGCATTTAGCAAGCTCTATATCTCTATAGAGTTCAGACTATATCATCACCTAAATTAGGTGTGTGCTCTTTAGTCGTTGAGCCTTCCTCCACATCTTTATATATAGATGTATAGAGGCTTGGTTGCTGATTGTCTAATATTTCAGATTTTTTCTGTTTTCTAATTATATTTTTTAAAGTAGTATATTTACAATTAAATAATTTAGAAATTTGACTTACAGTATAAATAGTTCTTAGTGTTGTAATCTGTGATACTTGAAAATCAGTTAAAGTAGTTTCTTTTTGTACTTTTTTAAGTTTTACTCTCTTACCATATAAATAAGAGTGATGTACATTTTCTTTAGGTGTTACCCACTCTAAATTATCTACTTTATTATTTGTTATATCACTATCAATATGATTAACACAAGGCTTATTATCAGGATTAGGAATAAAAGCCATTGCTACTAATCTATGAATACCTTGATGAGTATATCTATTATTACTTAATTTTTTTACACAAACATGTAAATACCCATCCTTGTCTTTATGAATAGAACGTTTAACATATTTACCTGTTTTAGAATCTATTCTTCTAACATTTCCTAAATTACTTACTTCTGTATCTTTTTCAAAAGTAGGAATTGTTTTCCATATTTCTTTTACTTTATTCTCCATAATTAAATGTTTGAGATTAATTAAAAAACTAGCACTGAAATCTCTAAAGATGTTCCAGCAATTTAGCACATTTACATTAACTTATTACTAAGTTAAGCCGCCGCCCTAAATTTATAATTTATTGCATTTTGACGGATTCCCGGAATATAGCTTCTAGTCTCTGGTCTACCCTTAATTCTAATCTTCTGAATGTTTGGTTCCTCAACATTACCAATATCAAAGATGTCATATCTATAAGACTCTGCTACATAAGTAGAGCCAGGCATCTTGATTTTATTTCTTACAGTATCATCATAGCTATCATCTACTTCTACCTTGATATGAATACCATTAGGTGCAAGGAATTCAGTGAATTGGAAACCAGCTTTAAGTGCATTAGTATGCATCTGAGAAGTAGTCTTAGCTACAGCATTTACTGAACTGTTATCAAGTACAATTTGCTGCCAACCACTACCATCTTTAAGCACTTCCTCATGGAACTGAATAGCACCAGCTTCACCAGTTTTAAGAATAAACATTCTATTATTAAAACCAAGTTTACCTGCACTAATAGAACCAAGTGCATCAACAAGAAGTTTAATGCTAAAGTGATTATAATAAATCACATTACCTGCTTCCATTTGTTCTCTTAAACCAGAACCTGCCTTAATAACTGCACCACCAAAATCATAGTTATTATAAGTACCATCATTAAGTCTAGTAGATGTACCAAACATCATGGCATTGTTCTTGTACATTTGGAACTTCTCTTCAAGCTTCAAGTCTTCTAAGTGAATCCACTTATTAACTGTAGTATGAGTATAACCACTTTCAGTCTTCTGAATTACAGGAACACCTACAGCAAGCTTTTGGTCAAGTCTATTGCCAGGCACCTTATGCTTAATTCTTATAGTGGTCCACTCATTTCTCATACTAGTTGGGAGAGAACCATTTATACCACCAACACCTCTTGAGAATTCTCTACTTACTGGAGCATATTCAGTTGAGAATCTTTCACCAGTTTGAAGTCTTTCTCTAGGAATACCACCATTATTGTGACCATAAGTCTGTACCTTATAAAGATAATTACTACCAGACTCTACAGGTTCAGCAATAATTCTAATCTGATAAAGTTCATTAAGCTCACCAAAGATTACTTCACCAAGGAAGAAGTAAGCCTCATTAAACTCAAGATAGAAAGGAGCACCATTAGCACCAACATTAGCACCTTCTGCTGTAATAGGAGTTTTATTTTCATCTAAAGCTCTAACAAGGGCTACATTTCTACGGTCACTACCAATAACATCCCAAGTAATTTCTTGGTCATTTTCTAATTCTAAAGTTGGAAACTGTGATAAGAATGTATCAAGAGTTTTACCATTTTTAAAAGCTAAGAGTTGCACCATGAAGCTTGATAACTTCTGTGGAGCTAAAAGACCCATAGCTGCAAGAGAGTTTTCTTTCATTACACCATTCCAAGTTGTGAATGGTCGCATCTGAAATCTACTTAATTTTCCAGACATATTTATATAAATTTAAACATTAATAATCATATATTAAATGTCTAGCTGCATACCTTGACCTAAGTAAGAACTCTCATCAAAACTTACAAACCCAAGAGAGCCATCATTATTTCTAGATGTAGAATTAATTACTTTTTCAAGGTTAGCTAAACCTTTCTTTACCTCTTTTTTAGCTTGCTTACTTCCTAATTTACTCCAATCTTTAAAACCATTTGTTAATGTGTAACAAATAGCAAAATTCTTCATAGCCTCAATAGTATTCTCTGACTGATACTTCTGTAAAGCAGTCATATAATTACCATTGGAATCTTTATGTACTGGCTTAGTAATAAAGTCATAGATTTTAGTTCTAGTAGCTTTATCTACATCTACATCACCATAAAGATTCTTATCTTCCATGATAGATTTCTTAAGGTTTTCAGATTGTTTAGTTCTTTCTTCTGCAAGCTTCTCTTCATTTTCCTTTGCACTATCAAGTATCTCCTTATACTTGTTATTATAGAAATCCTTAACTCCTTGTAAAGCATCCTTAGCATCATCTATATCTGTACCATTTTCAATGGCATCATTAACCATCTTTTCAGCTCTAGTTTTACTAAAGCCTCTATTAAGATAATCATTATAAATGAGTTGTCTTCTAAGGTTTTCACCTTCTTCATTTTCAGCACTTAAAGAGTCATCATTAATATTATTAAGATAATCAATAGTACTTTCATATTGTTGAACAACACTAGGCTCTACTTTATTATTAAGAGCATCATTAATTCTCTTTTCTCTTTCAGTAAATCTAGAATTAATCTGTTCTTCAATAAGCTTCTGAAAATCTTCAGGTGTCTTTACACTTTGGATTGTTTCTTTATCAAGGTCAGGGAAGATACCATCTACAACAAGTGCATCAGTAATGGAAGAGTAGAAGTTTTTGTTTTTAGGAGAAGAACTGACACCATTATTGTCAGTATCTCCCTTTCCTTGTATATCTTCATCTTCACTACCTACGCTCTCTTTTTGTGAAGTTCCAAATGGATTATCTTCATCAAAATCAGTAGTTTCTTCTTTCTTTTCTTCTTTAGGTTCCTCTTTAGGTTCTTTCTTAGGAGGTTCCTCAAATAAAGTGGCAATTTCATCACCACTTAAAATATTATCCAAATCTAATTCTTCCATATTATTTTTCTCCATTAGTTAAATTTCTCTGCAAAGATAATATATATTTAACATATATAAAAACTTATAATAAAAATAATTATAAGTTCTATATAATTTTAATTATTATTCTATTTTTAAGGTAATTTTTTCCTTTTTATTTTTAGCTCCTGCAAGAAGAGATATAAACTTCTCACAAGTAACTCTACTATTAATTACTTTACCAACTACTTTGTTTTGACCTAAAATTACACAGCCAGAAGAATCCTTGTCAGAATTTCCTGCATGCACCCTTATACCATCAAAACCTTTAACATTAAGTACTATAGGTAATTGCTTTTTAAATCTAGGACTATAAGTTATATCTACATTATAATTACCAGTAGGTATAGCTGTTTCATGCTTAACTTTAATCTTAAGTATTTCTTCTACTGACATAGTATCTTTAAGACCTCTATCTTTATCTTCTAATGTATCACAGAAGTATTTATTATCAATATAAAGTTTACCTATAGTATATGTAGATTTCTTAGCTATCCTTTTTATTACTATCTCCATTTTCTGATAATTTATTAAGTTGTTTTTCTGTTAATCTAGACCTCTTATCACATATCTTAATTTGACAAGCTAAAGGATATAAAGAATCTACTGTAGCCTGTAATTTATGTATAGTAGTTCTATCTTGTTCTCTTAACTCTATAATAAGATTTAATTGCTTTCTAGTATCTTCAACTATCTCTTTATATATGTCTAGTTGTTTTTGTATATTATTTAACTCATTACCATCTACTTCTACATTATATTTCCTTCTAGCTAATATCCAAGTAATTATACTTGTAACAATAGCTATTCCCCCATTAATAAGTAAGTCTATCATTTCTTAAAATGCTTATATATAATAATTATGAACATTAATAAAGAGAATAAACCTATATACATTAATACTTTCTGTACTACATTTAATTGGTTCTTTACTTTAATTTCTGTTACTTTCTGTAATCTAGTTATAGTATCAGCCTTATTAATAGTTATAGTATCTTTCAAGTACTTATATTTATATCTATAAGCTACTTTAGTATTGTATACAGTATCTCCTTTCTGTATAATATAAACACTATCCTTTAAATAAATAGAATCATACTTAACCTTGTCTATATATTTAATTTCAGTTTTTATCTGAGGTACAGGAACTTCTACTATTTTCTCCTTCACCTTACAGGAACCTAATAGTAAAGTCATAAATAATAAAAATAAAATCTTTTTCATACTTTAAACTTTTTAGTATGCAAAGATATAATAAAAAAATCTCTTATGCAAGAACATAAGAGATTTAATTATTAAAGTTTAAAATAATCCTTTACTTTATTTCCAGTATAATCTTCATCCATAAACCAGAATACCATAGCTGATTTAATTATCTTATCATCTATATCATTAAACCACTTATGAAATAGTGTAGAATAATCATGATATTGTGCATTAATTGCTACATAAACATCATCACAAGTATACTTAGTATCTATAGAACTCTTATACTTATTATATATGTCTTTAGCTGTAGCTAAGTCATATTTTTCACCCTCATATTTTCTACCATCATTATAATGATACATAGATTTTACTTTATCAATAACTTTGGTCCTATAAGGAGAAACAGGTTCTTCAATATTAGCCTCTCTCATTAAATCCTCTTTATCTGATGCAGAAATAAGACCTCTTCTATAT